>Ga0310811_10007019_pt1 | contig 14408 bp, 11 predicted proteins | sample YCmetagenome_FD_207642 | JGI IMG/M metagenome (GOLD analysis project Ga0310811, IMG submission 207642) | Soil microbial communities from experimental microcosm in Duke University, North Carolina, United States - YC | ecosystem: Engineered > Artificial ecosystem > Soil microcosm > Unclassified ...
TGGCTCCGTGCGCTGTCGCGCCGGAGCCACCTCGGAGAGCCGGACTCGGCAACTCAGTGCCGGACGAATTCCGGCTCCGCGGCCGCGGGAGCGGGAATCGTCGGTTCGTCCGCCCGCGGACCCGGAATCGTGTCGATGCCTTCCATGCCCTTGGTGAAGTCGACCGGCGCGTCGTCCATGAATGCCCGCGGGTCGAAGGTTTCGTCGACCAGGACGCCGTGGACCCGGCGCCGCTGCATACCGAAGTTCCCGGCGTCGTAAAGCGGCAGGAGGGCCGCTTCCCGCAGGTAGCGGTCGAACCGGTTCTTCTTGTCGACCGAATTGACCCCGACGACCTGCAGGCATTTGTAGACGCAGTCGAAGAGCATTTCCGTGCAGTGCACCTTGCACATCGCCCCGAGCATTTCGCCGTGGTAGCCGTGCCGGTCCAGGTAGTGCGCGCACTTCCAGCAGTAGTACCTGGCGGCCTCGATCTTCGACGCGACATCGCCGAGAACGTAGCCCGGGTATTGGTAGTTGATGATCGGTTTCGGCCCGCCTGCCGTGTAGGTCTTGGCCCACCGCAGAGCATCCTCGTACGCGGACCTCGCGACCGCCACCGCCCCGATGCCGGCGACCGGACCGGACCACGCGAAGTTGCGGTTGATCACCAGGTCGCCGTTTCCCCGGGTGCCCTCGATCAGATTGCCCGCCGGGACGCGCGCGTTGTCGAAAATGATTTCGCAGTTGGGTGCGCTGCGCTGCGCCGAGGTGCTGATCGAGTTGTAGGTGATGCCCGGCGTACCGCGCTCGATCACGATCGCGGACAGTCCCGAGGTCCCGCCGGCGTCGGGATCGGTGCGCACGATCACCAGGTTCAGGTTGGCTCCCTTGTTGTCCCAGCCGCCGACATTGCACGGCCAGTACTTGCGGCCGTTGATGACGTATTCGTCGCCGTCGAGTCGCGCGGTGACGTGCATACCGGCGCCGTCGATCGCGGGCGCGTCGAAGTTCGCGGTGCCACCGGGCGTGCCCGGCGGTTCGCTGGCCGCGTAGCCGACGATGAACTCCCCACTCTTGTCCGCGGTCGCGCCGCCGATGAACCGTTTCTTCTGTTCCTCGGTTCCGTAGTACCAGACCGGCATCAATCCGAGTCCGTTCACCAGCACGGTCGTGCCGAATCCGGGGTCGACGGCCTGGATCTCCTCGGCGGCGAGCACGAAATCCACATTGGAAAGCCCGCCGCCGCCGTATTCCGAAGGCAGCATCGAGAATGCGATTCCGGCCCGGACCGCCTCCGCATAGGCCTCCTTCGTCAGCTGGAAACCTTTCAGCGGATCCGGTTCCGCGTCGACCCGGTCCGTTATCGGAGCGAGCTGGTCCCGGGCGAAAGAGCGAGCGGACAACTGAAGCTCTCGTTGCTTTTCGGTAAGTGTGAAGTCGATAGCCATGATGCTACCTCAACTCAATTTCAAATAGGAAACCTCAATATTCTTGCCCTGTGCGGCGATGAACAGCGTACTCCGCGGTGTGGTGACCCGCCAGTTAACCGCCGGTGCCCGCGAAATCTGTGTTGTCGCGATCAGCCGCCGACTTCCATGCGTTGGGTGCCGATGACCGCGAGCATCCGCAGCGCCTCCTCGGACGATGAGCCCGGGTCGGCGGTGTAGATGACGACATGCTGGTCGCGGTCGGCGATGTCGAGCACGTCGCAGTTGACGGTGACCGGACCGACCGACGGGTGCCGGAAGGTCTTGCGCAGGGTTCGGGCGGCGCCGACCTCCCCGGACTTCCACAGCCCGGCGAACTCGTCGCTCCCGGCGAGCAGCTCATCCACCAACCCGGTCACCTCGGGCGAGCCGGGGTATCTGGCGACGGCGGAGCGCAGGCTGACGGCCACCGACCGCGCGAACTCCTCGACGTCCGACAATCCATACAGCCGGTGCCCGTCGGAGTGGGGCCCGAGGAACACGCGCCGTGCGAGGTTCCGGTCACGGCGTGGCACGGCCGAAAAGTCCTCCATGAGGGCGGCCGCCAGGTCGTTCCAGGCGAGCACCTCGTGGATCGCCGAGTTGACCGTGGCGGCGGCGAGCGGCAAGCGCCGCACCAGGTCCAGGATGCTGGGCCGCACCTCCCGCGACGGCCCCGGCGGCGGGCCCGGTGGCACTCCGGCCAGGTGATGAAGGTGGTCGCGTTCGGCGTCGGACAGGCGCAATGCCCGTGCCAGGCCGGTCAACACCTCGCGCGAAGGGCGGGGACCACGTGCCTGCTCCAGGCGGGTGTAGTACTCGGTGGAGATGAACGTGAGCTGTGCTACCTCCTCCCGGCGCAGGCCCGGCGTTCGCCGACGTCGTCCAGGGGGTAGACCGACATCCGCGGGCGTGATGCGCTCACGCCTGCCGCGCAGGAATGCGCCGAGACCGGATCTGTCCACGCCCTCAGTATGCGCGGATCCTACGAGGCAGCCAGGTACTGCCGGTGCCTGGCTGACCCCGTGCGCGCGGCGCAGGCTCGACGGCGTGACTACCACATCGACTCCCTCCGCTGAACCCACTGAACCCGCGGTCGGTCTGTTGGCCGGCAAGGTCGCCTTCATCACGGGCGCGGGCCGCGGTATCGGGGCGGCCGCGGCCCGCCTGTTCGCTCGCGAGGGGGCCACGGTCCTGCTCTCGGCCCGCACCGAGTCCCAGCTCAAGGCCGTCGTGGACGAGATCCGGGCGGCCGGTGGGACCGCCGACCACGTCGTGTGCGACCTGGCCGAACCGGCCGCTGTGCGGGCCGCCGTCGACCGCGCGGTCCAGCTGTTCGGCCGGCTCGACATCGCGTTCAACAACGGCGCTGCCATCACCTCGCCGCTGCCGATCGACCAAGCGCCCCAGGCCGACCTCGATCACCTCTATGCGGTGAACTTCCGCGGGACCTGGCTGGCGATGGCGGCCGAGGTCGACGCCATCCGTGCCACGGCGGGTGCCGGGGCGATCGTGAACAACTCCAGCGTCGGCAGCCTGCGCGGCAACCCCGTGCTGCCCGCCTACGGCGCCATGAAGCGGGCCGTCAACAGCCTCACCGAGTCGGCGGCGATCACCTACGGACCCGAGGACATCCGCGTGAACGCGATCGCGCCCGGCAACACGCTCACCGAGATGATCCGCACCTGGGAACAGCACACGCCCGACCTGCAGGAGCGGCTCGTCGCGGCAACGCCCCTGCGCCGAGCCGCGAATCCGGACGAGATCGCCCAAGCGGCGGCCTGGCTGCTCAGTGACCGCGCGTCCTTCGTCACCGGCGCCGTTCTGCCGGTCGACGGCGGTGCCCGGGCCTGAGCGAAACGGTGGAGCCGAGGTCGTCCCGACCCGTCGGGAAAACTGCCGAGCAGAATGCTGAAAGCGCTTCCCGCATGTTTCCGGCGGCAAGGGAAGTTTGGGAGCGGACTACCGCGACCATTTCCCGGTGAAGATGTTGGCCTTCATTCGCGCCCAGGGTGGATCGAATTCTCTGGGCGATCGTCATGCCGCGTGTCGTGGCAGCGTTCGTCCGGATTCCGATCCGCCGTGCTCAGTGACTCGAAACGATGCCGAAGGCACGGATCTTGCGGTAGATGGTGGCACGTGACATGCCGAGGTCGACTGCTGCCCGTTCCTTGTTGCCGTGGTTGGCCGCGAGGCTGCGGACGATGGCGTCACGTTCGATCGATTCCAGCTGGGTGAGCTGGCGCCGTGTGATGGTCCGGCATTCCGCCGGGAGATCGGTGACTTCGATCGGGCCCGACCGGTGTCGTCGCGGAAACTCGGCGAGTACCCGGTCCAGCTGACGGACGTTCCCCGTCCAGGGCAGCCGCATGAGCTGGCGCAGGCACGCGGCCGACGGCGCCAGGTCTCGGCCTTTCGCGTGTCGGGCCAGCAGGTGCGGCACCAGGCGGTGCAGGTCCTCGATCCGGTGGCGCAGCGGCGGCACCTCGACGGTGTGCGTGAAGAACGGCAACAACCAGCCGGCTGCTTCCGCGTCGCACGGCGCGTCGCTGAGCGTGACGGCGACCCAGGCCGGCGCCTGCTCGACGGGGGCCGCCTGCCAGGTCGTGAACAGGTCGGTGAGGCACTGCACGCCTTCGGTGCCGAGCCGGTCGGCATGCCGCAGGACCACCGTCGGCGAGCTTCCGCCGGCCACCTGGTCGGCCAGGGCACCCGCCCATGCCTCGTAGTCGTCCACGCCATCGCAGTCCCGTACCAGCAGTTGCCCGGACGGCGCGTGGCGACGGGCGACGGCCTGTGCCAGTGCCGCCTTGCCGGTGCCGCGTTCGCCGCTCAACACCAGCCAGTTTCCGCCGGCGAAGCTCGCCTCCGCCGCCGCACAGGTCTGTCGCCAGACCGCGCTGGTGCCGACCACCCCGGGCAGGAGCAGATCCGCGTGCCCGGGCGCGCGCCGAGGGACGGACTGATCCTTCACACGGAACACTCCGCCCGCGAGGACCGAGCCGCTGTACACCGGCCGGTACTCCAGCCGGGCCACCACGCCGGAGGGCAGATCGGCCAGGACGGTGGCAGGTTTGGGCGATCCTGCGACGTCGGCACTGTGGGTGATGAGAGCGGCTCGATCGGTCACATCGTAAAGCTCCTGAGCGTGACCGTTGACCATCACAACGTCTTCGTTCACGGCCAGGATCGCGCCCGAGCCCCGCTGACACGAAGCGAGGTATTCGCGGAACAGGGCCAGTTCGCGGGCGCCGGTGCCGGCGAGCATGGCTTCCTCGATCTGCTTGGCGGTCCGGCGCGCCAGCGTCAGGAGCAACGGACCGGGAGTGCCGGTCCAGGACGTCAGGTCCAAAACGCCGACCAGGTGACCGCGGACGGGGTGGTGGATCGGCGCCCCGGCGCACTCGAAGTCCGCAAGGCGGCCATTGAAGTGCTCGAATCCCGAAACGAGTACTGGTTCCTGACACTCGAGTGTCGTGCCGATCCCGTTGGTGCCGATGGACTTCTCGGCGTAGCTGTAGCCGGGCGCGAGTGAGATTCTGTCCAGGCCGGAGCTGATGGCACGGTCCGCGGTGGACCGGCTCAGCACCATGCCGTCCGCATCGGTGAGCAGCACGGCGACGGGGTGGCCGCCCAGTTCGGTGGACAGGTCCGCCAAGATCGGCGTCGCGCTGTGTATCAGGAGGCTCTCTTCAACGTGGTCGGCAACGAAGATGGGCTCCGGCTCGTCGGCGTCGACCCGGTGTTCGAGCGCGCGTCGCCAGGAGGCGGAGATGATCTCCCGCACGCCCGCGAACTCCGGCAGCGGCCGTGCGAGGAACTGCTCCCGCAGGACGCTGACCTGCGAATATGACCGTTCTCCGTGCGTCGCCACCACCGTCTCCTTTGACCTTTTCGGCGCCGGGCCACCGTGCCGGGCTGCCCGCTGGAGCAATCCTGACGGGACACCGCGGACTTCTGAGTCTCACATTGAGACAGAACGTACGGGTGTCGCGCAACACACTCTCCTCCGTCAGTGACGACCGCCGGGCCCGCGAGACCCGGTTCCAGGGAGGCTGAATTGAGCAGGCAGAGTCTCACCAAGGCACACAACAAGATCACGGAGCTTTCGTGGGAGCCGACGTTCGCCACGCCGGCAACCCGTTTCGGAACGGACTACACGTTCGAGAAAGCGCCCAAAAAGGACCCGCTCAAGCAGATCATGCGGTCCTACTTCCCGATGGAGGAGGAGAAGGACAACCGGGTCTTCGGCGCGATGGACGGCGCGATCCGGGGCAACATGTTCCGGCAGGTGCAGCAGCGCTGGCTGGAATGGCAGAAGCTGTTCCTGTCCATCATCCCGTTCCCCGAGATCTCCGCGGCGCGGGCGATGCCGATGGCGATCGACGCCGTGCCGAACCCGGAGATCCACAACGGACTCGCGGTGCAGATGATCGACGAGGTTCGTCACTCGACGATCCAGATGAACCTCAAGAAGCTGTACATGAACAACTACATCGACCCGGCCGGGTTCGACATCACGGAGAAGGCGTTCGCGAACAACTACGCGGGCACCATCGGCCGCCAGTTCGGTGAGGGGTTCATCACCGGAGACGCGATCACCGCCGCCAACATCTACCTGACGGTCGTCGCGGAGACGGCGTTCACCAACACGCTGTTCGTCGCGATGCCCGACGAGGCGGCCGCCAACGGCGACTACCTGCTGCCCACCGTCTTCCACTCGGTGCAGTCCGACGAGTCCCGGCACATCAGCAACGGCTACTCGATCCTGCTGATGGCCCTGGCCGACGAACGGAACCGGCCGCTGCTGGAACGCGACCTGCGGTACGCGTGGTGGAACAACCACTGCGTGGTGGATGCCGCCATCGGCACCTTCATCGAGTACGGCACCAAGGACCGCCGCAAGAACCGCGAGTCCTATGCCGAAATGTGGCGCCGCTGGATTTACGACGACTATTACCGCAGCTACCTGCTGCCGCTGGAGAAGTACGGGCTGGTGATCCCGCACGACCTGGTCGAGGAGGCGTGGAAACGCATCACCGACAAGTTCTACGTGCACCGGGTGGCGCAGTTCTTCGCCACCGGCTGGCCGGTGAACTACTGGCGGATCGACGGCATGACCGACGCCGACTTCGAATGGTTCGAGGAGAAGTACCCGGGCTGGTACAACCAGTTCGGCAAGTGGTGGGAGACCTACAACCGGCTGCGGTACCCGGGCCGGAACAAGCCGATCGCGTTCGAGGAGGTCGGGTACGAGTACCCGCACCGCTGCTGGACGTGCATGGTGCCGTGTCTCGTCCGTGAGGACCTGGTGGTCGACAAGGTCGACGACCAGTGGCGCACCTACTGTTCGGAGACCTGCGCCTGGACCGACAAGGTCGCCTTCCGCCCGGAGTACGAAGGCCGGGAGACCCCCAACATGGGCCGCCTCACCGGGCAACGCGAGTGGGAAACGCTGCACCACGACCGGGATCTCGCCGACATCGTCAAGGATCTGGGCTACGTCCGCGACGACGGCAGGACCCTCATCCCGCAGCCACATCTGGACCTGGACGACCCGAAGAAGCTGTGGAAGCTCGATGACCTTCGCGGCATCCGGTTCGCCAGTCCGAACGTGACCCTCAACCAGATGACCGATCAGGAACGCGAGGATTGGGTCGCGGCGTACCGCGCCAACCCCAACGTCACCGCCGCCTGACGGCCTGACGACCAGCGGCCGGCGGGAGGCGGCCACCGACCCGCACCGGGTCGCCGACGGCCCCCGCCGGCCGCCTCCCTCGTATCCCTTGTGCTGGGCCGATGGCGTTCGCGCACCGGACGCCGACCCGAGAATCGAGACACACCCATGGCCGACAAGCATCGCATCTCCTTCGAACCGGTCGACATCGAGATGGAGGTCCACGAGGACGAGAAGATCCTCGACGCCGCGTTCCGGCAGGGCATCCACCTCATGCACGGCTGCCGTGAGGGCCAGTGCTCGGCGTGCAAGTCCTATGTCCTGGACGGCGAGATCCAGATGGAGCGCTACTCGACGTTCGCCTGTAACGACGCCGAGGTCGAGGAGGGCTACGTGCTGCTGTGCCGGGCGCATGCCTTCAGCGACTGCACGATCGAGTTGCTGAACTTCGACGAAGACGAGCTGCTCAACTCCGCCCCGTTGCAGGAGATCAGGACCGAGGTCCTGGAGATCGTCCCGCACACGCGCGACATCGTGGGCCTCAAGCTGAAACCCCTCGACCCGCCCGCGTATGTGTTCAAGCCCGGTCAGTATGCCGACCTGACCATTCCGGGTACCGACGAGCACCGATCCTTCTCGATGGCGACGACACCGTCCACAACGGACCACATCGAGTTCGTCATCAAGAAGTACCCGGGTGGCAGATTCTCCTCGCTGCTGGAGGAGGGCATCGAGATCGGCGACACGATCGACCTGACCGGACCGTACGGCAACTTCACCCTCAAGAACGGGCACGTGCTGCCGCTGGTGCTGATGGCGGGCGGCGCGGGCATGGCGCCCGTGCTCGGGCTGCTGCGCCAGCTCAGCGAGACCGGCGATCCGCGCCGGGTCCGTTTCTACTATGGCGCCCGCACGCCCGCGGACCTTTTCTACCTCGACGAGATCCGCGCGATCGGTGCAGCGCTCCTGGACTTCGAATTCGTGGTCGCTCTCTCGGAGTCCTGCGACGGCATCGACGAACTCGGGATCACCGCCGAGGCGGGAATGGTCACCGAGGTCGTCGAAGCCAGGGAGCCCGAGTTGCACCGGACCGAGGTCTACCTGTGCGGACCGCCGCCCATGGTGGACGCCGCGCTGGCGCTGGCCGCACGGCAAGGCGTACCGGACGACCAGGTCTTCTACGACAAGTTCACGACATCGGTCCGTGAAGACGAATAGGACGACGTAGGCGCGAGAACGCGGCGAAGGACCAGGACCGAATCCCCGGCACTCACCCAGCGGAGATATCAGAGGAGATATCAGATGGCGAGCAGCACAACGCCTGCGCCCAAGGTGCGCAGCTTCCCGAAGGTGGAGTTCACCGACTCCGAAGCCGGTGCCTTGGAGTTTCCCAGCTCCAAGAGCCGGAGCTACAACTATTTCAAGCCGGCCAAACTCCGGGCGACGGTGTACGAGGACGTGACCGTCGACGTGCAGCCCGACCCCGAGCGACACCTGAGCCAGGGCTGGATCTACGGCTTCGGCACCGGGCCGGGCGGGTATCCGCAGGAGTGGACAGCGGCGAAATCGGCCGACTGGCACGCATTCCTCGACCCCAACGAGGAATGGGAACAGACCATCTTCCGCAACAACTCCGCGGTGGTGCGCCAGGTTTCCCTGTGCCTCGAGAACGCCAAGCGCGCCGACGCCTACGGCAACTGGAACACCGCCTGGCAGAAGTTCATCGCCCGGAACCTGGGCGCCTGGATGCACGCCGAGAACGGGATGGCGCTCCACGTGTTCACCTCGATCCAGCGCTCCGGGCCCACGAACATGATCAACACAGCGGTGGCGGTCAACGCGGCGCACAAGATGCGGTTCGCCCAGGACCTGGCACTGTTCAACCTCGATCTGTCCGAGTCGCTCGATGTCTTCGACGGCTCGCTGCACAAGGAAGTGTGGCAGTCGGCGCAGGAGTGGCAGCCCACGCGTAAGGTCGTCGAGGAGCTGACTGCGGTCGGGGACTGGGCGGAGCTGTTGTTCGGCACCAACGTCGTCTTCGAGCAGCTGGTCGGTCAGCTCGTCCGGTCGGAGCTGGTCATGCAGATCTCCGCCAAGAACGGCGACTACATCACGCCGACCATCGTCGGCACCGGGGAACACGACTACAACCGGGACCTGGGCTATACCCGGTCCTTGTTCCAGCTCCTCACGCGCGACGAGCGGCACGGCGCCGGCAACAAGGCGCTGTTCGGCCAGTGGCTCGCGAAGTGGGTGCCGCCGTGCCTGGACGCCGCGAACGCCCTGCAGCCCATCTGGTCACAGCCGGCCGAAAAGACGCGCACGTTCGCCGACTCGCTCGGTGCGACGAAGGAGAAGTTCACTCAGTTGCTCGAAGAGATCGGGCTCGACGCAGGAAAGGAGTTGGAGAAGTGAGCGGCAGTATGCAGTTCGGTTCGCAGGCCGGGTCCTCGAACATGTGCGGTGTCACGCTGATGAACACCCCGGTGGGCCGGGTCGTCGCCGACGTGATGGGGACGAAGGAGGGCGTTTCGCTCGTGGAGTACCCGTCCATGATCCGGGTGGACGGCACCAGGCTCCTGGAGTTCGACTACGACGAGCTGACCGAGTCGCTCGGCGAGCCGTTCGACGGGTCGATCTTCGAGGAGATCAGCTCCACCCACTACGGCCGCATGGTGCACCTGGACGACCGCACCCTGGTCTTCGCCAACCCCGAGGACGCTGCCGAGTACATCGGTTTCGACCTTCTCGCACACGGCTGAACACCGAACAGTCCGACGCGCGTGGTGGCGGGGTCTTCGCGAGGGAAGCGTCGCCACCACCGTTCCCCAGCACACGAGCACAGCGAAGGGTGAAGATTTCTCCGATGTACGAAAAAGATGGCGAAAAATACTACGTCGTCGACGCACATGTCCACATCTGGGACGGCCGGGAGTCGAACCACAAGAACGTGCACGGCAAGCAGTTCATCGACTGCTTCTACGACTACCACAAGAACCTCAGCCCCGAAGAAGCCGTCTGGGACTACGACACCTACGCCTACTACGGCGCCGAGCGCTTCATGAAGGACCTCTTCGGCGAGGGCCACGTCGACCACGCCATCTTCCAGGCGACCCTGCTCGGCGATTTCTACCAGAACGGGTTCGGGCAAACCGAGGAGGCTTTCGGCCTCACCCGACAGCACCCGGACAAGCTGACCTACAACCACGCCTACGACCCGCGCAACGGTGAGGCCGGCCTGGCGCAGCTGCGCCGGGATGCCGAGCGGATGAACCTCAAGGGGGTCAAGCTCTACACCGCTGAATGGCACGGCGACTCACGCGGGTACACCCTCGACGAACCGTGGTCGCGCCGCTACCTCGAAGAGTGTCTCGAGCTCGGGATCAGGAACATCCACGTCCACAAGGGACCGACGATCCGCCCGCTGGACCGGGACGCGTTCGATGTCGCCGACATCGACAAGGTCGCCACCGACTACCTCGACCTCAACTTCATCGTCGAACATGTCGGTCTGCCGCGGCTGGAGGACTTCTGCTGGATCGCGACCCAGGAGCCGAACGTCTACGGTGGACTCGCCGTAGCGATGCCGTTCATCCACGCCCGGCCCCGCTACTTCGCCCAGATCATCGGGGAACTTCTCTACTGGATCGGCGAGGACAGGATCCTCTTCGGCAGCGACTACGCGCTGTGGACGCCGAAATGGCTCGTCGAGAAATTCGTCGACTTCCAGTTCCCCGGGGACATGCCGGAGTATCCCGCGATCACCCCGGAGCAGAAGAAGAAGATTCTCGGGCTCAACGCGGCCGCGTTGTACGACCTCGATGTGCCGCGGCAGTTCCGGCTTCCCGCCGCTGCTTCCCCGGGAGCGGGTGTGTGATGACCAGGACAGTCCGGTCGCCGGCAGCCGAGATCCTCTCGGCGCTGGCGACCGTGATGGACCCCGAGCTGGACCAACCGGTGACCGAGCTGGGATTCGTCCGTTCCGTGGCCATCGACGACGACGGTGTGGAGGTGCACCTGCGCCTGCCCACCTCGTTCTGTGCCCCCAATTTCGCCTACCTGATGGTCGCCGACGCCTACGACGCGCTGACCGGGGTGCCGGACGCGGGCCGGGTCCGGGTTCTGTTGGACGACCACCACGATTCCGACAAGATCAACACTGGCACCGCCGCGGCGCTCGGTTATGTCGGAACCTTCGGCGTGGAGGCGCGGGACAGCCTCGACGAGCTTCGTCGCACTTTCCAGCGCAAGGCTCATCTCGCGGCGATGGAACGCTGCTGCCGGTCGGTGCTGGTCGGCGGTGTCTGGACGATCGAGGAACTGCCGCTTCTCGAGCTGTTCGATTTACCCGAAGGCGCGCTGAAGTCGGCATTGATGCGCAGGCGCGAGGCCATCGGGCTGCCCACCCATTCACACGCACTCGTCATGGTGGACCACGACGGCAACCCGGTCGCGAAGTCGGATGTGGCGCTGTGGTTGCGACTGGCCGCCACCACCCGCGTTTCGATCGAGGGCAACGCCCATTTCTGCCGGGGCCTGCTCGCCACTCGCTACGCCGACACCGACCCGGCGGGGGCCGCTTCCGGTTTCGCCCCGGTCATCACCGACTCCAGGAGCCAATCATGAAAGCCGCACAGGTCACCGGGTACCACCGGAACCTCGAACTGCGCGAGGTCGCGGAGCCCGAGATCACCGGGCCGCTGGACGTCGTGGTCAGGATCGGTGCCGCCGGGGTGTGCCGGACCGATCTGCACATTCTCGAGGGCCAGTGGGCGGAGAAGTCGGGCGTCACCTTGCCTTACACGATCGGGCATGAGAACGCCGGCTGGGTCCACGCGGTCGGCGACGCGGTGACGAACGTCGCGGTGGGGGACAAGGTGATCCTCCACCCGCTGATGACGTGCGGACTGTGCCGGGCCTGCCGCCTCGGCGACGACGTGCACTGCGAGAACGCGGCCTTTCCCGGAATCGACACCCACGGCGGTTACGCCGAGTACGTCCTCACCTCGGCCCGTTCCTGCGTCAAGCTCGACGACAGCTTGGAGCCCGCCGACGTCGCCGCGCTCGCCGACGCCGGCCTCACCGCTCAGCACGCCGTCGCGAAGGCCGCCAAAGTACTGCGTCCCGGCGATGTCTGCGTCATCATCGGCGCGGGCGGGCTCGGCCACATCGGCATCCAGTGCATGAAGGCGATGAGCTCGGCCACGCTCGTCGTCGTGGATCGCAATCCCGCGGCGCTCGCGCTGGCCGAGCAGGTCGGCGCCGACGTCACCGTCGTCGCGGACGGGAACCACGTGGACGAGGTGCTGGAGCTGACCGGCGGCCACGGTGCCGAAGCGGTCATCGACTTCGTCGGCGAAGGCGGGTCGACCTCCGAAGGGGTGCGGATGCTGCGCCGTGCCGGGAACTACTACGTCGTCGGCTACGGCGAAAACATCGATGTCCCGACCATCGACATCATCTCGACGGAGATCAACTTCATCGGCAACCTCGTCGGCTCGTACACCGATCTGCAGGATCTCATGGTGCTTGCCGCGCAGGGCAAGGTGAAGCTGCACACCGCCCGGTACGGGCTGGACGAGTTCCAGCGGGCGATCGACGAACTGAGCGCGGGCAAGGTCCGCGGCCGGGCGATCCTCATCCCCTGATCAGAGTTTCCAGACATAGCAGAGAAAGGAAGTGGGAATCATGGCGAAGGAGCTGCGGTTCAGTGTCGAGGCGCGGCGCCAGCTCGAGCTGGGCGTCAACACGCTGGCCGACGCGGTGAAGGTCACGCTGGGGCCGAAGGGCCGCAACGCGGTGCTGGAGAAGCTGACCGGGCCGCCGACCATCACCAACGACGGCGTGACCATCGCCCGGGAAGTGCAGCTGCGCGAGCCCTTCGCCAACATGGGCGCCCAGCTGGTCAAGGAAGTCGCGATGAAGACCAACGGGGCCGTCGGCGACGGCACCACCACCGCGACGGTGCTCGCCCAGGCCATGGTGCGGGAGGGCCTGGCCGCACTCGGGGAGGGGGCGAATCCCATGCGGGTGCGCCGCGGCATCGAGGAGACCGTCGAGGCCGTGGTCGAGTGGCTGCGAAAGTCGGCGACACAGGTCGCCGGCGAGGCCGAGCTGGAGCGGATCGCCACGCTGGCCGCGAGCGACGACGAACGGATCGGGCGGGTCATCGCGGAGGCCCTGGCCGCGGTGGGACGCGAAGGTGTGGTCGAGGTGGAGGAGTCCGACGAGCCCGGCCTTGGTGTCGAGCTGGTCGACGGGATCGAGCTCGACCACGGCTACACCTCTCCTTACATGGTGACCGACCGGGAAAGGATGGAGGCCGCCTACGACGACCCGGTCATCCTGCTGACGAACAAGAAGATCAGCCAGGTGCAGGAGCTGATGCCCACGGTGGAGGCGGCCCGCCGCCTCGACCGGCCGCTGGTGATCCTCGCGGAGAACGTCGACGGACCCGCGTTGCAGATGATCGTCAGTGGGAACGTGCATGGCACGTGTGCCGCGGTCGTGGTGCGCGCCCCCGGCTTCGGTCACCGGCGGGTGGCCGAGCTGGAGGATCTCGCAGCAGCACTCGGTGGACGAGTGGTCAGCGAGGACTCCGGCGTCACGCTGACCGAGGTCACCGAACGGGAACTCGGTCGCTGCGAGCACATCACGATCACCGAGGAGACGACGACGATCATCGGCGGTGCCGGTGACGAGGCGACGGTACGGGCCCGGATCAACCAGTTGGACCAGCAGCTCAAGCGAGCCCGGATCGAGCACGACCAGGACAGTCTGCGGCTGCGCATCGCCAGGTTGTCGGGCCGGATCGCGGTCGTTCGCGTCGGGGCCGCGACGAGTGTCGAGCTCAAGGAGCGGATGCTCAGGGTCGAGGACTCGCTGGCGGCGGCCCGGGCGGCGCTGGAGGAGGGGGTCGTGGCCGGCGGTGGCGCGGCACTGGCGCAGGCCGCGCGTTGTGTGGATCCCGTCGGCCTCGACGGCGATGCGTCGCAGGGGAGTGAGATCGTCCGCCGGGCGCTCGGGGAACCGTTGCACTGGATCGCGGCCAACGCCGGTTATGACGGCGGCGAGGTGCTGGCGCGAGTGGCCATTATGGACAATGGTGCCGGGTTTGATGCGCTCACCGGCGAATACTGCGATCTCTTCGCCGCCGGCGTCGTCGATCCGCTCAAGGTGACCCGCTCGGCGTTGGAGAGCGCGGCGTCCATCGCGGCCCTTCTGATCACCACCGAGACGGCCATCGTGGAGGAGGTTCTGGTGAACCCGGGGGCGATCATCGC
>Ga0310811_10007020_pt1 | contig 14407 bp, 14 predicted proteins | sample YCmetagenome_FD_207642 | JGI IMG/M metagenome (GOLD analysis project Ga0310811, IMG submission 207642) | Soil microbial communities from experimental microcosm in Duke University, North Carolina, United States - YC | ecosystem: Engineered > Artificial ecosystem > Soil microcosm > Unclassified ...
GAACCGGGTCTTCACGAAGATGAGCTCGGGGCACCGGCGTTTTGCGGTCACCGAGGGCATCGCCGAGCGGATACCGAACTTTCGCGCTTCGTAGCTCGCCGCCATGACGACCCCGCGATGGCCGCCCCCGACTGCCACCGGCTTGCCTCTCAGCGACGGATCGTCGCGCTGCTCCACCGACGCGTAGAACGCGTCCATGTCGACATGGATGATCTTCCGTGAAGGACGGTCGTTACTTTGCATCGGGCCAAGCTTCTGATTAAGGGCCGCCGCCATGAACATCCACGAATATCAGGCCAAAGAGCTGCTCGCGAAGTACGGCGTTCCCGTTCCAGCGGGCTATGCCGCAATGAGCGTCGAGGAAGCGGTCGAGGCGGCCAAGAAACTGCCTGGGCCGCTGTGGGTCGTGAAGGCGCAAATTCACGCCGGTGGGCGCGGCAAGGGCCGCTTCAAGGAACTCGGCGAATCCGCGAAAGGCGGAGTCCGGCTTGCCCATTCGATCGACGAGGTGCGCGAGCATGCCGCCGAGATGCTCGGCAAGACGCTGGTCACGGTGCAGACCGGCCCGGCCGGAAAGCAGGTCCAGCGGCTCTACATCACCGATGGGGTCGACATCGCGAAAGAATTCTACCTGGCGCTGCTGGTCGACCGCGAAAGCGGCCGCGTCGCTGTCGTCGCCTCGACCGAGGGCGGGGTCGAGATCGAGAAAGTGGCGCATCAGACGCCCGAAAAGATCACCACCATTACGGTCGATCCGGCGACCGGCCTGATGCCGCACCACGGCCGCGAGGTCGCCGCGGCGCTTGGCCTTCGCGGGGACCTCGCCAAGCAGGCAGGCAAGGTGATGGCCAAGCTCTATGATGCCTTCCTCGGCACCGACGCCTCGCAGATCGAAGTCAATCCGCTCGCCGTCACCGAGGACGGCAAGCTGATGGTGCTCGACGCCAAGGTCGGCTTCGACAGCAATGCCGACTTCCGGCACCTCGACCTCCAGCAGCTACGCGACCTCTCCGAGGAAGAGCCGATGGAGATCGAGGCGTCGAAATACGGCCTTTCCTACATCAAGCTCGACGGCTCGATCGGCTGCATGGTGAACGGCGCCGGCCTCGCCATGGCGACGATGGACATCATCAAGCTCGAGGGCGCCGAACCAGCCAACTTCCTCGACGTGGGTGGCGGCGCATCGAAGGAGAAGGTCACCGCGGCATTCAAGATCATCCTCAGCGACCCCGCGGTGAAGGGAATCCTCGTCAACATCTTCGGCGGGATCATGCGCTGCGACATTATTGCAGAGGGCATCGTCGCTGCAGCGCGCGAAGTGTCGCTGAATGTGCCGCTGGTCGTTCGACTCGAAGGCACCAATGTCCAGCAGGGCAAGGACATTCTTGCATCGTCTGGCCTGCCGATCATTGCAGCCAACGATCTCGGCGATGCGGCGAGGAAGATCGTCGCCGAGGTGAAGGCTCCCGTAGCCGCTTAACTGGAGAAGATCATGAAGCTGCTGGTCGCCGTGAAGCGGGTGATCGACTACAACGTGAAGCCGCGGGTGAAGATGGACGGCTCCGGCGTCGATCTCATGAACGTCAAGATGAGCATGAACCCGTTCGACGAGATCGCGGTCGAGGAAGCCATTCGCCTCAAGGAGAAGGGCGTCGCGACCGAGATCGTTGCAGTGTCGATCGGACCGGCCAAGGCGCAGGAAACGCTTCGGACCGCGCTCGCAATGGGCGCCGACCGCGCGATCCTGGTGCAGACCGACGAAGAGGTCGAACCGCTCGCCGTCGCCAAGATCCTCGCGAAGATCGCCGCGGAGGAGCAACCGCAACTGGTAATCCTCGGCAAGCAGGCGATCGACGACGACAATAATGCGACCGGCCAGATGCTCGCGGCGCTGCTCGGGTGGCCGCAGGGCACGTTCGCTTCGAAGGTCGAAATTGCCGACAGCGCCACGATCACACGTGAGGTCGACGGTGGGCTGGAGACCGTGGAGCTGAACCTTCCGGCGGTGGTCACCACGGACCTTCGTCTCAACGAGCCGCGCTACGCGTCGCTGCCGAACATCATGAAGGCGAAGTCGAAGCCGCTCGCGACCAAGTCGCCGGGAGATTACGGCGTCGACGTGGCGCGACGGCTGGAGACTCTGAAAGTGACCGAGCCCGCCAAGCGCCAGGCGGGAATCAAGGTCAGCAGCGTCGACGAGCTGGTCGGAAAGCTCAAGGGTATGGGGATTGCGAAATGAGCGTTCTGGTCCTGGTCGAGCACGACGGAAAAAGCGTCAAGGACGCGACGCTGGCGACCGTCACGGCGGCCTCGAAGCTCGGCGACGTCCATGCCCTCGTTGCTGGTAACAATGTTGAAGGCGTGGCTCAGGCCGCGGCGAAGATCGCTGGCGTCGCGAAGGTTCTGATCGCCGACGCGCCGCACCTCGACCACGACCTTGCCGAAAATGTTGCGCCCGTCGCCGTGAACCTGATGGAGGGTTACGACGCATTCGTCGCTCCAGCGTCGACCTTCGGCAAGAACATCGCGCCGCGAGTCGCCGCGCTGCTCGACGTGATGCAGGTTAGCGACATCATCGGCATCGAGGATTCGAGCACCTTCGTGCGCCCGATCTACGCCGGCAACGCAATCGCCACGGTGAAGTCGAAGGATGCGAAGAAGGTCGTCACCGTGCGCGGCACGGGATTCGAAAAAGCGGCAGCCGAGGGCGGATCGGCGCCGGTCGAGAAGATCAATGCGGGGCAGGGTTCAGGCGGCAGCGAATTCGTTTCATTGGAGGCCTCGAAGAGCGAACGGCCCGAGCTGACCAGCGCTGGAGTCATCGTCTCCGGAGGCCGGGCGTTCGGCTCATCCGAGCAGTTTCATGCGCTCCTCGACCCGCTCGCCGACAAGCTGGGCGCGGCGGTTGGCGCCAGCCGCGCCGCGGTCGACGCGGGCTATGCGCCCAACGATTACCAGGTCGGCCAGACCGGCAAGATCGTCGCGCCGAACGTCTATATCGCAATCGGCATTTCGGGCGCGATCCAGCACCTCGCCGGAATGAAGGATTCCAAAACGATCATCGCCATCAACAAGGACGAGGAAGCGCCCATATTCCAGGTGGCGGACATCGGCCTCGTCGGCGACCTGTTCAAGATCGTGCCGGAGCTGACCGAGAAGCTCTAGGTGAAAGGGCCCGCCGCGCCCGAGGGAGGGGCGTGGCGCGGCGGACCAAATTCTCAGTGTTGGATCGACGCGTTGGCGCTCGTCGACTGGCTCGACTGACCCGAGCCATTGACGCTCGCCGAAGCGCCGCGCCGGCTAGCGTTAGCCGAGGCATTCCCCGAACCCGAGCCGCTCGCAGAGGTCGAGCTGCTGTTTGCGAGATTTGACCCCGCGAGCGTGCCGGACGTTGCCTGATTCATGGCACCGGTGACGGTGCCTGCGAGGCCGACATTTCCGCTCGCGGAGCGGTTGCGGCGACTGACGGATCCGCTCGCGGTTCCGTTCGCGGTGCCCGAGCCGATTGCGCTGACGCTGTTGGCGATGGAGCCAGCGCCGTTCAGCGCGCCCGTTACGGAACCGGCGGCGTTGGCGACGCCGTTCAGCGTGCCGCCGAGATTGCCGCCAACGCCGTTCAGTGAACCGCCAAGCGTGCCATTGATGGCGCCGTTCACTGCGCCACCGACGCTCCCGCCCACATTGCCGAGCAGTTGCGCCTGCGCAGGGACGGCCGCGAGTGCGATCGCGGCAGCGGCGGCCAGTACGAACTTGGTCATGTCATTCTCCTTCGAACTTCACTGGAGCTTATTTGGCTCCTGTGACGAGAACGACAGCAGTGCGGGACTTCATCCCCGCAGAGTTAAATTCAGCGCGCGCCAACGAGCCGGGGGTCGATCCGGCACGCGCCGCAGACGATGCCGCGACCAACGCGGCCCTTGCCCGGCCGAGCCTCCGCAACCAGCGCTGAAGGAGAGCCTACGGCGAGCAAGCGAGCCGCAGCGAGCGGAGCGGCGAAGCTGGTGCCGCGAACGCGGGTGTAGCCCTGGCCTGGTAGCGCGGCGGCCATGTCGGCTCCGGGTGCAGCAAAATCGAGATGCGTCGCCTTGCCGGCTTCGGGCAGTGCGCGCCCGCCCGAGTCCACCGCAGTGACTGCGATGACCCCCGGATAGGAGGCCGGATATTGAGGCGGGGCGGCGGGCCCGTCGTTGCCCACGGCGGCAACGACTTCGATTCCGCGCGACTGGACGATCTCGACCGCGCGCTGCACGATTTTGTTCGGCGGCCCAACGAGGCTGATATTGATCACCTTCGGGTGATGGCTCGCCAGCCAGTCGAGCGCCCTGACAATTGCCGTCGCGGACCCGGCTGCCCGATTGCCCCCGTAAACGTCGGCGACCAGCAGCTGTGAGCCGGTTGCTGCTCCGCGAAAGGGTCCTTGGCTTCCGACCAGCAGCGACGCGACCGCGGTGCCATGGCCTGTAGGCTGCGGCGCGCCAGCGAATCCATTCTGCTCGATGCTTTTGCCAGCGAGCGATGGGTGAGATGCAACTCCGCCGTCGATCATTCCGATGACGTGACCGCCAGCTGTCGCTACCGCGCCCCCGGCCAGGGCAATGCTCATCGGTCGGAGCGGACCGCCGGCGGGCTCGAACAGATGATCGAAATCGGCCTGCAGCTCGGGGGCTGCCTTCTCAAGGACTTTGAGACCATTCTTTGCGCTCATGCCGTTCGGAACGGCAAGCGAGACAATCCGCATACCGAGCGCGGAGTCACGATCGTCTCTCGTAACGCGGAAGCCTGCAGCGAGCGCGCGCTGCAGGCCGACGGGGTCAGGATCAATTACGGCAACGATCCCACGCCGCACCGGTATCCCATTGGCGTCACTCTCGACCGTCCCGCGATTGGTCCGGATCAGCTCGTGGAGCCTAAGCTTGCGCAATTCGAGTAAATTCGGCGGCCCGGAATTTGCGATTGCGTCCGTCACGCCGCCGACAGTGTCGAGCGTCGGGCTGATCGCCTGCTGCCCACCTGGCTGGGCGAGAAGGTCTTGCAGCACGGGTCCGGCGACCGGCAAGTTTGCGGCCGGCAGGCTTGCTGCCGGTGCAGGCAAGCTCACCTGCGGAAGCGCACCGCCGAGCAGCTGCGCTTCGGCTCTCGCAGACAAAGCGGCGACCGCGGCGGCAGCAAAGATCAGATGACGGACAGGTTTGGACATCCAGCAACCCTATTTTACATGCCTAGTATCGGATGAAACGATGCACTCGCGTCGTTTCATCCTCATGGAGCCGAATGGACCAGCCTTCGTCGTTCGAAGACCAGCTTTTGGCGCTGCTGCCGCGGCTGCGCCGCTTCGCGCACGCGCTGAGCCACGATGCAGCAGATGCGGACGACTTGACGCAGGCAACGATCGAGCGGGCATTGAAGTCGCGCGATCAGTGGCAGCCTGGGACGCGCCTGGACAGCTGGTGCTACCGAATCATGCGCAATTTGTGGATCGACACTGCGCGATCGCGCTCGCGCAAGGACGCGCGGGAGGTGCCCGAAGAAGAGGGTCTCAACGTCGGCGAGGACCCGCGCGAGGCAATGGATGCAGCAGTCGACTTGAAGCGGATCATGGCTGCGATGGACCGATTACCGGACGAACAGCACGAGGTCGTCGCGCTGATCCTCGTCGAAGGCTTCGGCTATCGAGAGGTCTCTGAAATGCTGGGATTGCCGATCGGGACGGTGTCGAGCCGGCTGGTGCGTGGGCGCACCGCGCTGCTGGCCATGGTGGGTGAACGATGAACGACGACGAGAAATTTTTCGCCTGGCTCGACGGCGAGCTTGAACCGACCGAGGCTTCCGAGATGGAGGCCAAGATCGCGGCCAACCCAGAGCTCCAGCGCCTCGCGGAGCAACATCGAGCGCTTGGAGCGCAGCTCAAAGGAGCATTCGATCCCATCGCGGCAATGCCCGTTCCGCAACGCCTTCAGGCGGCCGTCCGGCCGCCCGCCGAAGTGCTCGACTTCGCCGAGGCAAAGCGCGAGCGGTCGGCGCGATCCTTGCCGCCATGGATGGCGATCGCCGCGACTTTGGTGATTGGTGTCTTCCTCGGCACGATGATGCCGCAGCGCGGCGGTTCGCCGGTTCGGGTGCAGGGCGGCAAGCTATATGCAGCTTCTGCGCTGAGCCATGCACTCGACGCCGAGCTGGCGAGCGCGCCGGCAGGCAATGTGCGCATCGGCTTGACCTTCCGTGACCAGGCCGGCGAAATCTGCCGCAGCTTCACCGGATCGGCGGGGAACGGCCTCGCGTGCCGGGAGGGTACGCACTGGCAGCTCAAAGGCCTGTTTGCAGCGCCCGAAGGACAGAACAGCAACTATCGGATGGCAGCAGGCATGGACCCGAACCTCGCTTCGCTAGTGGACTCAACCATGGTCGGTGAACCATTCGACGCAGCTCAGGAAAAAGCGGCGAAGGACAAAGACTGGCGCTAATCGCCTCAGAACGTGATGTTCTGAATGACTGTTCGCGTCGTTGCTTGACTACCAGCCGTTGACGCGCTCCCACACGCCGTTGATGCCCTCTCCGCCATTGGTGACGAAGTAGCGGTCGTAAGCCGCGGCCGTGGCACAGGCGTGGTTGGGCAGGATTTTTACGCGGCTCCCGACGGGGAAGCGTTCGAATTCGATCCCGCCCGTGCGCGCGGTGATGATCCCATGTTCCTGGTTGGTCGAGGAGACGGTGACTCCTTCGATGACTTGGCCGGAGACTGCGTCGCAGACGGCGCCGTAGCCCCAGTCGACGGGCAGGTCGGCGGTGCCGCGATCGCGGCTCAGCGCGAGGAAGCCGGCGTCGATCAGCACCCGTCCGTGCTGTCGATTGTGACCGATGACACTGGCGATCACGCCAATGGCGATGTCGTCAACGCCGCACGTTCCAAGCTCGGCTTGGACGAGATCGCCGAAGGCATAGACGCCGGCGCGCGCCTCCGTCACTCCGTCGAGGCTGCGTGCATAGTGCAGGGTCGGGGTCGAGCCGACACTCACGGTCGGGCAGGGCAGGCCGGCAGCGCGCAGGCGCTCGGCGGCCTCGACCGTGAGCGCCCGCTCCTGTTCTGCCATGGCCTCGAACTCTTCAGTCGCTCGGCAGTCGTAGGATGCGCCCGCGTGGGTCATCACGCCCGCAAGGCCGGTTCCCAGAATTCGCCCGATTTGGATGAGCAGAGGGTCGCCGGGCGCAACGCCGGCGCGATGGCCGTCGCTGTCGATTTCGATGAGCGCTTCGATCGGAACCCTCTCGGCCTCGCTGAACGACCGAACCGCTTCGGCGGCGTCCGTTGTGTCGAGGATGATCCGAAGCTTGCAGCCGGCGCGGATCAGGTCGGCGACCTCCAGCAGCTTAACTGGTGCAATCCCCACCGCGTAAAGGATGTCGGTCACGCCGTTCGCGAAGAAGTAGCTCGCCTCGGCGAGCGTCGAGACGGTGATCGGCCAGTCCTCGCCGCCGGAAAGCACTCGAAGCACGTCGATCGATTTTGAAGTCTTCACATGCGGGCGAAGCGTGATTCCAAGCGATCGCACCTTCTCGCGCATGCGCGCGGCATTCCGTTCGAGCCGTGAGCGCTCGAGGACAAGGGCGGGGGTGGGAAGATCGAGGATGGAGCTTGGAACTGGCCGCTCGCTCTCGCTCGCGATTCCGGTGCTCGTAAGTCCCCCGGACTGACTGCGCGCCGGAATGGTGCCCAGGGGCGGGATCGAACCACCGACACCGTGATTTTCAGTCACGTGCTCTACCAACTGAGCTACCTGGGCTCTCGGAGCAGGCGGGACGCCGGCTCAAGCGAGCGCGCTCCCTAACCGTCGTCCGTTTCGCTGTCCACCCTTTCGGGCTCTACCACCGGGCCCGCGATCCGATAGCCTTCGCCAAGCCAGTTCAAGAGGTCGCGGTCCTTGCAGCGGCGACTGCAGAAGGGCGCGTGCTCGGCGGACTCGGGCTTTCCGCAGACCGGACATTTCTTCGGCTTGTCAGACGCTTTCGGCATACCCGCCCGACATGGGGAGCGAGGCATCGGCACGCAACTCGACCGCGCCGCCGACCTGCCGGGCCAGCAGATTGATCCAGCCCTTGCGCTCGGCCAGAACGGCGATCACCGCCGGATGCGAGACGAGCCGCTTGGCGCCAGGCTGTTCGGCTGCTGCGCGACGGAGGAGCGCCCGCGCTTCGAACGGCGCGCGATCGCGCGCCAACTCGACGAGTGAAGCCCTCGGCCGCGGCCGGACGACCTGCACGAATCCGAAACCGTTCATGGCGGTGCGCTCTGACGGCTTCGGCAGGTATTCATCCAGCACCCGATCGACATCGTGTCGCGCTTGCTTCGCTCCCAGTGTCGGGAAGTCGATGCCGATCGAACCTCCAATATCCAGCCGGCGTATGGCTCGAGCAGCAGCCCACGCGCCGACCTGGGCGAGCGCCGCCGGCTCCAGCCAGCCATCGACGTCGATCATCGTCATTGCCGCGGTCGGCTCGATCCGAAGCTCGCCTCCGTTGAAACCAACGATTCCGCTCCGGGCATCTTCAAGGACGTCGTCCCAATCCGCGATTGCGCCCTCACGTCCCTCGGCCAGCGGAGGAGCGTCCTGCGGCGGTTGGCCGGTGATGCGGGCGAGGCCGCGCTTCCACGGTTCCGCGCCGCCCAGCGCTTCGCGAGTGACTTCGATGATGAGTGAGCGGCCGTCGCTGACTCCGGACACGCCGCGCGGAAGGAGGAAAGTCTCGCCGCCCGCTTCAACAGATACGCGCGGGGCGACCGCGACCAGCTTCGCTTCCAATACCGTGCCCGCAGGAACGATGCCGTCCCGCCGAACTCGAGCCTCGACAATTCCGGCATTGTCGATCAGCGCGGCGCGGGTCTCGCCGATGCCGCGCTCGATCACCCACTCAGGCAAGTGGGTAGCCTGCCGACTTCAGTAGCACGCGCGTCTCGGCGAGCGGGAGCCCGACGACGTTGGAATAGCTGCCGGCGATGTGCCGGACATAGACCTCGCCGTAGCCCTGGAGGGCATAGCCGCCGGCCTTGCCCCGCCATTCGCCATGGCCTGCGTAATAGCCGATTTCCTCATCACTCAGGCGCTTCATCGCGATCATCGTCTCGACCAATCGCTCCCGCACGCCTTTGCCAGGAACTGCCAGCGCAACGCCGGTCAGGACTCGATGCCGGCGGCCGGACAGCAGCTTCATGCAGGCGCGCAGAGTCGCTTCGTCTTCGACCTTGGGAAGGATTCGGCGGCCCACCGCGACGACAGTGTCGGCGGCAAGGACCAGCGCATCCGGTTCGTCTGCAGCGACAGCTTCGGCCTTCTCGCGCGCCAGCCGAAGAGCATGTTGGCGAGGCAGCTCGCCACGGGGAACGCTCTCGTCGATATCCGCCGGGACGACGGCGTCGGGCGTAACTCCGATGCGCGCGAGCAAGTCGAGACGGCGCGGGCTCGCCGAAGCGAGGATCAGCCGCATAGTTCGGCTCAGCCCGTGTAGCCGGGCGGTCCTCCGCGGCCAGGCATGAAGCGATAGGTGATGCGGCCCTTGGTGAGGTCGTAGGGCGTCATCTCGACCAGCACCTCGTCGCCGGTCAGGACGCGGATGCGATTCTTGCGCATTTTGCCGGCCGTATGACCGAGGACCTCATGGCCATTCTCGAGCCGTACGCGGAACATGGCATTGGGCAGCAGTTCCACCACCTGTCCGCGCATCTCGAGCAATTCTTCCTTGGCCAAGTGATTCCTCTTTCGGTTCGAAAAGTCGCGGAGGCTTAGCGGCGGCGGCCGCAAATGTGAAGCAGGCCGCTCAGATCGTCAGGACAGTCGATCCGCTCGTCTTTCGAGCCTCGAGTGCGCGGTGCGCATCGGCAGCGTCCTTCAGAGCGAAACGCTGCTTCACCTCGACCTTGACCTTGCCGGTCGCAACAACATCGAACAGGTCATTGGCGCTCTGCTGGAGTTCCTCGCGTGTCGCGATGTAGTGATTGAGCGTCGGCCGCGTCAGGAACAGCGAGCCTTTTTGTGACAGGACCAGCGGCGAGAATGGGTCGACCGCACCCGACGCGTTTCCGAAGCTAACCATGAGCCCACGCGGCTGAAGGCAGTCGAGCGACTTCATGAAAGTGTCCTTGCCGACGCCGTCGTAGACAACAGGCAGCTTCTTGCCTGACGTGATCCGCTCGACGTCGGCGACGAAGTCCTGGCGCGTGTAGACGATCGGGTGATCGCAGCCATGAGCGCTGGCCAGCTGCGCTTTCTCGTCGGTCGAAACTGTGCCGATGACCGTCGCTCCGAGCGCCTTTGCCCATTGGCAGACGATGAGCCCAACGCCGCCGGCGGCCGCATGGATGAGGATCGTCTCTCCGGCTTGCACACGATGAATAGCTCGGATGAGCATGCGGGCAGTCAGGCCCTGCAGCATCATCGCCGCTGCCTGCTCGGTCGAGATTGAATCGGGAAGCTTCACGGCGCGATCGGCGGCGATCAACCTCTCTTCGGCATAGCCTCCGATCTGACTGGCGTAGGTGACCCGGTCACCGACTTTAAGGTCGGTCACACGGTCGCCGACAGCTGCCACGACGCCCGCCCCTTCGACGCCGGGCGTGAACGGCAGCCCCTGCTTGTAGAGGCCGGTGCGGTGATAGACGTCGATGAAGTTGAGGCCTGCGGCTTCCTGGCGGATCTTCACCTCGCCCGGTCCGGGATCGCCGACGTCGACCTCCTCCCACTTGAGGACTTCAGGCCCGCCTGTCTCGTGGATGCGGATCGCGTGCGGCATCGCTTTCTCCGAAAGAAAAGCCCCGCCTCACCAGTTGGTGAAGCGGGGCAAGAGTTTAAACCGTCGGAAGTGTTTAGACGGCGGCGTGCGCTGCAAGTGCGGCGAGCAGCAGCAGCGCGACGATATTGGTGATCTTGATCATCGGGTTAACCGCCGGACCGGCAGTATCCTTGTAAGGATCGCCGACGGTGTCGCCAGTCACCGCGGCCTTATGGGCTTCGGAGCCTTTGCCGCCGTAATTGCCGTCCTCGATATACTTCTTGGCATTGTCCCAGGCGCCGCCGCCCGAGGTCATAGAAATGGCGACGAACAAGCCGGACACGATCACGCCGAGGAGCAGCGCACCGACAGCGGCGAGTCCGTTCTCGCGCCCTGCGACAGCGCCGATCGCAAAATAGACGACGATCGGGGCAAGCACCGGCAGGAGCGACGGAAGGATCATCTCGCGGATCGCGGCGCGGGTGACGAGGTCGACCGTGCGCGCATAGTTCGGGCGAACCGAGCCATCCATGATGCCCGGATTGTCGCGGAACTGCCCGCGGACTTCCTCGACGACTGCACCGCCAGCGCGGCCGACGGCGGTCATGCCCATCGCGCCGAACAAGTACGGCAGAAGCGCGCCAAGCAGCAGGCCGACAATCACGTACGGATTCGACAGGCTGAACAGCGTGTCGAGGTTGCTGGTGACGCCGATCTGGCCGCCGAACTCGCGAAGGTCGGCGGTGTAGGCGCCGAACAGCACCAGCGCGGCGAGACCCGCAGACCCGATGGCATAGCCCTTTGTGACTGCCTTCGTCGTGTTGCCGACCGCGTCGAGCGCGTCAGTGCGGGTGCGCACGTCTTCCTCGAGCCCCGACATCTCGGCGATGCCGCCCGCATTATCGGTGACCGGGCCGTAGGCGTCGAGCGCGACGACCATGCCCGCCAGTGCAAGCATCGCCGAAGCTGCGAATGCGACGCCAAGGAAGCCCGCGAGCTGGTAGCTGGCGATCAGGCCGACGATGATCACGATCGTCGGAAGCGCGGTGGATTCAAGGCTGATTGCAAGCCCCTGGATAATGTTGGTCCCGTGGCCTGTCTGGCTCGAACGCGCGATCGATTGCACCGGGCGGTAGTTGGTGCCGGTGTAATATTCGGTGATCCAGACGATGAGCGCGGTGACGGCGAGACCGATCAGGCTCGAATAGAAGAGGTCCATGCCGGTGAACATGCCCGCGGCTGCTGTCGTGGCGGCTCCGGGTGTGCCAGCGCCCGCTGCCGCGATCGGCGCATTGAGGTCGTCGCCGAGGGCCAGGCGGAATGCACCGTAAATTGCCGGGATGGCGAGGATCGTCGCCGTCCAGAAGCCTTTGTAGAGGGCGCCCATGATCGATCCGCCCTTGCCGAGGCGCACCATGTACGTGCCGATGATCGACGTGATGATGCACACGCCGCCGATGAGCAGCGGGAGGGTCATCAGCGCAAGCAGCTGCGGCGCAGCGCCGAGCGCCAGCGCGACCGACACCATGGTGATTCCGACGGTCACGACATAGGTCTCGAACAGGTCGGCAGCCATTCCGGCGCAGTCGCCGACATTGTCACCGACGTTGTCCGCGATGACGGCCGGGTTGCGTGGATCGTCTTCCGGGATTCCGGCCTCGACCTTGCCGACGAGGTCGGCGCCGACGTCGGCCGCCTTGGTGAAGATGCCGCCGCCGAGACGAGCGAAGATCGACACGAGCGACGCGCCGAGTGCGAGGGCGGTCAGCGCGGTGACGACGGGCCGGTCGTTCGGCGCATAGCCGCCAGGGCCGGTCAAGTACCAAAACAGGCCCGAGATCGCGAGCAGAGCGAGACCCGCAACGAGCAGGCCAGTGACGGCACCTGCGCGGAACGCCGTGGTGAGGCCGCTCTGGAGGCTGTTGCGCGCCGCTTCCGCAGTGCGGACGTTGGCTCGAACCGAAATGTTCATGCCGATGAATCCGGCAGCGCCGGAGAGCACGGCGCCGAGCACGAAGGCCGCGGCGCTGAGACCGCCGAGGAAAACGCCGATGATGATGGCAACGACGATGCCGACGACGGCGATGGTGGTGTACTGACGGCGGAGGTATGCGCCGGCGCCTTCCTGGATGGCGGCCGAGACCTCGATCATGCGCTGGTTGCCGGCCGACATGCCGAGCACCTGGCGGCTGGTGAAAATGCCGTAGAGCACGGCGATCAGGCCGCACCCGAGGGCGATGTAAAGCTGATTAAAGCCGACGTTCATGGGTTCACGCTTCCCCGTTGTTTCAAGCAGGCGAAAAGCGGCCGCGCTGGATGGCGGCCGCGATGAAAAAGCGGCGAAGCTTTAGGCAGCGTTTTCGCGGCTGGCAACCGCGTGAATTAATGCGATTGATCCGGGTCTTAGTGAAGCAGTAGCGCCAGCGCCATTCCGGACGCGAGGCCGCTAAGGCCGATCAGCCATTGGCGAAGCGGGAAGCCCGCGATCGTGATCGCTTTGGTGCTCAAATCCAAGCCTCTCCGGCAATGCAACCGGTTCGCCGCTGAAAGACAGGCCAAGTCTCGGCCCTTCGTCAGTCAGCGATCCAACGCGGCTGATCCTCGTCCCGCTTGGTAAAGAAAGTGTTTCCAGATCGAACGACGACGGCAGCGCAGCGAGCAGCGCGTAGTCGTCGCCGCCGGTTGCTGCGAACAGGCGTGCGGCGAGATCCTGTCCGCATTCGGCGACGAACGCGCGCGACAGCGGCAGCGCATCGAGCTCGATGGTCGCGCTGCAGCCGCTTGCCTCGGCCATTCGCAGGCAGTCCAGCAAGAGGCCGTCGGAGACGTCCATCATCGCGTGAGCGTGGACTGCGAGCTTTTCCCCCGCGCTTAGCTGAGGAACCGGCCGGCGGTAGATGTCGACGAGGGGGCCAGTCGCCTTTGGATCGGCGCTGAGCAGCGCGAGGCCGGCGGCGGCATCCCCGACCGTGCCGATAAGCCATAGGTCATCGCCGGGCTTGCCGCCGCGACGGTGAGGCACTTGGCCGGCAGCGCGCCCGATTACGGTCATTCCAAGGACGCGCGGAGCGCCGACGGGAAGCGCGATCGTGTCGCCGCCCAGCAGCGGAAGGCCGTAGCTCTCGCACGCGGCTTCAATTCCGCCGAGGAAGCCGAGCGCCCATTCGGAAGGGCCAGAAATCGTCAGCGACAACAAGGCCCCGGCGGGCTTCGCTCCCTTTGCAGCAAGGTCCGACAGATTCACCGCGACCAGCTTCCAGCCTACGCTCGCCGGGGGATCAGCCGGCAGGAAGTGTACCCCTTCGGCAATGCTGTCGTGCGAGATCACATAGCCATCGAGCACCGCCACATCGTCGAGCAGCCCGCGCGCTTCGGGCGCCGTCGCGATCCGGCGCAGACGCTGGATGACCTCGGATTCACGCATCAGGAGAGGAGGTTAGCCTCGCGTCTAGCGGGCGCAAGGCGAAGTCGGTTCGACGTGCGAATGATCGGCTGAGGCTACGAGCGCACGTCCTTGGCGATCGCGTCCAGAAGCCCGTTGACGAAACCGCTCTCGCGCTTGTCGTAGAAGGCGTGGGCGACGTCGACATATTCGGAAATGACCGAGCCGATGGGGACGTCGGCACGCGCGACTAGCTCGTAGGCTCCA
>Ga0310811_10007021_pt1 | contig 14406 bp, 10 predicted proteins | sample YCmetagenome_FD_207642 | JGI IMG/M metagenome (GOLD analysis project Ga0310811, IMG submission 207642) | Soil microbial communities from experimental microcosm in Duke University, North Carolina, United States - YC | ecosystem: Engineered > Artificial ecosystem > Soil microcosm > Unclassified ...
ACCGGGCCATTGAGACGGCGCAGCACCCGGCGGTTCGCGAGCTCGGGGAGCCAGCGCTCCGCCGGCGTATCGAGGGAGAGCTTGCCCGCTTCGACGAGCATCAACACCGCCGTCGCCGTAACCGCCTTCGTCATGGAGGCGATGCGAAAGATCGTGTCGCGGCGCATCGGTGTCGTTCCGTCGATCGCCGTCACGCCGATCGTGTCGACCGCGACGTCGTCGCCCTGCGCCACCAGCCAGACCGCGCCGGGGAACTGGTGCTGCGCCACTCGCGGGGCCATCGCGTCACGGAGTCGAGCGATGTCCGACTGCAGTCGGCGCGATTTCATACAGCCGCTCCCTCCCCAGACACCTGCCGCGAGCGCGGCGCCAGACACCCGCACGAACTCACGCCGTTTCATGGTCACCCCTCCGGAATGCAGTCTGAGAAACGACGATCGGAGCCACCGCAAATCGACAAGCCCCTGGCCCAAAGCGCCACGGTACCATTGAGAATGTTTCTCAAGTAGTCTTGACGGAGCTGTCTTCCACGGTTTGATTGCCCCTTCTTCGCTCCCTTGTCGTCAACACCAGAAGGACGGGAAGTCTGCGCATTCGACAGTTCGTTCCGGCCGGCGTCGCACTATTCCTCGTCGCGGGGCGCCTAGCGTCGCAGGATCCCTTCGAAATCGTCGTCTACCCCGCTGCAACCGCCGCTCGCGGCGAGTGGGAGCTCGAAACGCATCTCAACTACACGGCACGTGGCACCACCGCGTTCAACGGCACGGTGGCACCGAGCCAGCACCAGACGCATCTCACGTTCGAGTTGACGCACGGGATCGGTGCCGACTGGGAGGCCTCGGCATACCTGCTCACCGCCTACCGGCCCGGTGTCGGCGCCGAATACGCGGGGTGGCGGCTGCGCTCGCGCCTGCACGCCCCGGCGCGCTGGAACCTGCCGCTCGACCTCGGCTTCTCAGCCGAGCTCGAAGCGCCACGGCCCGCGTACGGCGGCGCGTCGCCTACCGTCGAGCTGACGCCGATTCTCGAAAAGCGGTTCGGTGCTCTGCGCCTGGGGGTGAACGCCAATTTCGAGCGTGACTTCGGTGCGGGTGAAGCGGGCGGTACCGAGGAAGGGTGGGAGTTCGAGCCCAGCGCCATCGTGGCCTACCGCGTGTCTTCCCGCACCATAGCCAAGCTCGAGTACCACGGCGCCTGGGGAGAAGCCGCGACGCCACTCGCGCCATCGACCCGGGTCCACCAGCTCTTCCCCGGCGTCGATCTCCGACTGGGCGAGGTATGGCTCGGCCTGAGCGTAGGCGCGGGTACGACTACCGCGGGGAATCGACTGGTCTTCGCTTCGCGCCTCGAGTTCGAGTTCTAAGCTCGGCCGGACGGCTACGGCTCAGGGATCGAGTCGAGCCCAGAACGCCCAGCCACCCGTGAACTCCGTGACCGCGAAGACCAGCTCGTTCTTACCCTGATTCAGCGGCAGGTAGAGCGCGTTGCCCACCCGGTCCATCGCGGACTGTCCCAGATCGCTCGACCGCAGGCGGGAAGCATTCATCCCGAAGAACAGCGGCTGGCCATTGCAGTAGACCACGACGCCGTCGCTGTAGCCGAACAGCATGCGGCGCAGCCCGGCGCGATCCGATTGGATCGTAGCCCGCGCGAGTACCACTTTCGAGCCCGCCACCCGGTCGCCCATGATGCTGTCGACCATAGGCGCACCCGTCGCCGCCTCGATGGGAATCCCCGCATTGGGGGTGCGCCGGTACCGATTGACCAGCACGAACCCCTGGGCCTCGGGATGAACCTTGTCCCATTGGATCTTGGCGAGATCGGGGAGCGCGCCGGGCGTGAGCTGCGCGGCGTCGAGCACTTGCGACAGATCCCAGTCCGTGATCGTACCCTGAGGGAGCGGAGGCGCCGGCGCCGACGGAACGGGGGCACGGGGCGTGAAGCGGATGTTCGAGAAGTACGCACCGCGACCGTAGAATCCCGTCCACACACCGACGGACGAGCCGCTGACGCCTGCCAGCCGCGGCACTGTCAGCACTGCTGTCGTGTCGTTGTCCAGATAGAGCCGAGCGGTAACGCCGGCGACGTCGATGCGGACGTGCAACCAGGCGTCGAACGCGAGGGCTACCGCGGCGTTCGCGTCGTCGCCGTGATAGATCTGCCACGCGGCCGCGACGCCGTTCAGCGCCGGCGCGTACTGCACCGACTCCATCGTACCGCTTTGCCCCGGCCGGAAGAACACGACTTCCGAGTTCTCGGCCGACGTCGCGTGGAAGACGGCCCCCATGAAGTTGCCGCCCCGCGGCGTCGCCATGTCGTATTCCAGCGTGCCGTCACGGAATTCCACGCCGGTCGCCAAGGCAACGCCGCGGTTGATATAGAGGCTGGGTCGTCCGAGGTAGGTAGTAAACCGCAACGAGTCCGTCGCGGTCCACCGCTCCGGCGTCAGGGGGATCGTGGTCTGTGCCGACTCAGCCTGCGTGCACAGCAGCAGCAGACTCGCGCCGAGCAGCTGGAGCTTCACGTGGTAAAGAAACTCTGCCGCCCGGGCGGCAGGAAGCAGAATGCGACGAAACGGCGCCGGCGTGGCACGAACGGCCGTCCCGCGTCGCCTAGTTGCGCTTGGGGGTTTCCGGGCCGATGCCCGTCACCTGACGGACGCCGGTGCCGTCGGCGTTCATCACCCAGATCTCCTCGCGCCCGGAGCGATTGCTTTGAAAGGCGATCCGCGTGCCGTCGGGGAACCAGGCAGGGACCTCGTCGGCAATGGAATCGCCGTGCGGGGCGAGCTTCTGGGCGGCGCTGGTCGCCAGGTCGATGACCCAGATGTGGCCCTTGTGCTGAGCGCTCACCTGCACCGCCAGGCGCCGTCCATCAGGCGACCAGGCAGGCATCTGAGCCGATCCTTCCGACCGGTCGACGTGTGTCGCCACCTGATCGCCCGTCCCGTCGGCATTGACCACGTGCACCTGCAGCAGGCGGCTCGAGTCGCCGTAGGTATAGGCGATGCGTTGACCGTCGGGAGACCAGGCTGCGTTCCACGCGGTGGTTCGGCCGCCGCCCGCGAGCGGGAGGACCCCGGAGCCGTCGGCGTTGGCGACCGCCGTGGTGGTCGACGTCCAGGGCCCGATCAGGAAGGCCACGCGGTGGCCGTCGGGCGACAGCACGGGGCTGCGTCCGGGAACGGTCGCCAACAGGCGCCGATTGCTGCCGTCCAGCGCGACGGCGAAGACGTGGCCACTGTCAGCCCCCGGACCGGCGAACAAGATGCTCCGGCCATCGCGCGAGAACCGCGGCGTACCGGCGCCGTTCTGGGAGATCTGCCGCTCCGCCGATCCGTCCACCCCGATCACGAATACGTTGTTCGCCCCGGTGCGGTCCGACAGAAACGCGATCAGCGACCCGTCGGGGGACACGGCGGGGAGCTCGCCGTGGGTCGTGGGCTGCTGGCCGGCGAGCGCGGCGGGCCATATCGAGAGGAAGATGACCAACACGCGAATGTTCATCGATCCTCCTGAGTGTGCGGTGTGGCGGGACGTCGCTCAGTACACCGCCGTTGTCGACAGGATCGTGGCAAGCATGTCAGCGACGCGATAGGGTTTTCTCGAACCAGTGATGCGCGTAGGGCTCGTCGTTGAAGGGGTGAACTTCCCGGTATCCGCTGCTCCTGTAGAGGGACTGAGCCTCGGTCAGCGCCTTGTTGGTCTCGAGCCGGAGCAGCGGGATGTGCCGCTCGAGCGCCAGCGCCTCGAGCCGCTCGAGGATCCGCTTCCCGATCCCCAGGCCGCGCGCCGACGCCGCGACCCACATCCGCTTGATCTCGCCGTACTCCTTGTGGCACTTGAGGGCGCCGCACCCGACCGGCTCGTCATGCAGCGTGGCGAGGAGAAAGAAGCCGTGCGGCGGCGTCAGCTCTTCCGGCGAGGCGGATATCCCGCGGCTCGGATCGAAACCGGCCTCGAACCGGGCGGCCAGCTCCTCGAAATAGCGTTCGAGGCAATACCGGGCACCGCGGCTTCTGGGGTTCACCACCTGCAGGCGCGTATCCACCGCGCGCAGCAGGCGCTCGACGGACCCCATAGCGGCCACGAGCGCGCTGCGTTGCTCCGGGGTGAGCCGGCCAAGCAGCGACCGGGCGGCCTGGTCCGAGAGGCGGTTCAAGACGGCCAACTCGCGCTTGCCAGCCCGCGTGAGCGTCACGTCGCGTACGCGAGCGTCCTGCGACGATCGGCCGGTGCGAATCAGTCCTTCGGACTCAAGGCCTCGCAGGAGACGGCTCACATACCCTGAGTCCAGGCCGAGGCGGGCCCGGAGCCGCCGGACGTCGCTGCCGTTCGCGCCGATTTCGAACAGCAGCCGGGAGGCGCCGAGCGAGCGAGCGCGCCCCAGGAAATGGCCGTCGAGTGCGCCGACTTGGTGAGTCACTGTGCGATTGAAGCTACGAACCTGGGCGACGCCGTCCATTATCTGACTATAGTCAGATATCATGCGGAGGCAAGGCGGCCAGCAGCTGCCGGGCGCACATGTAGCCAGGCGTCCCGGCGATCGAGCCGCAGGGGTATGCCCCCGCGCCGCAGTAGTCCACGTTCGACCAGGCGCCGAAGCGGTAGAAATTCCGGGCGGGGTCCGCCGCGAACTGGCGATCGAAGAACGTCTGTCCCCCCACCAGCATCGTGTGGTCCAGGTTGCCGCCCGGAAACAGAAAGAGCTGTTGCAGGTCCCGCGGGGTGAGCAACCGGCTCCACACGCAGTCCTCCGGGTTCGCGAGGTGACGAAACAGCTGCTCCTTGACCGCCTCGGCGACTTCGGGCAGGACCGCTCCTTCACGGTCGAGCGCCAGGTTCTTGAAGAACAGCGTCAAACGATCCAAGGGCTCCGTGAGACCGAGCTGCCGCATCGCCGCCCCTTCAGGATAGATCTGGATGTATCCCGGCTCGTAATCGACGCCGTCCGACACCGGACGGAGCGTCGCGCGCTCGAATTGCTCCAGTGATTCGACGGCGAAGATGAACCGGAACGCCGCCTCGCTGTGGGGGCCGGCGGTGCCCTCCTTCCAGACTGCCGGGCGCTGGAACAGGAGGGTGAGCTTGCCGCTCGAGCCGAGAAAGCGCTTCGCCTCGACGCGCGCGGTGAACGCACTATCCCCGATGACGCGAGCGGCGGTGAGCGGGTCGGTGGCCAGCACCAGATGATCGAACGGCAGCTGCGCCGTTTTCCCCGCCTGGGCGTAGCGCAGCTTCCCGATGCTCGGGTCCACCTGCTCCACCCGGGCGGCGAGTCGGATGTCGACGCCCAGCTCCCGGTTGATCTGGGCCAGCTCCTCGGTCACCCGCCAGATCCCGTCCTTCACGAATCCGTAGTAGCCGTCGAACACCGACCCCGAGTCCATCAGCGGCAACGTGAAGGCGGAATACCGATCCCGCAGCGAAACCGGTCCGCTCTCCGTCACCGTCATCGCCATGTAGATCCTGGTGTGGTCGGCGGTGAAATAGTGGCGCAGCAGATCGCGGGCGCTCCCGGAAATCCAGAGCCGGACGAGGTTCTTCCCCAGGCGGTCGCGCGCGGCGGCGAGGGTCGGCGCCACGGCGTTGCGGTATCCCTCCTGCAGAAACGCCACCACCTTGGCTTCGTCGTGCCGGAATGCGGCGACGTCGCCGCGCTCCCCCCAACGCTCGTGGAGCTCGCGGTCCAGCTCGCCGGGGTCGCGATGGATCCAGGCGCTGGCCTGCGGATCCGGGAAGTAGATCCGCTTGGCGTGATCGGGGACGAACGTCTCGAGCCGGTCGGCGAGCCCCGTCTCCCGATAAATGAAATCGGGCATGAGACCGAGGACGGACGCCCCGACAGCGTAGCGCTGCGAGCGCCCATCGACGGTGGCGACGTCGGAGACACACGCGCCGCCGACCCACTCGGCGCGCTCCAGCAGTGTGACGTTGCAGCCGCCGCGCCGGAGATAGTGCGCCGCGACCAACCCGTTGATGCCGGCGCCTACAACCACGACCGTCGTCATAGAACGTCACTGCCAGTCGAGGAGGAAGCCGCCGCGATCGCCGCGACCAGGCGGTCGATCTCGGCCTCAGTATTGTAGACATGCGGCGTCACTCGCAGCGCCCCGCGACCGCGCACGCTCACGAACACGCGCTCCGCTGCCAGTCGCTGCGCTAGCTCAGGAGGCACTCCGGCCGGAAAGCGGAGGCCGACATAGTGGGGGGCGCGGCGCACGGCCGGCACCGCCTCGAGACCATGCTCGGCGGCGCGCGCCACCAGCGAGCCGGTCAGTGAGGCGATGGTCTCGGCAATGTGCGGCACCCCCCACTCCAGGATTTGGTCCAGCGCGGCGATCGCCATAGGCATCAATGCGAAGTTCGGAGTCTCCCCCACATCGAAGCGACGCGCCCCCGGCTGGAACCCCAGCTCGCCGGCGTAGTTCGTGAGCGCGGTGAAATCCTGCGAGCCCACCCGCGTGATCCAGTTATGCTCAATCGGCCGACCATTCTGGCGCTGCGGGGCAACATAGAGGAATCCCAGACTGTACGGACCGAGCAGCCACTTGTATGACGCCGCGACGAGAAAGTCGGGACGCACCTCGGACATCGGGAACGGCATGGCGCCGAGTGACTGCGTCGCGTCCACCGCCAGCGCCGCGCCGACGTCGTGCAATCGCGCCGCCACCCGCGGGAGGTCGATGAGCGCGCCGTCGGTCCAATGGAGCGCGGGGAGCGCGGCGATCGCCGTGCGCTCATCGATCGCCTCGAGAATCACGCTGGTCCAGTCGTCGTCCGCGGGCCGCGGCAGCAGCACCGCCCGAGCCCCCGCCTCCCGCGCCCGCTCCCGCCAGGGCAGGATGACCGAGGGAAACTCCTCGTCGAGCAACAGCACCGTCTGGCCACGCGCGAGCGGCAGGTTGGCGCAGGCCACAGCCATCCCGTAGCTGACGGCCGGCACGATCGCGATGTCGTCTTCGCCGGTGCCACCGCCGAGCAGCTGCGCGAAGCGGCGGCGCGCAACAGCGACATCAGAGAAGAAGTCCGCCGGCGTGATGTCCCACGGGTGTGCCTTGCGCGCCACCGCGCGTTGTCCAGCCTCGGTGACTCGGCGCAACAGCGGTGACATGTAGGCGCAGTTCAGGTAAGCGATGTCCTCGGGGATGTCGAACAGGTGTCGCTGACAGGGAAGCCTGGTGATCACTGCCGCGGCCTGGGCCCGAGCCCCATGCGGCGTGGAGGATTCGCTCATGCGGCAGGGTAAGATAGCCCCTTCAGCCCGCTTCGTCAGAAAAAACCCTACATCCACTGAGTTACCATACGGCTGCTGCCGCACTCTTCCTTGGACCTGTATTTGCCTGCGAACCCGCGCCCGGCAACTCATGCTGAGGACATTCGTGCGTCGATACCCAATGGAGCTGCGCCAGGGGCATCTCGTCGTTTACCACGACGCCCAGGCGCTGCTGTTGAATACCGGATGCCCGGTCTCGATCGGACGTCGACCGTCCTTCGAATTCCTCGATCGGGAGATTCCCGCACTCCAGCGTTACCACGGCATGACCGTGGAGCAATGGAGCGAGGTCATCGGCATCAACATCGACGTAGTGCTCGGCAGCGACGTGCTCGGCTGCTCGGCCGTCGCCATCGATCCCGAAGCCGGCCGAGTCGTCTTCGACGACGACGCCGCTCGGCCCCACGCTCGCGGCGCACGGCTGGAGACCGTCGCGGGAATGCCCGTGGTGGAGGTCGAGCTGGCAGGTGGGAAGCGGCGGGTGCTGTTTCACACGGGCGCCACGTTGTCGTGCCTGCGGGACGTCGACACCAGGGCCCACCCATGCGTCGGGGTGGCGCGGGACTCGTATCCGGGACTCGGTGAGTTCGCGACGGAGCTGCGACAGGTGCCGCTCGTGTTCGGCGATCAGCCGGTCAGCCTCGAGTGCGGTCAACTGCCGGCCTCCCTCGAGCGCGCGCTGCGCACCACGGACATCGACGGGATCGTGGGAACGAACCTGTTGCGAACGTTCTCCGTCGGATGGGGGGCCCACTTCAGCGAGCTGCGCCTGGCGGCGCGCGGCAGGTCCACGACGCCCGTTCGCTTCGCACGATTCGCAGGAGTCCATCAGATCGGGCGCGCCTCGTAACGACGGCGCCCCGGGCCGCCTTCAAGGCCGGGGGAAGCCGAACCGCTGCAGAACCGCCTGCATCCGGGGATCGGCGCGGAGGCGCGATCCCAGGCATCCGCAGATGAGCAGGCTTCCCACATCGGACATCTTGGGATCGCGCTCCACCGTCGACAAGTACTGGATCATGCGATCGTCCCCATCGAGCGCCCGATAGACGAGAGCGCGCCAGGAGACGCGACCGGGACGGTCTACGGTTTCCCGCAATGCGGCACCCCGCTGGGCCGGGTCTCGCAGGCGGTGCTCCAGGTCGACTGCGGCCGCGCTGTCCATTCCGGTGAGACGGAGCAGGTGCGAATAGTCCACGGCCAGGCGCTCAAAGTCTGCGCGCGTGAGGTCGTGGATCGATGCGAAGATGAGGACGAGCGGATGGTCCGGTGCCAGCCCACGGGCCTGCGCGAACATCGCAGCGGCCTCAGGGACTCGTTCGGCACCGTCGTACGCAGCGGCGAGCGACACGGTGGTCACGACGGAAAGGGGGTCGAGCTGCTTGGCCTGCTCGATTTCCCGGACCGCTAGGTCCCATCGGTTCCACACCATCAGGTCATAGCCGTACCACAGATGCGCCGTCGGATACCGCGGGCTCAGAGCGACGCCGCGCTCGAACGCCGCCCGCGCTTCCACCCATTGCAGGCGGTATTCGAGGATCTCGCCCAGTGACGCGTACGCCTCACCGAGCTGCGGGGCCAGCGCCAGTGCCCGGCGGGCGGCGTGCTCGGCCAGGGTCAGGATCGAGTCGGGGTTGATGCCGGGGACGTCGTACTCGGCGGGAAGAAAGAGCACATAGGCGTCCGCCAGGCCCGACCACGCCTGCGCGTAGCTCGAGTCGGCCCGGATCGCCTGCTCGAAATGGGCCGCTGCCGCTACCAGATCCGGTGCGGTGCGCTTGTTCCAATAGAACCGACCCAGGAGATAGGCATCGTAGGCTGCCGGATTCCTCGTCGGCTGCGCCGCGAGCACCGCACGTTCGGCCGGGAGCAGGTGACCCGTGACGGCGGTCGCGACGGCGCTGGCGAGGTCCTCCTGCAGCGAGAGGACGTCGGTGTCGGCGCGGTCATACCGCTCGCTCCAGACCACGTCGCCCGTCGCGGTGCGCACCATCTCGGCCGTCACGCGCAGCTGATTGCCGGCGCGGCGCACCGAGCCGGTGACGATGCGCGCGACCGCCAACTGGCGCCCGATCTCCGCGGCGTCGCCCGTCGTATCGGTCCGGAAGCGCCGCACCTGGTAGCGCGACTTGACCTGCAGTCGTCCGACTTCGCTCAATCGGCTGATGATCTCTTCGGTGATGCCCTCAGCCAGATACGCGTCGGCCGTGTCGCGGGACGCATTCTCGAAGTAGAGCACGGCGAGGCTGGTGGGCGGGACCGTGGTGCGGGCGGCGGCGCGACCGCACGGCGGCGGCGAGCCGTCGGGGCACTGCCCTTCCAGGTGCCCCGCGGCGCCGACCGCGAACAGGAACGCCATCGCGGCGGCGGGGCTCATCAGAAACGGAACTGCCGGTCGAGCGCCGCATAGCGCGGATCGGCGCGCAATGGCGCCAGCTCGGGATACTGGCGCACCCAGGCAACCATGGCGGTCCGCTCCTCGAACGCACGGCCCAGCCACTCGATGCCGCGGTCGATGTCACCCAGTGCCGTATAGGCCCGCGCCAGTGCCACGGGGTTGTAGTAGCCCGGCGTGCGCGCTGCCAGCATCGAATCGACGGTGGCGCGCGCGGCGACGGTGTCCCCCAGCGCGAGCAATGCGCGCACGTACATCCCCGCGTCGAACGCACCGCCATAGTAGCGCCACCCCAGGAGCCGGACCGCATCGCGCCAGTTACCCCGCGCACCGACGAGCATCCCCTCGAGCGCGTCGGCGTCCGCGGCCGGGAGGATGGCCCGGATGCGCGGGATCATCACGGCGGCCGTGTCGAGGTGGCCGCTCTCGACCAGCATGTTGATGTAGCTGACACTCATGATGACGAACAACGAGTCGTTCTGCCACGCGCGCCGCGCTTCGACGAGGGCGGAATCGGTCTTGCCCTCCGCCCACAGCGCCCCGGACAGGAAGAGACGCGACCACCCGCCGTGCGGATCGAGCGCGATCCCGCGACGCGCGAGGAGCGCGCATTGGGGCGCGTCGAGGTCCAGCGCGAACGCCGCATTCGCCAGCATCGCCCACGCCAGGGCCTGCGAGGAATCGCGCGCCAGTGCCTGGTTCGCGGCCACGCGCGTCTGCCCGTACCCCTCGAGCGGCGTCACGTAACCGTCCGCGAGCATGCTCCACGCCACCGCCTTGCCCGAGTAGGCGGCGGCGAATCCGGAATCGAGTGCGATGGCGCGATTGAAATAGGCCACGGCGCTGCGGAGCGCCGCCTCGTCGCCGAAGTTGTGTGCCGCCTGGAGCCCGCGCAGGTACTGCTCGTACGCGGCGGGGTTCCGAGTCAGCGGCCGCGTGAGGCGGGTGCGCTCGTCCGGCAACAGGTGGCCGGTGATGGCCGTCGCGACGACCGACGCGATGTCGGATTCGAGCGTCAGGACATCGCTCGAGGCCCGGTCGATGACGTCGCCGGCGACCTGCGCGCGCGTGGCCGCGCGGATCACTTCGTACCGCATGCGCACCCGGTCGCCGGCGCGCTGCACGCTCCCGGTCACCAGGTAGGCTGCGTCGAGGGCCCTGCCGAGGGCCGGCAGATCCTGCGCCGCGCGGCCGCGGAACCGCTGCACCTCATAGCGCGATTTCACTTCCAGGCGCGGCACCTGCCCCAGCCGGATGATGATCTCCTCCGTGAGGCCGTCGGCGAGGAATGCGTCGGCGGTGTCGCGGGAGAGGTTGTCGAGATAGAGCACGGCCACGCTGTTGGGTGGCGGCGCGGGCGCGCGCGCGGGCCGCCCGCACGGCGGCGGTGAGCCGTCCGGGCACTGGGCGACCAGGGAACGCAGCGGCGCGACCGTGCACATCATTAGGAGCGCCAGGTGCGCCACGCGCCGCTTCTGAGGACTTTCTCTTGGGCCCATAGTCACCTTGCGAACAATTCAGCCACGAATACGTCGCTCTGCCGGTCCTGGATCGCGAAATACAATAGCCTTCCATCCGTCGCGAAGTCCCGGCGCGAAGACAGCCGGCTCAAGTCGTCGAACCGGACCAGCAGGCGGGGACGTCCGCCTGCGGCGTTCACCGCCCAGAACGATGCCCGCCCCTGTGCATCGTGCGTCTTGTAGTACAGCGTCCGGCCATCCGGACTCCACTCCACCTCCTCCACCAGGGGCACCGTCGGCAAGAGATCGGACACGCGGCGCGGTGTGCCGCCGTCGGCTGGTACGACCACGATGGCGCCGGAACGCCTGTCCGATTCGGCCTGGACAGAGGCGATGCTGCGCCCATCGGGCGACCAGGCATCACCCACGGCGTTCGAGCCGAGCAGCGTAGGCGTGGACCAACGCCCGTTGCTTTCCCTCCGCGTCAGGAACAGAGAAAACGGGGTCACCTGATTGATGAACGCGATCGTCCGTCCGTCGGGTGACCAGCGGGGGTAGCTCTCCTGGGCCGGCGTGGCGGTAACGTGCTGCACCGGCCCGCCGTCGAGCGGCTTCACTTCGATGTCCCGCGTCCCGGTGCGCCACGAGTGATACGTGATGGCACGGCCGTCGGGTGACAGATCCGGAGCAAATTCATCGGCCGGGTCGTCGGTGAGCTGCTCGGCGGAGCCCCCGGACAGGGGCATGCGGTAGATGTCCGAGTTTCCATGCAGATCCGAATCGTACAGCAGCCAGCGGCCGTCCAGCGACACATGCATCGATTCGATCACCTGATTGCCGCTGGTGACCGGCACCGCGCGATCCGCGGTGATGGGAGCGCCCGAAGGAATGGGGAGCGACCAGATGTTGGCGCGGGCTGTGTACACAGCGTACGCGAGCCGCCGGCCGTCCGCCGACAGTGAAATCGATATCGCTCCGAGCCCGGTCGTGAGACGGGTCAACGCTCCGCGCGACCGCCCCGACGACGAGAGCGACATGGCGTAAACGTCGCGCGGACCATCGCGATTGGAGACGAACAGGAGTTGCCCGCCGTCGGGCGTCCATACGGGACTCTGGTTGAACGCCTTTGCCTCGACCAGGCGGATCGGAGCGCCGCCGGTTGCGGGAAATAGGAGGAGGGCGCTCGGCGCCAGATTGCCGAACGTGGTGCCAGGCAGTACCGACTCGGAGTTCAGAGCCACGCACGCGATCCATTTGCCGGTCGGCGACCAGACACAGGAATGCAGGTCGAGGGTGGTCGCGAGAAGGCGGGCCGGGCCGCCGTCGACCGGAACCACGAGCAGGGATTCGGCACGGACGAAGGCGATCTCGCGACCATTCGGGGACCAGGCCGCCGTGGCGACGTTCACGGTCGCCGAGGGTGGCACGACCGGGCGGGACTCCCCACCGAGAGCCGGCGCGATGGACACGCCGCCGCGAGTCAGAAACAGGAGGCTGTTGCCATCGGGCGACCAGCGTGGCTGTGCCTCGATGGCCGTGGAATCGTCCGTCAACGGAAGCGTTCGTCCGCCGCCCACCGGCCGGAGAAAGATCCGCATCCGCGCCGAGTTTCCGGCGGCGTAAGCGACGACCCTGCCATCGGGCGAGAGGGCGGGCTGAATCTCGAGGCCCGGGTCGGCGGTGACCTGCTGCGAGCGGCCGAGTGCGAGGCCCGGCAGTCGAGGCCGCACCAGACGCCAGACACCGAACGCCAGTACGACGACAGCTACCGCTCCCGCGGCTCCGAACAACACATTGCGGCGGCGCCAGGTCATGATCGAAGGCGGGGCTGCAGCCACCGCGTGCCGGAGCGCGGCCACGAAATCCCCCGCGCTGGAAAACCGGTCGGCGGGCGTCTTGGCCAGTGCTTTGGCCACTGCCATGTCGACGCCCTCCGGCACGCTGTCTCGGACCACCCGCAGCCGGGTCGGCCGCTCGGTCAACAGCTTGGCGATCATGGCCTGCGCGGTCGGGCCCGTCACGGGGGGCTCCCCCGCCAGCATCTCGTACAGCACGGCGGCCAGTGAATAGACGTCCGAACGCGCATCGAGTCGGCGGTCGCCGGTGGCCTGCTCCGGACTCATGTACTGGGGCGTGCCTAACGACAGCCCCGTCTCGGTGAGCCGGTTGCCACCCGCTTCTTTGACGGCGAGCGCGATGCCGAAGTCGGCTAGCATCGCTTCACCCTCGTGCAACAGGATATTTTCGGGCTTGATGTCGCGATGAATCACGCCGTGCTGATGTGCGAAGTCAAGCGCGCCGGCGATCTGGCGGGTAATCGCGACCGCCTCCTCGAGTCCCAGCTGCCGTTCGCGGTCCAGCTTGCCTCGCAACGACTCCCCGCGGATGTAGGGAAGGACGTACCACAGAAAGCCGTCCGATTCCCCGGAATCGATGAGCGTGACGATGTGTGGGTGGTCCAGGCGGGCGGTGATGCGCACCTCGTTGAGAAACCGATCCGCCCCGAGCACGGCAGCGAGCTCGGGGCGGAGCACTTTGAGAGCAACTTCACGGTCGTGCCGCACGTCGCGTGCGAGGTAGACGGTGGCCATGCCGCCCACCCCCAGCTCGCGCTCGATGCGATAGCGGTCGGCGAGGACGGCGGCGAGGCGGTCGGGAGTGTTCGGCGTCATTGCAATCCGTACACGACGACCTGGTTGGAAAACGTGGGCAGGTACACGTGTCCGTTGGCGACCGTCGGCGATGCGAATTTGGCATACATCCCCGGTCCGTCGCGGTTGACGTTCTGCTGCGTGCTCCAGAGCTCCCGGGTGATATCATTCGCGTCGAAGGCCCGCAGAATGCCGAGGCTGACGTCATGTTCCGCATCACCGGCGACGGCATAGGATGCCCAGACAATCGCCGTGCCATCCTTGGAGCCGTCCGATGAAACCGTGAGCATGGCCCCGCTGTGCCCCGTCGGCCCACCGAGGGTGAAGGAACGCTCGATCTGGCGATCGAGCTGGTTGGTGCCACGATCGAACGGGATGGCGCGCAGTGGATTGTTCTCGGGCCACACATAGACGAATTCCTGAGTGCTTCCCTTGTAATAGGCCAGCTGGCAATGCATCTCACTGCTGGTCAGCTGGACGACCTGCTGCACCTGGTTGGAGGATGCCTGATACCCGCCCATGGCGTCCTTATTCAGGAGATACAGGTTCCCGTCCTTGCCGCCGGTGAGGTAGTAGTTCGCATTGGGAATCAGCAGCGCACCCACGGAGCCGTAGTCCAGATCGTTGT
>Ga0310811_10007023_pt1 | contig 14404 bp, 16 predicted proteins | sample YCmetagenome_FD_207642 | JGI IMG/M metagenome (GOLD analysis project Ga0310811, IMG submission 207642) | Soil microbial communities from experimental microcosm in Duke University, North Carolina, United States - YC | ecosystem: Engineered > Artificial ecosystem > Soil microcosm > Unclassified ...
GCTGCTGCTGATCGTGGTAAAGACAGCCATAGAATTTCCATTTGTCCGGTCAGTGGCCGGCTTTTTCGGGCAACAGCACCTCATGGTATATTTCCCGGCTTTGCAGCCTTTTCATATTCTTTATACCGTGGTGATCGGCTGGCTTGGTAAATTCGGCAGCTATCGCTGGAAGGAGAGAAAAATAATTAAATGAACCATTCGAGTCGAACTATCGGGGGGCGCCTGCTCCGTAACAAGGGAGCCGCATTTGGACTCATCGTCATCGGAGCTGCTATTTTTGTCGCCCTGACCGCCTATTTCATCGCCCCGGACCCTTCCCCCGATGCCAACCGCATGATCGTAGAGATCGGAGGACGCAAACCGGGATTCAGCCAGCAGTTCCTGCTGATAAAAAAAGAAAAGCCGCAGGCTCCTGTCTCTTTCTGGCAGCGCCTGATTTCCGGGAAGGAGGATAGTTACAACTACATCCCCATCAATCATTACATGATAAAAGGAGACAGCCTCATCGTACAAAAGTTCGTGGACGAAGGAGTGGAAGAAAGAAGGGGCTATCCCCTGGAAGGTGCCAGGACCAGTAGGGGAATGGGCAGTCCGGAGACCGGCGGGGTGGCCCCGAAAGGAGAGCTTCCCGTCAAGACCCGGGTCTTCTGGCTGGGAACAGACAAATATGGACGGGATATTTTAAGCCGCTTACTGGTCGGCGTTAGAGTAAGCCTGGCCGTCGGGCTCGTCACCGTCCTTATTTCTTTAAGCTTAGGCGTGCTGCTGGGTTCCCTGGCCGGCTATTTCAGGGGTAAGGTGGATGAGATCATCCTATGGCTGATCAATGTCATCTGGAGCATTCCCACGCTGTTATTGGTGTTTGCCATTACTTTGATGCTGGGAAAAGGATTTTGGCAGGTCTTCATCGCTATAGGTCTCACCTTATGGGTAAACGTGGCGAGGATCATCCGGGGACAGGTCCTGGGGGTGAGAGAAAGAGAATATGTGGAAGCAGCCCGGGCCCTGGGCTATTCTCATAGCCGGATCCTTTTCCGTCATATCTTGCCCAATGTGATGGGCCCTGTGTGGGTGGTGTCGGCCTCCAATTTTGCTTCTGCTATCGTGATAGAGGCGGGCCTGAGTTTCCTGGGAGTAGGTGTCCAGCCTCCCCAGCCCAGTTGGGGACTGATGATCAAGGAAAACTATAATTTCATTATTACGCATAATCCTATGCTGGCGCTGGCTCCGGGCCTGGCCATCATGTTACTGGTACTAGCTTTCAATCTTTTAGGGAATGGGCTGAGAGATGCCCTGAATGTGCGCGTATAAAAAGCTTCCTATAACCGGTTACTCCTTAAAGACCTGTACGTTGCGGCTAAAGCTTTCATCCAGAGAAATGAAGGTCTCTGTACGTTCGATCCCTTTTATCTTCTGGAGTTCATCGTGCAATACAAATCTTAACTGAGCGATGTCTTTGCAGACTATTTCTGCAAACATGCTGTAATTACCCGTAGTATAATTTAACCGGACAATCTCTGGGATCTTTTGCAGCTCCCGCGCTACGCTGTCATAGAGGGAGCTTTTTTCCAGGTAGATCCCGATGAAGGCAATGACGTCATATCCTAATTGTTTTAGGTCAACGTGTAATTTTGTACCTTTAACTACAGCCAGCTCCTGTAGCTTTTTAATCCGTACATGGATGGTGCCCCCCGAAACAAATAGTTTTTTCCCCAATTCAGCATAGGAGATTTCTGCATTCTCCATCATCTCGTGAATAATTTGCAGATCCAATTTGTCGAGATTCAATTTTGCGGCCATGTTGAATAGTGTTTTTTAAATTTTCTCTACATTAAAATGCAAATATTTGAATATTTTTGAAAACATAAAAATTTTTGTTCGAAAAAACACAAAAATCTGGGTATTTCTTTAATTTTACCTCGTAATAGTTCTTTACTTAGTGTTTTACCATACTGTGGGATGATGGAATCTTTGGCAGACATGCCCTCTTGTCTCGGGGGTGGAGGTAACGGGATAAATATAGTGTAATGCCGGGTCTGGTGCAAATCAGGTCCGACTGGGGTTGACCACCACACATTGCGCTACGGCTAACCGCTCCGTGGAGGTTCGAGTCCTCCTCCTACAGCTACCGAAAAGGATCTTCCTCTGGAAGGTCCTTTTCATTATGATATTTCTATTGTAGAGTGATGAAATTTGGCAGACATGCCCTCTTGTCTCGGGGGTGGGGGATCTGGGATAAACATAGTGTAATGCCGGGTCCGACTAAAATCGGGTCCGACTGGGGTTGACCACCACAGATTGCGCTACGGCTAACTACCCCGTGGAGGTTCGAGTCCTTCCTCTACAGCTTTACCTTGCAAAAGGTCCTGTGAAAAGCCAGCGGTTACCAGGCTAAAAATGTATGATGGCCCTGTCAATGACGGGGCCTTTTGTTTATTTACTATTTTTGTCCCCCCATGGGCCAGAAAAAGCTAATCCGATTCGAAGCGATCAAATCTTTTCCCAATGTTCTTCAATACCCCGAAGGCATGGCGGGACAATGGGCCGCGTTTTTTAAGAACGAGCACCCGCTCACCCTGGAGCTGGCCTGCGGGAAAGGAGAATACACCGTAGGACTGGCACGGATGTATCCACAGCGGAATTTTCTGGGCGTGGACCTGAAGGGCAACCGTATCTATATCGGAGCCAAAAAATGCCTGGAAGGAAATATTTCCAACGCCGCTTTTTTGCGCACCAAGATCGACCAGATCAATACCTATTTTTCCCGGAATGAAGTGGAGGAGATCTGGCTTACTTTCCCGGACCCCCAGCTGAGAAAGTCCAGGGCCCGCAGAAGGCTGACACATCCCAAGTTCCTCCGGCTTTATCAGCAGATCCTGGTTCCGGGAGGACTCATCCATCTGAAAACGGATTCTCCTGTCCTGTACACCTTTACCAAATGGGTCATAGAATTATGTCATTTAACGGTGTTGGAGGACCTGGATAATATCTACTCCGTCCCCATAAAGGAGGAATTGAAGATCAGGACGCACTATGAAGCCCTCGATATTGCTCAGAGCAGCAGGGTACACTATCTTTGTTTTACCCTTCCGGAAGGACCCTTGCCCGATATTGATGAAATACTGCACCAACGGCTTATGGAGATAGAAAAAGGAGAAGAAGGTCTGTTCGCAACAACGCAGCCATGAAACAACTGATCGAAGGCGAGGATTTTTACTATAACCAGGAGGGCCTGATGGTCCTGACAGAAAAATATCACCTGGACAGGGGGTATTGCTGTGGTAACGGATGTCTTCATTGCCCTTTTAATTATGACAATGTTCCGGAACCGCGGCGGTCCCAGCTTTCCGCTCAACGAAAAATGAATGGCGACCCCAAAAAAGAAAAATAAGGCCCCTGTGAAAAAGGCCACCCGGAAAAGCGGGCAGACATCTTCCCGGCAGCCTGTCTCCGGTACAGCCCGGAAGACACGCCCGGCGACGGGCACGGTTACCGCCCGCGAAAAGCTCACCGTTCTCCGTCCTTCCGGTAAAAAAGACGATTCTTTTTTTGAGCTGGTGCATGAGGTAGCCCGTCAGATCCCCCGGGGCCGGGTTACTTCCTACGGCGCTATTGCCGCCTGCCTGGGCGCCCGCCGGTCGGCAAGGATGGTAGGCTGGGCCATGATGCAGACCCCTCACGCCAAAAAACCTGTCCCTGCCCACCGCGTGGTAAACAGTATCGGATTGCTGTCGGGCAGGCATCATTTTCGTCCCCCCGAAAAAATGCAACAATTGCTGGAGAAAGAAGGCATTACGGTCAAAAACGAACGGGTAGTCGACTTCAGGAAACTGTTCTGGGACCCGGCAAAAGAGCTTTAAGCAGAGAAATTTTACAGAATTGTTTGAATTTCGTAATTTCATCCCATGCCGACCACCGAAACGCTTGAGGAGTTTTACAAAAACAAATTCAACTGGATACCCGATGACCTGCAAAAAGGGATCGGGCATTTTAATGTATTCACCAGGGAGTCCTGCCTGGCGCCCGGCAGCACCCCTGTCGTGTATAGCAGAAGGGACTTTTATAAGATCAGCCTTACCCGGGACCGGAATATCTACCACTACGCCGGCAAGAGCCTGGAGACGGAGGGGCCCACCCTTTTATTCTTCAACCCCCGGGTTCCCTATACTTTTGAAGCCGGCCCCCCGGCCGACCAGACGGGATTTTTCTGCATTTTCACGGAATCTTTTATCCCCGAGAAGAATTTTGCCGACCTGCCGATGTTTACACCAGGAGGTGCCCCTTCCTACCCACTAAATAAAGAACAGGATGAGGAGATCAGCGCCCTTTTCCGGAAAATGCTCCGGGAGATCGACTCCGGTTATGTCTACCGGTATGACATGCTGAGAAATTATGTCACGGAAATCGTTCATTATGTGCTGAAAATGCAGCCGGCAGAAATATTATACCGGCACCCGGATGCCAATTCCCGGATCACAGCCGTCTTTACTGAGCTGCTGGAACGCCAGTTCCCCATAGAATCCCCTTCCCAGCAATTCAATCTCCGCTCAGCCAGCGACTATGCTAAAAATCTCTCTGTACACGTCAACCACCTGAACCGTGCCGTAAAGCAGGTCACCGGCAAGACAACCACCGAACACATTGCCGACCGCATGCTTTCCGAGGCCAAGGCGCTGCTGAAATTCACCGACTGGAATGTCTCCATGATCAGCTATTGTCTCGGCTTCGAGGAACCCGCGCATTTCTCCCATTTCTTCCGCAAACAGACCAACCTCACCCCCACGGCTTTCAGAATTGTTTGAATTTAGCAAGACTTCGTTTGATCAGCGTAAGGTTCCGCAGCGAGCAGGTTCGTACCTTTATGTCCAAACAAAACGGACAGTAACTATGAGTTTTAAAGAAGTATGGTTTATTACAGGTGCTTCAACCGGACTCGGACTCTATTTCGCGAAAGGGTTGCTGCAAAATGGTCAACGGGTCGCAGCCGTCTCCCGGGATAGGCTCTCTCTGCAGAGCCTTATCGGGCGGCCAACAGGAGCCGGGGATAAGACAAAGGACCTCCTTTGCCTTACCGCAGATCTCACCGATGAAGACAGCGTACAAAAAGCCATTCAGCAGACAATTCTTCAATTCGGAAGGATCGATGGGATAGTCAATTATGCCGGCTGTGATCTCTCCACTCCGCCGGAAATGCTGCCCGAAGACCTTCTCCATCAACATTTTGAAGAAAATGTGTTTGGGACATTTCATGTGCTGAGGCAGACGCTGCCTTACCTGCGGAGACAGGGTTCCGGCATGATCCTGAATTATTCTTCTCCGGCCACCGCCGTTGCCATAGCTGGTTCCACGCTCTATGCCGCCACCAAACTGGCCGTAGAGAGCCTCTTGGAAGACCTTTCCGCCGGGATGGAAGACCAGGGCATTCAACAGACCTTCATCGGACCAGGTATTTTCCGGCAAACAGGTTCTGGAAGGATATTCTCTTCAACCGGTCTGGCACTGCAACCGCGCTCAGCCGGATTCTCAAAGACATACTCCTTTAGAGGGACAGGGGTCAATAATACGGACTGATCATCAGATAAACTACCACTCCCGTAACCGCTACATACAGCCAGATAGGCCAGGTGATCTTTGCCAGCTTGCGATGTTTGTCAAACCTTTCCTGAAAAGCCCTCTGCAGGGTGAACAATACGAGGGGGATAATGACCCCGGATAAGATAATATGCGAGGAGAGGATAAAATAATAAACATATCGCAGGACACCCGCGCTGAGTTTTTCTTCATCACTGAGGATCCCGTCATGGTTCAGATCCCCGAAACGGGTAGAAGGATTGGACGAGTGATAGATCACATACGATATCAGAAAGATGCTGCTGAGGACTACGGCCAGCAGATTAGCCCTCTTATGCGCTTTGATCAGCCCATTCTTTATAAAATACAAGCTGGCGATCAGTAGTATGGCCGTGCTGGAATTGAGGATCGCGTGAAAAAGCGGAAGGAACCGGGTATTAAAGCCAAAATCAATTTTTGCCTGCGGCACCAGGATGATAAAAGCGACAGCCGCCGGAATGGCGATAGATACGATGATGATCGCTGTAGTAAGGTTCTGCCCTTTGGCGGAAGAAGGCTGATTACCGGAAATGAGTGGTTCGTTCATGGTATATAAACTAATCTGTCTTGAATTTTTTTTGCTTCCTGCTGAAATACCAGACACCCAGAATGGTTCCCAACAGGATTATGACGATAGGGATCCGCAAAGGCTTTAATTCTGAAAAAGGAGATTTGCGGTTCTTATCTTTTTCCAGCATGATAAAAACGATGTCGTCAGCAAGTCTCGCCAGTTCTGCAGTATCCGTGCCATGATAATATCCCCGTATCACCCTGTCTTTATCCAGAAGGGCGACATAGTCCGTATGTACGAAGTTGGAGTCGACGCTGACGCTGTCCTGCAGTCCCAGTTTGAGCTCATTGAGGGCGAAATCGTAAATGGTCTTTTTGGGGCCGGTGAGCAGCCACCAGACATCGGAATTAACCCCATAGCGATCGGCATATTTCTTAATGACGGGTACCGAGTCCCTGGTGGGATCTACACTGAGGGAAAGGAACCGGACAAAGGTGGTGTCGACCCGCTTCACCTCGTTCCTGATCTTCAGGCCGTCCTGTAACCTCTTTACGTTACGCGTCAGGATAGGGCAGATACTGGCGCAGTGAGTAAAGAAAAAATCAATGACCAGCACTTTGCCTTTCTCCTGATCCAGGCTTATCTGCTCTCCCAATTGGTTCTGCAGGTGGAGGTCGTTGACCTTATGCCAGATCGTATCCGTAATTTCCTTCCCATCCTTCATTTTTGTGATCACGGAGTCCGGGAAATACCTTTTCGGCATCACCACACCATATTGGTTCGCGATCATATAAAAAATGAGGGGGATCAGTACCGCCACACAGAGTGCCAACCACGCTTTCTTGCTCAAGGCTTATAATATTATTTTAAAGTACGAAACCATCGCCAGCAGCGATGGTTTCGGGAATATATCTCTAGTTCGATCGAAATAGGGCTTCTATTCTGCCGATCCGGGTTTCTTCGCTGCGGGTTCGTGTTCTCCCTCCGGATTAGGGGCCTTTTCCTTGCTCATCTCATAATGATGACGGTCATACCGGTTGCGAAGCTCTTTGAAAGAGCCGCCGTCCCACAGGAAGGCGATGATAAACCAGACAAATAACAAGGCCGCAAGGCCGATGGTCATGATCAGGTTCTTGAGCTCGTGACGCAGGTGCATGAACTCGGCGATGATATAAAAAGCTTTGGCGCAGGTGAGGATCAGATACATGCCGTTCAAAACCAGCTTAGGAGGAAAGCCCGTCTTCAGGTGGATGGTCGCCAGGACTAACTCCACCAGGGTAATGCCCAGCAGGATCCAGAAAGTCCTCCAGATAGGTTTTGTTGAAAATTCCGGCTCGTGATGATGGCTGCCTGCAGTTTGAGTAGTTGACATAATAATCTAATTATAATAATCTTAATGAGGTCTTCTTACAGTAAATAAAAACAAGTGAATACGAATACCCATACCAGGTCCACAAAGTGCCAGTATAGACCCGCTTTTTCGATCATCAGGTAATGTCCTCTCTTGGCAAAATCCCCTCTCAGGTTCTTGATCAGCATGATAATATTGATGATTACCCCGGAAAATACGTGAAAGCCATGGAAGCCGGTGATGGTAAAAAAGAAATTGGTGAAGTTGGTCGTCGCCTTCGAACCATCCGCATTGATAAAGGGATTTCTTCCCCACCAGGCGCCTTCTCCATGCAGATGCGTCCATTCCCAGGCCTGGCAGCTTAAAAATGCGATGCCGCCTATGATTGTGAGGATCATCCATTTTGTAACAGCTTTTTGGTCATTCTGATGACCTGCAGCCACGGCCAGGACCATTGTTACCGAACTCATGATCAGGATAAAGGTCATCAGGCTCACGAATACCAGGGGCAGGTGAAGACCTCCCATTCCAGGGAAGGCCCGGAAAACTTCGTTCGGGTCAGGCCATCCGTTCGTTGCGAACCGGATAGAGCCATAAGAGATCAGGAAAGCGCCGAAAGTAAAGGCATCACTCATCAGGAAATACCACATCATCAGTTTACCATACTCCACATTGAACGGACTTTTCCCGCCGCTCCACCATTTTTGTCCTGCTGGTATTGTCTGTGCCATGTTGTTATTTTAGTTGGTTTGCAAATTTATTTAACTAAACTGAATATTAATTTATGCCGATAAAGAAAATGAGCAAATAGATCCAGAGCAGGTCTACAAAATGCCAGTAGGTGCTCATCAGTTCTACCGGAACGCTGTTATAGCTGCGGACCTTTGACGCATAAGCTTTTATGAACATTCCGAAGAGGGCAAAGACCCCTGCCAGCACGTGTGCCGCATGCAAACCGGCGATGACATACAGGAACTGTCCGCCCCCGGAACCTTTGAAAGTGATCCCGCTCCGCCAGATCTGTTTGAACCCTACCCACTGCAACAGCACAAACAGGACTCCCAGGATGGCGGTCAGCGTGATCAGGTTGCGATACCGCAACATCTCCCTTTCTTTGAATGACCGCAGGGCCATCTGGATCGTCAGGCTGCTCAGCAGCATCACACCCGTGGAATACCAGAAAGCGCGGGGGATAGCAAAACCCGTCCAGCCCGGCTGATCCCTTTTTACGATATAGGCACTGGTCAGCCCGGCAAACATCATGATGATGCTGCCCAGGGCCACCCATAACGTAAACTTATGGGGATGTATTTTCTTTCTTTGGTCGTTCACTTGTATATTCCCTTCGATCGATTTTATCATGTCTAATCCTTGTCTCCCCGGGGGGAAGCGTTTAGGAAATTTTATTGGCCAATAAAGCCAGTAATACTATCGGCAAATAAATATAGCTGCTGAACATGACCCGTCTTGCCGCTTGAACGGTCATTTCCCTGTACAGCCTCACACACTGCCACACCATGAACAGGTTGGCGATCAACACGACCACCAGGCTCGCCATCCCACTCATTCCGATGAGATAGGGCAGGATACCTACTGGCAGCAGCAATAAAGAATATATGACCGCCTGTATCGCTGAATATTTAGTAGGCCCTTCATTGGAGGGCAGCATTTTGAAACCTGCCGTCGTATAATCTTTGTGCGCAATCCAGGCAATGGCCCAGAAATGGGGGAATTGCCAGAAGAACTGCAGAGCGAACAAGACCCAGCCGCCGGCGCTGAGATCATCATTGCCAGCCGCCCAGCCGATCAGACAGGGCAGGCTTCCCGGAATGGCGCCTACCAATACGGAGATCGAACTGACCTTCTTCAGAGGTGTATAGATAAAGGCATATACAAACAAACTGAAGGCCGCCAGGACAGCCGTAAGGAAATTGAAATGCCATAGGATCAGCACCCCTCCGATACCCGCGATCACGGCGAAGGCCCAGGCTTCTCCTGTACTCATCCTGCCGGAAGCTACCGGCCGGTTGGCCGTCCGTTTCATCAGGGCATCCGTATCCTTCTCTACTATCTGGTTGATCGTATTCGCACTGCCTGTGACGAGCATGCCTCCCAGGAAAAAAAGGATAATAGATACCCAGTCATATTCCTTTACTTTCGGCGCCAGCAAATAACTGATCAATGCGGAGAACACCACCATGAAGCTGAGGTTGAACTTGATCAGCAGTTTGTAGTCCTGCAATTTGCCGGCAAATTTAAAAGAACTGGATTGCTTCACGGTCTCCTCTGACATGATTTTTTATGTTTTCAAACTGATGCCCTGATCTGCATCAGGGCATAGTATGATTTTCTACTTTATCGCTGCTGCTCTCTACTCAAACCTATAATCTTGTCAATGTTTGCTTTCATTGCTGCCTATCGGCTCCGTCTGGGGGATAAAGTCCCTTCCATCCTTAGCGTAGTCATAGGGCCAGCGGTGTACTTCAGGGATCTCTCCGGGCCAGTTGCCGTGACCGGGACGGATCGGAGTGGTCCATTCCAGGGTAGTGGCCTGCCAGGGGTTCTGAGAAATAACTTTTCTTCCTTTGAATATGGAATAGAAGAAGTTGAATATGAACAGTAGTTGAACGGCGAATACGACCATGGCCACTGTGGAGATAAACCGGTTAAGATCTCCGAACTGGTTAAAAGAGAGCCAGTTGCTGTAATCCAGGTAACGGCGCGGCATACCGGCCAATCCTTCGTAATGCATCGGCCAGAAGATCAGGTAAGCACCGATGAAAGTTATCCAGAAGTGGATATAGGACAGGGTATTGTTCATGTAACGACCATACATCTTGGGAAACCAGTGATAAATACCTGCAAACATGCCCAGCATACCGGAAACACCCATTACAATGTGGAAGTGCGCGATGACAAAATAAGTATCATGCAGTTGTATATCCAGGGTAGAGTTACCTAAGAAGATCCCGGTCAACCCTCCGGAGATGAACATGCTGACAAAACCGATGGCGAAGAGCATGGCCGGGGTAAACCGGATATTCCCTTTCCACAGGGTCGTGAGCCAGTTGAACACTTTAATGGCGGAAGGCACGGCGATCAACAGGGTGAGTAATACGAATACCGAACCGAGGAAGGGATTCAGCCCTGTAACGAACATATGGTGCGCCCATACGAGGAAGGCCAGTATCGCGATGGCGAACAAAGATCCCACCATGGCCATGTAGCCGAAAATTGGTTTGCGGGAGTTGATAGACATTACTTCCGAGACCAGTCCCATCGCCGGGAGGATAATGATATATACTTCCGGGTGTCCCAGGAACCAGAACAAGTGCTGGTAGAGTATGGCGCTACCGCCCTCATTCGGCAATGCTTTTTGCGTAGAGGCTATAAAAATATCTGACAGGTAGAAGCTGGTGCCTGCGTGACGGTCGAATAATAACAGGATGAAGCCGGATAATAAAACCGGGAAGGACAATACACCCAGGATAGCGGTGAAGAACAACGCCCAGATCGTAAGCGGCAGGCGTGTCATGCTCATCCCTTTGGTACGCATGTTCAGGATGGTGGAAATATAGTTCAGACCTCCTAACAGAGAAGACACAACGAATAAGGCCATCGAAATGATCCATAGGTCCATGCCTGTCTTGGATCCTTCCGAAGCGTCCCCCAAAGCGCTCAAAGGCGGATAAGAAGTCCAACCACCGCTGGCGGGGCCGGTCTCTACGAACAGGGAGGACAGCATCACGATGCTGGCTGACCAGAAGAACCAGTAAGAGAGCATATTCAGGAAAGGAGAGGCCATATCCCTGGCGCCGATCTGCAATGGGATGAGGAAGTTGGCGAAGGTTCCGCTCAATCCTCCCGTCAGTACGAAGAATACCAGTACGGTCCCGTGCATGGTTACCAGCGCATAATAAAACTCGGGCTGAATCTGTCCTCCCTTAGCCCATTTGCTGCCCAGGAGGTCTTCCAGGAAAGCGAATTTGGCATCGGGATAACCCAGCTGAAGACGGAACAGAACAGACATCAGACCTCCCAGGATAGCCCATATCATGCCTGTGATCAGGAATTGCTTGGCGATCATCTTATGATCCTGGCTAAAAACATATTTTGTGATAAAGGTCTGTTTGTGATGACCATGCTCATCATGATGCACGTCATGAGTGGTGACCACTTCAGGATGTCCGTGTAATGCTGCTTCGTTGCTCATGAGAAAAAATTTAGTTGAAAACCCTGTCGCTATTCAAATTATTTATCGGATACCAGATTAGTTTTTCTGTGCTACCAGCTTTGCCGCTGCTGCCGGTTCTACGGCGGCTGTCTTTGTCGAATCCGTCTTTACGGGGTTGGAAGGATCCTTGTCCGGGAAAACCTGCACATAGTTCGGCTTCTGTTTGGCTTTCCAGAGTATGAATTCTTCTTTGGTTACGACCTTGATGATCCCCCGCATGGTGTAATGGCCTCTTCCGCACATCTGATCGCAGGAAATCTCATATTCGAAGTCGGGGTTGCCCAGCTTCTTTTTCATTTCATCGGTGGTAAATTTAGGGACGAACCACAGGGTGGTGGGAGTACCCGGCACGGCGTCCATCTTCTGCCGGAAATAGACCAGGCCTACATCATGGATCACATCCCGGGAGTTGATGATCAGTTTCACGGGCTGGTCCTTCACGATGTACATTTCATTGCCTATCACCAGATCATCCTGCGCATAAGGGTCTTCCCAGATCAATCCCAGGGAGTTATTATCCTTATCGCTGATATTCTGATAGTATTTCTTGCCGAAAGTGTTGTCTTTACCGGGATAGCGGAAGATCCATCCGAATTGTTTGCCGGTGACCTCTACTTCCAGGGCGTCTTTCGGAGCTTCGCCGGTGATGCGGAACCAATAAAATAAGCCAAAGCCAACCAGTACGGTAAGGGCGATAGCGGGTACAACGGTCCAGATCACTTCCAACCTGTTATCATGGGGGAAGTAGAAAGCCTGTCTTTTTTCGGAGTACTGGAACTTGTAGGCAAACCAGAACAGCAGGATCTGGGTGATGACGAAGACCACCCCTGTGATCGCAATGGTGATGTACAGCATCGTATCGATCTGCTCGCCATGTTTGGAAGCGGATTCTCCGAGAATTTTTCCCCTGTACAGTTCGTTGCAATAATATACGCCGATCAACCCCAGCACCAGGAAGGCGATCATGAGAAAGCCGTTGATGCGGTTGTGCTGCTGAAAGTTTTTCTTTTCGCCTCTCAGGACACCTACGTATTCACTGGCCTTTGCGATCTGGAAGGTTATCAGGAAGCCAAATATCAGGATCAGTAATATGAAAATAGTTGACATGATAGTTTAAAAAATTTTAAGTATGGTGGATAATACTTTCTTTCAGGAAAGGGTGGTTTTTCGCCAGCAACGGAGTCTTACTCAAAGCCTGTCCGGTTTGCCACATGATCAGTCCCACAAATCCGAGTGCTACTCCGAAGTCGAACAGGTTCAGGGGTACCTGGTCAGGGTAGTGGTAAGGGAATACCATCTGGAAGAAATCCAGCCAGTGACCGAATATCAAAAGTACAGACATAAAAGTTACCGTAGCATAGTTGCGTTTGGCGCTTGCCTTCATAAAGATCAGCAGGGGAGCCAGGAAGTTGATCACCAGGTTTAGGTAGAAAACTCCTTTATAGGCGCCATCGAACCGGGATTTGAAATAAATGGTCTCTTCCGAGATGTTGGCGTACCAGATCAGCATGAACTGTGCAAACCACAGGTAAGTCCAGAAGATGGAAAAGGCGAACTGGAATTTACCCAGGTCATGTAAGTGTTCCACATTAGTATATTCCAGGTAACCTTTGTTTTTCAGGTAGATCACGAAAAGGGTGATCAGTGCGATGCCGGCAACAAAGCTACTGGCAAAAGTATACCAGCTGTACATGGTGGAGAACCAGTGTGCGTTGATGCTCATCAGCCAGATCCAGGGAGTCACCGAAGCTACCGTCAGCGCAAACCATACGATGTAGATGGCCGACCATACCGTATTCTTAAAGATATATTTCTTTCCTTCTTCTACGGTGAGGGGATGGTTGTCTATTTCCTGGGACATGCTGCGCATTTTTTTGCCTATCAGGATCCACAACCCGATGGTGAGGGTAGTCCACACCGTAAAGAAGGTGGGGTTAAGGAATCCTTTTTTGCCATTCAGAATGACGTCGTTCTTAACCAGGTCTTTATCCAGCCATTCGTAGATAGTTGTCTTGCCGCCGAATACCAGGGCCATCAATATAACGAACGTGATGATGCCGATGGGGATAACGGAAACGGAGATGGCTTCGGTCACCCGGCGGAAGGTCAGCGTCCAGCCGCCATAAGCCAGGGTGGTAGCACAGAAGAAGAACATAGCCGCATTGGTGATCAGCAGGAAGTATACGCTGTTCTGGAGCAGGGAAGCCCAGAAACGGGTGCCATGGTCCGTACCTCCATACAGAACAAACCCAATGATCAATGAGAGCACACCCACACCTATCAGACCAAAGGACCACTGTTTGTATCGGCCGGGAATTTCAAAATGTTCTTTAACTGATGACATTCTATAGTGATTTAATGTATTCGTTAATCCTGTTAGCGTTCTATTTTTTAGCAGCTACCGAATCTGCTCCTGTGGCTGCCGATCCTGCGGATGCTCCGGTCGCACTCTTTGCAGCGCCCTGTTTGGATTTAATATAAGCGATCACCATCCAGCGCTGCTGCGTGTTAAGCTGGGACGCATAACTACCCATTTTATTCTTTCCGTAGGTGACAGAGTAGAACATCTGTCCTTCCGGCATGGATTCATATTTGGCATCTCCTACCAGGGTAGCCGGTTTGGCCGGGAAAGGACCGTCTCCGCCCTTGTACAGGGGACCGTTGCCATCCAGCTTCTGCCCATGGCAGATACCGCAGT
>Ga0310811_10007024_pt1 | contig 14403 bp, 9 predicted proteins | sample YCmetagenome_FD_207642 | JGI IMG/M metagenome (GOLD analysis project Ga0310811, IMG submission 207642) | Soil microbial communities from experimental microcosm in Duke University, North Carolina, United States - YC | ecosystem: Engineered > Artificial ecosystem > Soil microcosm > Unclassified ...
CGCGACGCGCAAGGCGCCGTCGACATCCGAGATTCGCCACCCGTAACCGTATGCATTGAATCGGCTGCCATCCCAGCGACGCTGCCGCTCAGAGAGCGGGATCGGTACGTGCGGCGTCCACACGGCCTGCCGCTGCTCTGGAGTGAGCCATTGCGACTGCGGATCCAGCCACATCCGCACCCACTTCAGCATGTCGTCGAGGCTGCAGCGGATCCCGCCGGCTGCGGCGGAAGCGCTGACCGGAATCGTCGCGTCGTCCTTGCGAATGACGACATTGCGATCGCCATCGCGCATGTGAGGTTGGGCAACGTTGCCGACGACGTCCCGCTGCCACTCGCCGACCTGGCACCGGCTCATGCGCAGCGGTTCGAACAGCTCGTGCCGCACGAGAGCTTCGTACGACGTACCGGCAGCCGCTCCCGCGACTTCACCCGCCACGACGTACAGCAAGTTGTCGTACTCGTAGTGCGAGCGAAAGCTGTGCGTCAGCTTGAGGTGCGCGAGGCCGGCCATGACATCCGCCCGCGTGAACAGATTCGGCTCGGGCCAGAACATCAAATCGCCCGCGCCTTCCGGCAATCCCGTGCTGTGCAGGAGCAGATCGCGGACTTGCATCTGGCCCGTCACCCACGGGTCGCTCATCCGGAACTGTGGCAGATAGCGCGTGACTGGATCGTCCCAGTGCAGCTTGCCCGCATCGACCAGGCGCGCGAGCACGCCAGTCGTCATCGCCTTGCTGTTGGACGCGATCTTGAACAGCGTGCCGCTGTCGATGCGCTGGCCTGAGCCGGCGATCGTCTCGCCGGCCGTGCGTGAGTAGATGACTTTACCGTCGCGCACGACGCCGAGGGCGAGCCCCGGCAATCGATAGCGCGTGTAGACATCGTCGAACGCAGCGTCGATGGATTTCTCCATCGACGACTGCGTCGGCAGGGACTCCCTATCAGCCGTCGGTGTCGTGCACGCGCCGATCCCGACAGCAAACAGCGCAATGAGTATCGAGCGTGCCTTCATCCATCAAAAGTCCAGCTTCAAGGTCAGCACAGCGTAGCGCGGCGCCTGGTAGCCAGTCCCGATGAGATAGTCGGGATTGCCGTTGGGCACGGAGTCGAGGGACTGATCGACTTCCGTGATGCGCTGCTGGTTGAACAGGTTGTAGACCGACAGCTTCACGTTCAGCTCCGTGACCGCGAAGCTGTGACGGAAGGTCACGTTCGCGCCGACGTCAAAGATCCACGGCGTCCGGCCTTCCGACCCGCGCTCGTGCAGCTCGTACTCGCCGGTCGTCTCGTTGAGGATGTAGAAGCTGTGATAGCTGGTGCCATCGAACGGATTGCCGGTGCCAAACGCGCTGATCGGGCTGCCGGACAGTGCACTGAGCGTCGCGCCGATCTCCCAGCTCTCGTTCAGTGCGTACGCGCCGCGCAGCTTGATCGCGTGACGGTGATCGTTCGGCAGGTAGCCGAAGCCGCCGAGGTTGACCCACGGATCGTCGAACGCCTCGGTGCGGCCGGTATCCGCGAAGTCGGTGTCCGAGTTCACCGGGCCTTCCGCGTTGCCCTTGCTGAACGACAGCGTGTACGTCGCGTTCATCGACCAGTGGTCGTCCCAGGCGCGGTCGACCATGAACTCGAGCGCCTTGTAGTCGCGCTTCGGCTTGGAGTAGCCGCGCTCGCCAACGTAGTTGCCGTCTTCGTCGAACAGCGCCCAGCCCGCCTTGGACGTGTCGATGTTCACGAACGCGTCGTTCTCGCCGTCGCAGTTGGTGTCCGAGAACACGGTGAGCGTCTCGCCCGGGTTGCCCATGACGAAGCCGACGCCGGTCGGCTCGCCACCGCACAGGATGCCGTTGGAGGTGATTTCCATGTCGTCGATGGCGTTGTGGAGCCGGCGGTAGATGCCGCGCACGCCCCATGACCACTTGTCGTCGATCATCGACTGGAAGCCGAGGATCAGCTCGTCCTGGTACACCGGATCCATGTCGTGATCGACTTCGCCGCGCAGGTCGCCGACGCTGCCGTCGCCCTGCGAGTCGTCCGCGGGGCCGAGCTGCGCGCCGAGGATCGGCCGCTGCCGGGTAGTGCCGTTGTAGTCGAAGTTTTCGAAGCCCAGGAACTGATAGAAGTTGCGCTCGTCGAGGAAGCCGCCGGCCTGCTTGATGTTGATGACGTTCGCCACCGGCAGGAAATAGCGGCCGGCGTTACCGAACAGCTTGCTGCGGTTATCGCCCTTGACGTCCCAGGAGAACCCGAACCGCGGCGCGACCATGTTGTCGATCTTGATGTAGCTGTCGCCGTCGGAGTTCTTGTTGTCGAAGCCCTCGAGGCGTACGCCTGCATTCAGCACGACGCGATCCGTGATCGACCAGTTGTCTTCGAGGTAGAAGGCCTCGTTGATCGTCTCGAACTCGCCATTGACCTCGTTCTGGCGCGTGCGCACGTAGTCGCTGCCGGCCGCCACTACGAAGCCGTTGTCGAGCACGCCGGTGTTGGTGCGCCGGACCTCGTACAGCAGCCGATCCGGACCCGGATAGAACTGCTCGTGCGCCGACGTGTTGCTCTCATGGTCGAAGCCGAAGCGGAGCTGGTGCTCGCCGAGCTCCCACTCGAAATCGACGCGCGCTGCTTCGCGCGTGTCGGTGCGTTCGGTAACGCTTGCAGTGGAGGTGCAGCCGACGTCGCCGGCACCGCCAGGGCGCAGATCGCGCACGCGGGAACACTCGACGTCGTTGTTGCTGAAGCGCGAGAAGTCGCGGTCGTTCTCGCCGTACAACACCTTCATCGACAGGGAGTCAGTGAGATAGCCGGTGTAGGTCGTCGACCAGCTCAGGCCACCGCTGTTGGTGAAGCGCGTGTTCTCGAACGAGCCGACCGTGCCGGCCGGATATTCGAAGCCGAAGCTGTCGCGCGTCTCTTCGTTCTTGTCGGAGAACGCGAGGAACTCGAGCAGGTGACGGTCATTGATCTGCCAGTCCACCTTCGCGCCCCAGAACGCGTCGTCGGACTTCGCTTCGTAGAACGTGTTGCCGGAGTCGCTCGTGTAGTCAGGCGTGTAGTTACGTGCTTCGTACAAAGCGAAGAAGAACAGCTTGTCCTGCACGATCGGGCCGGACGCATAGACCGTCGCGTTGGTGCGGTCGTATTCGTCGTGGCTGCCGATGATGTACGGGTTGCCCGAGCTGTCGAAGTGATCGCGCTTGCTCGATTGCAGGAAGCTCGGCTCCCATGCGATCTCGGTGCCGTACTCGAATTCGTTCGTGCCGGAGCGCGTGACTGCGTTGATCACACCGCCGGTGGTGCGGCCGAACTCGACCGAGTAGCCGCCGGTCTTGACCTGGAATTCCTTGTAGAACGCATACGGCGCGGCGGAGAAGCCGACGCGGTTGTAAAAGTCGGTGACGTTCAGGCCGTTGATGTAGACCGTGTTCTCCGCGATCGAAGAACCGCTGAACGACACGCCGCAGTTGCCGCCGGAGCACAGTCCGGAGTCGCCCTTGGCCAGGCCGGGCGCGAGCAGCGCGACCGACATGATGTCGCGCTCGACCGGCAGGCGTTCGAGATCTTCGCGCGTGATGTTGGTCGCCGACTCGGTCGATTTCACGTCCACGATGTTGACGATGCGCGTGCCGAGCACCTGGATTTCTTCGAGCGTGATCGCGCCGACTGTCACGTCGGCGGTCGTCGCTGAGCCGAGGGAGACTGTCACTTCAGCGAGCTTGCCGAGTACGGCGCCGCTCTTGGTCGCGTTGACCTGGTACTTGCCGACCGGCAGGTGGGGGAACCGGTAGTTACCGTCCGCATCGGCTTTCACCGTGCGCGTGAATCCCGTCTCGGGATTGACCACGGTGACTTCCGCGTCAGCCAGCGGCTTGTTGCTGGCATCGACCAGCTTGCCGACGAGTGAGCCGTCGCCGCTCGCAGCGTGCGCGATGTTCGCGGGCAGCGCGGCAGCGAGCGACATCCCCATCGCGATGTACATCGCGCTTTTAAGAATTCTGTTGTTCATGAGTTCTCCCGGGCCAGTTATCGAGTGCCAGTTAGCGAGTACTTGTGCGGATGTTTTGTGGAGTGCTGACGCTTGCCTTGAACGTGTAGTCCCACTCGTCGAAATAGAGATTGCCGCCGCGCCATTCGACCTCCCCGCGTTGCAGGTCGACGGTTTCGGAACGGAAATGCTGCTTCGGCGGCGCGAACGGCTGGCTGTAGTCGTCGTTGAAGGCGATGCGATACGCATCGAGGCCGCCGAGATAGAACAGGTCGAGCTGCGGATCGCCGGCGTCGAGCTTGCCGAACGTCACGTCCATCGGCACCCAGCCGTAGGGCGCGAGATAGAGCCAGCCCCAGTCGTGCAGGTTGTCGTAGTCGCCGTCGGAGAAAATCATTCCGGATTGCCAGCGCGACGGAATGCCGTTGAGACGGAGCAGCGTCATCAACAGCAAGGTTTGTTGGCCGCAGTCGGCGTGGCCCGCGTGGAGTGCGTAGTCGCTGATGTTTGGCAGCGTCGAGTATTCGAGGGCGCCGGCCCAGGGAATGCGGTCGACTGCGAGGAAGAGCTTCTGCGCGATGCGATAGGGATTGGTCTCGTTGCCGACGGCTGCGCGGGAAAATTTGCGGAGGTCGTCGGTGAATACGATGTGTGGCGGGCGCTCGCCGAGGTACGGAGCGAGCTCGCGCGATGAGTCGACGCGCGTCACCTTCGCGGGATCGATCGGGTGGTACTGGCCGAAAGTCGTCAGCTCGTACGTGACGGAGAACGTCGTCGGCTTGCCAGCAGCAGCTGCGCGCTCGAAGTACACGGTTCGTTGCAGCGTGGATTCGGGTGCGATCGTGTGCTGCGCAGGCTCGCTCGCGATGTAGCGAATGTCTTCCTGCTGGCCGGGCAGCGCGCGCGGATACGGGATCCATGCGCGAACGGTTTCGCCGGCAGGGACTGCGTCGGGCTCGACTGTCAGTGTTTGCGTCACTCGAACGTGGCGGGGCGCGACCCTGGTGCGATTGCTCGCAAGCACTGCATCGCGAATCTCTCGATGATGCGGATGGGCCTTCTCGAGCGGCCCGTCATTGAATGGCGTCTGTTTGGCGCGCCGTGCGCGAGCTTCGGAGCTCAGCCGGAACAGATTCGAAGGCGCGCGATTGAAGTAGCGCTTGTTGCCGTCGATGACTCGATGCTCGAGCAGGCCGTCGACGGCCCAGGCGGTGAATTCCTCGGCTTTGAGATCCGGAATCTTCTCGCGCACCTTGTCGCGGGCCTGTTGCTCGCTCAATGAGAAGTCGAGCTCGATGCGATGCATGCGCTCGGCCTCGAACTCGAAGGCGCGGCGGTCGTCGGCACTGAGCTTGCCGCCTGCGAGCACTTTGTCGATGGAAGCGCGAGCGGCTTTGAATTCCCCGGCGTCGACGTGCGCGATGACATCGTCGAGCAGCGCCGGATTACGTTCAGAAGGCGCGGTGCCGCCCGCCGAGCACGCCATGCTGAACAGCAGCGGCGCCAGCAACAAGCGACGAAACTGCGCTCCCATGAAGGTGTGCACGTCGGTTCTCACGCGCGGCCAGGTGAGCGCTGTGTAACATGGGCTGAAGACGGCCGTCAATAATTTATTCTTGCCAGATTCAAAGTAAGAAGCGAATATTCTCCGGCCTGCAGAAGAGCCGAAGCCCGTTCATGCGCCGCGCGCGGGGGGATGGATGATCGAGACGTTATGGCCCTACCTGGCAATCATGCTGATTGCCGCCGGGCTGTTTCCGTCGCTGGAGAAGCGCTATCGCTGGCGTTTCTTCTCGGTCCTCCCGCCGATCGTGCTCACGTATCTGTTCGTGACGGCGCTGGCGGTGGCCGGCGTGTGGTCGCCGACGGGTGAAGTGCAAGCTGCGCAGAAAGTGTTGACTGCGCATCTGCTGCCGACGCTGCTGTTCTTGTTGATGGTGACGTGCGATTTGCGCGCGATTCTGAAGGTTGGCCCGCGTGTGCTCGCGGTGTTCGCGTGCGCGATGGCGAGCATCCTGGTTGCGATCGTGATCGTGTACGTGATCTTTCGCGGTGTGTTGCCGCAGGACGGCTGGAAGATGCTCGCGGCGCTGAGCGCGACGTGGACGGGCGGCTCCGCGAATCTCGTCGCGGTGAAGCAGTCGATTGGGTTGTCGGACAACTTGCTGCCGCCGGTGCTGCTTGCTGACGCGCTGTGTTACTCGCTGTGGGTTCTCTTTCTGCTATCGAGCGGCTCGCTCGTGCCGCGGTTCAATCGCTGGACGCGTGCGGATTCGCGGCCGTATCCGGAGCTCAAGGCGCCGTCGACCGAGCCTGCAGATGCAGGCGGAATTCTGTTGTGGCTCGGGATTGCGCTGGTTGTCGGACTCGGCGCTGCGCGGCTCGCGACTGAGTTGCCGGTCACGATGATGTTGACGACGACGTCGTGGACGGTGCTGATCGCGACGCTCGCGGGATTGATCATCGCGCGCACGCCGCTCGCGAGAATTCCCGGGCCAACGCCGCTCGCCAGTGCGCTCCTCGCGATGCTCGTCGCGGTGTTGGGTTCGCAAAGCAATTTCGCGGGAATGGCGTCTGCGCCGCTGTTCATCTTGTGCGGGCTGCTGACGCTCGCGGTTCACATTGCGCTGCTCGGCCTCGCTGCACGCGCGTTCCGATTCGATCTGCAGCTGTGCGGGATTTCGTCGCTCGCGCAGATCGGCGGTGTCGCGTCGGCGCCGGTGCTTGCCGCGACGTACACGCCGATTCTTGTCCCCATCGCGGTGCTGCTCGCGATGCTCGGCTTGATCCTTGGTACGGGTATCGGACTGTTCATGGCGAGCGTACTGTCCGCGTTGGCACCATGAAGCACTCGATTCTCATCGCAGTCGCAGTTTCGCTCGCAGCGTGTGCCTCGGCACCGCGCGCGCCGGAGATTCCTGCGCACGGTGTGATTGGTGTGACGGAAGCGCGGCTCGATCCGGATTACTGGATCAAACGCGGCGCGGGCTCGCGCCTCGTGCTCGATACCGACGCGATCGAAGCTCAAAACGCGAAGCTGAAGCAGCTCGACAAGTCGATCCACGACATCGAAGCGATCCCCGGCACGCTGGCTGCAGCCGATGTGCACGCGTGGGTCGATCGTATGTCGGAGCGGCCGGACGACACGCTATATGACGAGCAAGGCAAGGCGGTCGAAGCGGCGGCGATCGATGCGCTCGTCGCGAACGCCAATGCCGCCGCGATCCCGGCGACTCAAGAGACACGCTTCGGCATGGTCGTGCGCCGTTCCAACTTGCGCACGTTCCCAACACTCACGCGCGTCTTCGATGAGCCCGACGACGGCACGGATATCGACCGTTTCCAGGAAGACGCGCTGTTCGCCGGCACGCCGGTCGTGATCGTGCACGAGAGCCGCGACGGCGAGTGGTTGTTCGTTGTCAGTCCGCGCTACGCCGCGTGGATCTCGCGGAACGACGTAGCTCAAGGTACACGCGATGAAGTACTCGCTTACCCGCACAAGGAGCCCTACGTCGTCGTGACCGGCCCGAATGCGCACACGGTATTCACGCCGGAACGGCCTGACGTTTCCGCCCTGCAATTGGAAATGGGCCAGCGCGTTCCGGTCCTGAGCGACTGGCCGGCAGAGAAGCCGGTGAACGGTCAGTCTCCATACGCTGCACACGTCATCGAGTTACCCATGCGCGCTGCGGACGGTTCGCTGCACTTCGCGCCGGCGCTGCTGCAACGAAACGCGGACGTCGCGACGGACTATCTGCCGCTGACCCGCGCCAACTTGCTCCATCAGAGTTTCAAATTCCTGGGGGAGCGCTACGGCTGGGGCAGCTCCTACAACGCGCGCGACTGCAGCGGCTTTGTATCCGAGGTCTATCGCAGCTTCGGCGTGCAGTTGCCGCGTAACACGCGCGATCAAGCCGTCAGCCCCGCGCTGAATCGCATCGAATTCACTGCCGACGACGATCACGAAAAAAGGCTTGCAGTCCTGCGCGAGCTGCAAGTGGGGGATCTGGTCTACATTCCGGGGCACGTCATGATGGTGATCGGACAGGACGGCGGCGGGCCGTACGTCATCCATGACACCACCGGCATTACTTATCGCGACGCCGAAGGTGTACTCACTCGCGTGCATTTGAACGGTGTGTCGGTCACACCGCTATTACCGCTGCTCGACGGCAAAGAGCATGTATCGCGGGTCGACCGCATCTACAGCATCCAACGCATTCGTAAATGAACAACGAATTGAGAGATCCATGAAAATCACGGATATCCGCTTCAACATGCTGCGCGTGCCGCTGAAGACGCCGTTCAAGACGGCGCTGCGCACCGTCGACACGATCGAAGACGTCATCGTCACCGTGCACACGGACAAGGGCAACGTCGGCTACGGCGAAGCGCCCGCGACGGCCGTGATCACCGGCGACACGCACGGCTCGATCGTCGAGGCGATCAAGAAGTACATCGCGCCGCGGATCATCGGCGAGGATGTCGCGAACCTGAATCGGATCACGCAGCTGATTCAGGGGTCGCTGGAGAAGAATTCGAGTGCGAAGGCCGCGGTGGAGATCGCGGTCTATGATTTGTTCGGCCAGCTGTACAACGCGCCGCTGTACAAGCTGCTCGGCGGCGGCGATCCGGTGATTACGACGGATATCACGATCAGCGTCGATTACATCGACAAGATGGTCGCGGATTCGATTGCGGCCGTGGATCGCGGGTTCGAGTCGCTGAAGATCAAAGTCGGCAAGGACATCGGCGTCGATATCGAGCGCGTGAAGGCGATTTACGCTGCAGTGGAAGGTCGCGCGCTGCTGAGGGTGGACGCGAATCAGGGCTGGACTGCGAAACAGGCGGTATTCGCGTTGCAGACGCTGGAGGACGCAGGTGTCCGGCTGGAGTTGGTAGAGCAGCCGGTGAAGGCGCCGGACCTCGAAGGCATGAAGTACGTCACCGAGCGCGTCCACACGCCGATCATGGCGGATGAGAGTGTGTTCGGCCCGACCGACGTGATCGAGCTGATCCGCATGCGCGCCGCCGACATCATCAACATCAAGCTGATGAAGACTGGTGGACTGTCGAACGCGATTCAAATCGCCGACATCTGCGGGATGTATGGGATGGAGTGCATGATCGGCTGCATGGTCGAGACGAGCGTGAGTGTCTCGGCTGCCGTGCACCTGGCTGTTGCCAAGTCGAGCGTGATCACGAAGGTGGACCTGGATGGTCCGTCGCTGTGTCAGTTCAATCCCGTCGTCGGTGGCGTGATCTTCAACGAATCCGAAATCTCCATAACGCAGGCACCCGGCCTCGGCATCAAAGAGATCCGCGGCCTGCAGGCGTTGGCCGCTGCGTGATCCCATGAGCTCGCTGCTCAAAATCCGCTCGGAGCGTGACCAGATGAGCGCAATCGAGCGCCGCATCGCGGACTTCCTGCTGGAAAACGCGCACCTGCTGCGCGACTACTCGTCGCAGCAACTTGCGGATGCGTTGCGCATCAGCCAGTCGAGCGTGGTGAAGTTCAGCCAGAAGCTGGGGTTCAAGGGATATCCGGATCTGAAGCTGTCGGTCGGCGAGGAGATCGCGCGCGGGACGGGCAGCAATGGCGGTGCCGCGACGGAAGCAGTGAAGGCTGATCCGCATGCGGCGCTGGCCGAGAGTCTGTGGCGTGCGAAGGCGAAGGCCGAGGAAGAGACGCGGCTGATCAATACGCCGGATAAGATCGATGAGATCGCGTCGTTGATCGGCGCTGCGGGGAAAGTATTTTTGATCGGGCTGGGCGAGGACAGTGTCAGCGCGCAAGCGTTCGCTGCAAAACTCTCGCTGCTCGGCTTCGTCGCCGTCTATCACGCGGACCCGGTGCTGATGAGCTCCAGCATCTCGACCGTCGCTGCAAAGGACGTGCTGCTCATGTTCTCAGAGCAAGGCAAGCAGCCGACGCTCTATCAAATCTGCCGCCAATTCCGCGAGCGCCGCGGCAAAGTCATCTCCGTCACTCGCCACACTGCCAATCCTCTCCGTGCACACGCCGACGCGTCGTTGCTCGTCTCCGCCCACGACGAGCGCTCCCACGTCGAACCCCTGCTCTACCAATCCGCTCTCCAGCACTTGCTCGACCTGATCTTCGTGCTCCTTTGCGAGGACAGCTCCGGCCGCCTCAAACAACTCGACGCCAACCTCGCCCGCATCCGTCATATCCAGGAACCCTGACTCACGGCCTCAGAGCACTGAGTACCTTGCCTGACGGGCAGCAATTCCCCAGAGCCTCACCGACCAGGCGCGAATTCTCGAGTCTATTGTTGCCGCGCCCGTACAGACCTAACGCGACCATATCGGTCGAAAACAACAGGAAGACCAGCGGACCGATCAGAGCAAATGCACGAAGGCCTCCTTTGAGGTAATCGTGCACGAACTTGAAATAGCTGGTTGTCGCGACGATGAGCCGTGAGATGGCGACCAGGCATGCAGATTGAATGATCAAACCGAGCGCGAGCTCTCCATGGCTCCGAGAAGGCGATACAGGAGCGCCAAGAAGCAAACAAACGTCGAGACTCAACACGTAGATGGCAATGCCTGCCGCAACGACCCATCGAGCCCAAGTGCTCACGTAAAAACTCGCAAGATAATGGAGGGACGCCGATTGTAGCGCTCAGGCTGGCCCGAGAATGGTGACCGGATCGCTCGCTCAATTGCGATTCTCGTCATAGGATCGGGCTGCGTTCATGGAGATAGGAAAATGAACCGAAGCGGCAGGATGATGGGATGGGTGGCGATCACGTTGACGGCGCTGGCCGGCTGTGCGTCCAACAATTCGCAGGTGCTGCTGAAAAGCGCGCAAGACCTGAACTGCGACGAAGCGAACGTGCACGTCAAGCTGACGGAGCGACCCTACGTCGGAGTAACTCGCTACGAAGCGACGGGCTGCGGAGAGACGCGGTCGTATGAATGTCGAGCGCGAGCGTATGTGATCGGCATGCCGATGGGTGAGAGGGCGTGCAGGCGGACGGGGGATGGGGCGGATCCGGTGTTTTCGCCGCAGAGCGTGACGTTTTGAGAGACGAAGAGTCGGGCTGAAGCCCGACCTACAGCGCAATAACTGTCATTCTCTGATTGCTTCGACGACGGGCGCGTACTTCTGGTAGTAGGGGCTTTGGCTCTGGAGGAACTTGGCGAGTTCCTGGCGCTTCTTCTCGTCCATGCCGGGCAGCGCGAGCATGGCATCAGCGGCCTTCTTCAGCGCAGCGACAGCTTCGCGATTGCGCGGGTGAATGTTGTAGGCCTTCGAATACTGCTCGACCGCGCCGAAAGCAGCGTCTGCCTGCTTTTCGCCCTCGAAGAAACCCCAGAGCTTGTTACCGTCCTCCATGAGACTGCGGAACTCCGCTTGCTGCTGGCTCGGCAACGCGCTGAACGGAATCGCGGGACTCGTCTCGACGTAGTACTGGTAGTACTGATATCCCGCGACCAGCGCGAGCACCGCGGCTACGGCGATCGTGGCCTTCTGCAGCGCCGTGACGCCGCGGAACAGCTTGAGGAAGTCACCGGCATTCTGCGGCCGCTTTTTGCGATCGAACGATAGGCAACGCTCGATCGCTTTCGCTTCCTTGCGCTTGAGACCCTTCAGCGGATCCGGCTTGAGCCCGAGCTTGCGCGCCGCCGGCGCGCTGTGGCGCGAATACGGGTGGAAGCCGGTCAGCAACTCGTACGCGATGATCCCGAGCGCGTACATGTCGTCCGCGGGATGCGGATCGACGCCATCGATCATCTCATCCGTCGCATACGCTTCGGTGTACGCGCCGAGACTGCCGGCATCGAACACGTCGCGGCTCGCTTCAGTATTCATGCTCGGCACGGCACGCGCGATGCCGAAGTCGAGAATCTTCGCCGCGCCATCCTCTTCAGTGATGAAGACGTTGCCCGGCTTCAAATCCGAATGCACGATGCCTTTGCGATGCGCGTACGCCAGGCCTTCGGCGATCCCGCGAATGATGGGCAACGCTACATCACGCTTGATGCCCTTGCCTCTTGCCTCACGCGTCATCGAATCGAGTGAGCGGCCTTGCAGCAGCTCCATCGTCATGTAGACCGCATCACCATCGCGATCGAAGTCGAACACAGTCACGACGTTCGGATGCGCGAGCGTCTGCGCCTTGCGCGCTTCGCGCTGCAGAGCCATGAACGCTTGCGGATGACGCTGGAAATCCGCGTTCAGCACTTTGAGCGCAACGCGGGGATTCGGATCACGCGCTTCTTCTTTACGACGGTCGATGGCGCCAAACACGAGGCCCATGCCGCCTTTGCCGAGCACCTTCTCCAGAACGAAGCGCTTCTTGATGACCGAGCCCGGCTCGAGCGGGCCATGATGACCTTCGCCGGCTTCTTCCAGCGAACCGACCAGGCGATTCGAGATCACGTGTGTGCCGTCTGGACCGGTCACGGGTGCCGCTTGCATCGTCGGTGCGTAGGCTGCACCCGGGCCCGGCGTCTTCAACGTCGGTGCGTACGCGCTCTGCGAAGTGGGCGGAGCCGCCTGCAGCGTGCGAGCAGCGGTCTCGGCAACTTGCGGACGCATCGTCTTGATCGTTGCGTCCGGATCAGCAGTTGGTGCGACCTCCGTCGGCGCTCGCAGCACAGTGAGTTCTGTGTCTTGCGGTGGCGGCGACGGAGGCGCGGATTCAGCAGGAGCCGGCGTTGGACGCACGAGCGTCGCCTTGTGCGACGGCATGTGCTCGGTCTTTTCGTCGTTGCTCATTGGGCTTCGATGATGACCACGGTGACGTTGTCGCGCGCGCCGGCCTGCATGGTCGCGTCGATCAGCGCCTTCGCGGATTGCTGCAAGTCTTCACCGCCCATCAACTCAGCGATCTGCGCGTCGGTCAGCTCGCGCGTCAAACCGTCCGAGCACAGCAGATAGCGATCGCCGAGTCGCACGCGATCGCGGCGCACGTCGAGCAGCAGCGTGTCTTCGCCGCCGACGGCTCGCGTGATCGCATGATCGGCTTCTTCATTCGGCTGCTGCAGATTGAGCTCGGACGCCCAGGTGTGGTCAGTCGTCATCTGCGTCAGGCGCTTGTGCCGCAGCCGGTACACGCGACTGTCGCCCGCCCATACGACTGCGCACGCAGTGCGCTGGACGACAAAGATCGCGACGGTGCTGCCGCTGATGATCGGATCGTGCTCGCGGATCGAAGCCTGGTGCAGCTTCGCGTTGACTTCGCTCATGCGCTGGCGAATGGCATCGATGGTGCCTTCGAGCGACGTAGTGCTGTCCATGCTGAGCAGGCCTTCGCACACCATGCGGCTCGCAACGTCGCCGTCGCGATAGCCGCCCATGCCGTCGGCGACGCCCCAGACGCCGCGCGCGCCCAGCTGCACGAAAGCATCCTGATTCGCGGTGCGCACTTTGCCGGTGTCGGTCAGGCCTTCCGAGACGTAGACCGGATGGATGTCTTCCTCGACGATCGTGTCTTCGAGCACGGCGTTCCCCAACGGTGCGCGTTATTTGTCGCGACCGCGTGCCAATCCCTGCAAGCGTTCCAGCTGCTCTTCGTACGCCTTGGCGAAGGCGTCGCCGAACAGATTGCGGAACGCGCCCTGCGCATCCTTTGCAAGGTCCGAATACTTGTCGCGATACAGATCCCAGTAGCGCAGCTTCGCCGGCACGCCGAGGATCGAGCCCTTCTTGATCTGCCGATCGAAATCGTCCTGCAGGCGATTCGGATCGAGCTGCGAGAGCATCGACTCGAACGCGAGGCGCAGCGCCGACTGGAACGCAGCCTGATGATCGCGCACGTCGCGGAACGCATCTTCGAACGCCGCGGCCGGATCGAGATACGCCGGATTGCGCTTCACGAACAGATTGTGGAACGCATCGTCGACGTTGGCGGAAAACTTCAGCGGATTGTTGTTCGCAGCTTTGAAGGTCGTGGCGCGCACGCGCAGCTCATCCTTCATGCGCTCGCGCGAGCGCAGAACTTCCATCATGCCGCTGACTGCTGCGCGCAGCATCGCGCCGAGGGTCTGCGCTGCTTCGCTCGAAGGATCGAGGCCTTCGATGCCGGCGGCATCGAGCAGTGCTTTCAATTGCGCGGTGTCGGGCGATTGCGCTGAACGCTCGGGCGCACTCGGAACCGCGCGAACGGGCGCTGCCGCAGGAGGCGAACGACGCGACGGCGGCGGACGATTGTTCGCAGCAGGCGCGGGTCTCGCAGGCTCTGCCTTGGCTCGTAGGGCCGGCGGCGACGCCGGCTGCGAACCCGAAGACATCTCGCTCAAGCCGAACCAAACCGTGCCTTCGGAGTGCGCCTCTTCGCCACGCGGCGGCGGGCGCCTCACCATGCTCTCAGTACGATCTTCGTTCGCGGCGGTTGGCGGACGCGGCGGCGGAATCTGCTTCGTACCGCCTTTACCGCGCGCCTGGAGCTG
>Ga0310811_10007026_pt1 | contig 14401 bp, 5 predicted proteins | sample YCmetagenome_FD_207642 | JGI IMG/M metagenome (GOLD analysis project Ga0310811, IMG submission 207642) | Soil microbial communities from experimental microcosm in Duke University, North Carolina, United States - YC | ecosystem: Engineered > Artificial ecosystem > Soil microcosm > Unclassified ...
CAATCCATCGTCGGGATCGGCGGCGCGCTGACCGATGCGGCGGCGGAGACCTTTGCCAAATTGCCAAAGGACAAACAACAAGAGCTGCTGACGGCCTACTATGGCCTGGGTACCGGTATCGGCTATACGATCGCCCGCACCAATATCCAAAGCTGCGACTTCTCCAGCGGCACGTACAGCTACGTGGAAGAGGGCGATTCTGCACTGAAGACTTTCAGCGTCGCCCATGACGAACAATACAAAATTCCTCTCATCAAACAGGCCATGGCCGCAGCCGGTGGAAAGCTCAAACTGTACGTTTCTCCCTGGAGCCCGCCCGCCTTTATGAAGGACAATAACAGCGTCATTGAAGGGGGGCATCTCAAACCCGAATTTGCGGCGGCCTGGGCAAGGTTCTATGTGAAGTTCATCCGGACCTACGAGGCCAAAGGCATTCCCATTTGGGGCCTCTCCGTGCAGAACGAGCCGATGGCCAAACAAAAATGGGAGTCCTGTATCTATACGGCGGAAGAGGAGCGGGATTTCATCAAGGATCATCTTGGACCCACGCTCGCCAAAGCAGGCTTGGGAGATAAGAAGCTCATCGCCTGGGACCACAATCGTGATCTGATCTTTCAAAGAGCCAGCACCATTCTCGGGGACCCCGCGGCAGCGAAGTATGTCTGGGGCATCGGCTTCCACTGGTATGAGACCTGGACGGGCGGACCGATGCAGTTCAATAATGTCCAGCTGACCCATGCCGCATTCCCTTCGAAGAACCTCATCTTCACGGAAGGATGTAAAGAAAAATTCTCCTTTGACAGCCTCCATGCCTGGTCGCTTGGGGAAAGGTACGGGTATTCGATGCTCAATGATCTCAACGACGGGACAACGGCGTGGACCGATTGGAACATCCTGCTGGATGAGAACGGCGGGCCGAACCATGTCGGCAACTTCTGTTTCGCGCCGGTACATGCCGACACCCGGACGGGCGAGCTGATCTATACGAATGCCTTCTACTATATCGGGCACTTCTCGAAATTCGTCCGGCCGGGGGCCCGGCGGATCGCCGTCTCGTCCAATCGCGCCCAGCTGCAAACAACGGCCTTCGTGAACAAGGACGGCAGCATCGCTGTCATTGTCATGAACACGACGGATGAGTCGTTGCCTTATCAGCTGCTGCTGAAGGGGCAGTCAGCCACCACCGAGAGTATGCCGCATTCCATTGTCACGTTAATCATCAAATAATGACCCCTCTTTCCCGGGTGACCCTATTGGGCCTTGCGCTCTGCGTAATGGGGCCCGCTTCCGCACAAAAAGAGCGACCGGTGACGGTCTGGCTCACCGATCCGGCCCATTCCGTATTCTTTCAGCAACAGCCGGAACTATTCCTGGATAAGGGCGGCGTCAATCCCTCCGACCCGGTGATCTCGATGGATGAAAAGAAGACCTTGCAACGCGTCGACGGTTTTGGGTGGGCCCTGACCGGCGGCAGCGCACAGCATATCATGGCGATGAGCCCCGATGCGCGGACTGCCCTTCTAAAAGAGCTGTTCGCAACCGACAGCAACCATATCGGGGGAAGCTATCTGCGGGTGAGCATCGGCGCTTCCGATCTCAACGATCATGTTTTCTCCTACGACGATCTGCCTGCAGGGCAGACGGATACCGCGCTCGGGCATTTCGACCTGGGGCCGGACAAGAAGGACGTGATCCCGGTGTTACAGCAAATTATCGCCATCAATCCCGAGATCAAGATCCTCGGTTCGCCCTGGTCGGCGCCGACCTGGATGAAGAACAACCATGACACGCGCGGGGGCAGCCTGCTGCCGCAATATTACCGGGCTTATGCGAAATACCTGGTGAAGTATATCCTCTCGATGCAGGAGCAGGGGATCGGGGTGGGTGCGATCACCGTTCAGAACGAGCCGCTGCACCCCGGCAATAATCCCAGCATGTTCATGCCCGCCATCGCCGAAGCGGCCTTTGTCAAGGTCCTTGGGCCAATGATCGCGGAGGAGCGGCTGGATACAAAGATCATCGTCTATGACCATAACGCGGATCGCCCCGACTACCCGGACTCCATCTACCGGGACCCGGAGGCGGCCAAATGGGTGGATGGTGCGGCCTTCCATCTTTACGGCGGAAAGATCGAGGCCCTTACGCCCCTGCATGACGCCTTCCCGGACAAGAACCTTTATTTCACCGAGCAGTGGGTGGGTGCGCCGGGCGACTTTGCAAAGGATATCCCCGAACATGTCGACAAGCTGATCGTGGGCGCGATGCGGAACTGGTGCAAGACCGTGATCGAATGGAACCTGGCGGCCAACTCGAAGTGGGAGCCCCATACCGACCGCGGCGGTTGTGACCGTTGTCTCGGGGCCGTCACGATCGACGGGGATGTTGTCCGACGCAATCCTGCGTATTATATCATTGCGCATGCCGCGAAATATGTCCGGCCGGGATCGGCGCGCATGGTCAGCAATTCGGATGAGCAGCTGCCCAATGTCGCCTTCCGGACGCCGACGGGGCAGGCGGTGCTGATCGTGCTGAACAATACCGCGGCTGAGAAAGGATTTACGATTGAGCTAAAAGGAAAACGACTGCACACGACGCTGAACGCCGGTGCAGTCGCCACTTATGTTTTCCAGCTCTAAAGTTCGTCGCCGCAAAGTGCGTCGCCCTAGGGAGCATCCCACCAGACCCGGTCGGTCAGCGTTGCCGACTGCTGGGGCTGGGGATTGGAGTTGATCTCCGTTTGTGGATAGAGGAGCCGGCGCGGGATCGTCGCGACCTGTGCATTGGGCACGATGGTGAGAGCAGGCCAGCCCGTCCGGCGCCAGTCATTGTAGTTCTCCGGCGACAGGAGGTTGGCAATGCGTTTCTCTTCGATGATCCGTTGCAGGGCGTTGTCGGTAGTAAGCGTACCGCGTGTGCCCAGGTAGGTGGTGATATCGCCGGCGGCGACCCCTACCTTCGTCATGTTATTAGTGACCGCCGCGGTGTAGAACGGCTGTGCAGCCGCTACCCCGGTGACGATCAGGTTAGCTTCGGCCTGGATGAATTGTACCTCCGTATAGGGCATCAGGAACTGCGTAGCGCTCACCCCGGCGACAAAGGGACCCAGTGAAGAATAGTTGCCGAGATTGCCGATGGTGGGCGTGCCGATCGGGCGGCCCGTATAGAGACCCGTGTTCTTTGCCTTGGTGACCAGGAAGGGCAGACGCGGATCGTTCCGGCCGACGAGGGTGTCCACAGTAGCGGAAGATGCGCAAAGCGTGGAGAGCGGCAACATCGTCGTATACCAGGCATTCTGCGAGGTCGCGCCGCCGGGGTACACGAATTTCCAGTCGTCAGCATTTGCCGTCATACCATTCTGCAGGGCCGTGAGAGCCAGCTGCGCCTGCGCGGCGGCAGTGTGGCCCGGCGCCTTGGTCAGGTGCATATAATACCTCGCCTTGAGGCTGTACGCCAGCTTTTTCCATTCTGCCATATTGCCGCTGTAGAAATAGTCATCGGCGCCCACCTTCAGCCCTGCCGACTTGCCGATATCCGCGATCCCGCGATCGAGCAGAGCCTGAACGCTGTCATAGATCGACTCCTGCGTGTCATAGGTGGGAGTAAAGTTCTTGGAGCCGTTGAGGGCCTTTGAATAGGGAATGTCCCCCCATAGATCGGTGGTAAACCCGAGCGTATAGGCCGTGAGGATCTCGGCGATGGCCGTGTAATTGGCATTCCCGTTCTTCTGACTGGTCTGTGTCAGCTGCTTGAGGTTCTCCAGAACGGTATTATACGCCTGTCCCCAGGTGAGGTTCAGGTTGGTATTGACAAAGTAGTAGGTGCCATAGTTCAGCGCCACCTGGTTGTAGCAGACCGTCTGCATGAAATGGTTGGTGTAGACGGAAGCGTCGCCTTCGCCGTCATTACCGCCGCTGCCGCCGGCATCGAGGCCATGGGCAATATTGAATTCGATGGGCGCCAGCAGGATCTTCTCCTGTACGGTAAGCGGATGGTTGGGATCGTTGTTGACATCCACGAATTTCTTACAGCCGGCGCCTGCCAGGGCCGCGAGTATGCCGGTATAAAGGAATATCTTTTTCATGGTTAATTTTATTTGAAGTTCACGTTCAGGGTCAGGTTAAAGGATCGGGAGGCCGGGACGGTGTTGCCGTAGACCCCCTGTGAGCCGTTGGCGGTCCCATAGCTGCTGACCTCGGGATCGGAGCCGGTAAAGCCCGGCTTATAGATGAAGAGGTTGCGGCCGGTGAGCACCAGGCTGACGTTGGTAAAGGGCGTCTTACCCAATAGCTGGGCGGGCAGCTTGTAACCGATAGAAGCCGTGCGAAGCTTGAGATAGGTTCCGCTCTGCATTGCCGCCTCGTAGTTGGTGTTGATCCGCTGGAAATAATCCTCGGCGTGGACGACCTTGGTATTTGGCTGCTTGGTGCCCTGTACGAGACCCTTTACGACGAGGTCCTGGCGGTTCTGGGTGACCAGCGGGGTCCCATAGAAATAGCCATACCGGTCATCGGAGTTGAGGATCTGTCCACCTTTGCGGAAGTCGAAAAAGAAACCGACCGTGAGATTCTTCCAGGTGAAATTGTTGTTCATCCCGGCGAGGTAATCGGGCTGCATGTTGCCGATGATCTCGTTGGCCGCCGATGTGATGGGCAGACCGTTGGCATCGACCATGACCTGGTGCGTCGCGGTGTCCCGTACATAACCCTGGCTGTAGAAGACGCCATAGGGTTTGCCGACAAAGGCCCAGGTCTGGCCGATCTGCAGCTGCGGCGTGTTGCCGTTTATCTTCGTGACCTTATTGCGGATCCGGGTATAGTTCAGCGTCATATCCCAGCTGAAATTCCTGGTCTTCACCGGGGTGATATTCACCAGGGCTTCAAAGCCCTTATTGGTCATAAACGCCGCATTGAGGGTCGTCGAACTGAACCCGGTGGAGGGCGCGATGGGTACTCCCTGGGTCAGCAGGTTGTCGTGGTTACGGTTGAAATAGCTGACCTCGAAACCCACCCGGTTGTGCAGGAACTGCATTTCGAGTCCCACTTCCGCCTCTTTGGTGATCTCGTTGCGAAGATTGGGGTTGCCGAGGGCCGTGCTGAGCAGGAAACCCGAATTCCCACCATAGGGGAAGCTTCCGGCCTGGGTGAAAGGAGTCGTCAACGCATACGCCCCGACGTTGTCGTTACCCACGCTGGAATAGGATACGCGCAGCTTGCCAAAGCTGATCGCGGGCACTTTCAGCAGCTCGGAAAAGATAAAGCCGGCGGAAGCCGATCCATAGGGGTAGAAATTCTTATGGGTGGCCAGCACCGAGGTGCCGTCATAGCGGCCGGTGAGCGACAGGTTGAGGAAGTTGCGGTAGTCGATATTCGCCTGGCTGTAGAAGCCGATCTTCCTGACCCTTGTATAGCTTTCGTATCCGGTGATCACCGATCCATTGGTCACGTCATCGAAATTGGCGATCGAGATGCCGGTGCCGGTGATACTGTGCGTCTGGGAATAAGTGGACTGGATATTGTTACCCACCAGGAAGCTGATGTCGAAGCCTCCGAAGGCCTGCCGGGCTTCTGCGATCAGGTCGTTGTTGATCTGCCGGTAGTTGCTGCTGGACTGGATGACCTTACCCGTGGTGATCAGCGCTGTGCTGGGTGCTTCGTAATAGTCCGGCTGTTCGGTATACGTGTCCGCGCCGCCGCGTTCGGTAACGGTCAGCCAGTTCAACGGCTTATAGACGATCGTCAGCACGGGGATGAAGCGGCTGATCTTGTCGTTGGTATAGACGTTATACAGATCCCAATAAGGGTTGTTGCGGCTGAGTCGGAAGACCCGTTGGTTGCCGGCCGAATCGAGGTAGGGAAGGGGGTTCCAGGTGGAAGGAGAAGTATACACCGTCCAGAGGGGGTCGGTGAGATCATACCCTTCCGGGATAAGGTGGCTGGTGGCTAACGAATAGCCGACCTGGAAGGTCGTCGTGATCTGGTTGGTGAGGCGGTTGCCGAACTTTGCAAAGAGGGCATTGCGGCCGTATTTTGTCGTCGGCACCGTACCGGTCTGGTCGAGGTTCGAATAGGAGAAGAAATAGTTGGAGCGGTCGTTCCCGCCATTGACGCTGACCGTATTGGTCCAGGTCCGGCCGGTGGTGAAGAAGGCCTTCAACGGGTCTTTGTGGTAAGTAAGCATACCCACGCTGCGCAGGCTGTCGATGGAGGGCCCCCAAACGGCGCTGGTCTTGCTGGTGTTGCCATCGGCATAGACACCCCGGTCGCCCAGCGCATATTTCGTCTGGAACTTGGGCAGGATGGGATTCTCGAAGGAATACTGCGAGTTGACCGCCACTTTCGGCTTGCTGTTGAAGGCTCCGCCTTTTGTCGTGATGAGGACCACGCCGCGGGCCGCGGCCGAGCCGTAGAGCGCCGACGCCGCCGATCCTTTGAGCACGTTGATGCTTTCGATCGTATTGGGATCGATATCGGAGAGACGGCTGGTGCCGTTCCCCGTACCGTTGGGGTTACCGGTCTGGTCGTTGTTGATGGGTATGCCGTCGAGAATGATCAGGGCCTCGTTATTTCCCAATAAGGAGCTGTTGCCACGGATCACGATCCGCGACGATGCGCCGGGCTGACCGCTCGATGACGTGATCTGGACACCGGATACCTTGCCGGTAAGCGCATTGAGGACGCCGGTCTCCTTGGAGGCCGAAAGCGCCGCCCCGGTCACCTGCTGGGTGCTGTAGGTCAGCTCTCTTTTTTCCCGTTTGATACCCAGGGCCGTTACCACTACTTCATTGAGGGCATTGTCCCTTGCCTTTACCTGGACATCGTAATTGTCTGCGGACCCCGTGGCGACCTCGCGGGGTTGGATGTTCACGGAGGTGATGATGATGGTTGCGCCGTTCTTTACGGTAAGACTGAAGCGCCCTTCCGCATCGGTGGCGGTACCGCGCCGGCTGTCCCTTTCGCGGACAGAAGCGCCGGAGACAGGATTGCCTGCCTCGTCGGTGACCTTCCCGGTGATCTTTTTGGTCTGCGCGGCTGCGGGAATGGCAGCGAGGCACAGGAGCAGGACCAACAGCATCGGCAACCGGCGTATGACCGGGAGGCGGTGGTTGGTTTGTTTTGGTTGGTTCATACCTTTTTTGTTTGGTGTTTGATTTTTTTTTTGCGGCCCGCGGCCGGCTTTGTCATAGATCAGTTAAGAGTCAGGTTATCATAGAATCGCCACTTGGCGGTATAGTCTTTGTCCAGGGGCTGTTTGGTGAGGATGGCGCGGATCATTTCGATGGGCATCGCGTTGAGGCTCATCACCGCATCATGATATTGCCGGTAGGTCATCTTGCCGCCGTCCACGAGCTCCTTCTTCAGCGCATAGAACTGTCTGCCGCCCGTGAGATAGGCCAGCTGGTAGAGTGGGGGATAGCGATCCTCGAAGGAGCGGCGTACCTCGCCGGCGGCATTGGCCCGTTCGTGGCCGACCCGGTCGACCAGGAAGTCGATGCATTGCTGCGGCGTCCATTTGCCGAGGTGATAGTTGAGCGAGAAGATGATCCGGGCGCAGCGGTGCATGTGCCAGAAAAGCATGCCCACCCGGTCCTCCGGCGTCTTGGGGAAGCCAAGATCCCAAAGCAGGAGCTCCCAGTACAGGGACCAGCCTTCGGTCCAGAAACCCGAGCCGAAATTCCGGTAGGTTCGATGACGGGCATTCGCGAAACCTTCGAGATTGTGACCGGCAATAAGCTCGTGATGCACCGTCGCGCGGGACAGATAGGGGTTATTGCCGCGCATGCTCATCAGGCGGTCGTCCTCTTCCATCGTATTGGTCGGATAGGAGATGCTGATCTCGTTGCCGCCGGTGAAGAAGGGATTGACGAGCTGCCGCTCTGGGGTCATCATGATCATCCCCCAGGTCTCCTCCGCCAGCGGTGGGATCGTCACCAGGTCGTGCTTCTTCAGGAAATCAACGGACTCGTTGAAAAGCCGGAGGATCATCTCGGGTTGCTGCCCCGGCGGAACATAGCTGTTCTTTACCTTTTCCAGCGCGGCCTTCCAATTGTCGCCAAAGCCCATGTCATGACTGGCCTTCAGCATCTCCCTGTCGCACCAGGCAAACTCTTTATTGGCGATGTCGATCAGCTCTTCCGGGGTATAGGGGATCATCTCGTACTTCAACTGGCGTAGCAGCTCTTCGCGGCCGGCGGGCTGGCCGGCGATGCCGCTCTTGTCGGGTGCGGCGAATCTGCTGTTCTTTTCCTTGAAGGATGCCGCGTAGGCGCCGAGGGCGTCATCCAGCTCCTTATATGTCTTGGGGATCCACCAGGTGAACATCGGGTCATAGCCATTGTAAAACTCATAAATGCTGGAGAGGGCGCGCTTCAGATCGTTGATCACCTGCCCGGCTTCGAAGAGGGCGTCCCGGCCGAGGCTCGAGTCCGCATGCAGCTTCTTTTGCAGATCGGCGATGGTCTTTTTGTATTCGAACCAGTCCTTTGCCAACCCCTCGGAGTTGAGGGGATGTCCGCGGCGTCTCAGCCGTTCGATGGCATAAATGCTGTCGGCAAAGGGGAAGTATCCCTTTACGGTATTGTATTGCTTTGCTTCGGCAGCCGATTGTTCGAGCTTTTGCTTCAGGTCCCGCTTGAATAAGATATAATCGACCTTGCATTCCTGCTGAAGACCGTTGAAATCGAGATGCGAGAGCTTGTCGAGGTATTCCTGGTAGAGCGCATCGAGGCGGGCCCGTTTATCCGGCGAGCCACCCTCGGTGGGCACGAAGTTGCCGCCATTCCTGCCTCCAAAGAAGCTGCTGGTGTAGAATCGGACGATGGCGCGGAGGTCGGCATTGTAGTTCTCCATCAGGTTGGGCATTTCCTGGCAGGGAACATAGGCGTTTGGGGATATCTGGGCGAAGGTTACGTTAGAAGAGAGACAAAAGAGTACTGGGATCCCACAGAGAATCCGGAGACATTTTCTCATACCAAAGATTTAAATGGTTAAAAGCAGCGTCTAGCCAAATATAATCCGTGTCTTGAGATGATCCTGTTTACGGATTGATCGATCCTTTACCAATTTTAACTTAATTGCGAAAGCTTATTTTTTTATCCATACAATAGAGACGGGCTGCTTGTTCCTGCTCTCGTCGGGGGTCGGCGTCGGCGGCAGGCGGTTCAGCCGGGCATAGTTGGGAACGGCGACCAACGGCGAGCCGTCGGCCCATTTTCCTTTGATCACCATGATGCCATGCAGCAGGTCCGGCATCCATTCGAGGGTGAGCGGCGCAGCGCCGATCGCCTGCGTGATATCGGTATTGTCGGCGGCTTCGACATTGTACAACAGCGGTCCATATCGAAGGGCAACCCGTCCGCGATCGGCCTCGATCTTCTCGTCGGCGGTCACCTGCTGGATCTGCATCGGCAGCTCGACCGCGACCTTGTCGCCTTTCTTCCAGGTGCGATGGATAGCGGCATAGCCGTGCTCAATGGTTGGAGTGATCCGCCGACCATTCACGCTCAGGGAGATGAGGCCACTGACCTGCGGCGTGGGGGTATACAATTCGGAGGTCGTTCGGTTAGGAACGCGGACATAGAGGGTGAAGCTGACCGGTTTTTCCGGGTTGACCGTGAGGTCGACGGCGCCGCTCCACGGGTAGTCCGTTCTTTGGACCATTTGGATATTCGTGCCGGCGATCTTTTCCACATTGATCGTGCTGCCAACAAAGAGGTTGACATAGAGCCCGTCCTCACCGCGGACATAGGTCCACGTCGGCATCATCAGCAGCGTGCGCGGGATATTGCCGACGCAGCAGGGGCACACATGCCACTCATAGCGGGGCTGGGCCGTCGACAGCGCGTTGGTATAGGTGAAATCCTTGCCGTCAAGGGAGAGCGAGCCCAGCAGGGCGTTGTACATCGTCTCCTCGTAGAGATCGGCGTATTTGCCGTCGTGATAGGCGAGGTTCATCTTGTATTCGAAGAAGATGAGCCCGCAGCTCGAGCAGGACTCGCAGTAGGCATTGTTGCGCAGCGAGTAATCGGGGCCAAACCCTTCGGAGGTCTCACCGCTGCCGATGCCGCCGGTGATATAATATTTCCGGTTGACCATATTGTCCCAGAGCGAATAAACGGCGCTCTGATAATCCACGTCCTTCGTCTCGGCGGCTACATCCGCCATACCCGAATAGGTGTACATCGCCCGGACGGCATGCCCTACGGCCTCATATTGTTCCTGAACGGGTACATGGCTTTGATCGTATTCGCTGCCGCCCTTGCGGTTGTCGAGGAGGAACTTGGCCAGTTTTATATAGTTGTCGCCATGTCCCTGGCCTTCCATATCGTTGACGAACCGGCCGAAACGGACAAGGGCCTGTTCCATTTCCTGGTGACCGTCATACCAGGCGATCTTCCCGGGGCCGATATTCGCCACCCAGCAGTCGGCCAGCTTCCTGGCGGCATTGTAAAGACGTTTGTCCTTTCCTTCCGTGAGGGTATAGTGGTTGATGGCTGACTCGATAAAATAACCTGAGACATATCCTTCGTGGTTACCTCTTCCTTCGGGGGACCAACGATGGTGCCAGCGGCTGGTGTCACGGAGCGTCCAGGCCGTCTGGAGATAGCCGTCGGGCTCCTGCGCAGCGAGAATGATCGGGATCCATTTTTCGAGCGTCGTCTTCATTTTATCCTGGGCGGCGATGATATCGGTATCGCCTTTGGGATCGACCATGAGAGCCTCGCACATCGCCTCGACCGTCTGGTGGACCCAGGCGTTGGAAAAGACATAGCCCTTGTGCTCACCATGCGGTTCACCCTTCAGCGCTTTGGCGGCTTCGATGAAGTTGTCCAGTCCGCCTTCGCCGGTGGTGAGGTCGGTGCGCTCGCATTCCCGGATGCACCAGGGGATCCAGTTGGTGATGATGACCTTGGCGCGGTCGTTCCAGAGCTTGCTGTCGATGCTGTAGTGTTTGGTATAGACGACGTCGAGGCGTTTGGATGGGGGAGGGGGGACTACTTTTATTTTTATCTCCCCACTGGTTTGCAGGTTGCCCTGCCAGGCCGTGAATTTCATTTGATATACCCCGGGGGCGGAGAAGGTCGCGGTGGACTGTGCGGCCGCCGGGTTGGCGATGGTCACGGCGCCGGGGCCAGCGGTCTTTATCCATTCCATGCGGGTGATGGGATGCACGCTTTTGGTGCGGCCGTCGAGATAGGTCTTGCCGTCGAGCATCACATCGCGGTCGGTGCCCGCCATGACGAGCGGGGCGATGGGTTTCGAATGTTCCGACTCGGTGACGGTCCATTCGGCGAGGGTAGAACTGGTGCGATCGCTGGAATCCATGACAAGACGAAGCTTTGTGGTCGTCACCTCGTCAAAGGTGGTGGCGTTGAATTTTTCGTTCTCGAGGCCCATGCCGGATGCGTTGCGGACGGGCTGGAAGGCATTACCGTCCCAATATTCGATGTGGTAGTTCCCGGGCAGCTTTGCCAGGTGGCTATAGTCCCACCAATACACGGCGACCTGTTTTGTCGTGACGGGTTGCTGCCACTCATACTGGACCCACTGGTTAGCCTGGCGGGGAGGTCGGGGATAACGGGAGTTACCCTTTGGAGTGGGGGTCTCGCCGTCGTTCAATGTCGTCAGCATGCCGGTAAAGCGGCCCGAGCCCGTGGGGGTGGCGACGATGGCGAGGTTGCCTTCCGTGATGGGAGTCGCGCGGGTTTGCCCGGCGGCCGCCTGTTGGGCAGCGGCCGGCAATACGACCGCGGTTAGCAAAACGGCAGTCAGGAAGCGGTATAAATGCATATTTAAAAATACGATAACGGCCGGAGACCCGGTTATCCATATTTCACATGAACCACCCCGATCTTAACTAGTCGATGACGAGGACCTCGTGGTCAAGGACGTGGGGGATGGTGAATGTGCACCAGCCATTGGCGATTTTCGGCGGGGTGGCGTTCTGTGCGGCAACCAGCGTGTGCACGCTGCGCCCGCTGACGCCATTTGGCAACCGGAGCCTTACCCGGAAAGGTCCCACCGGGATCAGCTCGTCCAGCGACTGGCGCCAGGTATTCTCGTTGGTGAGATTGACGAGGTGGAGCACCAGCCGGTTTCGCTGGCGGTAGAGGTGCGTATCGATCAGTCCCGCGCCATCGATCGTGATAGGGATATTGTCCCCGGCGGCCCAAAGGATAATGTTTTTGAGAAGATCGCCATGATCAGGAAGGTTGGAGCGCCCATATTGGCGGTCGATGTCCGCGGGGAGATAAATGACTCGGCCACCCGCCAACTCGCCGGCCTTTTCCACGGTTGCGGCCCCTTGCCGCACGATCAGCCCGGGAATATCGGTGCGGGGTATACGCATCCACGCCTTTTCAGGCGGATATGTAGGAAATTGAGGAATAAAGGTAAGCGGAACCATGCCGCCCGCATCCACCTTTAGACTATCCAACAGGCCGCCATAAGGCAGGATATCCGTCTCATCAAAACCCTTGAGGACGGGATGGCGCTCGCCTTGAGCCATTCGCAGATAGGTGTGAAAGGCTTCGCCGGCCATCTTCTCTTCGGTGGGTTTTGCGAAAAGATCCCTCGGGCCGGTCAGATGCGCCCCAAAAAGATCAGCGAGGACGAAGTCCTCACGGGGCTCGCCCTCGCCCGTCAGCAAGCCCGTGTTGCCGGTGGCGAGAAGGCTACCTCCCTTTGCGACCCATCGCCGGATGGCCTGCGCCTGTTCTTCGCTGATGACGGCCAGGTCGGGCAGGATCAGCACGGCCAGTTCCTTGCCGTCGCGATCCAGGTGATCGAGATGGATGGGAAGATAGGGGATGCGGGCGCGCAGCAGGGCGCCGGCCATCCCGCGCCAGGGAAGCTCGACCCGCTCTTCCGCGTTGTCCCGGCCGTAATAGTCCATGTTCTCTTGCGTCCACGCCAGGCCGACGGTGGCGACGGGTTGCCGGCGGAGCAGGTACTCCTCATTCGCGGCCTCCCAGGCGAAGATCGTTTCGGGGTTGTGATGCATGCGCCGGTCTTCGTGTGAGGCGCCGATCATATGCCACCAGGGGCTGATGCCGCCCGCGAGACCTTCCACCATCCACATCCGTGCTTCGGGCTCGGGTTTGCTGGCGAGACGGAACCACGGTTTATGCGCCTGGTACATCGCCATGCTTTCGGGGATCAGCTTGTCCCAGCCGAGGAGGCCGTGATAGAGCTTGCCGATCTCTCCATTGTGTTGAAAGCCGCCGCTGTCCGTCCGGGCCTGGTCGTCGAGCATGAGGATCGCCGCGCGGTCGGCGATGGCCTTGCAGTCACGAAAGCTGCGGCTTTGACCGCTGATGGAGCCGCTGTTCATCCCGCTCCAGATGCACTCGGGACCACCGGCTTGCATTGTAATGCTGTTGTTGAGCTCCCAGCGTTGGATGCGACGGTCATAGTTCCAGCGAAGCCATGCCTTGTATACCTTGTCTTCCCAGTCGGCTTTGCGGGGAAGATCATATCCGGTGGTTTGGTGAAAGCTGTCCTTACAGTATTGGCAATGACAGATGCTGTCGCGGCCAAGACCGCTCCAGCTGTTGTCGGTGAATCCTTCGGGGTGGTAGAGGGTGGCGATCTCTTTTAAGACCTTCGGGAGATGTTCCGAATAATAAGGGCTGTTGATACAGGCGATATAGAGATCGGCGGCCCGGTAGGGTCTGCCGGCCGGGTCGACGGCAAACCAGTCGGGATGGGCGTGATAGAATTCTTCGTGGGCTCGGTTGGAGTCCATCCGGGCAAAGACCGCGAGGCCGTCGGCATGGGCGGCCTTGCAAAGATCGCCGAAGAGGTCGCGGTCGCCGAGGAATTCGGATCGCCGATGCAATGGGATCCGGGTGGGGTAGTAGGCCACGATCCCGCCGGCGTTGGCGATGATGCCGCGGGTATTGGTGCGCTTCCAGTAGTCGCGCCACCAGCCGATATCGTATTGCAGCGGATCTTTTTCGGTGATGTTGACCTGGCCCCACCGCGTGACGCGGCGGTACCAGGGGATGACGGGCGGGGCCTCCCCCGCGGCAGGCGCCGCCGCCGTTGTCGACAGGGCCGGCAGGCCCATAATACTCAACAGCCAGGCGGCAGAACCGCTCTTTTTCAGGAATTCGCGACGGGTCTCCATATATTTGACGAATATATGAAAATCGGATTCATCGGTATCGGTAAGATCGCGAGCGCGGTCGTCCAGGGACTGTGTACATCGGAAGCGGAAGGATTGGAAATTTTTATCTCTCCCCGCAATGAGAAACTTTCTTTGTCGCTGGCAGCCCGTTACGCCAACGTTTCCCGCCTCGGAAGCAACCAGGCCGTCGTGGACCGAAGCGACGTGGTGGTCATCGCGGTACGGCCGCCCGTGGCCAAGGAAGTGCTGGGCGCCCTGCGTTTCCGCGAAGACC
>Ga0310811_10007027_pt1 | contig 14399 bp, 9 predicted proteins | sample YCmetagenome_FD_207642 | JGI IMG/M metagenome (GOLD analysis project Ga0310811, IMG submission 207642) | Soil microbial communities from experimental microcosm in Duke University, North Carolina, United States - YC | ecosystem: Engineered > Artificial ecosystem > Soil microcosm > Unclassified ...
GCGCACGCTCTGCACGGGTCTCGGCGTTCCGTCAGCGGTGATCGACACGTTCAACGCGACCAATTCGGGCATCCCCTCAAGCACTGTCGGTAATACTGGGCTCAGGCCTGAGACCGCCAAGACGCTGACATTCGGCGCGGTCTTCCAGCCTACGTTCCTCGGCGAAGCCTTCCGGCGGATGACCCTGTCGGTCGATTATTACAAGATCAGGCTCGACGGTGTGATTTCGTCGGTCGATCCGCTCACCTCGGTTTCGAAATGTTTCAACAGCGACGGCTCGAACCCGAGCTATTCGCCATCCTATGTCCTGTGCGGCAACATCCAGCGTGACCCGGCCACCGGCCAGATCTCCGGTGGATCGCAACAGCTGCAGAATCTCGGCGCGTACCGCACCTCGGGTATCGACATCGTGTTCGACTGGGCATTGCCGCTCCGCTCGATCGGCCTCGGATCGCAGGACACGCTGCGTCTCAACGTCGCTGCCACCTATCTGCGCAACTTCGACATCCAGGTGAATCCGGGCGCACCGTTCACGGCCTATCGCGGAACGATCACGATCCCGACCGGTCCGGCCGCATCGGCCTATGCCCGGATGAAGGCAAACACGACGGTAGAGTTCGATCATGCCGGTTTCGGCATCGGGATGAAGTGGCTGCACGTCACTGGCTTCAAGGACGTCAGCACCGCGACCAACGCGGCATCGACGACACCGGGCACGCCGACCTACAATCTGTTCGACCTGTTCGCAAAGGTTCGCGTCAACGACAAGTTCGAGCTGCGCGGCGGGATCAACAATATCACCGATCGCAATCCTCCGGGTGTGGGCGGTTTCAACGCTACCAACCCCGGTATCTACGATCCGATCGGCCGTTCGTTCTTCATCGGTGTGAAGGCGGCAATCTGAAGCCATGGCGCCCCGCCCGCCGCGACGCGGCTGGGGCGCCATGATCGTCACGAAAGTGTCCCTGCGGTGTCGGTTGAAGGACAGGCCGACCTGTCATAGCGAAGGTGGGCGTGGTGGACGGCTACAATCATGACGAAGCAGAACCGCTCTGCCAGGTGCGGGCGCTCATCTCGCGGTTCGCGCAGGGAGAACAATGCGTCGTGCAGCATTTGTGCGACCGACACGATCCCCAGTCCATCGCCTACCGCATCGTCAGCGAAGACCTGCGGCATGTTGACTTGACCTATGGCGAACTGCGATCGGCGTCCGAGCGGCTTGCCGCGGGGTTGCGCGCGATGGGCCTTGGCGAGGGCGACCGCATCGCCACGCTCATGGGAAAGAGTCGCGACTATATCGTGACGCTGGTCGCGATCTGGCGCATCGGCGCGGTGCATCTGCCCCTGTTCACCGCTTTTGCACCCGCCGCCATCGCGCACCGGCTCGGAAGCAGCGCCGCGCGCATCGTCGTCTGCGATGCCGATCAGCTTGCAAAATTGCAGCCTGGCATCGACATGCCTGCCGCAACCGACTGGATTGTCGTCACGACCACGAGATGCGTGTCCGGGTTCAAATGCCTCGAAGACCTTTCGGTCGATGAACCCGCCGACGTCCAGGGCGCGAAGCTGTCGCCCGACGCCCCGCTGATCCACATCTTCACATCGGGCACGACGGGAAAGCCCAAGGGGTTGATCGTCCCGGTCCGCGCGCTTGCGGCGATCCAGGCCTATATGGAATTGGCGCTGAACCTCGCACCAGAGGACATTTATTGGTGCGCGGCTGATCCGGGATGGGCATACGGACTCTATTACGGCGTGGTCGGTTCCCTCCTCACCGGAACGATGAGTATCCTGCTCGAGGGCGGTTTCTCACCGGCGAGGACGTTCGCTGTGCTGGACCGGCAAGAAGTCACCAATTTCGCGGCGGCGCCGACCGTCTACCGCGCCATGCGCGCGTCAGGCGAGGTTCCGGCCCGCCCCCTCGCGCTGCGACACGCCTCGAGCGCGGGCGAGCCGCTGACTCGGGAGGTCAACGAGTGGGCGCGCGACGTTCTGGGCGTCGAGGTTCATGATCATTACGGCCAGACCGAGACCGGCATGCTGATCAACAACCACCACCACCCCCGCCTCGCCGCCCCCCTGGTTGCAGGATCGATGGGCAGCGCCATGCCCGGCTGGAGTGCAGTGATCCTGCGCGACCAGAGCAATGAGACGGCGGAGACCGGCGAAGTCGGCCGCGTCGCGATCAAACTCTCCGCGAGCCCGCTGGCGTGGTTCGGCGGTTATGTCGGTGACGCCGAACGCACCGCCGAGCGCTTCACCGATGACCATGCCTATTATCTGACCGGGGATGTCGGTCGTCAGGACGAAGCCGGGAAGTTCCACTTTTCGGCGCGCGACGACGACGTCATCCTGATGGCGGGATACAGGATCGGACCGGGCGAGATCGAGAATGTCATCTGCGCTCACCCCGCCGTCGCCGAATGCGGCGTGACAGCGATCCCGGATGCCATCCGCGGTGAAGTGATGGAAGCTTTCGTGGTACTCAGGTCTGGCGTCACCGGCGATGAGGCACTCGCCGTGGATATCCAGACCTGGGTCAAGACTCGCTATGCCGCGCATGCCTTTCCGAGGGCCGTCCACTTCATTGGAGAATTGCCCAAGACACCGAGCGGCAAGCTCCAGCGCATCGTTCTCAAGCAGCGCCGCATCAAAGAGCTCGCCAGCGCCGCGTCCTGACGGAGGTGCGTTTGCTGGTGTTGCCAAGGTAAGAAGGAAAATGACATGTGGTCTCATCTGTTAAGCAGTCTCACAGTCGCCGGGGTGCTGGCCCTCCCTGCGGTGGCATCGGCGCAGGCGACGCCGCCGGCTAACGACGCGGCGGTCGAGATGGATCTGGCGCATTGCACGAGCCTGCGCGGCGCGCGGATCGATTCTTCGAGGATCGGCATTCCCAGCGGTGCCGCCCTGATCACCGATGCGGTCGTCGACAACGAACCGGCGGCGAACGGCGCCCCGACGCGCTTCTGCAAGGTGACAGGCGAGATCGCAGCACTGACCGCCGGAGCGAGCGTCATCCACTTCCAGGTCAACCTTCCCGGCACATGGAACCGCAAGCTCGTCATGACCGGTGGCGGCGGCTTCAACGGCGTGGTGCTGGGCGGCCTCGGGCCGCTCCGCGACGCGCCGCACGGAACGGCGACGCCCCTGGCCAAGGGCTATGCGACGGCCTCGAACGACTCCGGGCATGTGATCGCCAACCGGGATGATCCCGAGCCCGCGAGCTTCACGCTGAACAACGAGATGATGCGCAATTTCGCATTCGAGGCGTACAAAAAGACGACCGATGTCTCGCGTGCGCTGCTGCAGGATTATTTCGGGCAGCGGGTCCGTTACACCTTCTATTTCGGCGGCTCGGAGGGCGGACGCGAAGGCCTGACCATGGCGCAGCGCTACCCCAACGATTTCGACGGGATTGTCTCGGTCGTGCCGGTGATTTCATTGACCGGTCTGTTGAGCAGCTTTGCCGCCATCATTCCCCCGCAGCGGGCCGGCGGCCTGATCGACGGGAACGGGGCGAGGTTTCTCGCCCAATCTGTGATGGCGAAATGCGATATGCTCGACGGAATTCGCGACGGTGTCGTCAGCAACTATCTCGGCTGCCACAAGGCATTCTCGGTCACGTCGCTCCGCTGCCCGCCCGGCAAGGCGCCAGCGGGCGGATGCCTGACCGGTGCGCAGGTCGCGACCCTCGAAGCGGCTTACGAGCCGACCAGATTCCCCTTTGCCGTCGCCAATGGGATCACTTTTTACCCCGGCCGCCTTTCGGGCGGCGAGGTTCAGGTGCCCGGCGACAATTTTGCGCGCTGGATCAGCACCGGCAAAGCGATGTCGAACCCACCGTCTTCAAACGACCCACGCGGCACGGTCTATGGTAGCAACTTCATCCGCTACCTGCTGGCCAGGGACGCAAAATATAACATCGCCAGTTACGACCCCGCACATTTCGAAGCCCGCCTCAAGGAAGTGTCGGCGTTGATCGATTCCACCAACCCCGACCTTTCGGCGTACTTCAAGCATGGCGGCAAGCTGATCATGCGCGAAAACGGTGCCGACACCGCCCAGAGCCCGCTGGCGGGCTTCAACTACTACGAATCCGTCGTACGCCGCATGGGACGGTCGACGGTGGAGCGGTTCTTCCGCCTCTACGTTTCGCCTTCATCCTCCCATGGCGGCACGGCGTTCAGCCTGACGAGCGGAGAGGCCGTACCGACCGAGCATGATCTGCTTGCGGACATCGACGCCTGGGCGACCGCGGGCAAACCGCCGGCCGATGTGCTGGAGCAGGTCGCGACCAAGGCCACTGCGCCTTACGACCAGCTCGCGGCGCGACCTATGTGCCGATACCCTCGCTACCCGCATTATGTCGGTGGCGATCGCCTCAAATCCTCCAGCTACAGTTGCAGATTGCCCTTCTGACGGAAGGCCGGCCGCACGGTATCAAAGACTGCCCGATCACCTTTAACGGACGAACAGCGCGCGCCGCTTTAGCGCGGCGACGCGCAGGTTTTCGTTCGCCAAACTCGCTCTCACCGGGGAACGCTCGATGGCCGCCGACGACATTATCATTTCCGGGTACGCGCGCACGCCGATGGGGGGCTTCCAAGGCGCCCTCGCCCCGCTTTCCGCCGTGGACCTTGGTGCTGCAGCCGTCGAGGCGGCGGTGTCGCGATCGGGTGTCGCGGCATCGGCCGTCGCCCGAATCTACATGGGCTGCGTCCTGCCGGCCGCGCTCGGGCAGGCACCGGCACGCCAGGTCGCGCTCGCTGCCGGCCTGCCGGAGAGCGTCGAGGCGACCACGGTCAACAAGATGTGCGGCTCAGGAATGCAGGCTATGATCATGGCCGGCGAGGCACTCGCCAGCAGGAACATCGATGTCGTCGTCGCCGGTGGCATGGAGAGCATGACCAACGCGCCCTATGCGCTCGCCAAGCACCGCGCTGGCGCTCGCATCGGACATGATCGGGTGATCGACACCATGATGATGGACGGTCTGGAAGACGCCTATCAGCGCGGCAAGCCGATGGGCTCCTTCGCCGAAGATACGGCCCGCGACTATCAGTTCGGCCGCGAAGACATGGATGGCTATGCGATCGAGAGCCTGAGACGCGCCAACGCGGCAATCTCGGGTGGCGCGTTTGTCGAAGAGATCGTGCCGGTCACCGTCAAGGGACGTCGCGGCGACACCATCGTCGCGGAGGATGAGCAGCCCGGGAAAGCAGATCCTGGTAGAATCCCAGGATTGCGGCCGGCCTTCGCCGCCGACGGCAATATAACGGCAGCGTCCTCGGCATCGATCTCCGATGGCGCGGCGGCGCTTGTCCTGACCCGGCGCGCCGTCGCCGACGCGGCCGGTGTCACCGGCGTTGCCCGCATCGCGGCGAGCGCCGCTCACGCTCACACGCCCGCCTTGTTCACGACCGCCCCGGTGTTCGCGATCCGCAAGGTTCTCGACAAAGCTGGCTGGTCGATCGATGGGGTCGATCTGTTCGAGGTGAACGAGGCATTCGCGGCGGTCGCGATGATCGTCATGCGCGATCTCGGCGTCGCCCATGATCGCCTCAATGTTCATGGCGGCGCGACGGCCCTTGGCCACCCGATCGGCGCCAGTGGAGCGCGGATCGTCACGACACTTATCTCGGCGCTGAAGCGCAACGGCAAGCGTCGCGGCGTGGCCGCGCTCTGCATCGGCGGCGGTGAGGCGACCGCGATGGCGATCGAACTGATCTAGCGACATCAGCCCGTCCGCTCGGCCAAGACCAGCGACCGCGCCCTAGCGTCGGCCAGCCGCCGTCATCCCGCCTGTGGTCGTAAGACGGCGGCAGCATTCCCTTGTCGTCATTCGTTAAACGCTATGCCTTTCGCCATCGGCTGCAACGCTCCCGGGGCCTTCAGCGACCTACAGTTGGACGAGGGCGGGTGCCCCGCCAGCAGTGACTTGGCAAACGGGATCGAGTCGCGCAGCGCAAAGACCGACGTCGCCGAATGACCGACGCCATCATAGCTGTGCCACGTCAGGCGATAGCCTTGCCGGCACATCCTCCTGACGGCCGCATATTGCAGGTTCGGCAGGATGACCGCATCGGCGAGACCGGTACCGACCAACACGGGAACCGAAGGCCGCCCGGCAGGAACAGCGGGCGGCAGCAACATCGCCGCCATCTTGTCGCGCGGTACGTTCACGGCGTTCTCGCCGGTGACTCCGTTCTGCTGCATGACCGGCACGAGATCGCGCGAGCAGGACCTGGCTGCCGCCTCCGCCAGTTTCGTGCCCTTGGCGGTAAGGAGCCGGGCTGGCGGCGGGCTCCCGGGCTTCAGCCCGCCGGCCATCATGCGCATGATCAGATAGCGCGCGGAATCGCTGCCATCGATGTCGAACGCCATGTCGGGCATCGGCGTCGCGCGCCACGCCAATCCGGTGGCGATCGTCCCCAGCAGATGGAGCTTCGGCGCATAGGTTTTGGCGTAATAGGTTGCGCTGAGCGCCGCGCCCGACCCCTGAGACTGGCCGGTGATGATCACCCGGTTTGAGATCTTCCCGGGATAGGCGGCGAGCGCAGCGCGCGCCGAATCCAGCGTGGAATAACCTTCCGGCTTCTGCTGCAGATAGGGATGGACGCCCGGCGTCCCCAGTCCCTGGTAATCGGGAGCTACGACGGCGAAGCCCTGCTTCAGCCACGCATCGGCGAAGGCGCCGTCGCGCGGCACGGGTTTGCGCCATGACGGCGCGCACACATCGGCGATGCCGGTCGTGCCATGCGCCCAGACGATGAGCGGCCACCCGCCCTTGGGCATCTTCCCCTTGGGCAGATAGAGCATGCCCGATGATGCGACTAGGCGTGTCCCGGAAATCCCGTCGGTGGAACTGAAGAGGATGCGCCGGGCGAGGCTGGCATTGTCGGCGTAGAATCCGTCGCCCAGCGGCTCCTCACGCAGCATGACGCCCGCGCGCTCGATCGCGCCACCCCACCGGTAGAAGTCGGAGGTACCGCCATCACCGAAATTGGGGTCGAACGCCTGCCCCGTGGCGGCAAGCGGAACAGCAAGCAAGAAACTGGCTGCGACAAGGCGCATGCGGGATCCGTTACGGCCAGAGCCGGGTCGGGTTTTGGATATCATGCCCATGATGCGTTCCTTGTTGGAGATTCGCCACGACGGGAGTGCCCGCACCGGGCGTGCGGCGCGTGGCCCTGTCTGAAAATGCTGCACATACGCGCCGATGGCGGATACGGTCCGGACGCGGCGCGCGTCGACCTGTGATCCGAAAGCATCCGCCCCATACCGATCCGACCCTTCCGATCGCCTTACCGTCGGTGTCACGCCGCGGTGTAAAAACGTCCAATGTTAAGACCCGGACGAACGATGCTCTGTTTGTATCGATCGACCGATGTCCAGGGCTGAAAGACGGAAGTGCTTCCAGATCGCGTGATCGTCCGTGGCGGTCAGACGGCGACGAGGACCGGGTGGGTGATGATCGGAAGGCATGCCGGGCCACGAGTCATGAGGAAATTCCTCCGGTCTTCGCTGAATTCTGCGATACCTATCTAGCATTGGTCGAGTTGTTCTTTGATTTGGAAGGGGGCGATCGAATCCGTTAGCCAGACGAGCAATTCGAGGGCCACAAAGGCTGCCTCGTCAGGAGTTGGATGATGATGTCTCCCGCCCAGATGGCGAAAACGATTGGCGCTGGCCTGCTGTCCTTCCCGGTGACGCACTTCGGTAGCGATCATCGGTTCGTCGAAGCCGACTATCGCGACCATTGCTCCTGGCTGATGGAGCATGATGTCGCCGGCCTGTTCGCAGCTGGCGGCACCGGCGAGTTCTTCTCGCTCACCCCGGGCGAAGTCGTGACCGTCGTAAAGGCGGCGGCGGAAGAGGTGCGCGGCCGTGTCCCCTTGCTCTCCGGCTGCGGCTACGGCACCGCGATCGCCGTCGATATCGCGCGCGGTGTCGAGGCGGCCGGGGCTGATGGGATTCTGTTGCTGCCGCCCTATCTGACCGGCTCCAACCAGGTCGGACTTGCCGGTCATATCGAAGCCGTTTGCAAGGCGACATCGCTTGGCGTGATCGTCTATAACCGCGACAATGCTGTCGTGAACGAGGACACGCTTGCCGGTCTTTGCGAGCGCAACCCCAATCTCGTCGGGTTCAAGGACGGTGTCGGCGATATCGAACTGATGATGCGCATCTATGCCAAGCTCGGCGATCGCCTGACCTATGTCGGCGGCCTGCCCACCGCGGAGACCTTCGCTCCGGCCTATCTCGAGATGGGCGTCACGACCTATTCGTCGGCCATCTTTAACTTCATGCCGGAATGGGCGGTCGGCTTCTACGACGCGGTGCGCGCACGCGACAGCGAGACGATCATGGCGGGGCTCCGGGATTTCGTCCTGCCCTATATCGCGCTGCGCAACCGCGGCCGTGGCTACGCGGTGTCGATCGTCAAGGCGGGCATGACGGCGATCGGCCGTTCGGCCGGACCCGTGCGCCTGCCACTGACCGACCTCACGCCTGAAGAACATCGCGAACTGGGCGAACTGATCGAGCGCAACAAGGACGCGTTCGGCCACAAGATTCGCCAGAAAACCGCGGCCTGAGTTGAGCATGTCGGGGGACGAACTTGGCGCGACCGCGACAGGGGCGCCGACGATAACCGAGATGCGCGTCGTGCCTGTCGCCGGCCGCGACAGCATGCTGCTCAATCTGAGCGGGGCGCACGGTCCCTTCTTCACCCGCAACATCATCCTGTTGCGTGACAGCGCCGGGAATACGGGACTGGGTGAGGTGCCGGGCGGCGAGTGCATCAGACTGACGCTCGAAGAGGCACGGCCCCTCGTCATCGGGTCGAGGCTCGGCGACTATGCCCGCGTGATCGCGGCAATGCGTGCTAGGTTCGATGCGCGCGACGCGGGCGGTCGTGGCGCCCAGACATTCGACCTGCGCATCTCGGTGCATGCCGCGACCGCGGTCGAGGCGGCCATGCTCGACCTGCTCGGTCAGCATCTCGGCGTACCGCTGGCAGCGCTGCTCGGCGAAGGTCAGCAGCGGAGCTCAGTCGAGATGCTCGGCTATCTTTTCTATATCGGGGATCGCGGCAAGACCGACTTGCCCTACCGCGCGGCCGGCGGCGGCGATCCCTGGATGCGCCTGCGCGACGAGCAGGCGTTGACCCCCGAGGCGATCGTCGCGTTGGCCGAGGCAGCGCAGCAGCGCTATGGTTTTCGCGATTTCAAGCTCAAGGGCGGCGTCCTGCGCGGCGAACAGGAGATCGAGGCGGTCACGGCGATCAAGCGCCGGTTCCCGGATGCCCGCGTCACGCTCGATCCCAACGGCGCATGGTCGCTCGATGAGGCAATCTCGCTGTGCAAGGGCAAGGGCGACATCCTCGCCTATGCCGAGGATCCGTGCGGCGCCGAAAACGGCTATTCCGGCCGCGAGGTGATGGCGGAGTTCCGGCGTTCGACAGGCTTGCGCACGGCGACCAACATGATCGCTACCGATTGGCGCCAGCTCGGCCACGCGATTGCCCTCGGCGCGGTCGATATCCCGCTCGCCGACCCGCATTTCTGGACCTTGCGTGGTTCGGTTCGCGTCGCCCAACTCTGCCATGACTGGGGACTGACCTGGGGCTCGCATTCGAACAACCATTTCGACATTTCACTGGCGATGTTCACCCAGGTCGGCGCCGCAGCGCCCGGTGACATCACCGCGCTCGATACACACTGGATCTGGCAGGACGGCCAGCGACTGACCAAGGAAGCACTGGAGATCCGTGACGGCGCCATCGCCGTGCCGGACCGGCCGGGACTCGGCGTCGAGATCGACCCGGACGCACTCGAAGAGGCCCATGCGCTCTACATCGAACATGGCCTCGGCAGTCGCGACGATGCTGCGGCAATGCAGTTTCTGGTCGGTGGCTGGTCCTTCGACGCGAAACGTCCCTGCCTCGTCAGATAGGCGCCGCAGCGGTCGGGTAATCTTTGGCCGAAGCGCAAGAAGCGCTGGTTGATAAGGAGAGTGTGATGCCGGCGACCCGTCTCGTTCTGGCTGCCGCCGCAGCCCTGGTTCTGGCACGACCCAACTGGACCGAGCCGGCGCCACCGATCAAGATCGTTGGCAATACCTACGATATCGGAAGCACGGGCCTGTCCTTCTTCCTGATCAAGACCAGCGCAGGCCTGATCGTGATCGACGCCGGCATGCCAGGTTATGGGGCAGAGGTCGTAAAGAGCATTCGCGCTCTGGGCCTCGATCATGCCGGCGCGATCGCCGAGCTGAAGCGCCTCACCGGCGCGCGCGTGGCGGCAATGCGCGAGGACGTCCCCTGGCTCAACAGCGGCACTTATCCGGGCGACGAGCAACTCGTCGAGGCACGCTTCCCCCCCGTAAAGGTCGATCGCGTTCTGAACGACGGCGACACCGTACGGCTGGGTGCCACCGTGCTGACTGCACACCGCACGGCCGGCCATTCGCCAGGTTGCACAAGCTGGACCTGGGACGAGATGGAGGGCGGACGAAAGCTGAAGGTGCTTGAGAGCTGTTCGACCGCGGTGGGGCTGAACCGCCTTGTCGGAAGACCGAGCTATCCGGGGATCGTCGCGGATTACCGCAAGACTTTCTCATGGTTCCATCATGCCCGGGCAGACGTCTTCCTCGCGCCCCATGCCGAGCATTTCGACCTATACAAAAAGCGTGAGCGCCTCGCCACCGGCGGCGCGAACCCGTTCATCGACCCGAACGAGCTGGGCCAGGAGACGGCGAGGTCCGAGGCGGAGTTCGAGCGACTGCTCGCCAAGCAACGAGCGGCACTCGAGAAGTGAGCGGGCCCGACAGGGCCGCCTGTACCGCATTGAACGCTGTCGGTGGAACAGATGACGGAACCGGCTGCGAACGAAAGCGAGCCAATGCCGATGCCGCCCATAGACGCCTTTAGCGGCCAACGCTCCATCCGACGCTTCCCGCCGAACCAGATCGCGATGACGAAGCTGCACCTCATCCTCGCCACGGCCGCGAGATCGGCGTCCAGGGTGAATGCGCAGCCCTGGCTCGTCCATGTCCTGACCGGTGCGACACGAGACCGGCTTTCCGGAGTCGTCCCGGCCGCCGCCGTGCGGGGCGCGCTCACGTTGCTCAATTCCGGTCATGGCTTTCCACGAACAAAGTCATCTTTCCACGCCCTTCAAGGTCTCACGGCATCGCGAGACCCTGCACCTGTTATAGAATGGCGCGTCTGGATGCATGACCATGAAGCAGCGGTCTTGTCTGCGCTGGCGCTATTCCCGAGACAAAACACTACCAGCGCGGCCGCTTCGCCTCCCAGTCGGGAACATATTTGCGCATCTGCGCGCCGTCGTCCCGGCTGCGAATGGACGTCGCGAGATATTGCGCGTGGAGATGCGCGAGCCGACCCTGATCGATCCTGAGGCCCAGCCCCGGTTGGTCCGTGATCGTGACGCAGCCATCCTTGATCGCGATCTTGCCACCCTCGACGACTTCGTCCTCGTCCCACACCCAAGGGTAATGAGTGTCACAGGCGTAGGACAGGTTGGGCGTCGCCGCGGCGACATGGGTCATCGCCATGAGGCTGATACCGAGATGCGAATTGGAATGCATCGACATGCCGAGCCCGAAGATCTCGCACATCCGCGCGAGCTGCTGCGTGCTGCGCAGGCCGCCCCAATAATGATGATCCGACAGCACGACCTGCACGCCGCCGAGCGCGATATTGCGGCGGAACTCGTCGAAGTCCGTCACGACCATGTTCGTGGCCAGCATCAGCCCTGTCCGGGCGCGCAACTCGGCCATGCCCTCCAGTGCCGGGACCGGATCCTCATAATATTGCAGGACGTCGCGCAGCTCGTCGGCGCAGCGCAGCGCGGTCTCCATCGACCAGTTGGCATTGGGGTCGATCCGCAGCGGATATCCGGGAAAGGCCTCGGCCAACGCCCGAATGCTGGCCACCTCGATGTCGGGCGCGAGCGCACCGGCCTTCAGCTTGATGCTGCCGAAGCCATATTGCTCGATCATCCGGCGCGCCTGATCGACAATCTGCTGCGGGGTCATGGCCTCACCCCAGCGATCGGGAGGATAGAGAGCATCGATATGGTCGGCATATTTGAAGAAGAGATAAGCGCCAAACGGCACCGCCTTGCGCACCGCACCGCCAAGCAGATCGGCCAAGGGGCAGCCGACCTGCTGTGCCTGCAAATCGAGAAAGGCGACCTCGAACGCCGAGAAGCAATTGGCGGTCTGTTTGCTCGGCCACAGGCCTGGTGCGAGCGCTTCACCCTGAACGGGCGGCGGCAGCGCGGCGAGGGTCTTCGTCACGCGGTCGAGCAAACCATTGAGATCGAACGGATCGAGCCCCATCAAAGGCGTGCAGAGCGCCTGCAGCGCATTCAGCACCGGAAAGTCGCCATAGGTCTCGCCCAGCCCGACCAAACCCGTGTCGGACTCTACTTCGATGATCGAGCGCAGCGCATAGGGCTCATGCACACCGCTCGAGTTGAGGAGCGGCGGATCGCGAAAGGCGATCGGCGTGACTTTGATGGAAGCGATCCTCATCCCTGATCCTCTTATGTGAAATTCGGGCGTTGGAAGTAGCGGGTAGCGCGCACGGAACCGCGCGACCAATCTCGCCTGGCAATCAAGCGATGCGATATCCGCACAGATCATATCCGAACATGCTACCGCGAGCCGCGATCAATGCGGCGGACGCATCGACCGATGCCGCTTAGAAAATGGCCTCATCCGGTGCTTTCACTTACCAAGGCGGTAGGATCGAGTGGCGACGACGGAATCGCCCCGTGTTGGTTGAGAGGAACAGGATGTCGACCCAGGCGCGCTCTATCGGAAAGGTGCGTTACTCGATCGTCGCAATGCTGTTCCTGGCGACGATGATCAACTACGCCGACCGGGCAACACTGGCGATCACGGCATCATCGATGTCGAAGGACCTCGGCATCACGCCTCTGCAGCTCGGCATCGTCTTTTCCGCATTCGGCTGGGCTTATGTCATCGCGCAGGTCCCTGGCGGGTGGCTGCTCGATCGCTTCGGCTCGAAGCGCGTGTACATGTTCAGCATCATCATCTGGTCCCTGCTGACCGCAGCGCAGGGCGGCGTGGCGTTTTTTGCGGGTACCGGCGCGATCGTCTTGCTGTTCGTGCTGCGATTTCTTGTCGGGCTGGCCGAGGCACCCGCAATGCCCGGCAATGCCCGAATCGTCAGCGCCTGGTTCCCGGCGAGCGAGCGCGGCACCGCGTCGGCGATCTTCAACTCGGCCCAGTATTTCGCCACGGTGGTATTCGCACCCTTGATGGGCTGGATCACCTATGCGTTCGGTTGGGGAAGCGTCTTTCTGGTGATGGGCGGCGTCGGCCTCGGCGTCGCTGTCATCTGGGCCTTTGTCGTGCACCCACCAAGTGCCCATCCGCGCCTCGCAACTGCAGAACTCGATCATATCGTCTCGGGCGGCGGCATGGCGGATCTCGATCGCAAGGCCGAGACCACGGGCACCAAAAAAGCGCGCCGGCCGATCGGCTTCTTGCTGCGCAGCAGATCGCTATGGGGCCTCTATATCGGCCAGTTCTGCATCAACACCCTCACCTACTTCTTCATCAGCTGGTTCCCGGTTTACCTCGTCCAGGAGCATGGGATGTCTGTGCTCAATGCCGGCATCTTCGCATCGGCTCCTGCGATCTGCGGGTTCCTTGGCGGCATCCTGGGCGGCGTTTGGTCCGACTGGCTGCTGCGGCGCGGAAATTCGCTAACGGTGGCCCGCAAGGTGCCGATCGTTGTCGGCATGATCATCTCGACCAGTATCATTCTGTGCAATTGGGTCGACAGCCCTTGGGCGGTGCTGGTGTTCATGAGCGCGGCCTTTTTCGGCAAAGGCGTCGGCGCGCTGGGTTGGGCGGTGATGTCCGATATCGCGCCGCGCGAAATGACCGGCATCAGCAGCGGCCTGTTCAACACGTTCGGCAACCTGTCGTCAATACTGACGCCGATCGTCATCGGCGCTGTGGTGCAACACACCGGCTCGTTCCGCATCGCGTTGCTGTTCGTCGCCGGGAACGCGCTGGCAGCCGCGGCAAGCTTCCTGTTTATGGTCGGCAGGATCGAACGCCTGGAATTGCCTGGAGGATCTGCCGATCCCGTCAGTCGGACGTCTGACCTCATCAGGTGACGGCATCCGGCCCTTCGTAGGATTTATCACAGCCGAAATTTACGAGGTTTTCGCTGGTTCGCCTAAACTTCCCAACGGATAACCCCACTCGCGATATTTTTCTCCAATCAATTTGACCATAAGTGCAAGCTCGGGCGAACTGTCGCCAAGTCGGTGACTCATGATGATTGGAGACGTCGCAGCCTCGACCAGCGGGCGGTACACCACGTCATG
>Ga0310811_10007028_pt1 | contig 14398 bp, 14 predicted proteins | sample YCmetagenome_FD_207642 | JGI IMG/M metagenome (GOLD analysis project Ga0310811, IMG submission 207642) | Soil microbial communities from experimental microcosm in Duke University, North Carolina, United States - YC | ecosystem: Engineered > Artificial ecosystem > Soil microcosm > Unclassified ...
TCCTCTCCGAGGAATGTGGCTCGCCGGGCCACGTCGGCGAACCGGTAGGTGCACGCTTGCTCGCGCCACGCCTGAGCCTGCTGCTTCTGCTGATAGCCCCAGCCCAGGGTGACCATGAACGCGCTGAGCACGAGCCCCGCGCCGATGGCGCGCAGCGCTTGCTCGACCTCACGACGGAAGAACCCAGGTTTCAGCATGGAACGCTCTTTGAGCAAGGCCGATGCCGGACCCATTTACGTCCACGACATCACCAGGTTACGAGACTATTTCGCGATCCTGACACGCGCCCTTCGGCCGCTTTCTAACCCCCGCCCGGCGCCAAACTGAGCAGCCCCCCCCGGGGGGCCATGTCGTGGCCGCGCTACGCAACGCGAGACAGAGGAGCGCCCCGGCTCCGCCGGGGCGTGACGAACATGTGGGGGTTTGGGGGCCATGTCGTGGCCCCCATGTAAATCACTCCAGGACGATCAGGCCTCGGTGCGAGCGGTTGAGGCTGTGCGCGCCGGTCCGCGTGACCAGCGCGGTCTCGGTGATCGTGAAGCCGGCGTCGCCCACCGCGTAGTACGGCGCCTCCGCGCACACGACCATGCCCATCTCCAGCGCCGCATCGCCGGGTGCGAGCATCGGCGCCTCGACGGGATCGAGGCCGATCGCGTGGCCGACGTGGTGGCGAGCGTAGTCCGCCAGGCCGGCCTTGCGGATCGCCGCCACCGTCGCGTCGAACACCTGGCCGGCAGTGATCTCGGGGCGCACCGTCTCGAGTGCCGCTTCCACGCCGGCGTGGAGCGCATCGAAGCGGGCCTGCTGGCGCTCGTTCGGCTCGCCCATCACCGCCATGCGGGCGACGTTGGAGCAATAGCCCTTCAGCGTGCAGCCGAGATCGAAGCGCACGAGGTCGCCGAGCTTCAGCGCACGCTCGCCCGGCGCCGAGGCCGGCAGCGCCGCGCCGGCGCCGAAGGCGATGACCGTGCGATAGGGCGTGGTGCCGCGCTTGGCCGCCTCGTGCACGAACGCGGTCGCCGCCTCGTGCTCACTCACGCCCGGATGCAGCAGCGCCAGCACCGCATCGAGGCTCTCCTCGGTCGCGTGCAGCACGCGGCGCAGGCAGTCGATCTCGTACGGGCTCTTGATCGCTCGCGCCGTGGCGAACGCCGCGGAGCTCGACGCCAGCGTGTAGCCGGACAGCGTCTGACGGAGCGCGGCGACGCGCGCCTCGGGCAGCGTGACGTCGTCGAGCCCGACCCGGCCACGACGCACGCCGACCAGCGCCAGCGCCGCGGCCAGCGCGTCGGCGCCGCGGGCGGCCGGCTTGGCGATCAGCCGTCGCAGGCGCGTGGCACGCTCGCCCGGGCCGTCGGTCTCCGCATAGTGGAACCGGCCATGGCAGATCACGTGGCTCGCGTCGACGTCACCCTCGGCGACCGCCAGCGCCTCCATCATCGGCACCACGAGCGCCGTGCCGTCCGGCCCGACGACGGCATAGACCTCGGTGGCGGGATCGACGGCCGCGACGAGACTCCGAAAGCCGGTGACGTAGGCGACGTTGGCGGGGGTGACCGCGACGAGCGCAGCGAAGCCACCGCGCTCCTGCTCGGCCTGCAGCCGCTCGGCCTGGTGCGGATACACGAGCTAGATCGCCAGCAGCGTGCCGTTGACGTGGCCGCTGGATTCGGCGGCCAGGTAGGCGACGGCGTCGGCCACGGCGGTGACCGGCGTCCAGGTCTTCGGATCGACGTCGGGCATGGCCGCGCGATTGGCCGGCGTGTCCATCGTGCTCGGCAGCACGGCGTTCGCCGTCACGCCGCGCCCGCGCGTCTCCTGGGCCAGCGCCTGCACGAAGGCGATGACGCCGGCCTTGGCGACGGTGTAGGCGATGATGCCGCCGGCCGGCGGCACGACCGCCCGCGAGGCGATGGCCACGACGCGACCGCTGCCGGCCGCGAGCATGCCCGGCACCACGGCGTGCGCCGCCACGTAGGTCGTCGTGAGGTTGAGGCCGATCTGCGCATCCCAGGTGGCGCGATCGGTCTCCACCAGGCCGCCCATGGCGAAGCCGCCGACGCCGGTGACGAGGACGTCGATCCGGCCGTGCTGCTGGACGACGCGGGCCACCAGGGAGCTCATCGCGGCGTCGTCGCCGACGTTGCACTGCTCGAGCATCAGCCGGCCCCGATCGGCGGCGGCCACCGAGGCGTGCAGCCGCTCACGCTCGTGCTCGACGACCCAGGGCACGCACACGATCGCGCCGTCGCCGAGGAAGCGGTGGGTGATGGCCTGGCCGAGCGCGCCGCTGCCGCCGGTGACGAGCGCCACCCTGGCCATCGCTCAGTCCGCCGCCACGGGCGCCATCATGATGGCCGACCGCTGGATCTCGTCGTAGCGCACCTTGGCCACGTCGAAATCCTCGAGGTTGTCGCGCAGCTTCTTGAACGTCTGCTCGAACGAGGGCAGGGTCTTGCGCGCGCGAGTGAGCGGCGTGGTCCGGGCTAGCAGGTAGTTCTTCACGTACGGGTGATTGATGCCGCGCTTCTTCACCTTGGCGACCACCTGGGCCAGCGTCTCGTCGGCGGCCCGCACCAGCTCGGCCCGTTCGGTGCGCTCCTCCAGTCCCTTGCGGAGGGTGCCCTTCAGGAACTTGTCGACCCGGCGCAGGATAGGCGCGAAGGCGCCGCCCGCAAAGCGCTTGTTCTGCTCGTAGAGCAGGCCCAGCGTGATGAAGTGGGGCGATTCGAACTGGAAGGCGTAGTCGTCCTCGGAAGCCGTGGGCTTCTGCTCGACGAGGTCGCGGTACATCCGGATGACCTCGAGCGACTTCTCCTTGAGGTTGTGCGCCTTCTCCGTGTTGAGCGGCAGCACCAGGAACGCGACCTCGGGCTCCACGACCAGGATCGTCGGCACGTAGTCGGCCTTGAGCTTGTCGAGCGCCGTGCGCCGGTGGTTGCCGTTGGGCGTCCAGTACACGCCGGGCTCGGGCGACACGGCGAGGATGGGATCGACGAAGCGGTCGATCTTCTTCACGGCCTCCGTCAGCCGCTTGACGTGGGTGGGCGACACGTCGCGCTGGTAGGGACTGGCCGTGACCTTGGCGCGGGGCAGCAAGCAGAAGAGCTGCCAGTGCTCGCCGATCGGCTCCTGGTAGATCGCCAGCACGTGACCGCCGTCGCTCGCCACCTGCTCGGCGAGCGCCCGGGCGGCCTTCGAGGGCTCCTGCGCGGGATAGACCGTATAGTCCGCCATGGGCCCCAAGGATACGTCAGGCCACCACCGCTGTGGGGCGCCGGCGTCGGAGGAGGTCGCGAAGGCTGCCGTAGATGCCGGCCGGCAGGAAGATGATGAAGACGATGAGCAGGAAGCCGTAGATCGTCTCGGCCATGCCGATGAGCTTCAGCCCGAACGCGATCCGCAGATATTCGGACAGCGCGATCGTCAGCGCGGTGCCCACCGTGGGCCCGGCCAGCGCGTACATCCCGCCCAGCACGACGGCAAAGACGATCCGCAGCGACACGCCGATCCCGGCGAGCGTGTCGGGGTTCACGTAGGCGATGTACTGCGCGTAGGCCACGCCACCGACGGCGGTGAGCGCGGCCGAGAGCACGGTGATCCCGATCTTGAAGCGCGTGACGCGGATGCCGATCGACGCGGCGGCCGTCTCGTCCTCGCCGATCGCCTCCATCGCCGAGCGGGCCATCGAGCGATCGACGCGGACCCACACCCAGAGCCCGGCCAGCCACAGCGCCAGTGCCGCATAGTAGAAAACGCGCTTGTCGGCGAACTGGATGGCGAGGAGGCTGTCGCCGCCGGCCGGCTTGATCGACACGCCCAGCGAGCCGCCCGTCCAGCTCCGCTCGGCCACGATGAGCAGCCGGACGACCTCGCCGACCGCCAGGGTGACGAGGCCGAAGTAGTGGCCGACGACGGCCAGGCGCGAGCACGGGTACGCGACCACCGCGGCCAGGACCGCGGTGAGCAGGACCGCCACGACGGCCCCCAGCCACGGCGTCAGCCCGAAGAAGTTCCAGAGCAACACCGGCGCGTAGGCGCCCACGCCGAGGAAGGCGCCGTGGCCCAGCGAGACCAGGCCGAAGCGGCCCATCAGCGACCACGCCCCGCCGATGAACGCCCAGATGAGGATCTGGATCATCACGTGCAGCACGTACTGCTTCATGCCCGCCATCGGCAGCAGCGGCGTGACGGCCAGCAGCAGCACGATCGCCGCGCCGAGGAGCCGCGCCATCGCGATCAGCCGCGGCGGGCCAGGATGCCGCCCGGCCGCGCGAAGATCATGACGATGAACACGACGAACGCGATGACGTAGCCCATCTCCGTCGACCACACCACGCCGGCGATGGAGATGATCTCGCTCATGATGAACGACGCCACGAAGGCGCCGACCATGTTGCCGAGGCCGCCCAGCACACAGATCATGAACGTCAGCGGTCCGAACTGCCCGCCGAAGAACGGGTGCACCGAGTACTGGAAGATCAGCAGCGTGCCGGCCAGCCCGGCCATCAACCCGCCCACCGCGGAGGTGACCAGGTAGATCCGCCGCGGATCGGCCCCCATCAGCGCCATCGCCTCGCGGTCCTGGGCCACCGCCCGGATCGCGGTGCCCACGAAGGTCCGGGTCAGGAAGACGTAGAGCGCGATCAGCACCAGGATCGAGATCCCGAACGGGATGACGCGCGTGAGCGGCAGGAAGATGCCGGCGATCTCATAGCTCGGCAGCGAGATCCGCACCGAGCGGTGATCCGTGGTCCAGAGAAACGTCGCGAACGACTGCAGGAAGAAGAGCAGGCCGCCGGTGGCCAGGAGCTGGTTGATCGGCGCGCTCCCGAGGATGGGCGAGATGATCAGCAGGTGCACGCCGAGCCCGAGCAGCACGCCGAGCGCCGCCGCTGCCAGGCCGCCGGCCCACACCGGCCAGCCGTAGACCTGGACGAGGAAGTAGACGAGGTACATGCAGAGCATCACCAGATCGACGTAGGCGATCCACACGATGTCGATCACGCCGAAGATCAGGTTGAGGCCGAGCGCCAGCAGGGCCAGGATGCCGCCGAGCAGGATCCCGTTCACCGCGGCCTCGGCCAGGAAGATCGGATCGATCACAGGCCCACGTAGGCCTTGCGCACGAAATCCTGCTCGGCCAGCTCGGCGGCCCGGCCCTCCATCTTGATGCGGCCGACCTCGAGCAGGTAGGCGCGATCGACCAGCTTGAGCACCTGACGCACGTTCTGCTCCACGACGAGGATCGTGTAGCCCTCCTCGCGGATGCGCCGGATGAGATCGAAGAGCCGCAGCACCATCACCGGGGCGAGACCCATCGAGGGCTCGTCGAGCAGGATCAGGCGCGGGCGCGACATCAGCGCCCGGCCGAGCGCCAGCATCTGCTGCTCGCCGCCCGAGAGGCTACCGGCCCGCTGCGTGCGCCGCTCGGCCAGGACGGGGAACAGCCCGTACACACGCTCGAGCGTCTCGTGATAGTGGGCGCGCGCCCGGGCCAGGTACGCGCCCATCTTGAGGTTATCGGCGACCGTGAGGTTCGGGAAGAGCCGGCGCCCCTCGGGCACGTGGGCGATCCCGTGCGCGACGACCTCGTGGGCCGGCCGGCCGCCCAGCGGGGCTCCGTCGAACGTCAAGGTGCCCGTGCGCATGGGCAGTACGCCCGAGATCACGCGCAGCAGCGTGGTCTTGCCGGCACCGTTGGGACCGACGACGGCGATGGCCTCGCCGCGCTCGACACGGAGGGCGACGTCCCACAGCGCGGTGAAGGCGCCGTAGCCGGCGGTGACGCCGGTCAGCTCGAGCAGGCTCACGCCAGGACGATCTTCTCGCCGAGGTAGGCCTCGACGACACGCGGGTCCTCGGCGACCTCGCGCGGCGGCCCCTCGGCGATCTTCTCGCCGTGGTCCAGCACGACCACGCGATCGACGATGCGCATCAGCGTGGCCATGATGTGCTCGACCCAGACGATGGTCACCTCGAGCTCGCGCCGCACCTGGCGCAGCATCTCGGCGGCGCCCGCCATCTCGGTGGGATCGAGGCCGCCGAGGCTCTCGTCGGCCAGCAACAGCCTGGGCCCGGTGGCCAGCGCCCGGGCCAGCTCCAGCTTCTTGAGACCGCCGGCGCCGAGCAGGTTCGGGGACGCCTCGGGATCGGTCGGTAGCCCGATCATCTCGAGGATGTGAGCGGCGCGCCGCCGGGCCTCGGCCTCGTCCGTGCGCTCACCGGCGCCATAGTGCGCGGCGACTGCCACGTTCTCGAGGATGGAGAGCTTGCGGAACGGCCGCGGAATCTGGAACGTGCGGGCGATGCCGAGATGACAGATCGCGTCGGGCGTCCGCCCACCGATCTGCTGACCCTGGAACGTGATCGATCCGGCCGTCGGCGCCAGCGCGCCCGAGATGCAGTTGAACGCCGTCGTCTTCCCCGATCCATTGGGTCCGATCAGCCCAAGAATCTCCCCCTCCGCCACGTCGAACGACACCCCATTCAACGCGGCGAACCCCCCGAACCTCTTCGTCAATCCCGCCACCGTCAACATCGCCATCTCACGCCCCGCTTCTTCACGTAGCTCTCGCGGTGATGCGACTGCTCACCCGCTGTCGCCATTGCTCGGCGTCGTCTCACCGCTTTCGAGCGCGGGCTTTGCCCGCGCCCTCCTTCCACGCATCGAGGGGCGCCCTCCGCGGGCACCCCTCGACAGCTCCTGGGGGGAGGCAGCCCCGAGCACGCCGTCGGGCGAGCGAGGGGCGTCGGAAGGGGGCGAAGCCCCCTCCGAGGCGCTACCGCGCCAGAGGCGAGGTAGCGGGTAGCGGCAGGATCGGCGGCGCCGTCGCGACGGTCTTCGGGAAGACGATCTCGAACTTCCCGTCGATGATCTCGAAGACCGCCGGGAACGCGCGCTCGTTCTGCCCGGCGAAGCGATGGCCGGGCGGATGGAACTTCACGCCGTAGCCCTGCATCGTGCCGCCCTCGGGAATGTCGGTGTCGCGCGCGGCCTTGGCGAGGGCGTCGGGCCCGAAGCCACCGTACTTCGTGATCGCCCGCGGCAGGATGTCGTTCACGAGGATCCACATGTTGTTGAAGCCCATCGACACGTGGGGAGCGATGGCGCGATCGGGAATGTCCTTGTCGTAGTTCGCCTTGTAGCGGCGCACCATCTCCGCGGTCATCTCGCCCACGCCTGGCTTGAGCTTCTTGGGATCGAGCAGCTGGGAGGCGATGGGGTCCACCGTGTGGAAGCCCTCGATCTCCTTCGCCCCGAACGTCTCCTTCAGCTTGTCGTACTGGCTGTGGCCGGCGCCGTGTCCCAGGTACGCCGCGAGCCGCAGCCCCTGCTCGCGAGCCTGACGGACGAACAGCGCGATGTCCGGGTTGTAGCCGACGTGGAAGAGCACGTCGGGCCGCTGCGAGCGCAGCTTGGTGACGAGCGAGGAGAGATCGGGCGCGCTGATCGAGTAGCCCTCGTCCAGCACGATGTTCAGCCCGAGCTCCTTGGCCTTGGCGATGCTGCCCGCCGCGACGTCGGTGCCGTAAGCGCCGTCCTCGTGGATGATCGCCAGCCGCAGCGCCTTGGGATCCTTCTTGAGCTTGTCCTTGGCGAACTCGTTGATGTACCCCATCGAGAGCGCGCCGAACTGATCGCCGGTGGCCTGTGGCCGGAACGTGTACTGGAGGTTGCGGCCGTCGAACACCTTGGAGGAGATGGCGGTGGTGATCCACAAAAACTTCTTCTGCTTGTCGACCTTCTCGGCCAGCGGCACCGCGTGGGCGCTGGAATAGATGCCGGCCAGGATGTCGACCTTCTCGACGTTGAGCAGGCGCTCGGCCTCGTTGATCGCGACCTCGGCCTTCGACTGACCATCGCCGTCGACCTGGACGATCTTGTACTTGCCGAGCACGCCGCCCTTCTCGTTGACGTAGTCGATCAGCATCTTGGCGCCGCGCCAGCAGTTGAGCGAGCCACCCGCCGCGAACGGGCCGGTGTGATCGAAGAGCACGCCGATCTTGATGGTCTGGCCCTGGGCCTCGACGCGCGGGTGCGTGGCGATCACCACCGCCGCCGCGATCAGCCCGAGCGCCACGACGAGGCGGACGGATTTCATCGCTGAATCCTCCTGGGGGGCCGAACGAGTGGGCGGCAGGGTATCACGTCCGCCGGGCGAAGACGAGCCACTCCCGGCCCAGTCGGCCACGCGCCGAGCGCAGCGGCGGCTGCGCGCGCTCGAAGCGGAACGAACCGGCGAAGCGGCGCCGCAGCTCGGCGCGCGTGACGGGGAATGGCGGCCCGGCGGCGACCGCGCGGAGCGGAAAGAAGCAGGCCAGCAGCCAGCCGCCCGGCCGGACGATGGCGGCGATCGTGCGCACGTACTCGTCGCGCCGGGCCGGATCGATCGCGCAGTAGCAGGTGTACTCCCACACGCCGTCGAAGGCGTGAGCGGCGTCGCGCCCCAGCGTGAAGATGTCGCGCTGCTCGAAGGTGACCGTCACGCCGTCGCGCCGGGCCAGCGCTCGCGCCGCCGTCACCGCGATGGGCGAGAAGTCGTAGCCGACCACGTCGTAGCCGTGCCGGGCCAGGAAGCGCGCATCGTGGCCGCGACCGCAGCCGACCACCGCCACCCGACCGCGCGGCGGCGGCGTGTGCTCGACGACGTCGACCAGGGGCGGCGAGGGCTGGCCGAGATCCCAGCCGTCGCCGCCCGTATCGTAGAGACCGTCCCAGAAGTCCGGCGTGCTCACACGGGCCATCGAAACCCCTCGAAGTCGGCGATGGCGCGCTCGGCTCCCGCGGCCAGGAGCTCGCGCGCCGCATAGGTGGACGTCACCCCGATCACCCGCATGCCGGCGTTGCGGGCGGCGTGGACGCCGACCACCGCATCCTCGAAGACGAGGCAGGTGTTCGCCGACACGCCGAGGCCCTCGGCAGCGCGCAGGTAGACCTCGGGGTTCGGCTTGCCCCAGCGCACGTCCTCGACGGTGACGACGACCTCGAACGCGGCACGCACGCCGATCTCCGTCAGCAAGACCTCGGCGTCGGCCCGCGGCGCGGACGTCGCCACCGCGAGCGGCACGCCCGCCCGGGCCAGCATCGTGACGAACGCCGGCGCGCCGGCGATGGGCAGCATGCCCCGCGCGGCCAGGCGCGTGTAGTGCTCACGCTTGCGGCGGGCGAGCTCGATCGCCTCGCCGGGCGGGACGGGGCGCTCCAGCAACAGCGGCACGGCGTCCTCGGCGGGGCGGCCGATCGTGCAGCGCCAGAACTCGGGCGCCGGGGCGAGACCCAGCTCGCCGAGCAGCAGGCGCCAGGCATCACGATGGTGCACGCCCGAGTCCAGCAGCACGCCGTCCATGTCGAAGATGACGGCGCTCGCCGCCGGTCCGGTCACGAGCGCAGGCGGTAGAGCGGAGCCAGCGGCCGGAACGTCTCCAGCGCGGCGCTGCGGTACTGGGCCTCGGTCCAGCGCGCGGCCTCGTCGGCGCCGACCGCCCGGCCCAGCACGATCTGGCCGTGGCGCGTGCGCACGAGCTCGTCGGCGAGCGCGGCCAGGCGGTCGGGCGCGAGATCGGTGAGCGGCACCGCCGGATCCTCGTCGTGCTCGTTCTCGAACCAGGCCAGGCCCAGCACGCGACGGAGCACGGGGCCGAGCCGGCCGGCGCTGCGGGCCCAGGCCGCGGCCCAGCGCTTCTTGTCGTCGTACTCGGGGCCGATCTCGAACAGGAAGCGCACGCAGTGGCGCGAGACCGCGACCTTGAAATGGCAATGCTTCTTGTAGCCACGCGTGTCAGGGCCGAAGGCGACCCAGGTGTCGTCGGGCGGGTTCACCGTCCGTCGCGCGTGCTTGGCCACGTGCGAGAAGGCCGGGCCGCCGGTGGCGCGGCTCACCGCCGGCACCAGGGTGTGGCCCATCGCCTCCAGCTTGGGCCGGATGCGGCGCTTGATCTCGGCCATGCGCGACTGGAAGCCCTTGACGTCGAACACCTTGAAGTCGGCGGCGTTGAAGGCGGCGACGGCCATCGGCGATCTCCTGGCGCCCGGGGGCCTTGTCAGATGTCGTCGAGCGGGAAGATCGGTCGCCGCACGCGCGTGAAGGGGAGGCGCTCGAGGCTGGACGAGGACAGCCCGGGCGCGTCGACTTCCAGGATGGCGCGGGCAATCGGCTCGAACGCCGCCCGGTAGTGGATCGACGACTTCACCACGAGGATCTTCTCGCCGAGCGGATCGATGCCGACGAAGCGGATCATCTCGGGGTCGAGTGTCTGCCAGCGATGGGTGATCAGGATCACCTTGACGTCGTTCACGTCCAGCACCGCGGTGGGGCCGAGACGACCCTCCAGGCCGCGCATCATCGGACCCTTGTGCACGAAGCGACCGTCGGAGAGCGTGCGCACCCGCCCGCTCACCGGCAGCGGCGCGCCGTGCGTGGGATCGACCTTGCCACCCACCGTGAGGTTCACCGTCGCGCCCACGCCGGCCTCCTGGCAGGTGCGCACCGCCGCGGCGTCCCACAGGCAGGCGACGGTCGCGGAGCGGGCGCCGACGCGGATCAGCTCGCGCAGGATCTCCGTCGTGTCGCCGGCGGCGCCGCCGCCGGTGTTGTCGGCGACGTCGGCCAGCACCACCGGCCGGCCGTCGAGGGCGAGCGCCCGCGCCACCGCGTCCTTCACGGGTAGCCCGCGGTGCAGGAACTCGTGGCGCAGCGCCCACGCCGTCGCCGCCAGCTCGTCGGCCAGCGCGTCGGCCTGGCCCTGATCGTCGTTCGTCACCACGTACACCGAGAGCCCGGCGTCGTGGATGTCCGCCATCGGGAAGCCCGCGAAGACCGAGATCGACACCACGCCCCGCCGCTTCTCCATCGCATCGGCCAGATCGTAGATGCGGCGCATGGGGCCGCGCGTCGTGAGCTGTCCGGCGATGGGCGGCAGCATGGCCACCTGGCGGTACGCGGCGGTGGGACGCAGCCGGCCGGACGCCACCTCGGTCAGGCGCCGGGCCGCCTCGCGTCCGCGCGCGTCCATGTCCACGTGCGGGTAGGTCTTGTAGCCGTGCAGGAGCGTGGCGGACTCGACCATCGCGCGCGTGACGTTGGCGTGGAAGTCGAGCGTGGCGGCGATGGGCACCGGGCCGGCGATCGCGCGCACCGCGGTGAGCAGATCACCCTCACCGTCGTCGATGCCCTCGACCACCATCGCGCCGTGCAGGTCGAGCAGCACGCCGTCGATCGGCCCGGCCGCGCGCAGATCGGCGAGGAGCCGCTCGCGGGCCTCGGTGTAGAACGCCTTGGTCACGCGGCCGGCCGGCGAGGCAGCGGCGGCCAGCGAGGGCACCAGGGTGAGACCCTGGGCGGCGGCGACGTCGATCATCCCGCCCAGGCAGGTGCCGGTGCCGCGATAGGCCTCGAGGATCTCGCCGCCGTAGCGGAGATCGCGCGCCTCGAACTGACGGCGATCGGTGGCAATGGGGCTGAAGGTGTTGGTCTCGTGCGAGACCATCGCCACGAAGAACCGCACTGAGCCTCCTCGGTCGTCGGCGATGTCCGGCGCGACGGCGGGCCATAGTGTAAATGGTCGAATCCCCCTCTTCAATCCGTCCGGACGTGATCGCGAAGAGGAGCGTCGCGCCCACTCGATCTCGCCACTGCACGCCAACGCGCAGTCGGCGTGTGTCTCGAACGAGCGTGGATCTTCGCGCCCCGCGCGCGGAGTACGCACAGCCGGGATCGGGCCTCGGCAACGCGCCGCCCCTGCGCTCCTGACGCGCGGTGATGGACTGATGCCGTCGCGCCGGGTGTTACAATCGCGGCCGTGGCTCGCGTGTTCGTCGTCACGGGCGGAGCGGGATTCATCGGGTCCCACCTGGTCGAGCGCCTCCTTCGCGATCATCCGGCGGGGGCCGTGCGGATCCTCGACGACTTCTCCACGGGGAGCATGGCCAACCTGCCGTTCGCCGCGGCGGCGGGCGAGCGCCTGGAGATCGTGAAGGGCGACATCCGGGATCTCGTCACCGTCGAGCGCGTCGTGGCGGGGGCGGCGGTGATCTTTCATCAGGCCGCGATGCGGTCGGTGCCGCGGTCGGTGGCCGATCCGCTGGGGGCGAATGCCAGCAACGTCGACGGCACCCTGAACGTGCTGGAGGCAGCGCGGCGGGCCGGCGTGAAGCGTGTCGTGTACGCCTCGTCGTCGTCGGTGTACGGCGATCGGCCCGAGCTACCCAAGCGCGAGGATCAGCCGCCGGCTCCGATCTCGCCCTACGCGGTGTCCAAGGCGGCCGGCGAGCAGTACGCGGCGGTGTGGCAGCGCCTGTACGGCGTGCAGACGGTGGGCCTGCGCTACTTCAACGTCTTCGGCCCGCGGCAGGACCCGGCCTCGGAGTACGCGGCGGTGATCCCGCGCTTCATCCTGTGGGCACTCTCCGGGGAGCCGCTCGAGATCCACGGCGACGGCCACCAGTCGCGCGACTTCACCTACATCGACAACGTCGTGGACGCCAACTGCCGGGCCGCCGAGGCGCCCGAAGCCGCCGGCGTGTTCAACGTTGGCTGCGGTGATCGCGTGAGCTTGCTCGACATCGTCGGCCGGCTGGAGACGCTGCTCGGCCGACCGCTGGCGCGCCGGCACACGCCGGGCCGGGCCGGAGACGTGCCGCACACGCTGGCGGACATCGATCGCGCTCGCAAGCTGCTCGGCTACACGCCGCTCGTGGACTTCGACGAAGGGCTGCGCCGCACGCTCGACTACTTCAGGAGGTCGCCATGATGCGCCGAACGATCCTGACCGTGCTGGCCGCGGTGCTCGCGCTGAGCCTGCTGACCGGGGTGGCGTACGCCCAGGGCAAGCTGGTCGTCCAGAGCCAGACCGAGCCGCCCGGCCTGGACATGACCGCCACGCCGGCCACCGCCACCTCCGGCATCGTCTTCTACAACGTGCAGGAGTCGCTGGTGAAGGTGGATCGCCACGGCAAGCTGGTGCCCTCGCTCGCCGAGCGATGGCACACCGCCGACAACCGCAACTACACCTTCTTCCTCAAGAAGGGCGTTCGCTTCCACAACGGCCGCGAGCTGAAGGCGTCCGACGTGAAGTTCGTCTTCGAGCGCGCGCTGAACCCGGAGACCAAGCACCCCTACGCCAAGGACTACGAGGCGATCGGCGACATCATCGTGAAGGACGAGTACACCGTCACCTTCGCGCTCAAGAGCGTCAACGCCAACTTCCTGCAGAACGTGGCCCGCTCCGGCGCGGCCATCTATCCGCGCGAGGCGGTGGACACGCTCAAGAGCCAGCCGATCGGCACCGGGCCGTTCCGCTTCGAGGAGTGGGTGCGCGGGGACCGCATCGTGCTCGTGAAGAACGCGGACTACCACGTCAAGGGCCTGCCCAAGCTGGACCGGGTGACGTTCCGCTTCGTCACCGACCCCAACGCGGTGCTGGCCGCGCTCAAGGCCGGCGACGTCGACGCCTCGCTGTTCGGGCTGGGGCCCGAGCACGTGCAGGACCTCGCCAAGGACCCGCGCTTCACGGTGATCACCGGCGACACGACCAACGACGTCGTCCTCGCCATGAACAACTCGCGCAAGCCCTACAGCGACGTGCGGGTGCGCCGGGCCCTGACCTACGGCATCAACAAGTCCGACGTGCTCAAGGGGGCGATGTTCGGGATGGGCAAGATCCTCGGCACCAACGTGGATCCGCTCAACCCGTACTACGTGGACATGTCCAGGGCGATGCCCTTCGATCCGGCCCAGGCCAAGAAGCTCCTCACCGAGGCCGGCTATCCCAACGGCTTCGATACGCTGCTCAAGGTGTCGCCGCAGTACGACTACACCGTCCGCTCCGGCCAGATCGTCGCCGACAATCTGAAAAAGATCGGCGTCAACGTGAAGATCGAGCAGATCGAGTGGGGCCAGTGGATCGCCCGCGTCTTCCGCGAGGCCGACTACGACCTCACGATCATCGGCCACGCCGAGGCCTGGGACATCAAGAACTACGCGAACCCCAAGTACTACTTCCGGTACGACAGCCCGAAGTTCCAGGCGCTGTTCGCCAAGTCCGAGGTCACCGTCGACGACAAGGCCCGCCGCGAGATCTACGCCGACATGCAGAAGCTCCTCGTCGAGGACGCCCCGGTCGACTGGCTCTTCATGCATCCGCGCCTGGCCGTCGTGAAGAAGGGGCTGCAGGGACTCTGGAAGGACCTGCCGGCTTCGGTCAACGATCTGTCCGAGGTCTCGTGGGCGCCCACGAAGTGACGCAGCCGTAGTTCGTGCGCCGGTACGTTGCCCGGAGGGTCGGGGCGCTCGCCGCGACCCTCCTCTTCGTCTCGCTTCTCGTCTTCCTCGTCATCCGCATCCTCCCCGGCGACCCCGCCTCGATCATCATGGGCACCGAGGGCAGCCGGGAGGCC
>Ga0310811_10007030_pt1 | contig 14397 bp, 6 predicted proteins | sample YCmetagenome_FD_207642 | JGI IMG/M metagenome (GOLD analysis project Ga0310811, IMG submission 207642) | Soil microbial communities from experimental microcosm in Duke University, North Carolina, United States - YC | ecosystem: Engineered > Artificial ecosystem > Soil microcosm > Unclassified ...
TCCGATCCTGTAAAAGGAGAAGGTAAAAACAGGTTAATCTACGTTCCTCATATTAATCGTGCAGTGCCTGATAAAGAAGGTGTGCTTACAGTTGAATGGGAATTTGATGAACATGGTAATGATCAGTTAAGCGGATTTGACCTTCAGCGAAGTGATAATGTAAAAGGTCCCTATGTGTCCATTCAAAAAAATATTGACCCTCACAAGCGCATCACCACCTACGATAGTCTACAAGCTTCAAACTACTTTGTTATTGCTGCTATTCCCAAAGATGGCGAACCTGTTTTATCATTCCCCGTACTTGTACAACCTTCAGACACCATTCCACCATCGGCGCCAGTAGGATTAAAGGGAGTAGTAGATAGTACTGGCGTTGTGCGCTTATCATGGACAGCCAATAAAGAATCTGATATGTATGGTTATAGAATATACCGTGCACAGACTTCTGGTGAAGAATTGATTCCACTTACCGATAACGCTGTTCTTAACGCATATTGGGTTGATACCATTGATGTACACAATCTCAACAGCAAAGTATATTATGCCGTGACAGCGCTCGACAAGCGTTACAATCAGTCTGGAAAATCTGAGGTTGTAACATTGCTCAAACCAGAATTGGTTCCACCGTCAACACCAGTCATTACTGGGTATAAGCTTACGCGTAATGCTATTGTACTTGAATGGGCTACAGGGGGAGAAGAAAATTTAAAGACCCTTCAACTCTTTCGCAGCGAACGAGATGTAAAGGAGAAAAAAGTGATAAAAGAATTTACCGATTTACAGGTAAAATCTTTTAAGGATTCAACCATTCAAGCGGATCGCTTTTATAGTTACTCCCTGGTATGTGTAACAGCAGGAGGGTTGCAATCTGCTCCATCACCCATAGTTACTGTGCAAGCGCCTGTGTATGCAGGTGAGCAAGGTAAGTTCACAGCATTGACTGGTAAGTTTAACCACAAGACGCAACAGGTAGAACTTGTGTGGAAGCATACGATGAAAGACGTGAAGCAATTTGAGATTTATCGGAAGGAGCAGAGCAAGAGTTTTACATTATTAAAAACTCTTAAAGGATTTGAGTTGAAAACTGTTGATGCTGATTTAAAGCCTGACTCTCAGTATGACTATATGATCAGGGCGATACTGGAGAATGGTCGTCAAGGCGCAGTATCTACAACGCTGGAGGTAATTATTAAATAAACGTAAATGATACGTATCATGATGAGATTGATTACAATATTCATTTTAGTTAGTGTTAGTGCAGAAGTGTGGGCGCAGGAATATAGAATTGACATGAAGGCGCGCCTCAGGTATAGCAATAATGATGTTAGCTGCGACAGTTGGTTTGAGATCACGCTTCATACTCAGGACAATGATAACTTTGAATGGTATCAGGGATTGAATATGGGAGAAGATAATTGGGCTGAATTTGAAAAATCGATAAGTGTACCCGCAGGAAAAATTGTAACTGGTCTGACAATAAGATCTAAAAGACAAACAGAAAACATTTCAAGTTGTAAAACGCGTGCAGAAGGTACGAGTACATACTCTATACCTGATACATGGTATCCTTGTAACAACTCTGGTGAGATCACCGGATTATTTAATGCTTATGATGGTGAAAGTTCACTTGAAATCAATATCACACCTCTTTCTCTTGGTAATACTAAGATATTTGGAATAACAGTTCGTCCCAATGCTATACAAACTGAGGCGGCGTTTGTTATGAGCAACGATGCCTTTCTTTATAATTACACTGTAACAGCCGTTTACACGAATGGATCAGAAGATGATATTTTAACTTCATCATCACTACGAAGCAGGAGTAAGGATGATGCATTCAAGAACAAGGAATGCCTTACAACCGGAGGTCGTAGCCTTATAAAGGAGATACGAGTATTTGTTCGAGGTATTTTATTTACGCCTTCAGTCACCAAAGTGTTTCCCGTTAATGATACCGGTGGAGATTTAGATCTTATGCTGGATGATTCCAATAATCTCCCCTTTCCATACACCAAGGTTGGAAGTTACCTTCACATCCGCTATAACCAACCAAGAACACCCGTAAACTATAGCCCCGGCTCGTCCAATATACTTCCATCAAGCAACAAAATAAATCTGCAGATACCTGAAAGCAATAATGACCCATTTCAATGGCAATACAGTGTTGATGGTGGCAGTACATTCAATAATGTTCCGGCTTCCTTTGGAAACACTAATACAATCTCTTTTTCAGGTGAAGATCTTTTTGGATCTAACTGGAGTAATTATCTTTTTAAAAATATTTTCTTTAAAGCATTATATACGTGTGCTTCAAATCGTGAAACGAAGACAATCACGTTGGTTCACTTGCCCTCGGCGCCAGGCATTTCATCTGTAGATCCGATAACTGAAAGATGTGCCGGGGTGGGTGACGGAGGATTTAAGATAAATTTCAAACGCCCGCTTTATACATTTAATTTTTCAGGAGTGGAATATGTCGAGCGTGTTTATATTTTTCTGCAACAGAACGGCACACCACCACCAGGTGAAACCCATGAGGTATTTCCGAATACAATGGCTGCTGATAATTCTCTAACTATTTTGAATCTGGTGAACAACACCTATCATATTACCTTACTTACGTCATTCGTCAAGAAAACAGATTCGAACAGTAGTCTTGGAAATGGTTATTCAGATGGCGCAGATCATGCGGCAGATCAAACCATTGTTCCAAGACCACCGATAACAAACTTTAACGCCGTCTTTGCAGATGTGCATTGCCATGGCGGTGAGGATGGAAAAATTACCGTTTCTGCCGTAGGTGGTACAAAGGATTATACAGCGTATCTGCTTGATGCGAATGATACTGTTCAAACTATTTCATTGAACGATGTTGCATCAAATTCTTTCAATGATCTGAAACCCGATACCTATAGTGTATGGTTAAAAGACAGCAAAGGGTGTGATCCCAAAGAAAGCAATGGTGCTGTAAGACATATTGATAATACGATTAATGAGCCTCTGCAAAACACATCACTCAGCACAGTAGAAGCCACCGAACCGCTTGGCTTCGGATTACAAAACGGCCATATCACGGTGCGATCAGATAATGGAACAAGCCCGTATACTTTCGCTTGGAAGGATAGCAACAATACCGTTATGACACCCGAAGCCTCCGTTACAGAAGGAACCAGCATGACAAGTAAACTTTCGGGAATAGGAAAAGGTACATATTTCGTTCGGGCACAGGATACAAACTACGCGTTAGCTTTTCCACAAACAGAAATTAACCTGCGAGGCTGTTACGATACACTGTCTATTATTCTTGATCAACCACCACTTCTTGAAGTGTTCACAGAAGAGTTTCATTTTGTTTCCTGTTATGGATATGATGATGGAAAAGTCGTAGCTCATGCAACAGGAGGTAGACCGTATCTGGAAGGTAGCACCTATCATCCCTATCAATACGAATGGTATTCTGTAAGTGGAGGTAGTCTTTCATCATTCGGCACATCAGATAGTATTGCTACAGACAGACCTTCGGCAGTTTATCGCGTTAAGGTGACTGACCGCAACGGTATCAGCGCATGGTCGTCTGATTTTATGCTGGTACAGCCAGACCCCCTCAAAATAAATTTTGTTACATCTGAATTACTGTGCAATGGTGATACCAACGGAACTTCAAAGGCAAATGTTCAGGGAGGTACTGGTATTTACAAATACGCGTGGAGTACAGAAGACACTACGAGTCAGATTAATAATCTTGCTGATGGATGGTACTCGCTGATAGTAACAGATGTTCGCAGGTGTACTACTTATGGACAGACAGAAGTAATAGTGCCGAACAGTTTGAAAGCCGATTCCGTTTTGGATTATCCTACCTGTAATGGTTATACTGATGGGTCTATCGAAGTTGATGTCAGCGGCGGTCATGCTCCCTATAGTTACGCGTGGACACACGGTCCGGCAACAGCAACCGTAAGTGGACTTGGCGAAGGCGATTATCATGTGCGCATTACCGATGCCAATCATTGCTTCATCGATAAAGATTATTCCATGCAAGATCCTGAACTCATTCCTGTTGATCTGGGTCCTGACCGTGTATTGTGTAAAGACCAGACACTTGATCTTAATGTAACCATGTCGGATCCTTCCGTGCAATATGCGTGGACGAAGAATGGTACTCCTTTTGCCAGCACACCAATTGTTCAGTTAACAGAAACTGGTACATACCATCTTACCACAACCGACAGCAATGGTTGTAAAAACCAAGATGATGTAAAAATAGAGAGAGATGATACCGAGATTTCATCCAGCATCATTGTAGCAACGCGTGTACCATTAGCTGGCAAAGTGAGAGTTGCCAACATCAGTTTTCCTGCTTCCGACAGTGTGAGGTGGATCATTCCCGCCGAAGCAACAGTGATGGAAAAAAATTCGGGTTACATCGATATAAAATTTAATGCAAAGGGAAAATACATCGTTGGCCTTACTGGCTTTAAAGGATTATGTGAAAAAACAACCTATGATACCATTCGCGTTGTTGACAGCCGTGAACTCACCGATTATCAGACACCGGATGAACCATACATTAAACAGTTTATGGTAACACCTAATCCAAACGATGGCCACTTTACAGCTACAGTAGAACTGCGGGAGTCAGGTAATTATCAATTGATTTTCCTTTCACCACAAGGCGTTGTTATTATGCGTAAGGAAATTAAGGACCAACTGATTGTAAAAACAGAATTTGATGTAACATCCGAAACGGGCCAAGGTGTGTATGTGCTGCAACTGGTGACATCACAAGGATACTCCACTTTCAAAGTTGTGATTCAGTAAAAAAACAAAAGAAGAAAAGTTATTAAAAACAGATCAAGAACAAATCCATCAATGATACTAAAACGTTTCGCATTCTTTCTTTTGTTATCATTAGCATGTCTTACACGAGGCATCAGTCAGCAAACCTATCCTATCCAGGTTAATGTGCATTTGCTTCCGCCATACAGTCTTTACCTGAGCGATTACTACAGTGGCACGCGCGAGAAGCTTACCGTAACACTCATTAATCGCGATCAGCTAAAGCCTACCGTTAATGTTAAGCTGCGCATGATTATTACTGCACCAGGAGGCATACGTATTCAGACAAACGACAATGCTTATTTTCAACCCGTTATCGTTGAGTCAGGTTCGCCCGTACGACTTACTCAAGATGATCTCGCACAATACTTTCAACCTGCCAATCTCATCACGCAAGGCTACCTCACAGCAGGCAAACTTCCCGAAGGAATGGTTGAATTTTGTTTTCAGGCTATTGAAGCCTACACCGGCCAGGTATTATCAGCCTCTACCTGTACTCGTGCCTGGATCACCAGTCAGAAACCACCATTGCTCAGTCTGCCGCGCAATAAAGAAAGCATTGCATTTAGAGATCCGTTGAATGTTCTCTTCCAGTGGACGCCGTTACACCAAGGTCTTGGTTTGGTAGAGTATGATTTTATCCTGAAAGAATTATGGGATAATGGCATGACCCCACAGGCAGCTTTTGCCTACTCACCAGAGATCTATCGCGAAACTACACAGAGCACTTCCATTATTTACGGTGCCATGCAGCCACCACTTCTTGCGGGTAAGCGCTATGCCTGGTGTGTACGCGCTAAAGCACGCGAAGGACTTGATGAAGTGAATCTTTTTCAGAACGATGGTTATAGCGAGATCCGTTGGTTCACCTTGCAAGACAACTGCGCACCACCACAATATGTACAAGCCGCTACCGAGCGCAAACGCATTAACCTGGAGTGGAATACACTTCCCGAGTACATAGGCTTTACAGTAAGCTACAGACTCAAGAGCAACGCAGACCAGCCACAAGCCGAATGGAAAGAATTACAACTTCAGGATACGAAGGCAACACTCTACGGACTGCAAAGCGGCGGCACATACGAATACAGAGTTGCCTCTATGTGTATGACAGGCCAGCCGGTGTATACGCCCGTGTTCACCATTACCGTACCCATGGCCGATAGCGCCAGGTTGGCACAGTGCGGTATCCTTCCTGCCGTAAACCTCACCAACCAGGAGCCGATCAAAGAACTTAAAACTGCTGAAGTATTTAAAGCAGGAGATTTTCCTATAACCATCGTGAGCATCAGTGGTGCTAACGGAAATTTTAGCGGCCAGGGCTGGACGATCATACCCTGGCTTAACGATGCAAGAATAGCGGTTGAGTTCAAGAGCATTACCATCAATACCGACAGGCAAATGACTAACGGTATTGTTGAAGCCAAGTACGACAAGAACGAAGGACAGATTGCTAACCTTGATGATGTTTTTGAAGGAGGCTTTGATGTTGGCAATGTAAAAACAGGACTTACACAACCCGATTACAAGTTTGATTTTTCCATTCCAGGTGTTGATGCTTTTGCATTGAATAACAACGGTGAGTTGGTGATAACCGACGACACTGGCGAACCCCACACCGTAACAGCTGCTGACAAAGAAGGTGAAGGAAATGAAGGGAACAAGGTGGTGGTATTCCCCATGACAGTACAAGACAAAGACGGAAATGTTTACAGTGTAGAAAAGGAAACAAAAACAGATGCTAATGGCAAAACAACAGAGGTTGCGAAAGCAACTTATTTAGGCAAAGTAGGGACACCACTCGCAGCAGGTAGTTTCGATCCTACACAGCTTAATGGCGACAAAGCCATTGTAACATTTACAAAAGGCGGTGGTAAATATGCCTTCGATACATGGAAAGAATACTATGACAAGATAGCCCTGATTCAAGACAAGTATCAAAAGCTCTATACCAATTACTACGCGCCATGGAAATTCTTACCAAGTGGTCAAACCGATAAGATAACTGCTACCATCGAAATAAAAGATGAGACCATTAAACCAGAGTTGGTCATCTTTAAAACACCAACAGGAACGGAGTACGAAGCAGTAAGAAATGACAAGACTTACACACTGCAAGTAGCATCCGGACCAGAAGGAGATGTGCAGGAGCTATACGCACTCTACCCAAGAGAGAATGGAAAATATTATACACTTGGCAAACTTGGTATTGCAACGTATGCCCCGCAAAACTACAACGTGGTGTTGGTTGCCGTAGATAACGCATATGTTAACTATGAAAAGATTGAGCAGACCTTAAAAGAAACGTATGATAGTGTTGGCGTAACGTGGACAGTATCCAGAGATGCTTTTGCCTACAATGCTTCGGAGCTTATGAAAAACAGCACCGGGCTAAGCACCTACAACGATGCTATGCGTGATCTGAACAACGCATACCGCGCAGCGCATCCTGACTTTAATAGTAATTCCAATTACCTGTTCTTCCTCAAGGCAACGGGCAACACAGATGAGATCAACAACCGCGACCTGACAGGCTTCATGCCACGCGGCGCACAGTTCGGTTACATTTTTACAAGCGAAGTGAAAGATGCCGATGAACCCATTACAGTAGCACACGAACTTGGCCATGGCCGCTGGAAATTATACCACCCTTTTGATAAACATTACGGAGGTTTCGATGAAGCCAAGCAAACCAACAATCTCTTGGCCTACGGCAACGGCAGCCACATCGCGAAATGGCAATGGGATCAGATGAATGATCCAGCGATGTTGGTGAGTGTGTTTGAGAGTGATGACAAAGGAAAAATGATTGTAACAACGAAAATTCCTAAGGATTTCTTAAACGCGGATGGAAGTGCAACATTTATTACACCAGCTGGTGAGTCAATAATAATTCCCCCAGGATTTAAAAGCATAAATTTTTCGCATAGTCTGACTGGGCTCGATGATCCGCAACTCAATTATGTCACTGGCACTTTATATGGATTTACTACAAAAGAAGGTATTCTGTATAAAATTAATACTGAGGAGAAAAGTACTGAATTATCAGTGAAGGGAAGTTCAGATGATGTTATTAAGGATTATTACAGTTTATGGAAAAATCTTAAAATGACCGGATATAAAGGTTCTGATGGATCAATTTTTAAATCAGACTATTCTAAAGTGCCCAATCCTAATAAGGTTGTGATGCTACTTCCATGCGAGGATGAGTTTAAGTATTATGAAATAAAAATTACTACACTACCTAAGTATTCTGGAAGTACATTGGAAATAAAATCTGAAAATACTTTTCCAATTAATCTGGATGAAGCAGAGACACGAAGTGTTGCATCGGAATATACGAATAAATCTTTGGGTGATGAAGTATATCAGATTACGGAACTGGAAAGAGAAATTATTTCAGGGCATTGTGATGAAGAAGATTTCTTTGTTTTTTCTAAAATTGCTCAAATTGCAAAGGTCTATCCATTAGTATATGGAGAATTTAAACCAGCTTCGAGTCAAGGACATCAACCCATCTTTAAAAGGTTAGCAGCGCTTAGATTACAATTTGACCCTCAGACTGATGTTGAGGAATCATTAATTGATATGAGGGTTCTAATTGAATGCATTCAAGATAAACGTCAGAATGCCGCTTCTATATTAAAAGATTTAACCCTGAATACAGATCCCACAGCCTTGATGGAGGCGTTGCAAGGTTATAAAAGTTCTGATTTTCTAAGCCTAACAGTTTACCAAAAAATTACCATACTCAAAGTATTTAATAAAACTTCGGTACTTGCTCCAATGGATTATCGATTTGAAACGATAGTCAATACTATGTTAAAATCTACTCTCAATTCTTCTCAGAGCAAAGAGATGTGGGATAGTTTGAGCCATGTAAGTAACGCAAGTTTATTAATCGAACTTTATCATGGCATCGATGGCAAAGAGTGTGATACCTATGTTGATATATTAACAGGCTATTTTTCAAAATATTATGAGCCATTAGTTGCACCAAACATCAGATACTATTTCTGGAATACAAACGGAGCTTCTACCAAAGCTGAAGAACATGGTGATTATTTCAGAATATGGTCATTACTTGTTTCGGGAACTGGCCTGAGCACTCAAGTAACTGATGTGGGAGATAATTACTCGGGTGATCACCCACCCTTAGGCGCGGTTACTGTAGTGTTTTTTGGTCATGAATCCGGCGCGGATGAAAGATTAATGATTGATTTACCTGCTATCTATTTGTATCGACTTGTTGACAAGGAAAGTAGTCAAAGCAACCTTGAAGCAATCACGCTGATATCAAATTTTATTGGACTATACAGTGCGACAAGACTAATAATTAGTGGCAGTACAAGATTGGCTCAAGCACTGGGGGCAATTGAATTACTCAATACAGTTACAAATATTATTGTCTTAAACGAGAATGTCAAAACTCAACTTCGGCAAACGGAAACGGGAAATAATTTTCTTAAGGCGTGGCCATATATCAGTACTGGAGTTAGTTTAGGAACATTAGCAACCGATGTCTTATCAAATTTTGCTTCCGGGTATCGAGCAAATCAAAAAATATTTACTCAATTAACGCCAGATGATGCTGCAAAGTTGGAAGCTAAAGTAACTGAAGCGGAGTCGGTATTATCAAAGCAAGCCAATAGTATTGTCAGTTTTGCTAAGTATTCTGAAATTGACAATTGGTTAAAACCACTTGCTAATAGCACGTCAAAATCGGCCGTTGAAAACATAATCAAGAACTGGAGTGACGATCTTCTGATCTCTTTAAATTCTAAATTGAATTTATACCCAGGTTTGAAATCTGAATTCCTTGCAAGTAGTCAATTATTGAATTATTTCAACAGTCTGGAGACGACGTGGTGGACTAAATACGCACTTGGAGGATTAGCAAAGAGAACAAATCCAGTCTTGCCTGCTGCCTTCAGACAAATGGTTGGGGAAATCGAAATAACATCTCTTGGAGAAAAGTTGTTATTAAGAACGGTTTCACTGGAAGAAACTAGCGCTTCGTATATTGGTAAGCTGTTTGATGAGGCAATGGAGACAAGAATGATTGATGCGTGGAGGACAGGCAATTTTTCAGACTTGCCAGGTTCTGTATCAACTCAATTGCAAAGCTTGAAAAATCAAGGGTACGAGCTTGCCGTTGAAGGTCAGTTGACGATTAACGGTAAAAATCCCGTCCCTGATTACTTGTTTATAAAGAGAACTAATACTCCAAACGGAATAGTTTACGATATTAATAACGTAAAATATGTTGATTGTAAGTATTTATGGGATTCTCCCTTCACTATAAGTCAAAAAGAAATTGTGAAAGAGGTCACCACTAATGGTGTAGCACTGGCAACGGCTCCACAAGGAGTTAGGAATGTAAATGACGTTGAAATTGTTTTACCAGGCACAGTAATAAGAATTAGAACCGTAGAGAAATTAACGGTAGATCGACAGATGCAATTAGTTATTCAATAATAATATGTTAACAAGAGAGAATTTAATTACTGATGTACAAACCGAAGTAGCGAATCAATTGATTAAAAATGGTTTCGTGATTGATGTGAAGAATGAATGGCAAAAGTATGTTAAGGAGTATTCATGGGGTTATGATTATTGTTTCCTTCCCAGTGTGCGATTTCGACCTGAACATATAACTTTTAGCTTAACTATCCACAGACGAATAAATTTAATAGAGACGGTATGGCAAGAGTGGAGTAATCTATTGAATGTCAATATTGCGGATCCAAATGAGATTACAACTTTTTATATCACAGAAAAAAATGCATTTCCTGATATCATCAAGGAACCATACTACGATGGGTTTGGAGCTTTTTTGTTTGAAATATCGCAAAGTGGTTTAGCGAAGATGTCTGAAGTCTTGGATTATGTTTTTAACAAAAAGATGATACCCAAACTTTTGAAGTATACAGATTTGAATGAATTGAATAATTACATCAATAACGAATTTCAATTTAATGAACAAATCCACAGCTTTTTAAATAATAACGGTCTTATTTATAGACGTATGGCTATAGCAAAATATGCTAATGACAGTAGTTATGAAAAGCTATGCGACTTCTTCAAGAGCACATTTGAATGGTATATAGAGAATGGAAAAATTGAGGGGCAAGAGTATTTAGCCAACTACCCTGTTGTTTTTGATTACGTGTATAAGAAACTCATGAATGTCAAACCGTTGGAAGATACCCAGTTGAGTTGAAATTATTATTCAAAGGATTTTATGTAAATGATGACCATTGGATGAGGAATTATAGATGCAGAAAAAAATAAAAGAGTCTACAATTGCTCAAGAAAGATATAGAAGATGACAAAGAGACAAAACGATTATCAAATCAAGTTCCTTTGGACAGAGGATTTAAAAATTTCAACAAATGATTACTAAACAAAATAGAACAATGAAGCCCAAATTTATGAGAGTGATTTTAGAGAGAATTTTATTAGCAGTGGCATTCGCTGTAGCTCTGTCAGCTTGCAAGAACGATGAGTCAATTAATCCTAATGCACAAAAGTATGGTGGCTCCCTCACGGCTATGGTGAATGGTGAAATAATAGCCATGTCTCAGATCGGCATATATGTTTACCAGGGTCATCTTGAACTAAGGAGCAAAGGGTCAAACTCTTTTTCTTTTGAGATTAGTAATGGGATAGCTAAAACCACCTATGACCTGAAGTCAGGAAGTGGTGCAGCGCTTAGCTATCGTGTTAGTGGAGTTTTATATAGTTCCATCGCTACAGATAAAATGGGCGAGTTTGTAATTACAGAAATAGATGAGGCAAATAAAACTATGTCGGGCACGTTCCAGTCTACTCTTCAAAATGTGAATAAGGACACGGACAGTGTTACTGTTTCAAATGGTGTTTTTAGCAAGGTTCCTTATGTTGTTCAAAAGGAGAATACAGGTGATACTCAATTAGCCATGTTGGATGGTGTTGAATTTAAAGGTGCTATAGGCACTGTATCGAATACATTCTCCTTACAATATAACAGTGGTTACCAGTTGCTCATGTTAGCGTTCCCATATACGGAGACTCCAGTCACTTACGACGTTGCTGGACTTAAAGGTCCTTACTACAATGTTACCTATGTTGATGGTCTATATTCTTACAAAGCAACATCAGGCAGCATTGTCATAACCTCTGTTGACGTTCAGAACAAAAAAGTTGAAGGTACTTACGATGTAGTGGTGGAATCTACACCGGTAGCAGGTACAACAAAGCACCTCACCGGAGGAGTTCTGTCATTTAAATACCCTTAAGCAGTAGACTGAAATCAGATTGAAAATATAGCTAATAATAACCCAGACAATAACTAACTATTAACTAAAAACGAATAAACAATGAAGCACAATTTAATGAGAATGATTTCTGGCAAGTTTATGTTGGCCGTGGCACTTGTGGTTGCAGTATCTGCTTGCAAGAAAGATGATGAAAAACCTTCTAACAACGTTACCATTGATGGAACTGTGAAAGGTCTTAAATCTGCATTATTTATATACGATGCGACATCAAGTGAGAGCCCTGTTGATAGCAAACCATACTATCGCAATGAATTGGTATTATTTTCAAGCGGTCTTACAAACAGTGGTGATGAATTGACAGGTAAAGGTGATTTCCTCGATCTCGAAATTAACGGAGGATCACAGACATTGGAAGAAGGCACGTATACATTTACTGGTACGGAAGAAAATTCACAAGCATTCCAGATATGGGAGGCGTCTGCGGCGATTGGCTATGACATTTCAACTCAGAAAGGTGAGACATATGATTTTACATCTGGAGCAATGGTTGTCACAAAATCAGGGGACAAGTATACGATCAAGGTTAATGCAGTAGCAGGTAGCCATGTCATTGTGGGCACATTTACAGGTTCAATTACTTCAGTAGAGGAGAATTAATAGTTTTTAATAACAGTTGGTTATGGCTTTTGCTATAACCAACTTTTCAATAAAAGTATGCGCTTAATTTTTACGACGCTTTTTTCGCTTTTAATCATTGTTCTGGTTTCATGTTATCATGAAGAAGAGATCCCTGTGCAGGTTGATATTTCTTATGCCATACCTGAAAGCTTTACCGCACCAGTCACAATTGAATTGCAGAATAAAACGACTGGCGCTGATTTTTATAAATGGACTTTTACAGGAGCATCTCCGGCATCATCTGAAAAGAAACAGCCGGGTACAATAACCTATACTTCAGCAGGAGAATATAAAATAGTGCTCGAGGCCTGGAATGATACACAACGATCTTCAAAAGAAATTACTATAAGACTCGACTCCGCCGTTACGCTTGACTTTGATGTGGCTGTACTGATTAATGATTTTGCACCAGCCACAGTGAAGATCACAAACCGAACACGAGGCGCTTCTACCTATAGCTGGTCGTTTCAAGGCGGTACTCCGGAAACGTCAACACTTCAAGATCCGCCATCTGTCGTATTTTCAGATCCCGGCGAACACACTATTAGTCTGCAGGTTTCTAACGGGAGAGAAACATATGCATCGTCACGTGTTATCACGCTAAAAGATAAGCTGAATGCAGATTTCGAAATTGTACCTTCATTTGAAGACGAAGATTACGAAGCGCCCCTTCATGCTTCACTGGTAAACACAACTGTTAGCGGACTGCACTATGCATGGAGCAGCACTGGCGGAACACTGACGACTACGAATACAGCGAATTCTTCAATTGATTTTTCTGCCGCGGGTGATTATACAGTAACGCTTAATGCAGATAATGACAAGGAAACAAAATCCATTGATCATACTATTCACGTAAAGGCGAATACAAATCTTTACACCATGAGCGATGTGAAACTTGGCGTAAGTGCAGCGCATGTTACCATTGGAAGTTTCTACTCCCCATCATTACGCAAGGTGATGACAAAGAATGACGTTAACACAAGCAATGGGAATTTGATTGACCTGGTGTTTTATGGAATTAATTCAACGTTCAGTTATTGCAGGTTTGTATCGCCAGACTCTGCTTCAGTATTTACTTTCCCTGCTATACCGCAAGCTTCTCATACCTATTTTGTAAATACGTTAGAGACAAGTACACTATCATTTTCGGTAAGCGACTTTGATAACATGGTTAATGATCAACCACTGACCACGCTAGATATTAAAGGACAGGATAGTGGTACAGCTTTTTTTAATAATAGTATTGTTCCGCGCATTATACTTTTTGAAACTGATGACGGACGAAAAGGTGCAATCAAAATCAAGAGTTTCGTGTCTGACGGAATGCAATCATATATCATGGCCGATATCAAAATTCAAAAGTTAAAACAATGAGATTACCGATTACCCTCTATCGTAGTTTATACATGAAAAACTTTTCGCTGAAGATTGGCTTAGTCACCATCATTATTACATTTTTAGTTTTTACAATCAGTCATGGTCAGCAGATTGATCTTGCCAAAGTGGGCAAAACGTTTTCGCAGAAGCCTGTAAAAATAGGTGGGGGAGTATCTGCCAGTACTATATTTTATAATGGCAATGATGGTCAGAAAAGACAACCCTTTACCTATTTCCT
>Ga0310811_10007031_pt1 | contig 14396 bp, 12 predicted proteins | sample YCmetagenome_FD_207642 | JGI IMG/M metagenome (GOLD analysis project Ga0310811, IMG submission 207642) | Soil microbial communities from experimental microcosm in Duke University, North Carolina, United States - YC | ecosystem: Engineered > Artificial ecosystem > Soil microcosm > Unclassified ...
GGACCGAATCCCTAAATAGGTCTTCATACCTGGATAGCAGATGGTTCACCTCTGACTTGCGATATCTTTAAATATAAAACAAACCTAATGGATGGAAACGGATACCGGCACTTCGACGGGCTCAGTGTGACAGGCTGAGCCTAAGGCCTGAAGGCGTATGAACGTACAGCCTGACCCCGCTTCTATCAGCGGGGAACGCCCTGATTCAGTTAGCAGTTATTAGTTGGCAGTTTCCAGTAAAACAAAAGCCCCGGGCAATGCCGGGGCCTTGATATCATATTTGTTATATTTTCTTATAAAACCGCTACGTACAGGCTTCCTGCGGGAACAACCCGGGTGCTTTGGATAACTGAATAGGGCAGGTAAAAATAGCCGTGATTACCCCATGGGGTGCCCCATGAGTTTTGCACAATAAATACGCCTCCGCCTGGTTTGGTACTGTCGTTTATATAACCAACGATTGGCACGGCGTGACCGCCCAATAATCTTACACCTGAAGCAAGGTTGCCGTTTGAAGAAAGCGGATTGTAAGTGTAGCTGGTTGTACTCAAGCCTTCAAAATATTGGTAGGTACGGGTATTATCATACACGTTGAAGCCCATCATTACCGGTTTGTTGTTCAAAAGCGCGGTTTTAACATCATTTACCAGCGTTGTGCCTGTGCTGGATATAACATAATAGCCCGAAGTGGTGGTAGCGCCGCTGCTGCTGGTGCTGCCGCTTTGCGAGCCCAGGGTATGATTATTTGGTGCAACCGGAATAGTGGTAGCAACATAGTTGTAATAGTTGTATGGGTACACCTTGTAAGGCGAAGCAGTTGGGGTAGCAACATTGTAGCCACCTGAACCAGCTACCCAGGGATAAGGGTAATTTGCTTCGTTTGGTATGCCTGCAAATGTATAACTATTGTAGGTTAATGCTTTGCCTGTAGAGGTGTTGCTTGACAACCCCTGCAAGGTTTGGCCGATGTTTACCATATTGGCGCCGGGGTCTGATCCGATAGTGCCTTTGTTGATCACCACACGCTCAACAAAATACAGGAACAGCGGGCTGAATGCTGCTGTAGCATTGCTTGCACCGCCGTAGGCAGGGGCATCAGAAGTGTTAGGGATTTGATTTTGTGTGGCCAGCGTCACGCCATTCGCGGTAGCGAAATTCGCTATAGGTGCTACTGAATTATTCTTGTAATAATAAAGTATCTCATCAGTTTCGGCACCGCAGAAGCCTGTACATGCGCCTGTTTGCCCCTGGTCCCTGATCTGCGGTGTTACCAGCAGATAGGAGCTGTAGGCAGTACCGTTGTAGGTGAGGCCGTCGGTTGACAGTTTGCCTTTAAAAAGGTTAGCTGAGAAGGCGGGCACATTGGCCCATTCCGATGCTTCCATTGAGTTAAGACCCATTCCGTGGAGATTCTCAATTGTAGTTTCAGAAGTTTTAGGTGCAACAGCATCCGATGTTTTGCGGCAACTGTTTAATGCCATTGCTGCGACCGATAAGGTTACTAGAGTAGTAATGGTTCGTTTCATACAAACGGGGTTTAGTAAATAAATGATTATAAATAACTTAACGTAAATCTAATATACAATTTTCTTTATCACAATGTGTGATTCTCGCCAAAAAAATAATTAACAAAAAGACTAACATTGCGCGTCTGCAAAAGGACCGTCATTGCTAAGAGTGAGCGACGAAGACAACCGACCATAGGGAGCTTGATACCATTGAAAAAACAAAACAACCATCAATAATCCCCGATTGGCAGAACGGCTATGCAAGTTGTACACCTGTCTCTTCGCCCTGTACAGTTTGGGATTGCTTCGTTATAGCAATGACGTGATGGAGAAGAACGCGTGAAGGATTGAAACGGATACGGCCTGTGCGTAACGCCTGTGCCAAAGGCACTCCTTCGGAGCAGGCGTATGAGTGGAAAGCCTGGCCCCGCTTCTATCAGCGGGGAAACGCCCAAATTAACACTCTGGCAAACTAATCGGGATATTAATCGCCAATCCCCCGTCAGAAGTTTCTTTGTATTTGGAGTTCATATCGAGGGCGGTTTGCCACATGGTTTTTACTACGGCGTCGAGGCTCACTTTGGCTTTGTCGGGGTTGGTTTGCAGGGCAAGCTGTGAGGCGGTGATGGCTTTTATAGCGCCCATGGTGTTGCGCTCGATGCAGGGCACCTGTACCAGTCCGGCAATCGGGTCGCAGGTGAGGCCGAGGTGGTGCTCCATGGCAATTTCGGCAGCCATTAACACCTGGCGCTGTGATCCGCCGAGGCATTCGGTAAGCGCAGCAGCAGCCATTGCGGAGGATACGCCTATTTCGGCCTGGCAACCGCCCATAGCGGCAGAGAGCGTGGCGCCTTTTTTGAAGATGCTGCCAACTTCGGATGCCGTCATGATAAACTGCATGATCTTCTCGTCGGTAAAGCCATCGCAAAAAACAATCATATATTGCAGCACGGCAGGTACCACGCCCGCAGCGCCATTGGTAGGCGCCGTCACCACGCGACCGAACGAGGCATTCTCCTCGTTCACGGCCAATGCAAAGCAGCTCACCCAATCCAATGTTTTCTGGAAACTATTACCGGTATTGCGGATGGCAAGCACCCATTCGTCATAATTCTGGTATTCGCGGTCGCCCAGCAAGCGTTTGTTCAATGAGGCAGCACGGCGGGCAACGTTCAATCCACCCGGCAAATAACCGGTAGTATGGCAGCCGCGGTAAATGCATTCCTTCATCACCCGGAAAATGTTGAGGATACCGGAGCGTGTTTCTGCTTCGCTGCGCCAGGCCAGCTCATTTTCCATCACTACTTCTGATATTTTCAATCCGGTTTTGATACACCAGTGCAGCAGGTCGCCCGCAGTGTCGATCGGGAAGGGCAGATCAACCTCGGCTTTACCCTGGCTTTGGTCACCTTCTTTCACTACAAATCCGCCACCAATAGAATAATAGGTTTCTGAAATAGCCTTACCTGTCTCCAAAAACGCCTGGAAGGTAACCGCATTAGGGTGAAAGGGCAGGCTTTCGTTAAATAGAAAGATGAGGTCGTCAGTTATTGAGAAATCAATATCCTGAGTTCCTCCTAATGAAAGGCGGTTGCTGGTTTCAATATCTTTTATCTTGGCATCGATAGCGCCTACGTCGAAGGTAACAGGGTCATCGCCGCTTAAACCTAACAGGATTGCAATATCCGTTCCATGGCCTTTGCCTGTTTTGGCGAGTGAACCATAAAGGAGGATTTTTACCCCTGTCACTATCGGCAACACATCCTGAGCAGAAAGCCTATCCACAAACTGCTGTGCTGCTCGCCACGGTCCAAGCGTATGTGAGCTGGATGGACCAATGCCTATCTTAAAAATATCAAATACGGATATCTGTTCGCGTTTCATCCATGCAAACTTACAATTATGGCGCAATTGATTTTGTAATAATAACATTGCCGCACTTGATGGAATCATTTTTTTTCATAATTTGCAGATAACTAAAACTCTAAAACCTCAAAACACAATGGAAAATTATGATGCAAACTCAGCCGGTGCACTCGCAGGATTTGCTGCCATCATCGGCGTTCTGATCATCCCGATTATTATCATCTGGGTGATTATGATTATCTCACACTGGAAAATTTATGAAAAGGCAGGCAAACCCGGATGGGCCGCTATTATCCCGATCTATAACATCATTGTTCTGCTGGAAATTATCGGCAAACCTGTTTGGTGGATCCTTCTGTTACTTATACCATGCGTAAACATCGTTTTTGCGATATGGATGACCAACCTGCTGAGCAAAAGTTTTGGTCAAAGTGAAGGGTTTACGGTAGGGTTATTGTTACTTGGTGTCGTATTTTACCCGGTACTTGCTTTCGGGAATTATCAATATTTAGGTCCTTCAGCTAAGGAAGCGGGTGGTTTACGCCCTATAGATCCTTCATTAGGCTATAAGGATCCGTTCAACCCGAATCCTCCTCCGCCACCAAATCCAGAAGTTTAATACGTGTTTAATCTGTTACTTATACGATGCTCCTGCGGTCAGCTGGTTTTTATCCAATGGCTGCGGGAGCATTTGCTTCCATGCCCTTTCAAATACTTTACCGGTATTGACTGCCCCGGCTGTGGCTTTCAGCGCTCGGTTATTGCTTTAATTCAAGGTGATCTTCACAAAAGCTTCCAGCTATATCCTCCGGCCATCCCATTGATGCTGTTTTTTGCTTATGGCATTCTGGACCGCCGCTTTAACCTCGATACCCAAAACGAGGTCATCAAGAAAACAGGCTATATGGTAGTGGGCACCATTATTATGGTGAGTTACTGTATTAAGATGTATGGTGTTTATAAGGGTTACAGGGTGATGTCATAGGTTCAAATCATATTCCGTGTTGACTCATCCGAAAACGCTACGCTGTTCTGCCCTCTCTTCCGCAAGCGGGAAAGAGGGAAAAGAAAAAATCTTTTTTGCGATGGTCGTCGGTCAATCGATCCGCTAGCTAAAGGAATGTGATCGGCTGAGTTAAGTACCCCCTTTGCTTGTCCAGGCAAGTTTTTTATTTTTGACCTATGCCTAACATTATCGATCTATGCCGCGAACTGCGGAAGCAACAAACTCCAGCTGAGGGTATTTTATGGAAACATCTCAGAAACAGAAGATTTTCAGCTCATAAATTTTTAAGACAACATCCCGTTTGTGTTTCGTCGGTATTTGGGAAAACCCTGTATTATATTCCGGATTTCTATTGTCATAAAGCAAAATTAGTAATCGAGGCTGATGGACCAATTCACCTGTTTAAAAAGGAATATGATAAAAATAGAGACGAGGTTTTAACTGGCTTAGGATTGACTATTCTGAGGTTTACGAATGAAGATATTCTTGGCGATATAGATAGGGTTTTGGAGGTGATAGCTTCTAAGTTGGTTGGCGAATAGTCGCTCGCAGAGTTCACTCACCCCGAATGCGCTACGCTGTTCGACCCTCTCTACCGCAGGCGGTAAAGAGGGGGAAGAAGAAAAATAAAAAACAATTCCCTCTTTGCGCGAAGCGGAGAGAGGGTGGTCGAGCGTAGCAATGACCGGGTGAGTCAAATATGCGCCCTGCCTAATGACGGTTCACAGCGTATCCATCTGAGCGCTAATGTGATTGTAATCTTTAATAATGGTCTGCAAAAACAGCATATCATTCATGCCATTTGGCGGGGTTACGTTCAGGTGCTCCTTTACACGCAGCGCCATATTGTAAACCACCACATTATTCCCCGTTTTTGTATAGGTGTTGATGATCTCGTGGATAAGCTCGATATCTTTATCATTTAACTGCCCGGCTTCTTTAAATACAGGTTGATAGCCATCGTAAGTGGGCATAAAAACAATACTGTTGATCTGGGTACGCGGTGAGGTACGTATTAATATCGTCCCGGCAACAACATCACCCACACGCTGAGTTTTTTCGCTAACGGCGGCCACTATCAATGCTACCAGACCGGGCCAGGTCAGCAGAAAATCAACTATCCTGAACAACCAGCGTATAAAGTATTGGCCCACCCGCGGCTGGCCGCCATCCAGGCTTATCACTTTTATCTTCATGATGCGTTTGCCAACGCTTTGCCCGTTCATGAAAATCTCGAAGATCAGATCGTAAAAAACGAAAAGCACAGCGTAAACGATGACAACTATTATGATACCAAACGACCCATCGACATACCAGTTAGCCCAGCCACCTATAAGTAATCCGAGTATGTATACGAAGAAGAAAATAGCCAGATCTATCAGCCTCGCCAGTATCCGCTCACCTAATCCTGCAACCTCGTAATCAATATCAATGTTCTGCGAGGTGGTAATCTTTATTGTCTGCATGTAAAAAATATTCTGTTACTAATATACTTTTTTAGTTGAAAGATAAGATTATTGTCAGTAATTTAAGCCCACATTAGACCGGAAGCAATTAATGCGTGAACCTTTATTCGTAAAACAGAATGCCGAGAAGTGGAGCCAGTTTGAGCAATCTGCCACTAACGACCCAGATGAAATTGCCGAACGTTTTATTAAGATAACCGACGATCTGGCCTATGCCAAAACGTTTTATCCCAAGTCAAAAACCACCGCTTATTTAAATGGGCTGGCTTCTAAGCTGCACCAATCCATCTACAAAAATAAATCTGAAAAAAGCAATAGAATAATTACCTATTGGAAGTACGAATTGCCTTTATTATTCAAAACTTACCAACGGCAGCTGCTTTATTCTTTCATTTTCTTCGTGATTTTTTGCCTGATGGGCGCTCTTTCAGCTAAATATGACCCCAATTTCTTAAAGCTCATTCTAGGTACTGACTACGTGGAGATGACCAACGAGAATATCGCTAAAGGTGATCCTTTTGGTGTATACAAAAGTCATAATGAGTTTACGATGTTCTTTATGATTGGTGCAAACAACATTTTTGTATCTTTTGTGATGTTTGTAAGCGGCATCATATTCTCCGTTGGAACTGTATTCTTTATGCTAAAAAATGGCATTATGCTGGGTTCGTTTGAATACTATTTCTTCAGCAAAGGGCTGGGTACACAGTCTATCCTTGTTATTTTCATACATGGTACCATCGAAATATCGTCGCTTATCATTGCAGGCGCAGCAGGACTGGTTTTGGGCAACAGCTTTCTGTTCCCGAAAACTTATACCCGCCTGGCGTCATTAAAAAAAGGCGCTAAAGACGGCATTAAGATGGCGCTTGGACTAGTACCACTATTTATTATAGCGGCATTTTTTGAAAGCTTTGTGACACGACACACCGAAATGCCTTTATGGCTAAGTATTACTATATTAGCGTCGTCACTTAGCTTTATGATCTGGTACGTGATTATTTACCCTAACAAACTTTATAAAGACCTGACCTTATATGGATTCGAAGATTGAACTTGCGAAGCCCCGCGATTTCGGGGAAATTATCAGTGATACATTCACCTTTACCAAACAAAACTTTAAACCGCTGATAAAATACTTTTTCATTTTTTGCGGCTTCTTTTTGCTGGCTACGGGGGCTACGGATATTCTTAACCAGATTCAAACCCTGAACAGGTTTAATAATTTTAATCCGAATAGTTTTGATAACCCGACCGGACCTTTTTCAGCTTTTACCCCTACTTACTTCCTGGCTTTGTTTTTTGTACTGGTTGAATACCTGTCCATCACAATAATGACGCTGTCATTTATGGCACTATACAAGCAGAAAGGGAACGAAATACCAACTACTGAGGAAATGTGGGGCTATTTTAAATTCTATTTCTTAAGGGTTGCAGGCAGTGCTTTTGTTGTGACGATATTGACCCTACTGGCTTGCGTTCTTTGTTTGATCCCGGGGATATACCTGTATCCTATCATGTCACTGGTTTTCCCTATCATCATCATTGAAAATGCCAGCTTTGGGTACGCCTTTAATCAAAGCTTTAAACTGATAAAAGATAACTGGTGGTCAACCTTTGGTGTGATGGTAGTTATGGGAATTATTCTTGCTGTTGCCGCTAGTATATTGGTACTGCCTTCTGCCATATTCACAGCCGGAAGCATTTTTTTGCACATGACTAAGGGTACCTCTACGTCTGTTGTCGGGGTAGTAGTAACCTCCATTTTAAAACAATGTTCTCATGTTTTCCAGATATTATCTGTGGTAGCTACGTGTTTAATTTATTTCAGCCTGAATGAGGCGAAAGAAGGCACCGGTTTAATGGAGCGTATCAATCAGTTCGGTACAGGGCAAGGTCCTGCAGATACCACCAAGGAAGAGTACTAAAATGCGATTCTATTTATTCCTGATATTATTTATACTCGGCATAAATGCTGGTTACGGGGTTCAAAAAAAAGCACCGGTAGCCAGGCATGAAAAAGCTGTATTAAAGATTGATAGCGCCTCAGCTATAGATGTTCGTCATTTTGACCAGTCGGCACTAAAAAACTATCGTGGTAAACCTGAATTCAATTATAAAGAGGCGGCAGCCGACATTTCCTGGTGGGAACGTTTCTGGCGCTGGTTTTGGGATTGGCTGGGTAATCTTTTCAAATTCGGAACAAGCAAAGGTGCAACCACTTTTTGGAGCATATTTTTCCAGGCATTACAGCTGCTTCTTTTGGTGCTTGGTGTAGGTGCATTGATTTTCTTCCTATTAAAGGCACAAGGCATTAACCTGTTGGGGATATTCAGAAATAAGACCACCAGCGCACCAATACCTTACTCAGAGTTTTTTGAGGATATCAACGCAATCGACTTTGATAAAGAGATAGAGAATGCCATCACCAAAGCCAATTACCGTTTTGCCGTGCGTCTGCTTTATCTGAAGTGCCTGAAACATTTAAGTAATGCAAATCTCATCGACTGGCAGATCGATAAAACAAACAACGCTTATATCGGCGAACTTAAAAACCCGCAACAGCAGGATGCTTTCAGGATGCTGACACTGCAATTTGAATATGTTTGGTACGGCGAGTTCCTGATCGATCAGCAGGCATTTAAAACTATTGACTCATCTTTCAGGGATTTTAACAAGCAGGTGGCATGAGGGATTTCAAGATATACATATCGATAGCTACTGCTCTGCTGGTGATCTACCTGGTGGCGCAATACAATAAGCCCGCGCCCATTAACTGGCAGCCTACCTTATATTACCAGGATAAAATACCTTACGGAACTTATATCCTGCATAATGAACTGCCGCATTTTTTTCCGGGTGCTACAGTAACTAATACCAACCAAAGTTTATACGACCTCTTTCATAATTCAAACAATACCAACAGTAATTATCTTATCGTATCGAACACTGTCAAGATCAGCAAATATGATTATAAGGAGATGGTGGCTTATATTGAGAAAGGAAATTCGGTATTGATATCCACCTTAGGCTGGTCAGGAAAATTTGCCGATACGCTGGACATTTCAAGTGGCGTGGAACTCAAAAAGAAAGAGGAGAAACTCAATTTCACTAATGAGAAACTAAAGGACCAGCAAAGCTACCAGTACGACAAGGATATCACTGGTGAGTATTTTAGCAGCTTTGATACTGCACATGCTGTTGTATTGGGCAAAAATGAAAATGGGCACGCTACTCTCCTTAGGTTCAAATACGGCAAAGGAAACCTTTATTTATGCGCTAATCCGCTGATATTTACGAACTACGCTTTATTGAGTGATCGCGGAGATGATTATGCAGCAAAGGTTTTATCCTATCTTCCAAAAAGCCAAAATATTTATTGGGATGAATATCAGAATGGTGATATACCGGAAGATGAATCGCCTATGCGAGTATTTTTCAATCATCCTGCATTGCGCTGGGCGTACTATATCAGCCTTTTCGGAATGGTAATATTCATTCTGTATGAAATGAAACGCCGGCAGCGCATAATCCCGATCATCGAGCCGCTTAAGAACTCCACCGTAGAGTTTGCCAATGTGGTAGGGCAGGTGTATTATGAGCAGCGCAACAATATGAATATCGCCCAAAAGATGATCATCTTCTTTTATGAGCATCTGCGGACTAAATATTATCTAAAGACTAACCCGCTTGACAATGAATTTATCGAGCGGCTGTCGCAAAAAACAGGAATAGAGTTATCATTCGCCAGGGAGCTTATTGGCCATATTAAATATGTGCTGGTACAGCACGAGGTGGGTGATCATGAATTAATCAGACTAAACCAATTGATCGAACAATTTTATAAAAAAACCAGGTAGACATGGAAGACGGAATTTTTGAACAGCGAACCGACCTAGGCAAACTAAATGCCGCAGTAAACCAGATAAAGGCTACGCTTGGCACTATCATCGTTGGTCAGCAGGATAGCATTGATCTGCTGATCGCAGGCATTCTGGCTGATGGGCATGTTCTGATAGAGGGCGTTCCCGGTGTAGCTAAAACGCTAACCGCTAAACTCATCGCAAAGGCCATCGATGCGCAGTATTCGCGTATACAGTTTACGCCCGACCTGATGCCTTCGGATGTGCTGGGCACTTCGGTGTTCAATCCAAAAACAGTTGAATTTGAGTTTAAACAGGGCCCGATATTTGGCAATATTATCCTGATCGATGAGATCAACCGTGCACCAGCAAAAACGCAGTCGGCTTTGTTCGAGGTGATGGAAGAGCGCCAGGTAACCATCGATGGAAAAAATTACAAAATGCAGGAGCCTTTCATTGTGCTGGCTACTCAGAACCCTGTTGAGCAGGAAGGCACTTATCGCTTGCCGGAAGCTCAGCTCGATCGTTTCCTGTTCAAGATAGAGATCAAATATCCTTCGCTTGAAGAAGAGATCAGGATCATCTCTCAGCAACATCAGCATAAAACTACTGACCAGTTGGCTGAGGTGAAACCGATCTTATCGAAAGACGATATCATATCATTGCGCAGCCAGGTAAGAAGCTTCCATGTTGAGCCTAAGATACTGGAGTTTGTGGCTAAGGTGATTCACGAAACCCGTAACAATAAGTCGCTTTACCTGGGCGGCTCACCACGTGCTTCACTGGCTGTGGTGAATGCGGCGAAAGCGTTGGCCGCTATCAGGGGGCGTGATTTTGTTACGCCTGACGACATTGTTTGGGTAGCGCCTGCAGTATTAAGGCACCGTATTATGCTGACGCCTGACAAGGAAATGGAAGGCGTTAGTCCGGATGACGTTATCAAACAGATTATTCAGAAAATTGAAGTTCCACGCTAAAAGGAGTGAAAAAGTTTTTCAGACTATTTTATAAAGACCTTTTCTTAACCAACCGGTTTTTCACCGGGCTTGGCATTTGCGTGGTATTGTTTGTACTGTCGTTCTTTTTCCCCTGGTTCGGCGCTATTCCTGAATTAGCTTTCTGGGTTTTGATACTGTTCTTTTTAGCAGATGTATTGATGCTATACCGCACCTCCAAAGGTATATTTTCCAAACGGCATGCACCCGAACGATTGAGCAATGGCGACGAGAACGAACTTGGTATTTATATCGAAAACTCATATCCTTTTACTATTTCGGTGGGAATCATAGACGAGATTCCTTTCCAGTTCCAAAAACGTGACCTGTGGTTTAAAACCAGTCTGAAAGCTTATCAGAATAAGCTGATCAATTATCTTTTGCGTCCAACCAAGCGTGGGGAGTATGAATTTGGTGATATCAGGGTTTATGTAAGCTCTCCTTTGAGTTTGATCAGAAGGAGATTTACTATCGACCAGGCTGAAAACTTACCTGTATATCCGTCCTTCCTTCAGATGCGGAAATATGAGTTGATGGCCATATCGAACCGTTTGAGCGAGATCGGTATAAAAAAAGTCAGAAGACTTGGTCACAGCCTCGAGTTTGAGCAAGTAAAAAACTATGTAGCCGGGGACGATTACCGTACCATCAACTGGAAGGCTACCGCCCGTCGCGGTGACCTGATGACCAATATTTATACCGACGAGAAATCGCAGCATGTATATTGTGTTATCGATAAATCCCGGGCGATGAAAATGCCTTTTGAGGGGTTGAGCCTGCTGGATTATGCGATCAACGCCAGTCTGGTATTGTCTAACGTTGCGCTGTTAAAAGAAGATAAAGCCGGACTGATCACCATTGCTGAAAAAATAGGCTCGGTAGTTCCTGCTGACCGCAAAGCTGTGCAGATCAATCGCATATTGGAAGTACTCTACAAAGAAAAAACCCGTTACCTGGAAACCAACATGGAAGCGTTATACAGCACCATTCGTAACGTGTTAAAGCAACGCAGCCTGGTGGTGTTCTTTACTAATTTCGAGAGCATGTCGTCAATGGAACGGCAGCTACCATTCCTGAAACGAATCAACAGATTTCATTTGCTACTGGTAGTCTTTTTTGAAAATACAGAACTGGAAAAGCTCAGCGGAGAAGAGGCCGAAAATGTGGAGGAAATCTACATTAAAACCATTGCTGAAAAGTTCGCCTACGATAAAAAGCTGATCGTAAAAGAGCTCACCAAGCACGGCATCCAATCTATTCTGAGCAAGCCCCAGGATTTGACGATTAATACTATTAACAGGTATTTGGAATTGAAGGCTAAACAAAGAATTTAACCCTGGATAGCCATCGCAAATTTTGACCCGTAGGGTCTACCGCTTTGTAGAAAAATCACATAAGAATTTTTGCCCTGTAGGGGCTATCCTTGATCGGAAATGTGCCGCCTGTCCTGCTGACTAAGGGTAGCCTCTATGAGGCAAAACTGTTGTTGTCAAACGTCTACAAAGCGGTAGACCCTACGGGTCAATAACCATCAAACGTTATCTCACGTTCCCGGCAGCAAATGATGCGTAGGTAACTTCACATCAGCCTCGCGCAGATCTTTTACTATCTTTTCCTGCAAATAGAGTTTTATATCGAAATAATCGGCAGGATTAACCCAAACGCGAACAGTAAAGCGTATACCGTCTATTTCCAGGGCGTACACCCCTATTATCGGATCCGGCTTGCGGATAATGCCTTTGGTTGATTTGATCGCATTCTCAATAATGCCTTTCACCTGTTCCACGTCAACAATATAACCGAGCTTTAATTCAAACTCCAGGCGGCGCTTGCCCTCGCGGGTAACGTTCACTATCACCTCGTTAAACAGTTTCCCATTCGGGATGATGATCGTACGGTTATCACCTGTCACCAGCACGGTATAAAACAGTTGTATAGATGTTACGATACCGTCCTGGCCCTGGGCAATGATATTATCCTTCAACTCAAATGGCTTCAGCAAAAGAATAAGTACACCACCCGCAAAGTTTTGAAACGTGCCAGACAGTGCTAAACCAGCCGCTACGCCAAATGAAGCGATAATGGCGCTCAGAAAGCTTAGCTCCCATCCTACGATATTAAATACCGATAAGGTTAGAAGAACATATAGTGTGGTTATGGTAAGACTCAGGAAGAACGGCTGCAAGGTAGAATGCACCTGCCTCCTGCTCATCCGGTTGCGCATGCGCGCTTTCAGAAAACGAATAAACCAGAGTCCAATTAGAAATATTAAAATTCCGGCAACGTAGTTCGGACCGCGGGTAACGAGCCAATGATGAAATTCAGCGTAAAATTCTTCGACTTTCATAGGAAAGACCAAAGGTAAGAAATAAATTATTTACCGTAGATGGTAACAAACAACTCGGGCCCCTTGATGAGCACCCACTCCAGTAACTGGGTTTTTATCTGTCTTGCCTTTTCGTTTATCGCTTTCATGACCGGGTATGTTCAATTGTTGTGCCTGAAACCGGCTCTTTAACAATTCTTAACAAAACTACGCCCTATTTAACCACTATTGTTACAAAAGTTAATCATTTGATTAAACGATGACGCTGCGTTTACACTGTGGTGACTTTCAGCCAGTTCAGAAAAAAAGAAAGCCTGTCTGCAAAAACAGACAGGCTTTTTATAGTCAAGGCTTATGACTTGAGCCAGCAGATATTACATCATGCCGCCCATGCCGCCGCCGCCCATTGGAGGCATACCAGCTTTTTCGTCTTCTGGTTCGTCAGCAAGGATACACTCAGTTGTCAGCAACATAGCTGCAATTGAAGCTGCATTTTCCAAAGCTACACGGCCCACTTTAGTAGGGTCGATAACACCGGCACCGATCAGGTTTTCATATTTGTCGGTACGGGCATTGTAACCAAAGTCAGCTTTACCTTCTTTTACTTTTTGTACTACGATAGAACCTTCGATACCTGCATTTTCGCAGATCTGGCGAAGAGGCTCTTCGATAGCACGACGGATGATAGCGATACCGGTGTTTTCGTCTTCGTTCTCACCTTTAAGGTCAGCCAAAGCTTCAACTGCACGGATGAAAGCTACACCACCACCAGCAACGATACCTTCTTCAACAGCAGCGCGGGTTGCATGTAAAGCGTCATCAACACGGTCTTTCTTTTCTTTCATTTCAACTTCGGTAGCTGCACCAACATATAATACAGCAACACCACCTGACAATTTAGCAAGACGCTCCTGCAATTTTTCGCGGTCGTAATCAGAAGTTGTAGTTTCAATCTGAGCTTTGATCTGGCTAACGCGGGCTTTAATCTCTTCGCTGTTACCAGCACCGTTGATAACAGTAGTGTTGTCTTTATCAACAACTACTTTCTCAGCAGTACCTAAGTAAGAAAGGTCAGCATTTTCTAATTTAAAACCTCTTTCTTCAGAGATAACTGTACCACCAGTCAGGATAGCGATGTCTTCCAGCATAGCTTTACGACGGTCACCGAAGCCTGGGGCTTTAACAGCAGCCACTTTCAATGAGCCACGGATTTTGTTAACTACCAAAGTAGCTAAAGCTTCACCGTCAAGATCTTCAGAGATGATCAGCAATGGTTTGCCGGTTTGTACTTGTTTTTCAAGGATAGGAAGTAATTCCTTCATTGAAGATATTTTCTTGTCGTAGATCAGGATGAAAGGATTATCCA
>Ga0310811_10007033_pt1 | contig 14396 bp, 15 predicted proteins | sample YCmetagenome_FD_207642 | JGI IMG/M metagenome (GOLD analysis project Ga0310811, IMG submission 207642) | Soil microbial communities from experimental microcosm in Duke University, North Carolina, United States - YC | ecosystem: Engineered > Artificial ecosystem > Soil microcosm > Unclassified ...
CCCGCAGCCAGGGCATCCTCTGCCAGGGTCGCGGCTCTGCCGCCAACTCCACGATCTGCTACTGCCTGGGCATTACCGCGGTCAACCCCGCCAAATTCGACCTGCTCTTCGAACGCTTTATCTCCTCGGCGCGGAACGAACCCCCGGACATAGACGTGGACTTCGAGCACGAGCGCAGGGAAGAGGTCATCCAATATATTTATCAGAAATATGGGCGTGACAGGGCGGCGATCGTCGCCACGGTCACGCAGGAGCGCTTCAAAGGCGCCATCCGCGACGTGGGTAAGGCCATGGGGCTGTCCGTGGATACGATCAGCCGGTTGTCCAAAGAGGGTATCGAATACCTGCCGGACGACAAGCACCTCCAAAAGGTGATGCAGCTGACGGAGCAGCTGATGGGCTTCCCACGCCAGCTGGGGCAGCATACCGGGGGCTTTGTCATCACCAATGGTAAACTATCCGACCTATGTCCTATCCTCAACGCCCGGATGGCGGACCGGACCAATATCGAATGGAACAAGGACGACATCGACATCCTGGGGTTCCTCAAGATCGACGTGCTGGCGCTCGGAATGCTGACGTGTATCCGCAAGGCCTTCGACCTGGCCCAAAAACACCATAATAAATACCTCACGCTTGCGAACATCCCGCAGGACGACCCGGGCGTATACGAGATGATCAGCCACGCCGATACGCTGGGGGTTTTCCAGATCGAAAGCCGGGCGCAGATGGCGATGCTGCCGCGGTTGAGGCCACGGAACTTTTACGACCTCGTCATCGAGGTGGCGATCGTGCGCCCGGGTCCCATTCAAGGAGATATGGTCCATCCTTACCTGCGCAGACGCAATGGCGACGAAAAGGTCGAATATCCCTCGGAAGAGCTGAAGACGATCTTGCACAAGACGCTCGGCGTCCCCCTCTTCCAGGAACAGGCCATGAAGATCGCCATCGTGGCCGCCGGTTTTACACCGGCCGAAGCCGACCAGCTCCGGCGAAGCATGGCCACCTTTAAGGCCCAGGGGCAGGTCACGAAATTCCAGAAAAAGCTGGTGGACGGCATGGTCGCCAACGGCTATACCGAGGAATATGCCCTGCGCGTCTTCCGGCAGCTGGAGGGCTTTGGCAGCTATGGCTTCCCCGAAAGCCACGCCGCCAGCTTTGCGCTCCTGGTGTATGTCTCCGCCTGGCTCAAGTGTTACTACCCCGACGTTTTCGCGGGCGCCTTGCTGAACAGCATGCCCATGGGTTTTTACCAGCCCGCCCAGATCGTCATCGACGCAAGGAAACACGGCGTAACGGTGTTGCCCGTGGACGTCAACCTGTCGGATTGGGACCATACGCTGGAGGGGAAAGGGATACTACGGCTGGGGTTCCGGCAGGTAAGCGGATTGAAGGAGGAGGAGATGCGACAGCTCGTACAGGCCCGTGGGACCGGTTATACCACCGTGGCGGGCTTGCGCGATATCGGGGTGTCACAGACCGGGTTGGAAAAGCTGGCTGACGCCGACGCCTTCTGTTCCTTCGGCCTCGACCGCCGTCAGGCGCTCTGGCAGGTTTCCGCCCTTCACGACCGGCCCATCGCCCTTTTTAGCGGTCAGCCACCGGAAGACTCCCGGGAAAAGGGGATCACTCTCCCGTTAATGACCGACGCGGAGCACGTCGTCCAGGACTATGCCTCCACGTCGTTGTCCCTGAAGGCGCATCCCGTTCGGTTTGTCCGGGAAAAACTCGACCTGCTCCGCGTCCTCTCCTTAAGCGCGCTGACCAACGCCAAAGACAAGGATTGGGTCCGGGTAGCCGGGCTTGTATTGGTCAGGCAACGGCCGGGTACCGCCAGCGGAGTTGTTTTTATGACCATCGAGGACGAAACCGGTTTTGCAAACCTGGTTTTCTGGGAGCGGGTGTTCGAAGAAAACCATAAGGTTATCGTACAATCCAAACTTATCATGGTGGAAGGACGTCTGCAAAAAGAGGGGGAGGTGATACACGTGGTTGTCCAAAAATGTCACAACCTGACGCGCCTGCTCCAGCAAATGGTCTTACCCGCCTCCAGGGACTTCAAGTAAAACCACGTGTAAATACGCTGTTCCGGCTTACGCCATTGTTGGATATTGCCAACTGCATGGACGGCTCTTCTGGTACATACATGGGAAAACACCTTTTGCAATGGCAGGACATCGAAGCCTTGCAGGGAAAGTACGCCCTCAGCCGGTCCTTCGATCCCACCGGGGCGCAGGTCGAGCTCCGGCAGCTGTTCGACCGTTTCAACGCCCGCCGGAGCGTGTTCAACCCGCTCTCCGAAAGCCTTTATTCGCTATCCCAACTACAAGCACCCGCCTTTGGCTCCGGGGAGTACAAAGCGCTCCAGAAAAAAATAAAGGATGAAAACAAGAAGTCCCGGTCCTTCGAGGACTTCGATTTTTTCGGTCCCCGCTTCAAGGCAGCCTTTTTCCTGGTACAAACCGCCCTTTTTTGCGTGGCGATGTTTTTTGCGCTGGGTATGGACTGGCTCTTCCCCACCCCCTATCACGTCCTCCCCTTTCTCCTCTTTGCCTTGCTCTACCGCCTCTGTGTCCTCCCGCTGGAACGCCACCTCTTTATCCGGATGGCGCGACAACTGTTCGAGGCGGGGCTTGCGTACCTGTTCATCCAGCTGATGCAGCGGAACTGACCTTTACGATCCGCTTCAGGATTTCCGACAACACCAACCCGAACAACACAAACCCCACGAAGATGATATAGCCCGGCTGGAGCGCGGTCTGGTTCGTGGCGATGCTGGTGAAGCTGTCGGTATGCAGGTCGAGCTTTGACATCTGGTCGTTCAGTATCCCATTGAACCCGATATAGGCCATAAAGATGGCCACCACCATGACGTCCGCCATACTCCACTTCCCGGAATGGAAGGCAAAATACCTGATGAACCGGCCCTTTGTCCAGCCCCGCTCCCCCAGCAGGTAGACGCCCGCGGACAGCAGCTTTGTCACGGGAAAGAAAATACTGAAGCACAGGATCAGACTGCCGACCAGGATGGAGTCCACCCGGCCCGTGTGGAGCAGGAGCACGACCACGTCCAGGATGCTCTTACTTTGAAAAAAGATCACCTGGTCCCGGAAAGCGATGGTGTCGCCGAGCAGCTGGAAGCTGAGGGATTTTATACGGGCGTCGATTTCGATCATAGTGGAGGTAAGACCCACCAGCAGGAAGACCAGCGCGACGACGATGGAAAGGACGAAGAGGGTTTTATACAGCGTGGCCTTCCGTCTGAGCAGATACCACAGGAACAGCATGAGCGCAAGCCCTCCGAGCATGCCGTAGGCGTACTGGTACATCTGCGTGTGTATGAAGCTCAGCCGTGCATCGGTTACGCGGTCGAACGCATCCGAATCCATCACGCCATACAAATGGTACACCGAATCGACCTTGGTCTCTTCCAGGCTGCGGGCGCTGTCGTATGTCTGCTGCCCCAGGTCCTCCAGCTTGTTTTGGGCCAGCGAGGCCAGTTTTTGTTTGTTCCGGGGTTTTAGGACCTCGGCGATGATCTGGCGCGAAAAAGCCGGTACCTGCTCGTGCAGCCGGCGGTCGTTGACAAAAGTGTGGTAGGCGAATTTGCGGAGTTTCCCCCCCAGGGTGTGCTGCGGGGCGTTGATCATGCTGTCCGCCCTGTCGATCAGCGAATTCAGCACGTTCCGCACCGCCCGGTCCAGGGAGTCGCGTTCGGCCGCGGTCAGGGAAAAGGACTGGATCTCCCCGCCGACCGCGGTCACCATCATGTCCCGCCACTTGTTGATCGACAGCAGCCCAAAACTGATGTTGTTGGCAATGCTGTAATCCTCCTTGACGAGCTTTTGCTCCATCGATAACCGGTGTACCTGGTAACCGCAATACCCTACTGCGCCCAGGACAAGCGAGACGACTATGATTAAGAATGTTTTTTGCATGATCTCCTGGAAAATATGTTGAAAGATCGTGCCAAACGGGAAGGGCCCGGGCATGGAAATTGCACCGGATCCGGCATAGCTTTCCCCTTCAAACACCTGTCGCCATGAATGGAGAACCCCTGTTTTTTATGTGCAAGGAGAACGGCCGGTTTCCCGGCAGTCGTCTCCCGGTCGTCCTTTACAAAGAGGGGTTGTCGTTGCCGTTGTTCCTCAAAACATTATATATCAAACGGGTTTTTGCCTCACACCAATGGGCCCCGGCATCCGTGGGGGGCATACCCACGACCGCCCACTATCATTCCACCGCGCACACGGCCCTGGGCGTAGCCGGGGGGAGCACGACGATACAATTGGGGGGAGACGCCGGTCAAAAAATCCGGCTGTCCAAGGGAGACGTCCTCATCATCCCCGCGGGCGCCGCCTACCACAACCTGGGGACGGAAGACCAGGTACAATGTGTGGTGGCCAGCCCCCATGGCCAGGTCCCCAACCGCTTCTGGGGCGAACCGGGGGAGCGGCCGTCGGCCGACGCCCACATCGCCTCGGTGATCCTCCCGGCGCAGGACCCGCTCTTTGGCCCACTCGACGGGATATCTCCTTTATGGGCCAGTTACGCACAACAAGGGCGGCCGCTCCTCGTACCGTAGGTAGGAATTCAGTAACTTAGGCTATGGTCAATCATTCCTTCCCGTTGGAATTTACGGACGACGACCAGTTTTACGACGCCTGGGTCACGCCTTCCGCCGAACTTTCCCCCGGCGGTCTCCCCGTTTTTTACCGTGTCATGCTAAATGGGGATTTCTTTGCCTACTTGTGTTGCGGGGACAACGGCTGGTTCCAGCGGGATGGCGAAGCCGCCTCCGCCGATCTTGTCTCCAGGATCGGTGAGGGAATCGCCGGGTACTACCAGCGCGCCGTCGACGAAGAGGAGCTGGAGCGCCACGACGGGTCCGCCGGGGCCTTCGACGCCACGGAGTTTCCCAGGGACGACGAAGACTAAAGGCCCTACCTTCGACCCATGAACCTATTGCTCGTGGTCATGACCCTGATGCTGGGTCAGCCATCACCCAAAAAATCACCTGTTATGAACCAGGATTCGGCTGCGATCAGCGGCGTACTGGAGAATTATTTCAAGGGCATCTATGAAGGGGATACCGCCCTTTTGTCCGCTCTTTATTACCCGGGCACGCTGCTCTTCGGGGACGTACAGGGCAAGCCTTATTTCAAGGCCCTCCCCGAGTACCTCGATGGCGTGGCGCATCGCCAAAGCCCCAAGGACTCCGGTAAACCCTTCAAGGGGGACATCATTTCGATCGAGGTGATCCAGTCGATCGCGATCGCCAAGGTCCGGGTGAAGATGTACGATTTCAACTATCACGAATTCCTGTCGTTTCACAAGCTCGATGGTCACTGGGTCATTGTCAACAAAATGATCTCCGATGTGGCCGAACACTAGGGTCACGGAACGATTGGGGATACGCTACCCCATCTTCCAGGGACCGTTTGGCGGGAATTTTTCCACGGTGAAGCTCACGGCGATGGTGTCCAACCTGGGCGGGGTAGGCGGCTTTGGCGCGTACACCAATACGCCAGAAGAGATCGCCCAGATCGACGCGGAGCTCAAGGCCGCTACCGACAAGCCTTACAACCTCAACCTCTGGGTATCCGACCTGGACGGTACCGAAGCCCGGCTGACGCCGGAATTGCGTGCGGTTTTCCAACCCTATTTCGATGAGGTGGGTGTCGGGCTGCCGGACAAGACGTTTAGCTTCCATTCACGGTTCGACAACCAAGTGCAGGTGATCCTCGATGTCAGGCCACCGGTGTTCAGCTTTATGTTCGGAATCCCATCTTCATCGATCCTGGAGGAGTGCCGCCGCCGGGGCATCATGACCGTGGGCGCCGCCACCACGTTGGACGAGGCCATCCGGCTGGAGTCCGCCGGTGTGGACGCCATCATCGCCGCAGGTTTTGAAGCGGGCGGTCACCGGCCCTCGTGGCTGGCGCCGGCCGAGCAGTCGCTCACCGGTACGTTTGTGCTCGTCCAGCAAATCCGTGACAAGGTCCGGTTGCCGGTTATCGCCGCGGGTGGTATCGCTACCGGCCGGGGCGTCGCGGCGGCGCTGACGCTTGGCGCGGACGCGGTCCAGGTCGGCACCGCCTTCCTGGCGTGTGAAGAATCGGGCGCGCTCGACGCGCACCGGAACATGCTGTTCTCCGAAAAGGCCCGGCACACCATGCTCACCCGCGCGTTTACCGGCCGGTTGGGCCGCGGGCTGCGGAACCGGCTGGGCGCGGAGACCAGCCACCTCCCCTTCCCGCTACAGACACAGCTGATCGCACCGCTCCGCCAGGCGGCCATCGCGCGGCAACAGTGGGACCTGGTCCTGTTTTGGGGCGGCCAGATCGCTCCCCTGCTGCGACATCGGAAGGCCGCGGAGCTGATGGAGGCGCTTATTCAGGAGACCAGCGAAGCCTTTACACCGGCTTGATCCCTTTTTCCCTGAACTTCTGATAGAGCAGGTCGAGCACCTCGCTCTTGATGGTTTGCAACTGGGCGACGTTCGACACCCAAACCAATACGGTAATGCTGAGCGTTTTGTCCGTAGAGGTGTTGAGCAGGACGTTCGGTTTGTCCGAAAGAAGGTCGGGATGCCCCGACAACGCTTCTTCCACGCCGCGGACGACCGACTCGAAGGAGGGGCCTGCCTCCACGGTGATCGGCATTTCGAGACGTACCTGGTTGTTTCGGACCGTCCAGTTGATCACCTCTCCGGCCAGCAGGTCGCCATTGGGCATGATGATCTCGTTCCCGGCCTCGGTAACCATGCGCGAAGCGCGTATGCCGATATCCCTCACCATCCCTTTTTTACCGTTCAGCTCGATGTAGTCGCCCAGTTGGAAGGGCCGTTCGAAGATGAGGATGATCCCCGATACAAGGTTGTTGACGATGGTTTGCAGCCCCAGCCCGATACCAACGCCCAGGGCGCCCAGTACGATCGTGATCCGGTCGATCGGCAATCCCGAGGCCGCGATCGCGAGCAGGAAACCCGCGATGATCAGGATCAACCTCACCATGACCAGCTGGGAACCCTTTTTCCCCGGTTGCGGCGTGCCCGGCTCATCCGCGGAGCCATAGAGATAACCGATGTATTTCTGCAGCACGTTGGCGCAATAGACGATCCCGATAAACAACAAAACGTTGCCCAATTTAAAGGAGATCGAACCCAGGTGGACGACGTGGTTCCACACGCGGGCCACCGCGGCGTATACCGCATCGTATACGTTCAGGTTGATGGCGAAGGCCACCAGCCAGGTGATAAAAGCCAGCGCCAGCAGGAAGCGTTCCACTCCCCGCTGCATGCGTTCGAACAGGGGGGCCAGTCCCTTGCGCCGTTCATCCCTTCGGCTTACCGCGGTTTGCAGCGTAAACGCCTCCAGGACGGTGTCGATAAATACCGTGAGCACGATGACCTGTATCAGCCCGAACATACTGGCCGAGCTGAATATCTTCGCCAGGCTCAGCCGCCCGAAAACGTTGCACAGGATCGAAAGCCCGTTCAATCCCAGGCACAACCACCATACTATCCGGACGGTCCGCGGATAGGGGAAGAGGTGTACGATCTTCCGCAAACAAACATAGGCTACGACCATGGAACACGCGTTCAACAGCAGTAACCACAGCCGGGCGTCCCATTTCGCCACCAGCAGCGGCCCGGTGACTCCGTAACAAACGTACAGGAAGAGCAGCAATCCCCAATAAAGGAAGTACTTCCGCGGCCAGGTCATCCAGAAGAGGACGCTCACGACGATCATCAGGATGAACTGTCCCAACTGGGTGAACACCGTGGGCGCGTCCAGGTCGAAAAAGGGCAGGATGTTGAGCATGACCGCCAGGCTCGCGAGCACCGGGACCCGGTGGATATAATGAAGGGTTACGTCGCCGGGCAGCTCACCCATTTTCCTGAAATTATTCCATACCCAAAACCCGAACGATAAACCGATCAACAGCGCGTATATATAATATCCCCAGTTCAATTGCAGGAAAAAGCCCATCAGCTCCCTTTCGGTACGCGCCGAACGGGCGGCGAGGTCCCCGGTACTACCCGCATCGCTCCGACCGCGCTCCCACAGATAAGGATATTCTTTTTGAAAAAGCCGGGACGTAATCGTCGTTTTCATCCGGGCGACGTCGTCGAGCAGATCCGTAGTCAGGAAATACGGGGGCGTGATCGCCGATTGGAGGGCATTGATGCTGGCCAGGTTGGCCGCCGTCGTTTTGCGGGCGGTGTCCCATTTCTGCAGGAGCTCCTGCAGCTCGCTCGTGTACATAGCCCGGTAAAGGCTGTCCCGAACCAGGTTCCGGAGGAGGGAGTCCTTTGCAAAAGCCGCGGTTTCCGACGTCATCGAGACAAGATCGGTATTGTATTGAAACAGGGTGGCGCGCCAATCCGAGAGTTTTCCGTTCATATAGTTCAGCATATACTCATAGAGGAGCAGCTGTTTGTATTCCGGAAGGTTGTACCCGGTCATCGCCGACCGGATCACCGCCAGCGTCCCGTTAAAGGTCGACAGCTCCCGCTTGACCCGGTTGGTATCGAAGCTTTTGTTCTGAAAATTGTTGATGTTATTCAACGTCTGGTGCATATTGTCCAGTCGCTGCATGATCGTATCCAGGGAATATTCCACCCGGGTTTTGGGCACGACGAGCTTTTTCTTTTGGGCGGTTGCCGCTATGGAGACCGCAAGCAACACAAACAGGTATACCGGCTTCATAGGATGGTATATCCAAAAATAAGGCCGTCGCAAAGAATTGCAACGGCCTAAACCCTATATCCAATGTGCCTTATTAATGAGTTATTACCTGTTCTCATTAGTAAAACGGATAATGGGTTCAAAGACACCATGATTTCGTAACTTTTAACAAGATTTCTGCATTACTTATGATAATCAGCACCTTAAATACTTTGATACTACTGGGCGCTTTCCAGGGGTTTATTATCGGCGCCCTGTTGTGGCGACGGGGAAGGCTGCCTCACCGGTTGTTGGCCTGGCTTATCGGGCTGCCGTCGCTGGCCAGCCTGAACGTATTTCTGAATACACAACACTGGTATGCGGCCCACTACGGGACCTTCGACGCGATGTTCCCGTTCATTATGGCCATGCCCATAGGGCCTTTGTTGTATTTATATATAAAATCGACGCTGGAACCGGGGTTTGTTTTGACCCGTCGTCACCGGCTGTTGTTCCTTCCCGTTTTGGTCGACCTTGTGCCCTACCTGGTCGCCTGGGGTTTTGTCGTGGGTGTTTGGTTCCATTTTTGGCCCAGGCACGGCGGGCGGGTGGGTTTGTTTATCGACACGTACAACGTCTACGCCGATATCCCGCGCTGGCTCAGTCTTGCGGTCTATGTTTACTACAGCGCCCGTTTGTTGCGCGGTAAGCCTGCCGCCTGGCCACGGCAATGCGTGATGGCCTTCGCGGTCTTCCTGGGAATATGGCTGGTATATCTGGTGCCCTACGCCATATTTACCTTCCGCCTGGTGGACGCGCTGAACTGGTATCCCGTATACCTGCCGCTGGTATGCCTGACGTACTGGCTGGGACTGAAGGGTTACCTCGTAGCCTACCCCCGGCAGACGCCTCCCTCCCCCGACGCGGTGGCGCTTTTGACCCGGGTGATGGAAGAGGACAGGCTGTACCTGGACGCCTCGCTGAACCTCGACATGCTGGCCGTCAGGACCGGGCTGGCCCCCAAGACGGTTTCCGCGGTCCTCAACCGGCACCTGCAAAAGAACTTTGCGGAGTTCGTGGGCGAGTATCGGGTCCGCGCGGTCCAGGAAAGAATCACCTCAGGCCGGGACCAACACCTGACCATCGCGGGTATCGCCCAGGAGTGCGGGTTCAATTCGCAGGCTACCTTTCAGCGGCTGTTCAAACAATATACGGGGCAGACGCCTTCAGCATACCGGAAAATTGCTCAAATCCGGAGTTGAGGGGTCCGGGATTTTGGCGGGGAGCCCGGGGGACGGAACTTTACCGATATGAAATCCTGGAGCCCATTCCTCATCGCCTTCTTCGCATGTGGCGCCGCCACGGCACAGGTCGGTCCCCGCCTGGACAGCCTTTTTTCCAGCCGGTACCCGGCGAACGCCCCGGGGGTGGCGGTATTGGTCGCGCAAAAGGGGACGATCCTGTATGAAAAAGCGTTTGGCAGCGCCAGCCTGGAGTTGAAAACGCCCCTGGCGCCATCCATGCTGTTCGACCTGGCTTCGGTCAGCAAACAGTTTACGGCGGTCGCGGTGCTCCAGCTTGTCGAGCAGGGGCGTATCAGGTTGTCCGATTCCATACAGCGATACATCCCGGGATTTCCGCATGCCGTCACCATCGAAAACCTCCTGACCCATACCTCCGGTATACCCGACTATATGCGGCTGCCCACGGACGACCCGTACCGGGAGCGGCGGGACTACACCGTTGCCCAGGTCATCGACACACTCAAAACCAAACCCCTGGAGTTCGAGCCCGGTACCCAATTCAGGTACAGCAACTCGGGTTACTTCCTGCTGGGCTATATCATCGAACGCGTCACCGGGGAGCCCTATCACACCTACCTGGAGAAACATTTGTTCAAGCCGCTGGGGCTTACACATACTTTTTTTAAGCTGCCCAACGAGGTCATCCCCGGGCTCGTCAATGGATACAAGAACGCCTCCGAAAAGGCGGACTTCTGGAGCGCCACGCTACCCTATGCCGCGGGCGGCCTGGTGTCCAATGTCGAGGACCTCTATGCCTGGCAGCGCGGGTTGCCGTCGCTGCTGAAGCCGGAAACCCTCCAAAAGGCGTGGACCGGTTCCCGGGGTTACGGGTATGGCTGGTACATAAACGACTCTTCGATCAGCCACGGGGGTGCGATCACGGGTTTTCGTACGAGCGTGGTCTATTACCCACGCCGGGACCTCTTTATCGCCGTGTTGTCCAACTGCGAATGCACGAACGCCGATGAGCTGACCGCCGCCGTTTCGGATATAATGCTGGGGAGAGCATATGTCCAGCCGTCTTTTGCATATGCGGGCACCTACACGATGCAGGGGCACGTCATCGTCATCCGCCGCGAAGGCAACCACCTGGTAGCCGACGTCAGGGGACAGGGCGTTTTCCCGCTCTTGTTCAGCACCCCAACGACATTTACGTTACAGGGCGTTACGGACGCGACCGGGGAGTTTGGGGCGGACGGCTTCACCATACATCAACACGGAGATTATTTCTGGAAAAAAACCACGCCATGACACGTATCTTTTTTTTGGGGCTATGCCTCTTTCAAACCGCTACCGCGCAGCTGACGCGGACGCTCGACAGCCTCCTTGAACCGGTGTTCAAGATCGGCTCGATTATTCTTTACGGTGTATAAAGAAGACGGGCAATTGTTCGCCGATCTCTCCAATAAGACCGGTCACCATATGCGGCTCGTCGCCGAAACACCCACGCGCTTTTACCTGCCCGACGTCGTCCGCATCCGCACCACGCTGGAGTTCGTCCCGGGAGGAGTGATCATCACACAAGAGAAGACCTACCACTTTACCAAACGCTAGCAAATAATCCGTATCTTATTCGCCTAAAGCCTGTCAATGAAAGCACCCCTGGGTATCCCCTTGTGGACCATCGTCCTTCCCTTGCTGGCGGCGGCCCTCCTGGGCGCGTCGCCGTTGTTCCATCAGCCCCTGCTGACGTTGATCCCCGGGGCGGTACTGATCGGGACCGTACTTTCCGCCGTACACCACGCGGAGGCGATCGCCCACCGTACCGGGGAGCCCTATGGTACCCTCATCCTGGCGATAGCCGTGACCGTTATCGAGGTCTCTCTCATCCTTTCGCTGATGCTGGCCGGCGGACCCGGATCGGAGACGCTGGCCAGGGACACGGTTTTTGCCGCGGTGATGATCATTTTTACGTTGATCGTCGGGCTTTGCCTGCTGGTGGGCGGCTACCGATTTAAGGAGCAGCGCTTTGGCGTCCTGGGCGCCAACGCCGCGCTGATCGCGCTCACGGCGATCATCGGCCTCACCCTGATCCTGCCGAACTATACGATCACTACGCCCGGGCCCGCCTACAGCCATCCGCAGCTGATCTTTGTCGCCGTCGTATCGCTCATCCTGTATGGCACCTTTGTCTCCGTTCAAACCGTCCGGCACCGGGAGTATTTCCTGACCGACGGGCCGGACGAGGATCACCATGCCCCGCGCGTGGGGAATACCGGTCTCGTCGTAACGTTGCTGTTGCTCCTCGTCGGTTTGACCGCCGTGGTCCTGCTGGCCAAAAAGCTCGCACCAACCATCGAGTCCGGCGTAGTGTCGCTCGGCGCGCCAAAGTCGCTGGTGGGGGTGATCGTGGCCCTCGTCATCCTCCTGCCGGAAGGCCTCGCCGCCGTCAAAGCGGCGCGGAGCGACCGCCTCCAGACCAGCCTCAACCTCGCCCTGGGGTCGGCGCTGGCGAGCATCGGGCTGACCATCCCGGCGGTGGCCGTCGCCTCCCTGGTGACGGGGCTCGACCTGGCGCTGGGGCTACCGCCCAAGGATATGGTGCTGTTGCTGGTGTCTTTGTTTACGCTGGCGTTGTCGCTGGGGACGGGGAGGACGAATATTTTGCAGGGGGTGGTGTTGCTGGTGCTTTTCGCCGTTTACTTGTTTACGAGCATCTTTCCGTGAGCCCGCGGCAACCCAAAAAATAAATTTGCGAAGTCAAATGACTACACATATATTTGTAGCCAAATAGCTTCACAATGAACAACGGAATCAAAATCATCCTCTACCCCGTCAAGGACGTGGTCGAGGCCAAAGCGACCTTCCAACAATTCCTGGGCGTCGAGCCGTATGCGGATCAACCGTATTATGTCGGATTCAAGGTCGGCGGCCAGGATGTCGGGCTGGTCCCCGGCAATCCCGAGAAGGGCATGACGCCCTTTTACGATGTGGCTGACATCAAAGCCAGCTTGCAGGTACTCGTCGACGCCGGCGCGGAAGTCATCCAGGACGTAAAAAATGTCGGCGGCGAAAGACTGATTGCCAGCGTGCGGGACAAAAGCGGTAACCTCATCGGACTCGTTCAAGGATAGGCCATGACAAAGAAAATAATCTATTGGACAGCCACCGTGCTGCTGTGTGCGGGCATGCTGGCCGGCGGACTGGCCCAGCTCTTCAGACAACCGCAAACCGTCGAGGGCATCACGCACCTGGGTTACCCGGTGTATTTTATGGGTATACTGGGTACGTGGAAAATCCTAGGGGTGATCGTGCTGCTGGTCCCCGGTTTTGGGTTGGTGAAAGAATGGGCATACGCCGGCTTCTTCTTTGCCATGACGGGTGCGGTCATATCGCACATCGCCAGCGGGGACGGCTTTGGTCATTTTGCCGCGCCGCTCGTCTTTGTCCTGCTGGCGGCGGTGTCCTGGTACTTCAGACCACTTTCAAGACGATTTTCCCCCGAACGTGCCCCTTCTCACTAGCCTGTTGTGCCTGGGCGGCCTGGTCCAGGTGGAAAACCTGGGCGATGACGGGATGGACCATTCCCTCGTCGATGAGCCGGGCGATCTGTTCGAGCTGTTCGGGATAGGATTGGGCCATGAAACCGATGACCTCGGGGGTTTCGGGTTTGACGGTGGTGACGATCCGGCCCCCGGGCTTCAGCGTTTGCTTCGACCGTTGTTGGACGTCTTCGCCCAGCGTATCCAGGACGAGGTCGACGTCCTTTGCGACATCCTCGAATTTTTGTTGGGTATAGTCGATCACTTCATCTGCGCCTAGATCTTTGACGAAGGTCACGTTATGCGTAGAGGTCGTCGCGACGACCTTTGCCCCGCGCCATTTCGCAAACTGGACCGCGTACACGCCGACGCCCCCTGAGGCGGCATGGATGAGTACGGTCTGACCGGACCGGAGGTGCCCATGGTCGAAGAGTCCCTGCCAGGCGGTCAGTCCGGCCAGGGGAACGGCCGCGGCCTGTACATAGTCCAGGGTGCGGGGACTCCGGCCAACCTGATCGGCCTTTACCGCGACGTATTCCGCGTAGGTCCCATTCCGGGTAGGGTCGGGCCGGCTATACACCCGGTCGCCGAGGTGCAGGTTGCGTACGGCGCTCCCCACTTCCACCACCACCCCCGACACGTCCCAGCCCAGGGTCAGCGGGAAGCCGGTCGGGAATTTCTCTGTGCGCAGCCCCTTGCGGATCTTCCAATCCACGGGGTTTACGCCTGAGGCATATACTTTTATCAGCACCTCGTCGGGGGAGGGCATCGGCCGGGGCGCTTCCTCGAGCTGCAATACTTCCGGGCCCCCGAAGGCATGGATCCTTACGGCTTTCATAATGCGCGTTTTTTTAGGATGCCGCAGGAATCATGCCTATTGCAGCGGCACGCGTACCACGTTCAGCGAATAGGGCCGCATCGCCAGCGTGAGCGTCCGG
>Ga0310811_10007034_pt1 | contig 14396 bp, 12 predicted proteins | sample YCmetagenome_FD_207642 | JGI IMG/M metagenome (GOLD analysis project Ga0310811, IMG submission 207642) | Soil microbial communities from experimental microcosm in Duke University, North Carolina, United States - YC | ecosystem: Engineered > Artificial ecosystem > Soil microcosm > Unclassified ...
GGCCCTATCAACACGTCAGCGCCGTTAGGAACAACAACATCCTCGGCGCCATTCAGGTAGGCGGGCGACAAGACAATGACGCGCTTTACGGAACTCCGCCTCTTTGAGTCCGGTGCTTCGAGTTCGTCTTGAGCAGCTGGCGCAGCGCCTTGTTCACAGCCGCCGCAGTCCTGAACTCTGCCGCGAGGTCCGGCTCGAGGAGAACAACGTTTGTACGCTGGGCGAAACGCGCAGCGTACTTCCCGCGCACGCCCCACGAGAAGTCATAGTCCGCGCGCGGTTCGCGCACGGCTGGCGCTCTCTTTCTGCGCTTACTGACCTTCTTCATAAGCAATCCGTTCGTGACGGCTTGGCGTCGCGCGCTGACCAGTCGAATCGCTGACAACCCCGACTTAGAAGTTTCGGAGTACCGTTAGAAAGAGCGTCCTCGGCGCGCCCGGCGTCCGCTCCATCACATCCACGTACTTGTCCTGGAACAGATTCGATACCTTCGCCTGCACGTACGACCCGAGCACCTTCGCCCCCGCCCGGAAATCCACCAAGGTAATCGACCCGCGCTTGTCCGCCGGAAACAACAACACCCGCTCCACTCGGCTCCGATACCGGATGTCCAACCCGGTTAGCCCGCCCAACACGTTGAACGATGCCGTCGCGTAGTGCTTCGACCGGTACGGCAGCGGCCCCTTGAACCCGAAGTCGTGCGTGTCCATGAATGTGTAGTTCACGGCCACGTCGAACACGTTAGGCACCACCGTCGTCTTCGTGCCGAGGTCGAGACCGCGCACCCGCGCCCGCTGCACGTTCCGAAACTGGAACACGAAGCCGCTGTCCGGGATCACGCCCGGCCCGATCAGGTCGTGATACTCGCTCTGAAACAGCGCCGCATCCACCCAGAACTTGGGCGTCACGGTCGCCGTCGTCCCAATCTCAGTCGACCACGCGGTTTCTCCATGCAGATCGGGATTCGGATGCACGGGAATCCCGCCCTGCCGCGAGTTCACGAACTGCTCGATCGCCGCCGCGGCCCGATACCCCCGCGCCACACTCGCCCGTACACTCACCGTCGGCGACACCCGGTACGCCACGCCTAACTTGGGATTGAGCGTCGTCTCGCTCGACGAGCCGGTGGCCTGGTGCGCGTCCATCCGCACGCCCACCGTCGCCGTCACCCGCGACGCCAACACGGCCTCATCCTGCGCGTACAACCCCTCATCCTCGAGATGCGGACGCCCCAGAATGTCCGACTGCACCTGCGTCGCCGCCGCCTCCCCGCCTAACGTCACCGTCTGCGTCACACTCGGCGCCAGCGTCAGTTGCGCGGTCGTGCCGTACTTGGTCGCGTTGTGGAACGAGAAGTCGGTGTCGCTCGGGAAATGGTTCTGCGTCCCGTCCTTCTCCACGTACGGATCGACGTCGAGCCGCATGCGTCCGCGCGCGATCGGCGTCACTGTCGCCCCGATACTCAACTTGGTGTCGTGCTCCCAATCATTCAGCGTGCTCGCCGGCGGACGCGTCGGAAACGCCGAGGTGTCCCACATGAAGAAGTTGCCCACGTCCTGCGTCGTGTAAATCGCGTACGCCGACACGGGATGGTCGGCGCCGGATGGCACGTCCACCTTCCCGCGCAAGAACCATCGCGTCGAGTGATCGTCCTGCCGGAACCCGTCCGACGTCTCACCCTCGACGACGCCGCGCACACCAACATCGCCGATCTCGCGCGAGTGCTGCAGCATGAACCCGGCGAAGTCCGGATACCGGATGTCGCCAAACCGATAGTTCGCCGGCTGGTCGTATGCCCCATAGTGCAGGTCGGCCACCGTCTCCGGCGGCCCCTCCACCGGCGTCGTCACGATGTTCACCACTCCGCCTAACGCATTGCTCCCGTAGAGCGCCGAGTAGGCGCCTTTGACGACTTCGATGCGGTCGACATCGAGGAGGGGCAGGCTCGTGAAGTCGGTCTCGGCGCCGTCCGCCGTGAGCACCGAGTGCCCGTCCAACAGCAGGAGCACCCGGCTCCCGACACCGCCCGCGGCACCGGTCGACCCGCGGATGTCGATGTCCCCGGCGTTGAAGCTCACGCCGGACACGAACGGCAGCGCCTGGTCCAGCGTTAGGACGTTGCGGTTGCGCAGCTCCTGGGCAGGCACCACCGCCTGGCTCGCCGGCACGTCGCCGATCGAGCGCGTGCCGCGGCTCGCCGTCACCGTCACCGGTTCCAGCCGCACCAGCGCCCGTTGCAACGCGAAATTCTGTTGGGCGGTGTCGCCGGCCGCCGCCGACACGACGTGCTCGGCGATCTGATAGCCAATGCGGAGCACGCGGACGAGCCGCGGGCCGGGATCGACGTCGCGGAGCATGTATCGCCCGTTCGCGTCCGTCACCGCGCGGTCGAGCGTCCCGTCGATGAGCACGAACGCGCCGGCCACGGCGCTGTCGGTGCTCGCGTCGGTCACTCGTCCCGCGATCGCGGCTGGAGCCTGCGCACACAGCGGCGCACCGCCGCCCAACGCCATGCCTAACGCAACAATCGCAACCCGGCGGCGCACCGCGAATGGAAGCCGGGCTACTGCTGCTTCACCCACACGCTCGAGATCGCCGTCCCGGCGGCGTTGAGATTCACCGTCAACGAGTCGTGCGAGAGGCTCGCGGTGCCTTGCTCCTGGATCGCCTGCACGCTCGACGTCTGCGTCCACATCGAGCCGCTCACCGACCAGGTGCCGCTGTCCACTTGCGTCCCCGATGGAAGGTTGAGCGTCACGTTGTACGTGCTCGTGGTGAGCGTCAGTGTACCGGTCGCCTGCGGCGGCACGAGCGGCGGATCGTTGTCCAACGTCAGCGACGCGAGATCGTACGTCCCGACGAGCTCGGCCGCCGTCAGGCCTGGATTCGTCGAGCCGCTGCTGCCGCACGCCGTGCCTGCCGCTACCGCCATCACCGCAGCCGCTACCAACCAACCACGCGGAACCCGCACACGCTGCTTCATCGATCCCCCCTGATTGACACGGTCCGACGCGCGCGTACCGCCCGGCACCGCGCCGCGGAACCCCGTTGGTTCCCCACGACGGCACCATTTCTGCCATGCCGTACTCGACGGTAGGCGGAGACGCCGCGCATCCAGGGTTCGACGTGGACGATATGCGCATCGCTCGGCTCGCGCCAGAGCGCGCGCGAGACCGCGATGCACGGATCTCTTTGCGCGATGAATTGCGCGGGACGCAGGAGCAACTCACCTTCACATGAGCCGCGCCGTTCGCAGCACTACCCGCCGCCCGGGCACCACGGCAGGAGTCGACCCGATGACGCATAAAAAAACGCCGGCCACTCCGTCGAGCGAGCCAACAACCGGCGAAGTGGAACGACTCAGTGGCCACCAGCTGCGACGCGCCGACGATGACGTGGTCCGCCACCCGCGACTCAGCACACTCGAGCGCGCGATGGCCAGCCTGCACACCCGTTCGCTCGAGCTCACGGTCCTTTGCGTTCTCGCCGTGCTGTACACCCTCTACCTGGCACGCGAGGTCGTGGTGCCCATCGTCTTCGCGGTACTGCTCAAGCTCTTCTTCGGCCCAACGATGCGCGCGCTCCGTAAGGCACACATTCCCGACCCCGTCGGGGCGGCGCTCGTGATCCTTGTCTTGCTCTCGATCTTCGGCATCGGCGGCTACGCGATCTCAGGCCAGGCGCAGCAGTGGTTCGAGAAAGCGCCGCGCACGATTGCCGCGGCCACCGCAAAATTCAAGAAGCTGCGCCAGCCCATGGAGCGCGTGACGCGCACCGCGGAGCAGATGGAGACGGCCACGGGCGTCGCCGACGGCACGCCGGGGCGCGAGGTCGTGCTGCGCGGCCCGTCGCTCCTCTCCCGCGTGTTCGGCACCACGACGAGCCTCGTCGCCGGCCTCCTCGAGGTGATCGTGCTCCTCTTCTTCCTCCTCGCCGGCGGCGAGCTCTTTTTGCAGAAGGTCGTGAAGGTCTTGCCTAACTTGCCGGACAAGAAGCGCGCGGTGACGATCGCCCGCGAGACCGAGGCCTCCATTTCCACGTACCTGTCGACGATCCTTCTCATCAACGTCTGCGAAGGCACCGTCGTCGCCATCATCATGGCCATCATCGGTATGCCGAACCCGGTGATGTGGGGCGCCATCGCGGCACTGCTCGAGTTCATTCCGTACCTCGGCGCGACGGTGATGGTCATCATCCTGTCGGTGGCCGGGATCACGACCTTCGACAGCGTGGGCCACGCGCTCCTCGTGCCGTTCTGCTTCTTCATCGTGACGCTCATCCAGGCCAACTTCGTGAGCCCGCCGCTGTTAGGCCGGCGCCTCACGCTGAACCCGGTTGCCATTTTCGTGGGCCTGGCGGTGTGGTTCTTCATCTGGGGCATCCCCGGCGCGTTCATGGCGGTGCCGCTCCTCGCAGCCACAAAAATCTTCTGCGACCACATCGAGGCCCTCGCCCCCATCGGCGAATTCCTCGGCAAATAGGCGGTGCCTAACGGACTAACGCGATGCGCGTGCGCCGTACTGGGCGCGCTCGCCATCGCGTTGCCCGCCCGCGCGCAGGCCGCACGCGACACGCTCACGGTCCGCATCCACGTGGCTGCCGGCCCAACGGCATCCATCGACCCGCGCACCGCCTTCGGCGGCGGACTCGACGGACACCGTCCCGGCGACATCGCACGCCTCTACACGCCGGAGAACCTCCACGCGCTCGCGCGCGCCGGATTCGGCGTGGTCACGTACCGCCTCCGCACCGAGCTCGCCAACGACGCGTGGCACTGGAACCCCACGGGCCGCTGGAGTGACAGCGCCCGCGCGCAGGGCTACTGGACGTCGGATACCGCGTTAGGCGCGCCGATCGAGACGTCCCGCGGCTATCGCCTGACGCGCCGAGGCAACACGGTCGACCAGGCAGACGACCGCGGCTATTCGCGCATCGACGATGGCGACACGACGACGTTCTGGAAGAGCGACCCGTACCTCGACAGCAGCTACACCGGCGAGCCGGATGGCCGCCATCCGCAGTGGGTGATCGTCGACCTCGGCCGCCCCCAACGGGTGGACGCGATCCGCATTCTGTGGGCGGCGCCCTACGCGACGCGATACGACGTGGAATACTGGGCCGGCGAGCCGCCCGGCTCCGGGCTCGACGAGAACCCCGACGGCGCATGGCACCGCTTCCCGTTAGGCACTATAACCGACGCGGCGGCCGCACCAGTCCGGCGCAGCTTGAGCGCGACCGCCGTTCGTACGCGATTCGTGCGACTGTGGCTGCGCGAGAGCTCGCACACCGCCCTTCCCGGCAGCCGCGACCGGCGCGACGCGTTGGGCTACGCGATCCGCGAGCTCGAGCTCGGCCTGCTCCGGCCCAACGGAGAGATCAGGGACCACATCCGCCACGCAGCCGCGCACGACGGACAGACCGTCATCGCCGTATCGTCCACCGATCCGTGGCACCGCGCGTCCGACCTGGATTCCGCACTCGAGCAACCCGGTCTCGATCTCGTGTTTCGCAGCGGCCTGACGCAGGGCCGCGCGCCGCTCATTCCGGTGCCGGTGTTGTTCGGCACGCCCGACGATGCAGCCGCCGAGATCACGTATCTGCGCCGGCGCGGCTATCCGCTCGACCGCGTCGAGATTGGCGAGGAGCCGGACGGCCAGTATGCGTCGCCCGATGACTATGGCGCGCTCTTCGTGCAGTGGGTGCGCGCACTCCTCGCGGCAGACTCGTCGATTCGGATCGGCGGTCCGTCATGGCAGTCGACGTCCACCGATCTCATGATGGCGTGGCGGGATGATCCCGACACGCGGCCGTGGCTCACACGCTTTCTCGACTACCTGCGCGACCACGGCGCCGAGCGCTCGCTCACGTTCTTCTCGTTCGAGTGGTACCCGTTCGATTCGATCTGCGAGCCCACCGCACCGCAGCTCGCGAGCGCGACCAGTCTCCTCGACTCCGCGCTCGACAAACTGGCCGTCGAGGGCCTTCCGTTAGGCGTCCCGCGCATCATCGCCGAGTACGGCTACTCGGCCTTCGCCGGCGAGGCCGACGTGAATCGAGCCGCCGCGCTGCTCGACGTGGATGCGGCCGCCAACTTCGCGACGCACGGCGGCGCGCAGGCGTACCTCTATGGTTGGGAACCGTCGCCGCTCGATCGGAACGACCAGTGCGACAGCTGGGGCAACAACACGATGTTCGTGTCGGATACCGCGCGCCGCATCGTCGACACGACGGCCACCTACTTCGCCGCGCGAATGCTCACGCGGGAATGGCTGGACGCGACCGGCGTGCAGCAGTTGTATCGTGCGACGGCAAGCCGGCACGGGCCACACGGCGCTGCGTTGGTCACGGCATACGCGGCACGACGACGCGACGGCACCTGGTCCCTGCTCCTTGTGAACATGGATCCCCGGCGCACGTGGCGTGTCGCGGTGCGGTTCGATGATTCGACGGTTGCGTCGCGCGCTCCAGTGACGCTCGTTCAGTTCGGCTCGGCGAGTTACGTGTGGCACGCGCGCGGAGCGTCCGGATTCGCGCGCCCCGACGGGCCGCTGGTGCGCCGTCGTGTGCCGAGCGGGACGGCACCGGTCGCGCTCCCGCCCTGGTCGCTGACCGTCCTCCGATGGTCACCGCTACATATGCCTTGACAAGCATATACCGACAGAGGTATATACAGATCGTGCAATCCGTCTTCGAAATCATTGCCGAGCCGAATCGCCGCGCGATTCTCGGGCTCCTGGTCTCCGCCGAACAATCGGTGGGCGAGATCGAGCGGCGGCTCCGCATCCCGCAGCCGGCGGTGTCGAAGCACCTCCGCGTGCTGCGCGACGCCGGCTTGGTGGAGTCCACCGTGGACGCGCAACGCCGTCTGTACCACCTCAAGCCCGAACCGCTCGAGGAGCTGGATGCCTGGCTGGCGCCGTTCCGCCGGTTCTGGTCCGCCCACATCGACGCGCTCGAGCGCCATCTCGATCGCATGGATCGACCCACACGAACCAGGAAGAAACCGAGGAGACGCAAATGAGTACACGCGAGCAATACACACCTGGCCCCGCCGCTGACGCGCGGGTCGAGAAGGGCGGAGAGACGTGGACGCTCGTTCTCGTGCGAGAGCTGCATCACTCGCCCAACAAGGTCTGGCAGGCGCTCACCGATCCGAACGAGCTGCGCGACTGGGCGCCCTACGACGCCGACACGAACCTCGGCAAGGCGGGCACGAAGGTGAAACTCACGACGGTCGGCGCGCCGTCGCCGCACGTCGTCGAAACGACGGTGAAACGGGCCGACGCGCCGAACGTGCTCGAGTTCGAGTGGGGCGGCGGCGATCTGCGGTGGGAGCTCCGGCCACACGGGAGCGGCACGCGCCTAACGCTGTGGGCCAAGATCGATCGCCGCTACGTGGCGATGGGTGCCGCCGGCTGGCACATCTGCCTCGACGTGCTGGGCCACCTGCTCGATGGCGACCCGATCGGCCGCATGGCCGGCGTGGACGTGTTGAAGTTCGACGGATGGCAGCGGCTCAACGTCGAATACGGTAAACAGTTCGGCGCCGCCTGAAAGGCGGACAACGAGCGGACACAGCTGGACGTTCAGGGAACCAACGAGCAGACCGAGCCGGATCGAAAGGCGGACGGCGCGTGTTCGGCGCCCTGTCAGGCTCTGTCCGCTCGTTGTCCGCCTTAACGAGCTGTCCGGTTGTGATCGCTCGGTGTCCGCCTTATCGGCTCGGCTGGAAACTCGACCACCGTCCGCTCCGGCTCTTCCGTTAGGCGGGCGTGCTGCACCGCCAGCAATCGACGCGCGAGCCGCACGTCGAGCGACTCGGGGGCGGGGGAGCGCGCGTGCGTGACCTCGATCGTGATGCATGCTTCGTCGCGCTCGCCGGCCGTCACGGCGACGTCGCCGGCGGCCGGCGTGGACGCGACGGCCACGTTCAGCACCGTCGTAAGCGCCTCCTGCGCGAGCATCGCGTCCGCCAGGACGCGCGGCGCGCGGTCCGAGATGTCGAGGTGCAGCTGCACGCTCGCCGCGACGGCTCGCGCCTGCGCGATGGCTAACGCAGGGCGCATGAGGTCGCCGAGGCCGATCGGCTGAATGACCGGCGTCACGGCGCCGCGATCCAGTTCCACCACTTTTCGCAGGCGCCTGAGCGCCACGTCCGCCAAGTCGACAGCCGACTGCGCGGCGCTCAGCATTTCCTCCTGGTTCTCGTTGAGCGCGCCGAAGGGGCTCGAGAGCAGGATGTGCAGAGGCAGCTGCGCCTCCTCGATGCGCGTGCCCATCACGCCCGTGATGTCGTCGATGAGATCCGCGTACTCCTTGGCGCGTTCGCCCGCCACAAGCTCGCGGCGTTTCCCGTCGTCGCGGGCCGCGGCGACCGCCGTCGCGAGACCCTGCATGCGAGCCTCGAGGACGTCGAGCTCGTCCGCCCGCGGTGCGCCGTCGCCGCGGTCGGGCACGGCGGCACCGCGCCGCTGCTCCGCCGCCAGCCGCTCGATGCGCGCGGCGACGTACCGCGTGCTCGCCCACGCGACGATCACCGTGGCTGCTGCGGCTGCGACCGCGATCCAGAGGATCACGCCCGGCGCCGCACGCGCACGGCCAGCCGACGCGAGGGCGGCAATGATGAGCAGTCCGAGCACTGCCGGCGTCACGGCGAGCACCAACCGCTGGCCGATTCTCATGCGTCCACGCGTCCGGTCTGCGTTAGGCGCGCGTCCTCGTCCCAGCCGTCGCGCCGGCCGCCGTTGGGCGGTTCCTCGAACGAGACCACGAGGACGTCGAGACCGTCGGCGGCGTCCACGAGCTTGTCCACGAGCGAGCCGTGCCGCACGCGGTGCCACCACGATCGGCTACTCTTTCCTACTATGAGCAGCGACACACGGCGCTCGCGCGCGAACCGAGAAATCGCTCCCACGACATCGTCGCCTTCGAGTTTGACGACCTCGGCGCCCATCGCTTGCGCCATCTGGATGTTGTCCACCAGACGGCGCTGTACGGATGCGTCGATGCGGTCGGCGCGCTCGTCCGGCGTCTGCACGTACACGCAGTACCAGTCGGAATTGAGGCGGCCCGCGATGCGGCTCGCCTTCCGCAACAACGCGGCGGTCCGCGGCGGGTTGCTCGACATCGCGACCATGATCCGATCCGCAGTTTTCGCCGCGCCCGCGCCCCCGCCCCCGCCTTCTTCGCGCCGCACGAGGTCCTCGCGCACGCGGTCCACCGAGCTCGCCACTTCTCGTAAGGCAAGCTCGCGCAGCGTGGTCAGGTTCTCTTCGGTGAAGAAGTTTTCGAGCGCCGCCGGGATTCGCTCGCGCCCGTAGATCTTGCCTTCCACCAACCGCTGCCTCAAGTCTTCGGCCGAGAGGTCGATGTTCACCACCTGGTCGGCGCGCGCCACCACCCAATCGGGCACGGTCTCGCGCACCAGGACGCCTAACGTCCGTTGGACCACGTCGTTGAGCGACTCGAGATGCTGGACGTTGACGGCAGTGATCACGTTGATGCCGGCATCGAGGAGCTCGAGCACATCTTCCCATCGCTTGCGATGCTTGGAGCCGGGCACGTTGGTGTGCGCGAGCTCGTCCACGATGGCGACGTCGGGATGGCGCGCCGCGACGCCATCGACGTCCATCTCCTCGAGCACCACGCCGCGGTATTCGATTTTGCGCCGCGGCACCACCTCGAGATCGTCGACGAGCGCCGCCGTGTCGGCGCGGCCGTGCGCCTCGACGAACCCGACCACGACATCGACATCGCGGCGCCTCAGGTCGTGCGCCTCCTGCAGCATTCGATACGATTTGCCGACGCCGGCCGCCGAGCCGATGTACACCTTGAGACGCCCGCGCTTGCGTTGCCGCACGAGCGTGAGAAACTCCGCCGCGCCAATCGGCTCGGCCGGCGCGGGTACCGTCGGCGGAGACTCGCGGTTAGGCAACGCGTCCACCTTTGGCTCCGGAACCACGTGGTCGGTCTCCGGCACGTCGCTCACATCGTCAGCGCAAGCGAAGTCACAACGAACCCATCGCCACGAGAATACTCCCCGGGCCGATGCGCCGGCCAGACCCGGCCGCTCGACCAGTAGCCACGCACCTCCGTGCGCCACAGCATGCGCGGCATCAGAGCGACGTCGGCTCCGAACGACGCGCCGTTGGTTTCGAACGACGACGGCAAGCCGGTCTTCACGATCACCTGGTCCGGATCGGCGAAGCGCTCCACCCGACCCACGATCGCAACCCGCGGTGTGGCGTGATACTTGGCGATGAATGTGGCGCCGTACCACGTTGCCGTCCCGGTGTCCGCGGTGCTGTGGCTCTGCGTTCCCACATCGAAGACCGCCGCGAACTGCCACGCGGAGGACGGATTGTACTGTGCGATGAAGTCGTTGTAGAACCGGATCTGGGTTGCCGAGGTGTCGGCTCCGAAATTGCCGACGAAGTTGTCGTACGACAGCGTCAGGCTCGGATTGACGGTGTAGTCGACGCGGATTCCGGCTGCCGGCGGTGTGTTGTACTTGGATATGTCCTGCCAGCCGTTGACCACAGCGAGCTGCGCCGTGATGGCGGCGGACGGCTGCCACGTGAGCTTGACGCCCGCTTCATAGTAAGGCGAGTAATCGGCCATCAGCGACCTCGTGTACGTCAGGTTGTCGCGCGAAATCCAGCTTTCGTATCCGGTGTGCGCCAAAAAAATTCCGCCGTCGACCCACGCCGTTGATGACACCTGGTAGCCGATCGTTGCTTCCTGGATGAACTGGCTCACCGATGGTCCGCTGATATGGCCGATCGTGGGCTCGCCCGCGTAGTTCGCCTGCACCGACGTACCGTATTGCACCGCGATGCGCCCGCGGTAGCGCGGCCCCGCAATTCGCATGTCGACGAACGCCAGGTTGATATTGAACTCGGCGTGGCGCGCTGGCTGTGTCGTGTACGCGCGGTCGAAATTGTTGGTTCGGTCGAAATCCCAGGCGTAGTAGCCATCCACGTATCCGTCGAACGTGATCTTGGGAGTCGTATCCGGCGCCGCCTTCGCCGTGTGCGGCCGGGCTTTCGCCGTATCGGCCGCCGGGGACTGGGCGATGACCGGGTCGGCGGCGGCGAGCGCGACAATGGCGAGAAACGCCGAGTTCCTCCGGTTGCGGCGCATGTGCGTCCGTGCCTAACGCTGCGGCGCCGGTCGCGCCGCAGCCTGGAGCGAGTCCAACGCACGATTCAGCCGCAGCACGTTCACGCGACGCTCGCCTAACACGCCGAGTTGACGACCGTGCGTGTACCGGTCCACGAGCGCCTGCACCGCGCCGGCATTCATCCCGCGGGCCTGTGCCACGCGCTCGACCTGCAGCCGCGCGTTGGCTGGCGAGATGTCGGGATCGAGACCCGAGGCCGACGACGTCACCATGTCCGACGGGATCTCGCCGCGCGCGCCGCCGTCGTCGTGCACCACTGTGTCGATCGCGCTCGCGATCGACGTGTCCGCGAGCTTGGCGCTCGTGGGCCCGAGGTTCGTGCCGGCCGACAGCGTGTCGTCGTAGCCCGCGCCGGCCGCCGACGGACGCGGATGAAAGTACCTGGCAGCGGTGAAGCCCTGCCCGATGAGCGTGCTGCCGATCACCGTTCCATTCGACGTGACGAGCGAACCGGCCGCTTGCCGCGGAAAGAGCAGCTGCGCGAGACCGGTGACGATGCCCGGATAGATGAGCCCCGTGAGGACGCACAGCACGAGCGTGAGCACGATCGCCGGGCGCAGTTGATTGCGAAGCATGTTAGGCCAGGTGCAGGAGGACGATCACCATGTCGATCAGCTTGATGCCGACGAACGGCACCACGAGACCGCCCACGCCGTAGACCCACAGATTGCGCCGCAGGATCATCGCCGCCGGCGCCGGACGATAGCGCACGCCCTTGAGCGCCAGCGGGATGAGGGCGATGATGATGAGCGCATTGAAGATCACGCTCGCCAGAATCGCCGACTGCGGCGAGTGCAGGCCCATGATGTTGAGGCCGCGCAGCGCGGGGTACGTCGCCACGAACATCGCCGGGATGATCGCGAAATACTTGGCGACATCGTTGGCGATCGAGAACGTCGTGAGCGATCCCCGCGTCATGAGCAGCTGCTTCCCGATCTCGACCACTTCGATGAGCTTGGTCGGGTTGGAGTCGAGGTCGATCATGTTGCCGGCTTCCTTCGCCGCCTGGGTGCCGGAGTTCATCGCCACACCGACGTCGGCTTGCGCGAGCGCCGGCGCGTCGTTCGTGCCGTCGCCGGTCATCGCCACGAGCCGGCCGCCCGCCTGCTCGCGCTTGATCAGCGCCATCTTGTCCTCGGGCGTCGCCTCGGCCAGAAAATCATCGACGCCCGCTTCGGACGCGATCGCGGCCGCGGTCAGCGGGTTGTCGCCGGTGATCATGATGGTGCGGATGCCCATGGCGCGGATACGGTCGAAGCGCTCCTTGATGCCGCCCTTCACCACGTCCTTCAAGTAGATCACGCCCAACATGTGCGCCGCGCCATTGGCGCGCTCGGCGACGACTAACGGAGTGCCGCCGTCGCGCGCGATGCGCTCGACGATCGGCTTGAGACCGTCGGGGATGGCGCCGTGGTTTTCCTGCACCCAGCGTGCAACCGCGTCGCCCGCGCCTTTGCGCACGTGCAGCGTACCCATGTTTACGCCGCTCATCCGCGTCGACGCGGAAAATGGAACGAACTCCGCTTCGGTGGCGGCGTCGGCATCGCTCGAGCGTGCACCACTCGCCGCGACCAGGACGCGGCGGCCGTCGGCCAGCGCGCGCCCGCGTAACCCAAACTTCTCCTTGGCCAGGACGACGATGCTGCGGCCTTCGGGCGTCTCGTCGGGCAGCGAGGCGAGCTGGGCGCGGTCAGCGAGATGCTCGAGCGTCACGCCGCCCACGGGAATGAACTCCACGGCCTGCCGGTTGCCTAACGTAATCGTTCCGGTCTTGTCGAGCAGCAGTGTGTTCACGTCGCCCGCCGCTTCCACCGACCGCCCGCTCATCGCGATCACGTTCTGCTGGATCAGCCGGTCCATGCCCGCGATGCCGATGGCCGACAGCAGGCCGCCAATGGTCGTCGGGATGAGGCAGACCAGGAGCGCGATCAGCACCGGCACCGGCACCGACCCGCCGCTGTAGATCGCGAACGGCTCGAGCGTCGCCACCGCGAACAGGAAGATGATGGTGAGGCCGGACAGCAGGATCGTGAGCGCGACCTCGTTAGGCGTCTTCTGACGCTGTGCGCCTTCCACCAGCGCGATCATCCGGTCCAGAAACGTCTCACCCGGGTTGGCCGTGATCCGGATGATGAGAAAGTCCGAGAGGACGCGCGTGCCGCCCGTCACCGCCGACCGGTCGCCGCCCGATTCGCGGATCACGGGCGCCGACTCGCCGGTGATCGCCGATTCATCCACCGAGGCGACGCCCTCGATCACTTCGCCGTCGCCGGGGATGACGTCGCCGGGCGTGCACAGCACGCAGTCGCCGCGGCGCAGCCGCGTGGCGGGAACGGGCTCGGCGGACAGACGGTTCGCCGGATCCTCGAGGCGCTTCGCGGTGGTCGTGGTGCGCATCGCACGCAGACTGTCGGCCTGCGCCTTCCCGCGGCCCTCGGCCATCGCCTCGGCGAAATTCGCGAAGACCACCGTGAACCACAGCCACAACGCCAGCTGGAGCGTGAAGCCAATGTGTCCGGCGCGCGTGACGATGTCGCGCCCGAGCACCAGCGTCGTGATGGCGCTGCCTAACAAGACGACGAACATGACCGGGTTGCGCGCCATGTGGCGCAGGCTCACGGTCTTGGCGAACGCCTCGCGGATCGCGCGCGTGACGATCGGCGGGTCGAAGAGCGGACGCTTGGTGACGGCCATGTCAGAACACCCGTCCCGCGTGCATCAGGAAGTGCTCGACCACCGGGCCTAACGACAGCGCCGGAAAGAAGGTGAGCGCCCCGACGATCAGGATCACGGAGATGAGGAGCCCGACGAAGAGCGGCGTCGTGACGGGGAACGTACCCGCAGACTCGGGCACGATGCGCTTCTCGGCCAGGAAGCCGGCCATTGCCAGCATCGGCACGTGCATCGCGAAGCGCCCGATGAGCGTGTTCAGTCCGAACAGCGTGTTGTAGAAGTACGTCGAGCCGGTGAGACCGGCGAACGCACTGCCGTTGTTGCCCGCGGTCGAGGAGAATGCGTAGAGAATCTCCGAGAGCCCGTGCGGTCCGGCGTTGTTGAGTCCCTTGAGCCCGGCCGGCGTGACGGCGGCGAGCGCGGACAGCACGAGAATCGCGCCCGCGAACACGAGCACGAACAACATCGCCATCTGGACCTCTCGCGCCTCGATCTTCTTGCCCAGGTATTCCGGCGTGCGCCCCACCATGAGGCCGGCAAT
>Ga0310811_10007035_pt1 | contig 14394 bp, 17 predicted proteins | sample YCmetagenome_FD_207642 | JGI IMG/M metagenome (GOLD analysis project Ga0310811, IMG submission 207642) | Soil microbial communities from experimental microcosm in Duke University, North Carolina, United States - YC | ecosystem: Engineered > Artificial ecosystem > Soil microcosm > Unclassified ...
TGCACCTACGCCGCATTTCGAGTGCGGTGCCTTCAACCACTCGACCACCTGTCCGCCGGCGGTGATAAGGGAGGCGGGCTGCCATGGCAAGGCATTTTCGGCCAAGGTTTTTAAGGGTTTATGATGCACCGGCCAGCCATCTGACACTGATGGCCGCGCTCAGCCGCGGCCCGATCAGGCTGGCAGCCTCCCGCATCGTGGCGTCGAACCCGTAAGGCGGATTGACTACCAGCAGACCGGCGCGGCCCAGCTTGCCGTCCGGCGCCCCGATGGCGGCCTCGATCTCCAGCACCTTTTCCATGCCGCCGGCTAGCACCTCGCCGGCAAAGCCGGCCGCCTGGGCCTGCGACTTGATGGGGTACCAGACCAGATAGATGCCGATGGCGAATTTGCGCCAGGCGTCGCGGACCGCCTGCGCCAAGGTCGAAAACTCGTCCGGTGCCTCGAAGGGCGGATCCATCAGCACCAGGCCGCGGCGCGATGGCGGCGGCAGCAGCTTGACGGTGCGGCGATAGCCATCGCCCTCCTCGGCCTGCGCATTGCGAAACGGCGCCAGGGTGTCCTTCAGCCTCGCGAATTCTTCCGGATGTCTCTCGATCGCTGTCAGACGATCCTGCGGGCGCAGAAGTTTCGCCGCGATCAGAGGCGAACCTGGATAGGAAGAGCGGTCCTCATGCGCCAGTGCCAGATAAGTCGCCAGCGCTTCCGGCATTGTGCCTGAAAAATCATCGCGCAGGCGGCCGATGCCGGCTTCGGCTTCCTTTGTCTTTTCCGCTTCGGCTCCGCCCAGGTCATAACGGCCACGGCCCGCATGACTGTCCACCACCGCAAAAGCCGTATCCTTCTTCCTCAGATGCAGAAGAATCGCGATCAGCGCGACATGCTTGACCACATCGGCAAAGTTTCCTGCGTGATAGCCGTGGCGGTAATTCATGCGTCAAAGTGTCCGTGTGCGATCACTCTTTGTGGCTGTCGCAAGAAAAAGTGAACGGAACTTCTGCAACTTACAACAACTTTGTCCGCGCAAGGAGGGAACGCTTTTTCAATGCCGGCTCTTTCCGTCCCGGGTGGGCGTTAGGAGCTGTATGAAGAACTTCGTTATTCCTGTTTTGATTGTTGCACTATCTGCATCACCCGTATTTGCCGCGAATTCAGCGCCGCTGGATCCCGGCAAACCGGCCGGCGTACACAAGGCCGAGCTTCTTGACGGTGGCAACGGCATGTTTGTCGTCGCCGGTGCGGCGCTTGTCGGTATCACCATCGCGCTGGCAACCGCCAGCGATGGGCCTTCGGCGGTCAATACCAGTCCGCCGACGACATCGAGTCCCGGCACCTCGCCTTAAGTTTTAATCCGTTCCAGCGGCGGGACGCGGTGCCCGGTCTGTCGAAGACCGAGCACCGCTGCTGTTGTGGCTAAACCGGCATCAGGCCGGAACATAGAGCTTGCCTCCCCGCGCGGCAGACGCTGCCGCGCGATGGTGTTTTGCGTCCGCGCTTGTCATTCGCAGAAAACACGCACTTTCGTGTTCTCGTTGTCCACGTCCACGGTCAGCTCGCGCAGTTGCTCGATCAGCTCTTCCAGATTCTGCGGCGTGACATTGTTGATGTCGAAGGCAATGCCTTCCTTGCGCAGGGCATTGTTGACCTCTTCCCGCGCCGAGGCCGGGATCACGCCGGTCAGCCGCACGCCCGCGCGCAAAAGCTGCATGGGCACGCGCACATTGACCTTGGTGGGACCATCGACCGGATCCTTGGTGTCGACCAGCACGCGCAGATATTTGACCTTGTCGGTTTCGGTCATGGCGGTGGCGCCGGTGCCGTTGGCGGTGCGCTCCAGGGCGGCGATCAGCCGCTCGGCTTCCTCGGCGCTGATTTTTCCGTCGGCCAGCATCTCCAGGACCTGGCGGCGATTGTCATTCATAAAATGTCCTTTCAATGCAGATTGACGAAGATGCGGGTGTTGGCGTTTTCGACTTCCACCTTGGTGCCGTGGAAAGCCGCCAGCAGGGCCAGCGCGGCACGAATGGAAGCCCAGAAGCGCACACCGAAAATCACGGCGGCGACAAACAGGAAGGGCAACGCCAGCACGGCCAGCGGCAACAGCAGCAGCCAGAACAGGAACAGTGGCAGCCACAGCCGGATGCCATGGCGCCAGCCCGCCGGCTTCACATGCACGGTGGCGGTCATGGGGGGAAGGATTTCGCCTTTCATCTGGCCTCCAATTGCCGGATGGCTTCGGCGGCGGTGAGTTCACCGCGCTCCAGCCGGCTGAGAATTTCGTTGTGCGCGCCGGGCGGGTTCAGCGGCGCCGGATTGGTGTCGACGAATTCCAGTTGTCCGGCGATGCGGTTCAGCCGCGCCTTGACGGTGGGATAGCTGACCCCGAACACCTGCTCCATTTCCTTGATCGAGCCATGGCTCTTGAGGAAGGCGGCGACGAAGATCTGGTCTTCCATGGTGAGCCGCGCCAGTTGCGGCAGCTCGAAGGCGCCCTCGATGGCGATATCGCCCATCCGCACCCGCTCCACCACCAGGGACGCGCCCTGGGTCAGCTTGGTCAGTTCCTGCCAGTCTTTCGGTTCAGCCATGGGCATCTTCTTTAAGACGCGCCAGAGATACTTCAGAAAATCAATTTTTCAAGTTAAAAAAATTGATTTTCTGAATTCATAACTCAAGTAATTGGATTTAAAGAGATATTTCCTCCAACGGCAGGTTTTGGGTTCTTGGCCCGAAAAGCCCGATCACCGCCGCCACAACCGCCATGCAGCCGGCAATGAAGACGAAGACCCCCGACGCCCCGAAGCTCTTGAGAATGGCGGCTATGGCAAAAGCGCTGAACATGGTCGACAGCCGCGAGAAGGAATAGACGAAGCCCACGGCCCGCGCGCGCACGCGCGTGGGAAACAGCTCCGGCTGATAGCCATGGTAGGCGAAGGACAGGATGTTGTTGGCCAGTGTCAGCGCCACGCCGCAAGCGATGACCCCAGCCATGCCATGCGCCTGGGTGAAGGCAAGGCCGGCTGCCGCGATCGCCAACGCCGATCCCGCCACGATCCATTTGCGCTCGATACGGTCGGTGAACAACAGGCCGATGGCCGGGCCAAAAGGGGCGGCGATGGCGATGACGAAGGTATAGGCCAGGCTCCGCGTGACCTCGATGCCGCTCGAGATCAGCAAGGTCGGCACCCAACTGGCGAAGCCGTAATAGCCGGCCGCCTGGAAAAGGTTGAAGACGATCAGCATGATGGTGCGGCCCAGATAGGGCGGCCGCCAGATCTCGCTGAAGGAGCCGCGCTTGGCATCGGCGGTGTGCGCCTGCGGTTCGGCCAGTTCGGCGCCTTCGAGCCGCGCCTCCACTTCCCAGGCTTCCACGATCGCATCGGCTTCCGCCGCCCGGCCATGGGCGGCCAGCCAGCGCGGACTTTCCGGCAGGCGGCGGCGCACGAACCAGACCAACAGGGCGCCCACCGATCCCGCCATCACCACAAAGCGCCAGCCATCCAGGCCGAAGATCACGCGCGGCACCAGAAGCCAGCCCAGAAACGCCACCAGCGGAATGGCAGCGAACTGGACGATATTGGCAAAGGCAAAGGCCCGCCCCCGCCAGGCCGGCGGTGCCAGCTCAGCGATATAGGTATCGATGGTGACCAGCTCGACGCCGATGCCGATGCCGCAAATGAAGCGCCAGAGATTCAGGCTGAAAGCATCCTGCTGGAATGCCATCACCAGCGAGGCCACGGCATACCAGGCCAGCGAGCCCATGAAGATCACCCGCCGCCCCAGCCGGTCGGCGATGAAGCCGAACAGGGCCGTGCCGACGAACAGTCCGAAGAAAAACGCGGCGACAAACCCGGCGATGCCGGTGGTGCCGAACAGGCCCGGTGTGGTGGCGGTGAGGATGCCGGACTTGACCAGCCCCGGCGCGACATAGGCCGCCAGAAACAGATCGTAGAATTCAAAGAAGCCACCGAGGGACAGAAGTGTGATCCGCCGCCAGAAGCCGGAGGTCGGCGGCAAGCGCTCCAGCCGGCCGGCGATCAGACCGGCGTCAGGGGACACTAGCGGCCTTCATATTCGCGATGCACGTCGTGGGTGACGACGCCGATATCGGGCGGCGGCATCTCCAGCCAGTCCTTGCGTTTCAAGGTCGCCAGCGTGTCTTCATGACCGTTGTTCCAGTGCTCATGCATGGAATCGGCGCTGAACTCATAGTCGCGGGCGTTCCCCTCATAGGATTTCTGCTGATAGATCAACTGCAGGATGGTGGCCTGGGGAAGACTGGCCAGCTTCTCGCGCATGGCGCGCTGTTCGGGCGACAGATCGGCATCCGGCACCTTGACCAGCGCCTCATAGGCGCGCCGCTTCCAGCGCTGCAGCCGGGCGAAGCTGTCGGTCACCTGACGGGTGCGCGAGGAATATTGAATGTCTTTTTGCCGCCCCAATACGTCCGACATGGTGCGCGGCAGCTCGCCCCGCGCGCTGAACAGGTCGACCTGAAAGACCAGCGAGTTGATGTCGTCGTCCTGGGCCAGCAGATGCTGCAGTGGCGTGTTGGAGACGATGCCGCCATCCCAGAAATAATCGGTGCCGATCCTGACCATGGGAAAAGCCGGCGGCAGCGCGCCGCTTGCCAGCACATGCTCGATGCGAATTTCTTCCTTGCGGTTGTCGAAGAAGACGAAATTGCCCGTCATGACATTGACCGCGCCGACCGAGAAATGAACGTCGCCGTCGTTCAGACGCTTGAAGTCAACCAGCTCTTCCAGGGTCTCTCTCATCTGCGTGTTGTCATAGAAGCTCGTGGCATCCTTGGCGCCCGGCGCCAGAAACCAGGGATTGACCTTGTGGGGATTGAACAGGCCCGGCTGGCCGAACAAGGCGGTGGTCAGCGCCGATACGGTGTTGCGCGTCTGGCGGTAGATGTCGCCATCGGGCGTAAAGGGCCAGATGGTGCGGTCGGTGACGCGATCCCAGAATTCGCTCAAGGCCGCCAGCCGCCGGTCGGGCGCATTGCCGGCGATCAGCGCGGCATTGACGGCGCCGATGGAGACCCCTGACACCCATTCCGGCTCCAGCCCCGCCTCATGCAAGGCCTGATAGACCCCGCCCTGATAGGCGCCCAGCGCGCCACCGCCCTGGAGCACCAGGGCGATACGGCCGCAATTGTCAGGACGGACGACCGGCGCACAGACGCGGCCGGATGGATGTATCGGTTTTGTGTCCATTCACTGCGAATCATAGCGCAATTCGCGCTGATTCGCTTGGGGCTGCGGCCTTATCGCACGTTCGATGCGCTCGCCTCGCCTGCCATGCTGACCCTCGGCCCCATCTGGAGAATTTGCCATGTCCGCCAGTCTTAAAGGCAAAGTCGCCCTCGTCACCGGCTCGACCTCCGGTATCGGCCTTGCCATTGCGCGGGCCTTTGCCGCGGAAGGCGCCGATGTCTGCATCAACGGCTTCGGCGATGCCGCGGCTATCGAGAAAGAGCGCAGCGGGCTTGAACGCGAATTCGGCGTGAAGGCGATCTATTCCGGCGCCGACATGAGCAAGGGGCCGGAGACCGAGGCGATGGTGACCGACACCATCAAGCGGCTGGGATCGGTGGACATCCTGGTCAACAATGCCGGCATCCAGTTCGTCGCGCCGGTGGAGGAATTTCCGCCGGAAAAATGGGACCAGATCCTCGCCATCAACCTGTCATCGGCTTTTCATGCCACCCGCGCCGCCGTGCCCGGCATGAAGGCAAAGAAATGGGGCCGCATCATCAACACGGCGTCCGCGCATGCGCTGGTGGCATCGCCCTTCAAGTCCGCCTACATCGCGTCCAAGCATGGTATCGCCGGCTTTACCAAGACCGTCGCGCTGGAGACGGCGCGCTTCGGCATCACCTCCAATGCCATCTGCCCGGGCTATGTCTGGACGCCGCTGGTGGAAAAACAGATCCCCGACACCATGGCGGCACGCGGCCTGACGCGGGAACAGGTGATCAACGACGTGCTGCTGGCGGCGCAGCCCACCAAGCAATTCGTCACGGTCGAGGAGATCGCGGCCCTGGCCGTCTATCTGGCCGGCGACATGGCGCGCTCGGTTACCGGCAGCATCATTAGCATAGATGGTGGCTGGACTGCCGAATGAGTCCGCGCCCGTCGCTGACGCGCCGGGCATTCGTCGCTCGAAATGGTCCACTGGACCATTTCGCCGCATGCGGCCGCTCCTCATGGACCGCCGAATAACAGTGTCCCGACACAGTTTGCGACAAGCCGTCCAATTTGGCCGCAAATGGTTCATGTGCAATTCAGCGCGAACCACCTAACCTCCGGGTCATTAACACAAGGAAAGGAGACTTTCATGAAACGTATTCTGATCGCCGCCGCGGCCCTGAGCCTTTTGGCAGCTCCGCTGAGCGGCGCTTTCGCCCAACCCCGCAATGACCACCATGACGACCATCGCGGCAACTCCATGATGATGATGCATGGGCCCCGTCACGACTGGCACAAGGGTGGCCGCATCGAGCGCAATGATTGGAATCGCGGCACGCGCATCAGCGACTATCGCCACTATCACCTGTCGCGCCCCCCGCGCGGCTATGAATGGCGCCGGGTGGACGACAACTATGTGCTGGCGGCTGTCGCCGGCGGACTGATTGCCTCAGTGATTCTGGCCAGCCACTAACCGTTGGCTTGATTGGAACAGGCGGCGCCCGTGCGGGGCGCCGCCTTTTTCATGGGCGCAGCACTTTGCCCAGGGTCACCAGGCCCGGATAGGGATGGCTGCCGTAAGGCGGTATGGGCCCAAAGCCAAAGCTCTTGTAGAGCGCGATAGCAGCCTTCATCTCCGCCAAAGTGTCGAGCTTGACCTCGCGATAACCGCGGGCCTCTGCCAGCTTCAGGATGTCGGTGATCAGCGCCTTGGCAATGCCGGTGCCGCGCGCCTGCGGCCGCACGAACAGCCGCTTGATCTCGGCCACATCCGGCGGGGCCAGGGATTTGAGACCGATGCAGCCCAGCACATGGTCGCCTCGCTTGGCCAACAGAAGTTCACCGGCCGGCGGCGCATAAGGGCCAGGCAATGATTTCAGCTCCGCTGCAAAACCTTGTGGCGCCAGATCCACCGGCAACGCCTTCGCATAGGCGCGGAACAGCGCCGCAGCCGAGGTCAGCTCGATGGCCGAGCGCGCCGGCGATACGGTGAAGCTGTTATCGGAGCTGGTCGGCCACGGCATCGATGCCCGCTTGCGAGCAGCGCTCGTCATTGGCTCCGCCCACCGCGCCGGAGGATGCCACCGCGCCGATCACCTCGCCGTGATACTTGATGGGCACGCCGCCGGCGACACCGGTGACGCCGCGGATATTGGTCATGGGCGAACCCAGGGTGGAATTGCGCGCCGTGGCGAAAGCGCCGGAGGTGGCAAAGCGTGACGCCAGGGTCAGGGCGGTAAAGGCCTTGTCCTGGGCCAGGGTGATGGTGTGCGGGCCGGTCTTTTCGTCCCGCAGGAAGGCCTTCATGGTACCGCTGGAATCGATCACCACCATGGTGGTGTGAAAGCCCATCTTGCGGCAGGCCTCGATGCCGCCGCGGGCGATCTTTTCCGCCATGTCGAGCGACATCTCATGGGTGGTCACCACGCCCTTCTCGCCCACCACTGGCGGATAGCTCGCCGGCTCGGGCAAGGGCTGCGCCCAGGCGGCGGTGGCTAGAAGCGAAGCGGCGAAGGTGGCGATGGCAAGGCGCATGGGGTTCCCCCGAAAGACGTGTGGCGCGAAAGCTAGGCCATCATCCGGCCAAGTCAACCGCCGCGGCAACATGACAGGCTGGCGATTGACCCGGCGACGGCGGCGCCCTAGGCACCGCAGATGACGGCCTTTATCGCCGGCTTGCTGCTGGGTCTCAGCCTGATCGTCGCCATCGGGGCGCAGAACGCCTTTGTCCTGCGCCAGGGGCTGCGGCGGGAGCATGTCTTTGCGGTCTGCGCGGTTTGCGCTTTGTCCGATGCGGTGCTGATCGCCGCCGGTGTGGCAGGTTTCGGTGCGCTGGTGACGGCGCTGCCCTGGCTGGCGCCGGTGATGCGCTATGGCGGCGCGCTGTTCCTGGCCGGCTATGGCCTGCGCAGCCTGTGGGCGGCGTGGCGCAACAGCGGAGGCCTCGATCCTGCCGCCGACGCGCGCAAGAGCCTTGGCGCCACCATCCTGACTTGCCTGGCCTTCACCTGGCTCAATCCGCATGTCTATCTGGATACCGTGGTGCTGCTGGGTTCGATATCCACCGGCTATGGCAGCCAGCGGATCGCGTTCGCCGCCGGCGCCAGCACCGGCTCCCTCCTGTTTTTCTTCGCGCTTGGCTATGGCGCGCGGCTGCTGCGGCCTCTGTTCGCCAACCCGAAAGCCTGGCGCGTGCTGGATGCGATCATCGGCGGCACCATGCTGGCGTTGGCGGCGAAGCTGGCGATCGAAAGATAACCGGAACCAGCGGCCGCGCTGTCTCGTTCCTGCTGCATGTCGCCGTCAGAATTCGCATCATGATCCGGATCGGCACTGCGGGTTGGTCCATTCCAGCAACCTACAGGAGCCGCTTTCCGGACAGCGGCAGCCAGCTCGAAAAATATGCGGCGCGGTTGACGGCGGTGGAAATCAACTCGTCCTTCTATCGGCCTCACCGGCGCACCACCTATGAGCGCTGGGCGGCCAGTGTACCGGCGGGCTTCCGTTTCGCGGTCAAGCTTCCCCGCGCCATCACCCAGGAGCGCGGATTGCAGGACTATGACGACCTGCTCGACCGCTTTCTGGCCGAGGTCGGCGGCCTGGGCGACAAGCTCGGCGTACTGCTGGTGCAATTGCCGCCGAAGCTGGCCTATGACGAAGCCGTCGCAGTGGCTTTCTTCCGTGACCTCATCCGCGCCGGCATAGCCATCGCCTGCGAGCCGCGCCATCCCAGCTGGTTCACGCCCGGCGCCGATGACACGCTCCGTCAGCTGGGCGTGGCGCGCGTGGCCGCCGATCCGCCACGCGCGCCTTGTGACGGCCAACCGGGCGGCAACAGGCGCCTTGCTTACTGGCGGCTGCATGGCAGCCCGCGCATCTATTATTCCGACTATGGCGAAGACGCGCTGGCACGGCTGGTTGGACAGCTACAAGAAAGCGACTGGTGCATCTTCGACAACACCGCCGCCTATCACGCTCTTGGCAATGCGCTGCGCTTGCAGGACCTGACCAGGCACTGACGCATCAGGGCCGGCGCGCGTCTGCTATCAGCAAAAAGGCGCTGGCCGAGGCGGCCACGCAAGCAATCGCGCAAGCCAGAATGGCGGTGTGAAAGCCCGCCACCAGCGCCTCGCCCCTGGCGCCCAGTACGCCGCCCAAAAGCGCGGTGCCGATCAGGCCGCCGGTGCGGGCAATGGCGCTGTTGAAGCCGGAGGCCGAGCCGGTATGGCGGCCATCCACCGCGCCCAGCACGGCATTGGTCAGCGGCGCGACTGCGCCCGCCATGCCAAATGCCATCACCAGGATGGCAGGCAGGACATCGCGCCAATAGTCGGTATTGCTGCCGATGCGCAGAGCCAGCAGAAAGCCCGCCGCCACGACCAGCGGACCAACGGTCAGCGGCAGGCGCGCGCCGATACGGCCCGCGATCTTGCCCATGCGTGGGGAAACCAGCGCCAGTATCAGGGCGAAAGGCACCAGCGCACTCCCGGCCTGGGTGCCGCTATAAGAGCTCGCCTGGATCAGCATGTAAGGCATCAGCACGATTAGGGCGCCCAGCGCGCCATAAAGCAGCAGGGTGAGCAGGGAAAGGCCGATGAAGCTCGCCGAGCCGAACATGGCGAGCGGCGTCATGGCGCGCTCGCCTCGCACTTTTTCGACACCAACAAAGGCCAGCAGCAACCCGGCACCGGCTGCAACAGTCGCTATCGCCAGTCCGGTCCAGCCACCATGCCCCGATCCGATAGTGAGCCCCCAGGTCAGCGCACCCAGCGCCGTCGTGGCAAGCACAGCGCCGGGAATGTCCAGCGCGGGGCGATCGCGCTCACGGCTGTCATGGACAGTGATCAGCGCCAGCAGGATCGCGCCCGCCGCCAGCGGCAGATTGATCAGGAAGATGGCGCGCCATCCCGTCACATCGAGCAGCCAGCCGCCGATTACCGGACCGATGGCGGCCAGCACCGCACCGACCGATGCCCATATGCCGATGGCGCGGCCGCGCGTCTCGCCGGCAAAACTGGCGCCCAGGATGGCCAGGCTGTTGGGCATCAGGATGGCGGCGCCGATACCCTGCGCGCCCCGCGCCGCCAACAGGACCGGCAGACTGGGTGCCAGAGCACAGGCGGCGGAAGCAGCCGCAAATAAGATCGTACCGCCCACCAGCAGCCGCACCCGGCCATAACGGTCGCCCGCCGCGCCGCCCAGGAGCAGCAGCGCGCTGAGCGGCAAGAGATAGGCGTTGATCACCCATTGCAGATCGGCCGCACTGCCGCCCAATCCCTTGCCGATCGCCGGCAAAGCGACATTGGTGACCGAGCCATCCACAAAGGCCAGGCTGGACGCCAGGATGCAGGTGGCCAGCACCCAGTTGGGATGCAACGATTTCCGCGCCATGCGAGCCGAGCTTGACGGACCCGTCAAACAAATCGCGCGGTTTGTTTACGGGCGCTTCATCCGCAGCATGAAGCGGTCGCTGGCAAAGTGTCCGGTCTCGGAATTGCTGGCCGCCTTGTTGTCCGCCGGGTTGCGCAGCAGGTCACCCTCGCCATCCAGCTTGAAACCCGCGGCCGTCAACTCGCTCTTGGCGACCGTCTCGTCCATGCGGTGAAACTGGGAGGTGGCGGCAAGGCCCGCGCCGGGGGCGGCGCTATGGTCTTCGACATAGAAGATGCCGCCCGGCTTCAGGTTGTTGAACACCGCCTTGTCGAGGGCGGCGATGTCGCCGCCATTGTTGTGGAAGTCGTGATAATTTTCCGTGGTCCAGAACAGGTCGGCCTTCTCGGGCAGCATCATGGTCGCGTATTCCACTGTCACGACCTTGATATTGGGATAGGCCGCGGTCAGCGCATTCAGCGCGTCCATGGCGCCGGGGCGCGCCGCCTGGGCTGCGGTGACGACGGCATAAACCTTGCCGGTCGGTCCCACGGCCTTCGCCAGGATGCGGGTGTAATAGCCACGGCCCGGGCCCAGCTCAGCGATGGTCATCCCCGGCTTGACGCCGGCGAAGGCGACAGTCTCGGCCGGCTTGCGGTTGGCGTCGCGCTCCTTGTCGGCGGCCGGCCTGCCGGCATCGGCGACCGCGGCGGTGATGGCGGGCGACACGCTTTGGGCCACGGCCGGTGCGCAAAGCAGCGTGGTAGCGAAAAGAGCGGCGGTGAAGGAACGGAGCATGGGGTGGGCCTCCTCGTTGTTCGGCGCGTGATCGCGCCCCTTGTTATGGCGGCGAACCTTAACACACAGAAGTCAGACGTGTGATGAGAAGAGTGCCCCCGGCCCCGTCCGTTTGCAGCGCAGCGGGCCTAACAAATTAAAGCGAATGATGCCCCGGGCCAATCCGCCTACAGCGGCCGTCGCGCAGCGAGGCCGCGAGGACGGACAAATTCATCTGCGCCCGAACCGGGCGCAGATGAATGCCAAGCCCGCCCGCGCGCCAGCGACCTGAGGGCGGGCGCGGCAGTGCAGGCAGGATTAAGTGGTGCCCCGGGAGGGACTTGAACCCCCACGCCTTGCGGCAACGGATTTTGAGTCCGCCGCGTCTACCATTCCACCACCGGGGCACGGGGTGCTTGAGCGGGCGCTTGTGTTAGCGTTTTGGTCCCCTTCCGTCCACTCTTTTGCGGACCCCGGAACCCCCTTAAACTGCCCCCATGAACGCTCCCGCCCGCGACCTTTACACCACCCCGCGCTCCGACTGGACAGTTGCGGAAATCGCCGCCCTCTTCGCCCTGCCCTTTCCCGAACTGATGTTCCGGGCGCAAAGCGTGCACCGCGCCCATTTCGATCCCAGCCAGGTGCAGATCTCACAGCTCCTCTCCATCAAGACCGGCGGCTGTCCGGAAGATTGCGGCTATTGCACCCAGTCGGTGCACAACAAGACCGGCCTGAAGGCGACGAGACTGATGGAGGTCGAGGCAGTGCTGGCCGAAGCCCGTGCCGCGAAAGAATCGGGCGTGTCGCGCTTCTGCATGGGCGCAGCCTGGCGCAGCCCCAAGGACAAGGATCTGGACACGGTCTGCGCCATGGTTGAAGGGGTCAAGGCGCTCGGCATGGAGACCTGCGTCACGCTGGGCATGCTCACCGCCGGCCAGGCCACGCGCCTGAAGGAATCCGGCCTGGACTATTACAACCACAACATCGACACCTCGCCGGAATATTACCGGCATGTGATCACCACCCGCACCTTTCAGGACCGGCTGGACACGCTGGAGGCGGTGCGCACCGCCGGCATCAATGTGTGCTGCGGCGGCATTGTCGGCATGGGCGAAAGCCAAAGCGATCGTGTCGGCCTGATCCATGCGCTGGCAACCTTGCCGGTGCATCCGGAAAGCGTGCCGATCAATGCGCTGGTGGGAACAGGCACGCCGGCAGCAGAAACATCTCCCAAGCTGCCGCATCTGGATTTTGTCCGCACCATTGCGGTGGCGCGCATCACCATGCCCAAATCCATGGTGCGCCTGTCGGCTGGCCGCGAGGACATGTCGGACGAAGCCCAGGCGCTGTGCTTCATGGCCGGCGCCAATTCTATTTTCTATGGCCCCAGGCTCCTGACCACCCCCAATCCGGTGGCCGATTCCGACCGCGCCCTCTTCACGAAACTGGGCCTTTCGCCCATGCCCCTGACGGAGGGGTAATGGGGAAACTGGGCGGCTTCCTGCTGATTCTGCTGATCGGGGCTGTGATCCTGGCACCGGTCGTGATGGCGCTGGATCTCGACCCCATGCCGGGGGATTTTGTCCTGTCCTGGAACCATCACACCTATCAGGTGCCGGTGCTGTGGTCGCTGTGCGCAAGTGGGGCGCTTGCCCTTTTATATTCGCTGTACAGGCGCTAAGAGCGGCGGGCATTTCCAGGCCCGGCCGCCCATGACCATCCGCAAGATTTCCCGCGCCCTGCTCTCGGTTTCCGACAAGACCGGCCTGATCGATTTCGCCAAGGGCCTGGCCGCGCATGGCGTGATGCTGATCTCGACCGGTGGCACGGCGAAGGCGCTGCGCGATGCCGGTCTTTCCGTCACCGATGTGGCGGAGATCACCAACTTCCCGGAAATGATGGACGGCCGGGTCAAGACCCTGCATCCCATGGTGCATGGCGGGCTCTTGTCGTTGCGCGACAAGGCCGATCATGCCGCGGCGATGACCCAGCACAATATCGCCGGCATCGATCTTCTGGTCTGCAATCTCTATCCGTTCGAGGCGACGGTGGCGCGCGGCGCCGATTTCGAGACCACTATCGAGAATATCGATATCGGCGGACCGGCCATGACCCGCTCCGCCGCCAAGAACCATGACTGGGTGACGGTGGTGGTGGATGTCGAGGACTATCAAACGGTCCTGGACGAGATGAAGGCCAATGGCGGCGCCACCAGCTTCGGCTTGCGCAAGAAGCTAGCCCAGCGCGCCTTTGCCCGCACCGCGGCCTATGACGCCGCCGTCTCCAACTGGTTTGCCGGCGAGCTGGCGAAAGACGGCGACAAGGAACCGCCGCGGCGCCGGGCCTTCGGCGGCTTGCTGCGCCAGGGCCTGCGCTATGGCGAGAACCCGCACCAGGAAGCGGCCTTTTATGTGGATGGCAGTGCGCGCCCCGGCGTGGCGACAGCCAAGCAGCTTCAGGGCAAGGAGCTGTCCTATAACAACATCAACGACACCGATGCCGCTTACGAACTGGTGGCGGAGTTCGATCCCAAACTCGCGCCGGCCTGCGCCATCATCAAGCATGCCAATCCCTGTGGCGTGGCGCTGGGCAAGACCCTGAAAGACGCCTATCTGGCGGCGCTGGCCTGCGACACGCAAAGCGCGTTCGGGGGCGTGCTGGCCTTCAACCAGACGCTTGACGGCGCCACGGCAGAAGAGATCTCCAAGATCTTCACCGAGGTGATCATCGCGCCCGATGCCGATGCCGATGCGCAGAAGATTCTGGCAGCAAAGAAGAATTTGCGTCTGCTGACGGCCGGCGGCTTGCCCGATCCGCTGGCACCCACCCTCACCTATCGTTCGGTCGCCGGCGGTTTCCTGGTCCAGACCCGTGATAATGGCAGGATTACGCGCGAGAAGCTGAAGGTCGTGACCAAGCGCCAGCCCAGCGAGCAGGAAATCAAGGACATGCTGCTCGCCTTCACCATCGGCAAGCATGTGAAGTCCAACGCCATCATCTATGTGAAGGATGGCAGCACGGCCGGCATCGGCGCCGGCCAGATGAGCCG
>Ga0310811_10007037_pt1 | contig 14392 bp, 11 predicted proteins | sample YCmetagenome_FD_207642 | JGI IMG/M metagenome (GOLD analysis project Ga0310811, IMG submission 207642) | Soil microbial communities from experimental microcosm in Duke University, North Carolina, United States - YC | ecosystem: Engineered > Artificial ecosystem > Soil microcosm > Unclassified ...
GGATCAAGAGCCTGGCTCAGTATCGGCGAATGTATCGAGAATCGATCGCGCAGCCTGCCAGGTTTTGGACGCGTGAAGCCAGGGAATTGGTCTGGCGCGCGCCTTGGAAAAAGATCGTCGAATGGAAACCCCCATTCGCGAAATGGTTCGTAGGCGGAAAACTGAATGTTTCGGAGAATTGCCTGGACCGGCACCTGGAGGGGGCGCGCAGGAATAAGGCAGCAATAATTTGGGAGGGCGAGCCCGGCGACAAGCGCACGCTCACCTATCAACAACTGCATCGCGAAGTTTGCCGCTTCGCGAATGTGCTCAAACGGAACAACATCAAAAAGGGCGATCGTGTCATCATCTATCTGCCGAATATTCCGGAGGCGGCGATCGCAATGCTGGCCTGCGCACGAATCGGCGCGGTGCATTCCGTGGTGTTCGGCGGATTCAGCGCCGACAGCATCCGTGACCGGATTAACGATAGCGGCGCGATTGCGCTAATCACCGCCGATGGCGCGTATCGTCGCGGCGGGATTGTACCACTGAAGAAAAACGTGGATGACGCGCTCCGCGACGGCACCTCAGTGCGGCGCGTCATTGTTTTTCGCCGCGCGGGAAACGAGATCCAGATGGAGGAAGAGCGCGACGTTTGGTGGCATCGGGAGCTGCAATACGTGGACGCAAACTGCCCACCGGTTCCCGTCGACAGCGAGCATCCGCTTTATCTTCTTTACACGAGCGGATCGACCGGGAAACCCAAAGGAATCCTGCACACCACTGGTGGTTATCTCGTCAATGTTTATTGCACCGCGAAATACGTCTTCGACATCCGCGATGAAGATGTCTTCTGGTGCACAGCGGATGTGGGCTGGGTCACCGGTCACAGCTACATCGTTTATGGTCCGCTCGCCAATGGCGCGACTGTCGTCATGTACGAAGGCGCACCGAATTGGCCCGAGCCGGATCGTTTTTGGAAAATCATCGAAGAATATCGGGTCAATATTCTTTATACGGCTCCGACAGCGATTCGCGCGTTCATCCGTTGGGGTGATGAGTGGGTGAAGAAACACGATCTGTCGTCGCTACGGTTGTTAGGTTCAGTCGGCGAACCGATCAATCCGGAAGCCTGGATGTGGTATCACAAAATCATTGGCGGCGGACGTTGTCCCATTGTCGATACTTGGTGGCAGACCGAGACGGGTTCGATCATGATCACAGCTCTGCCGGGCGCGATACCAACCAAGCCGGGGAGCGGCACGCTTCCCTTCTTTGGCGTTGACCCGGCGGTAGTCGACGCAAAGGGAGAGGAAGTGGACCCGAATGTCGGCGGCAAATTAATCATTCGCCGGCCATGGCCTTCGATGTTGCGCACCATATACGGCGACAACGCGCGCTACCGACAGCAGTACTGGAACGAATACAAAGGCAACTACCTCACCGGCGACGGAGCGCGCCGCGATGAAGACGGGTATTTTTGGATCGTCGGCCGCATTGATGACGTTCTCAACGTGGCCGGTCACAGGCTCGGCACATCGGAAATTGAGAGCGCGCTCGTTAGCCATCCGCAAGTGGCAGAGGCAGCGGTTGTCGCCAGACCGGATGAACTAAAGGGCCAGGGCGTGGTGGCCTTTGTGACAGTGAAAAGCGGGGCTAAGGTCAGCCGCGGGCTGAAGGAGGAATTACGCGATCACGTGACCAGGCACATTGGCGCAATTGCAAAACCCGATGAAGTGCGTTTTGCCGAAGCGCTTCCAAAGACGCGCAGCGGCAAAATCATGCGACGGCTCCTCAAAGAAATTGCCAGCGGCGCAAAGGTCACCGGAGATACGACGACCCTGGAGGACTTCAGTGTGCTGGCAAAACTGGCAGCGCCTGAGGAATAGCCACGTCTATCCGGTCAAATTCCTTAGGACATAGGAGCCAAATGAAGCCGAAAAAATCTTTTTCCCACCCCGACTTCGTATAGCGTTTTCTCGTGAGCTTCATTCGCACAGGCTTTCGCGAAGTAGCCTTAAAACTCAAGCGCCAGAAAACGCGTATAGCGCTCCGGCACGACCGGCGTCTTTTGCAAAAAAGTGAAATCAACCTCGGACGCGAGGGAACCGCGCAGGCGGCAAACTTTCCCGAGCTGCGCAATGAGATCGTTGCACTCAAGAAACTGGAACAGGAGCAAAAGGAAGTCGCCCTGCGGATCGCGCGGATTGACGAAGGGATAAAACGAATCGAAGAAGAACGCCAGCAAATCGGGCGGGAACAGGCGAACGCAATTGCGAAACTTGAAGCGGAGAAAAAGCCGCTCCTGCACAAGCGTAACCAAGCGAAGAGCACCGCCGAGATATGCGAACGAGAGCTGGCCGGCGTGGAGCGCCGCATTCAAGAGAGCGAAGCGGCCGATCGTGATCTTTTAAAACAACTTTCCGATTTGCATGCCCTTGATCCGGCGCCTCCCGACCTCGAAGCGCTGTCCGCAGGAATTATGACAAAACGGGCGCGCCTTCCGGACGAACGCGCCGAACTCGTGCGGGCACGCTTGGGCGGTGCCGACGCGGTGCGCACAGCGAAGGAAAAGTTGAACACCGCCGACTCCGAACTTGCCGCCGTGGAAAAGGACGTAGCCCGTACGCGGAGCGAGTTTGAAACGCGCGATCACAAACTGGCGGAGAGCGTTCGAACCCAACAACAAGCAGCGCGGGACGCGCGGACACGGCATCAGACCGTCGAAGAAAGAAAGAATCCGGCATACTTGAGCATCGGCCGGCATTTGTCTGAAAAGGGCGTTGCTCCACCGAGTGCGCCGAACCTGCTGGAGGAGGCTCACCGTCGCAGAGCGGCGGTGGACTTGCAATTAAAGCATCAGGCAGAACTAGCCCAGCTCTCCGGCCAAATCGATAAACAGGAGCTGAGAAAGTTTTACTTCAGCGCCTTCTCAGTTCTGGTTCTGCTGGCAATCACGTTGCTTGTGGTTTTCCAATCGCCGCGCGGACGCGAATGGCTCCCTCAGGAAACCGATACCATCCTGTCGATTAACGCGGATCAATTCGAACACGCAAATCTTGCAAAGCGGTGGCGAGACGGAAATCCCAAACTCTGGCCAGGATTGATCGGTACCGCCGCTTCCCTTCCCGGGTTGAACCTATCTCGCGATGCAGCGCGCATCACCCGCGCGCTAACGACGGACGAGACCGGCGAGACTAAAGAGTTCAACCTCGTCCAAAGCCGCCGCGGCCTTTCGAAAGTCATTCGTAGCGTCGCCGACGACAAGAATTTTATAAGGCGTTTCAAGAATGGTTTGCCCGTTTGGGAGCGACCATCTAACTCCATCGAGCCACCTTCGCAAAACACCAGTTCCGCAGCTGCCAAGTCGGATTTTGCGGTGGCTCGCATCGGACCGGCAACGCTCGCTGTTGGCACGCCAGCAGAAGTAGATGAACTGGTGCTCGTGCGGTTGGGAATGAAGCCCGATCTAAAAATTAGCGGACAGCTATTCGATCGTTTTCAGGCTCTCGATCACGAGAGCGCACTGCGGCTCATATCCCGTGATCCATCCGATCTGTCCCGCATTTTCCATCCTATCTTTTCGCATGAATTGCTTGATGTTTCGCAACTGATCGGCCTTGCAGTGAACCTGCAAAATCCAGTTAAAGCCAGAATCCTCATCAAAGTGAACGCTCCGAAAAATGCGGCCGACGTCGCACGCGATTTGCGGAGCAATCCGGACCGATGGCTTCGGTTGTCTGACTCGTCGCTGTTGCTCTACTCACAGCCGCCGGAGATTCAAACGCAGGGCAGCTCCAATCTCGAGTTGCGTTTCACGATGCCCGAAGACAGTGCACGCGTCCTGCTCGAACGCCTCGCAAAAGTGGACGGTCCCGCAGCAGTAGCGGCGTATTGATCGGGACAGGCAAATGCAAAAGTTCAACGCATACATTTGCCGGTTTGGTGTAATCGCGATGGGGCTGATCTCATTGAACGCAAATGCGCAGGCGATATTGGTTGATGTTCGCTCCGTTGATCCGACGATCACGGTCGACTTACGGTACGCCGGCCGACGCAATTTCCTTAGACATTCGCTTTATCCCCGTGGAACACACGCACTTGCTCGTCCCGAAGTCGTTTCGGGTCTGGCTGAGGCACAGAGCATTCTGCGGCGTTACCAATATGGCCTCAAGATCTGGGATGCGTATCGACCGGTAGGAGTGCAGGCCATGCTCTGGCGGGCATCACACAACGATGATTACGTAGCCAATCCGGATGTCGGCGCCGGGTCGCTGCATAGTTGGGGTATCGCCGTCGACGCCACCCTGGTAGACTCACGGACTCGCGACGTCCGCATGCCAACGGACTTTGACGATTTTACCCCCGCCTCAATGTTGCCTTACATGGGTTCGTCTCTCGAAATACGCTCAAACCTGCGTTTGCTGCGGTACGCCATGCATAAGGCAGGTTTTTGCGGCTTACGCACGGAATGGTGGCATTATACAATCCTGCAATGGCAAAAATACGTGCCGCCTGAAAAAGCAAAGGCTACCGAACAACTCTTAAAAATTCATTCAGAAGGCGAATTGTGATCGATTCGATATTTCGTGGTTTGCAGCAGCCGGAGTATGTTCACGTGCTGCTCAATCCATTGCCCGTTTACGGCTTGCTCGTCGCTTGGATTGGATTGGTCGTCGCTTTTTTTTCGAAAAGCCGCCGCGCTCAGATCGCCACATTAGTCCTGGTACTCATTTGCTCGTTTTCCGCATGGCCAGTTTATGAATTTGGCAAGCAGGGATACGATCGCGTTCTTTCGATGACTGATGAAGATGGAGAGCGCTGGCTCGATGAACATGAAGACCGCGCGGAGGATCTTATCTGGATGTTTTACGCGCTCTCGGCCTTGAGTGCTATCGCCATCGCTGCGCCAATAAAATGGCCAAAATCTTCTGGTCCACTCGTCATCGCCGTAATTTTTCTTTCTGCAGCGACATTGGGAGCCGGTGGGTACATTGCGTACGCCGGTGGTAAAATTCGGCATCGCGAATTTCGGAACGAACCGGCGCCACCGAAGAAATCAGAAGCGGCGGAACATTAAGACCGTCGAAGCGGTAAAGCGGAACGTCATCCCAAGCGGATCCCGCAACGGACTTAATCGGTCCGGGATTTCTCGACTTTGTTCCGAATGGCTTTCAGTCTACCGCCTGAACGATGCAGACTTCGCTTGATCGCGCCGAGCGCGATGTTGAAGAACAAAGCGCCGCGCTCAAAAAGCCGCTGGCACTGCGCGACCTGGTTCTGACGCAAATTTTGTTTGTGGTCGGTTCGAGCTGGGTAGGCACTGCCGCCAAACTCGGACAAGCGCACCTCTTCTTTTGGCTAGTCGCAATTCTCCTTTTCTACATTCCACAAGCGCTCGTGGTCATCTATTTGAGCAATCGCATGCCGCTCGAAGGCGGTATCTACCAATGGGCGAAACTTGCGTTCAACGAATTCGCCGGCTTCATGGTGGCCTGGAATTTGTGGCTACTGTCGATCATGGTGATCGCGCTGGGCGGAATGTTCGTAACCACAAACATCTCGTACGCAATCGGCGACAGCGCCGCCTGGATGCCGCAAAGCAAATGGTGCGTTTCACTCGTGAGCAGCGCGATGATAGCCGGACTCGGGTGGGTCGCTGTGCGTGGACTTTCGTTAGGCAAATGGGTGCACAATATCGGTGGCTTTACCATGCTGGCAGTCTATGCGGCGCTTATCGCACTCCCGTTCGTCGCGGTAATACGTGGCGATTTAAAGGAATATCATCCGCTAGTTCTCGCTGCGCCCACCATGTCCATGTTTTATTGCATTAACATTTGCACAAAACTCGCCATCGGAGGCCTGAGCGGATTCGAATACGTCGCGATTCTTGCAGGCGAAACGCGTTCCCCGGCGCGCGACATAGGTCGCTCCGTCGTAATCGCCTCACCGGTGATTGCACTCGCCTTCATTCTCGGAACCAGCTCGGTGCTCGCATTCGTCGGCGACAAACCGATCGACCTCATCGGCCCGGTGCCGCAAACGTTGCATCTCGGGTTGCGTTTCTTTCCAATCGCAAGCGCGATCGCGTCCATCGCCATTATTTTGATGACCGTCAAAACGATCGCGTCCACCAGCGTCCACGTCACCGGCGGTTCGCGATTGCCAATGGTCGCCGGCTGGGATTGTCTGCTGCCTGTTTGGTTCTCGCGTTTGCATCCAAAGTTCAGAACACCCATCAACTCCGTCTTTTTCGTCAGCGCGCTGACACTCACCATTGCTATTGCCAGTCAGATCGGCGCCGGCATTCAGGAAGCATTTCAACTGGTGGACAACGCTTCGAACGTTTTCTACGGAATTGTTTACGCGATGTTGTTCGCGATTCCGCTCTTTGGCGCCGGCACGATTCGTACAGGGGCCCCGATTTGGTTGCGGATCGCTGCGATTTGCGGCGCTGTCGTGGCGCTATCGGCGATTTTCTTTACCATCTATCCCATCATCGATGTTCCGAGCCCGTGGAGTTTCGCCGTGAAAATAATTGCGGTGACAGCAATCGCGAATGCACTCGGGGTCTCGATTTACTTCACCGGCAAAAAACGTCAGCGCGCCTGACCGCAGTTTTCGCTGACCCACTCCAGGTAATCTGGAAGTCCGCCTGCGACTGGAACGAAAATGATCTCAGGAATATCGTACGGATGAAGCGACCGCAGCTTGTCCTGAAACGCTGATTGCCGGTTTTCGCTGAGTTTGAAGAGGACGAGCGTTTCGTTTCCGGTTTCGATCTCCCCCTTCCACCGATAAATTGATTCAATTGCCGGCAAAATGTTGGCGCACGCGGCAAAACTTCCACTCATCAATTGATTCGAAATCTCCCGTGCGGTCTCGGGATCTGGAAATGTGCTAAGCGCGAGCACGATTTTTTCAGCCATATATTAGATCTTATCAGAAGGTGGATCGGCTTCTCCCGAAGACGATGCCATTGCTGAAGGCGTAAATATCAGGCGGCTAAGCCGCCGGTTCAATGCCTTGAAGCCAACGCGTTCAACTTTGCATCTTCACGACGCTCGGCCCGGCAGATCCAACCGCCGCCGAGCACGATGTCGCCATCGTAAATGACTGCTGCTTGTCCCGGCGTTACGGCACGCTGAGGCTCATGTAGTCGCACGTGAGCGCGATCATTTTCCAGTGGCGTAACTGTCGCAACCGTCCCCGGATGATTATAGCGAATCTTGACCGTCGCCTCGAAGCTCATGGAGGGCGGAGTTCCTGCGACGCCGGGCTCGCAGGAGCTCGCCCCTCCATTAACTCCTATCGCGACATCGCTTACGAGCGCGTGCCAGTTCACACGATCAATCTCGAACTCCTCGCAAACCAGATCGTCTGCGTCGCCCACAATCACGCGATTAGTTTCCGGATCGAGATCGACGACATAACGGGGACGTGGCGAACCGCCGGGTAGCCCCTTGCGCTGACCAATAGTGAACAGCTCAATTCCATCGTGTTTACCGACGAGATTTCCATCGACGTCGTAAATCTCGCCGCGATGAAATTCACCTTCGCCCAAATGGGAACGAAGAAATTCCTTGTAATCGTTGCCGGGAACAAAACAAATTTCCTGGCTATCGCTCTTGTCCGCGACTTTGAGACCTAACGAGTGAGCGATCTTCCGAATCTGCTGCTTGTTCATTGTGCCAAGCGGGGTAAGAGCGCGGCGCAGCTGCGGCTGACGCAAACTGAAGAGAAAATATGACTGATCCTTGCGCGGATCGACGCCTTTGCGGAGAACGGCGTAACTGTAGCCGGGAGCGTCGACCCCGGCAGAGCCGAGGTCAGCGCCCGCGGCTACAACGTGCTCAATGATCGCGTAATGCCCCGTAGCAATGTAATCGCAACTCAGTGCCCTAGCCTTACTCCAGAGACTGCCGAACTTGAGTTTTTCGTTGCACATCACGCATGGGTTCGGCGTCCGGCCGGCCTGGTATTCACTGGCGAAATAATCAATCACAACACGCTCGAACTGGTCGGCCTCGTCCACCACATAATGTGGAATCCCAAGCGCGTGCGCGACGCTGCGCGCATCGGCAACCGCCTGTGGACCGCAGCATTTGTCCTCCGCTCGCGAGATACAATCCTGCGGCCAGACCTTCATCGTCACACCGATGACTTCGTAGCCCTGCTCCCGCAGTAGATACCCGGCAACGCTGGAGTCCACTCCACCGCTCATGCCGAGAAGAACGCGTTGTTTGGTTTTGTTCATTGGTTGTGGGGTCTTTGTGCGAATCCTGAAAACGTTCGGGACTTACACAGACCCCCTAACAATTTTGCCGAGGCAAGAATTTCGGTGAAGCGCCGCACGAGTCAATCCTCCGCGGAGCACAGGCTGCCAGCCTGTACTTTTCGGCAGCCTGCCGAAAAGAGATGTCGCCGGCAAGCTGCCTGCGCTCCCCGGACAACAATCTACGTCGCTACAGCTTCACGGCACGGCTCACGAAGCGGCTATCCCGCAGCGTAAATCGCCACGGGAGATGCGCAGAGCGGCTGATGCCGATGCGTTTGTCCGCGACAACATCGAAAGTCGCGGGTGAGTTGGAGACGAAACAGCGGTGGCGATCGGAGCACAGATCGATCTCATGATCACGCCCGGTAATAGCAAACGCCTGTGTGAGTTTGCCCGGCCCAGAGCAAAGCTGACGGAGATCATTAACGCCACGGCGTCGCTTCATCAGTTCAATCCCCTGCTTCGGTTCGAGGGCGCGAATCAAAACAAAGCCGTTCGCGTCGCCTTTGACGAGCACGTTTAACATCCAGTGAACGCCGTAGTTGAAATAGACATACGCCGTGCCCGCCTTGTTCCGCTCGATAAATGTGCGCGCGCTCGGTCGCGTAAAAGTGTGCGCGGCCTCGTCATCGATCGCCGCATACGCTTCCACCTCCACCACAATTCCCGAGCATTCATTCCAAATCAGCTCGGTGCCAATGAGTTTGCGCGCACACGTAAGTGGATCCTTTCGAAAAAACGCGGCACGAATCATCTTCTTCACCAGCGCTATGTCCTCATCGTAAATTTCAGTTCTTGATCAGATATGCGATCACAAAACTGGAATGACGACGGTCGTCGTCCTCAGTTGCCGCTTGGCCGGAGAACCGCTCAACTCGACGTTTTATAGTAAACGGGAATTTTGACGTCAGCTTCGACCGGTTGGCCATTACGATAAGCGGGGATGAATTTCGCCCCGGTGAAATCGTTTAACGCTGCGTCGCCGAAACCCAGCAGGTGTGGCTCTTCAGACAAGACCTGTAAGTTCGTAAGATTCCCTTTCGCATCGACCTTCAGCTCGAGCTCCACAACGCCGGTGACCGCCACCGTGCTGCCGGTATCAGGATAATGTAAACCGGTAAATTTCGAATCTTCCCCTACGTATGGTTGGGGATCAATGTAATCAGTTTCCTTGTCCACTTCATTCGGTTGCTGATTGGCAAAAATGCGCAGACGCGGTTTGCCGTTCACCACCGCGAATTTCACAGTCCCATAGAAAATTGCGATGACCTCCTTTTGATTGTGAACCGCAGGGATGAACCTGGCAGTGGCCAAACGCTTGAGTAATTCCTGTTCCAGCAGCTCAGATCCGCGTGTACCGCGATAGGCGCCACTACGGACAATCTCGCCGCTCGGCGCCACGAGGCACGAAAACATTACTGCGGCTTCCTTCTGACCCTTTTTGATCAGATCGGCGGTGTCTATCGTGTTGATCAGAGAATTTGGCCCGGTTCCGATCAATGCTGGCCGAATCTCTGGCAGCTTAGGCGTCGGCGAAGGTGATGGCGATCCGGGTTTTGGCGTCTGCGCTAAGGTAAGACCAGCACTCAGCAACAATCCAACAAAGCAAAGAATGCGAAATCGCATGGCGCAATAGGCAAGCGAAGTTAAGCGTTTTTGCAAGGCAAACTGTCATTCCCGGCAAAGTCGAGGAACCCCGTGGTATTAGCGAGAGCAGGCCTACCAGATCCTTCGACTTCGCTGCGTTTTGCTCAGGATGACCTACCGCGTCATGCAGCAACCCGCCAGGCGAACCTGTCCGCAATCCCTTGTACGACTTTGTGCCGCCGAAAAAAATCGATCACCGCGTCGCGTGTTTGAATGGGATGCAAAACGCAATTCGACTCCGGCCGATCAAGTAACGCCCGCAATTTCATGAAATGGTGGCCGCCGCTCCGCGCGTCGAAACTGTTGGCCGCGATTGTGTACCTCTTATTGCGCTCTAATTGGCGTCCATCTGGAAATGCCATCGAAGCGACCCTGCGGTTGGCACCGTGGCCCTCCGCCCTCACCGCGATCCCCAGCAAACTTCGTGGCTCATGGCTGGCATACACCTCTTCCATCACGCTCCCTATTTCATCAGGAGAAAGCGTGGCGGTAACGATGAGGTTTTCGTACGGAATGATATTCCAAATGTCATTTATGGTGGTTACGCCTGCAGCGAGCTTGGCGTTTTCATCGAAGACGCCATGCATGACGGCGTCGACCTCAATGCTTCGTTCCGCCAATGCTTCCGTAATCGCGGCGGCGATCAGCTTCTCGATTTCACTGGGCTGACCTCGCTGCTGGCGAGCGTGTAAGGTCTCTCTTAACTCGCCGATCGGTTGTGCAAGCGACGACTCCGATTCCGCAAGCTGCGATGCGGCTCTGGAAAGGACAACGTGATCCGGATCGAAACGATTATCCATCAGCTCACAAATCGCTTCACGGCGTAGCAATTTTTTCGAATTTCGATCAAACAACAGGTCTAAGCGGCCAACGTGAATTCCAAAGTGGTCCGCTTGAGTGAAAAGCACGCGATTCGTTAGACGACTTGGAATCGCCTGATGAGTATGGCCCGCTATGAAGGCTGCGACATCCGGGAATTCGGAAGTCAATGCCATCACCGTATTTGCAAAGTCATCGCCGCCGGTGCGTGGTTTCAGCCCCATGTGACCTGTCAGCACGATAGCGTCGGCGCCTTCGCTGTTCGCTTTCGCGATTGCGCGCCGCACGGGCTCAACCGGATGTTGAAAATCGATCCCAACCGTAAACTCCCGCGGAAGCCAGAACGACATGCCCGGCGTTGTGATTCCGATAATAGCGACTTTGATGCCCTCAGTTTCCTTTAGGATGAATGGCTGAATCCTTGCAAACGGATGTTGCGAATCTGAAGATGTGCCGGCTCGCTTTCCGTCCAACATTGTGTTCGCACCGAGCACCGGCATTGCGGATTTTTGTACGGCGTTAGTAAAAGGCTCGGTCCCCCAATCGAATTCGTGATTGCCAATTACCCACGCGTCGTATTTGAGGTGATTGAAAATGTCGATCATCAGTTCGCCCTTGTTTCGGAGGCTCACCTCCGTGCCTTGATAGACGTCACCAATATCGACCAGGATCGACTTCGGATTTTGCCGCCGCCATGTGCGGATCTGTGTAATGCACCGCGCCAAACCACCAAGGTCACCCGTCCCGTCGTAATCAGATGTCGGCAAAATATGGCCATGCAAATCCGTCGTGTGCAGGATCGAGATGCAGACTGTGTCCGGCTCAAGCGCAGCAGCAGCGGTCGCCACTGTCGGAAAAGCACCGAGCAATCCCGCGCGACCGGCGGTTCTCAAAAAATCGCGCCGCGTCCATGATTCGTATGGATGAGACATTGCAGAGGTGGCCTCTGCCGAGAGGCTAATCCTTAAGGACTTGCGGTTTCAATGCAAAAGGCGTGCCGCCGCGGACTCGGGAAAAATAGCGGCAGCCGCCCGATCTAAAGTCCGCAGCTTGGAAGCCGTCGTCCTTGATCATCAGGTAACACGGTATAACTGTGTTGGTTATAATTCTCCAGCTATGCTCAACGAAGATTCGATTACCCAATTTAAAGGAAGTCTCAGAGGGAGACTCATCCAGCCGGGCGACGCAGATTATGATGAAGCCCGGAAGGTCTATAACGGCATGATTCACAAAAAGCCGCGGTTAATCGCGCGGTGCACCGATGTCGCAGACGTAATCCGTTGCGTGAATTTTGCGCGAGATAACGATGTGCTTGTATCCATCCGCGGCGGCGGTCACAACGCAGGCGGATTGGGAGTTTGCGATGACGGTTTGGTGATCGATCTCGCCCTGATCAGATACACCCAAGTCGATCCCGCGGCTCGCACGGTCACTGCCGGCGGCGGATGCGTCTGGGGCGACGTCGATCACGCCACTCATGCGTTTGGACTCGCCACGCCCAGCGGCGTGATTTCCACAACTGGCGTTGGTGGACTAACGCTCGGCGGCGGCGTCGGTCATCTCACCCGCAAATGTGGATTAAGCATCGATAATCTGCTTTCGGCCGATGTCGTCCTGGCGAATGGCAAATTTGTCAAAGCCAGCGCCGACGAAAATCCTGATCTGTTTTGGGCCCTTCGCGGCGGCGGCGGCAACTTTGGTGTAGTCACATCCTTCACCTTCAAACTACATCCTATCGACACGCTCTATGCCGGCCCGATGCTCTATGAGCTAAGCGAGACAGCCGACGTGATGAAATGGTATCGCGAATTGATCCCCACGGCACCCGATGATCTGACCGGCTTTTTCGCTTTCCTAACCGTCCCGCCAGCTCCGCCTTTCCCCGAACATCTGCACATGAAAAAAATGTGCGGCGTGGTCTGGGCATACACGGGGCCACAGGACAAAGCAGAAGAGACATTCAAACCTATCCGAGCCTTCAAAAAACCGGCCCTGGATTTCGTAGGACCACTCCCTCAGCCCGCGTTGCAAAGCATGTTCGACGCGCTTTATCCGCCCGGCCTGCAATGGTATTGGCGCGCCGATTTCGTGAATGAAATAAGTGACGACGCGATTGCGCAGCACATTCGTTTCGGTGAAGCGCTTCCTACCATGCACTCCACAATGCATATGTATCCGATCAACGGGGCAGCAGCACGCGTAGGCAAAAGTGACACTGCATGGAACTATCGCGACGCGATGTGGGCGCAAGTTATCGTCGGCGTTGATCCTGATCCGGCGAACAAAGAGAAAATCGTTTCGTGGACGAAGAGCTATTACGATGCGGTGCATCCGTTTTCCGCGGGCGGCGCATACGTAAATTTCCTGATGGGCGACGAAGGCGAGGAACGCGTGAAGAAAACCTACGGCGGAAATTACGAACGGTTGGCCACGATTAAAAAGAAATACGATCCCGATAATTTCTTCCGCGTGAATCAAAACATTAAGCCGAGCTAGTCAGTCGCAATGTGGGAGGGACCTCAGTGTCCCGACGATTGTCGCAATGGCTGATGCAGCTGATCGGATCGTTTCATGCACGTCTCATTGACACCCGGCTTTAGCCGGGTGTTAGAAGCATTCAGCGAATGAGCCGTTTCAACGGCTTTTCCCGACATGCAAACCGTTAAAACGGTTTACTCTATCTTGAGTCGGTTGCACCGGGCTGAAGCCCGGTGTTAATAAGAGCAGCTTCGAAATTTTGCTGATATTCAAGCGAGAGGATCGCTCTTTTGCAGAGGCCTGAACCCTAATCTTACTCTCTCCTTTGCGAACCGATAGGCGAAAGCTTGCGGGGTAAACAAGCCGTTACTTATTCAAATTTTGAAAATCACACCCCAACACGTGAAAATGAAGCAATGACTGCGGACGAGTTACGAACATCGCAGGCGCCGCTGAAAGCGCAGTATCGCGAACATCCAGAGACAGCATTGGTCACGCTGACGGCCGAGGGACGGGTCGGGCAAAACATGACGTGCAAAATCGAAACCGGGAAAGCGCGCGTTGAAGCCGGTCTTCATCCGGCGACCGGCGGCGATGGGCAGAGCGCGTGTTCCGCCGATATGTTGCTGGAAGCATTGGTCGGATGCGCAGGCGTGACATTGAGCGCGGTCGCCACAGCGCTCGGCATTTCGTTACGCGATGCGAAAATTCGCGCGGAAGGCGATCTCGATTTTCGCGGAACCCTCGGTGTTTCAATAGATGTCCCGGTGGGTTTCAAGCAGATTCGATTGAACGTCGATCTGGACACCGACGCGAGCGAAGAGCAGATCGCGACTCTACTGCGTCTGACCGAACGTTACTGCGTCGTTTACCAAACCTTGAGTAACCCTGCCGAGATCAGCGTTTTGCACCGCCGCATATCTCGCTAAAATCTGCGCCTATGCCGTTATACATGGACATCCACAATCTCGACGATGGAACCACTCCGGAAGACGTCGCCAAAGCGCACGCGAGGGACATGGAGGTCCAGGAGAAATATGGCGTCAAGTATGCCAAATACTGGGTGAACGAGAGTGGGAAGAAAGTTTTTTGTCTGGCTCACGCGCCGAGCGCCGAGGCAGCGGAGCAAGTTCATCGTGAAGCGCATGGAATGATGCCCGAGAAGATTATTGAGGTAGAACCCGAGGT
>Ga0310811_10007038_pt1 | contig 14389 bp, 17 predicted proteins | sample YCmetagenome_FD_207642 | JGI IMG/M metagenome (GOLD analysis project Ga0310811, IMG submission 207642) | Soil microbial communities from experimental microcosm in Duke University, North Carolina, United States - YC | ecosystem: Engineered > Artificial ecosystem > Soil microcosm > Unclassified ...
AAGCAGATCTTGAAAACCCTACGTCTTCCGGAACGGATGCCCCCCATATTTCAAACCAATAAATTACGGCAGTTTGAAGCCCGGAAGTGGATAAAGAACCTCCTACTACAGTTCCAGACGTGTCCGCCGTTGTGGACTCACTTAAAGATCCAGTTCCGGTGTATGTAATAGTAAATTCGTCTACGATAGAATCTATTTTAACGTCTGTAACATTATAAGCAGCATTCGCAAAACCTGAGATAGTAATACTATTAGCCTGTGCGCCTATTCCAGAAAACCCGTGTTTTCTTTGAAAAGATACCGTCCTCGTCGTTCCGGAAGACGCTCGAGTTGCGGAAGGGATGCTAAAATTTAAATGCCCCCCAGCATTATTTCCTACCGCCCAAGCCGCGTCTATCTGCTTCGTAAGAGTCGTGTTTCTCCCCATCCATGTTACTAAATCTTCGGATTTACATATCCCCGGTGAAATGTCTAAATCGTGTGCAGTATCTCCACTTGTTACAATAGATATATTAAAACCTTGCACATCTCTAAATTTAATTGCGTCAATAGCTGCGGGGATCGCCGCATTAAGATATGTATCATTAGCCCAAACCTGCGCGTTATTAGATCGGAACTGCGACCCCCTAACGAAAGAATTATCGTTAAAGAAAGGGTTTGGATTAGATGGTAAAGCCGGGTCTATTGGATAAGGTAAAGTCATTTTAAAAATCTCCTTTAAGCGACGCTATTTAGGTCTTTTATTTCGATTGTGTTTGTTGTTCCGTCGTGCGTGTATACAAGAAGTATAGGAGTTACGACGGGTTTTATTTTTTTCAAAAGCGAAATAATAACATCTATATATTGATTTCCTAAATCTGTTACTGTAATCAATATTTTTAAAGTTTGGATCGACGCTAAAGGACCAAGCATCGCGTAAAAACCGTAACCTTCCGAAGGACCGCTCACAGGTGGCGGATCAATTGTAGAAACGAACCCGTCCGGAGCAAATACCGCCGACCCTGTGGTCGGATCGTCAACGCCGACTTGACCTTGATTGGCGTTAGGAGTAGTTACTTTTCTCCAAACGGCCCCGTCGTAGTAGTAAGTCGCGCTTACGTCTCCGGTCGTATCGTCCGCAACAAGTCCTAAATCTCCGGTAGTCGGAGAACCCGGAAGCCCAGCTAAATTCGCAACAGAGTAATAGTTTACGACAAGCGCGGTAGAACGTGGAGTCATCCAAACAATATCGCCCCCGCTTAAATAGCCATAGGAATAATAGGTTGCACTTGCAGCGACTTTTGTCCATCCTACAGGCGCCGTCCAAGCCCTTTCAGTGTATGGAGTATTCGCAGGAGTGCTTGGAGGTGCTCCGGACGTGCTGTAAATCACTAACATTTCCGCGTAGTTTGAATAAGTGTTCACCCCAGCGACTACGTCCCAAGGAGGGATAACCCACCCGAACCGCACCATTGAATTAAAAAGTAAATTTAAAGAACTCGAAAAATTTTCTCCACCGATTGGCGTTATCAAATAAGTTAAAAGATCTCTAATAAAGTTTAAATCATTTCTAAGAAAGCTAAAACCGTATTGATCCGCCAAATAGTAAAGAAACATCCCCGGATAAGGTGTAACTGTAGAATAATCTTTGGTCATCCACAGTCTAAAAAACTCATCGTAGCGACGACCGGACTCTTGGAGTTTCAAAGTAACGGCGTCAAACCAAGCAACTATTTTTTGAGTTGCTACGGCTTGATCGTCCGAAAAGTTGAAATAGCCCGGAGCGGTCGTCTCTTTGAATGTCCTTCGAGTATACACTTACGCAACCTCGTTCACAGAAACCGTTATCAAAGAAGGATCTAAGAATAAATAACGATCATACCAAGACGTATCGTCGCTAAACAAGCTTTCTGTAGCGAAATTTACAGACGAAACAGTTCCACCGCTTGGGGCATTTGTGCTTAAAGTGACGGGGGTTTCACCTACTTCTAAAGGATCTAATTCTACTGTTAGAGTATTAACGGCGCGTAAAAATATATTAGGATTTTTCAATATATCCCCAGCGTCTACAATTAAAGCTCGTATATCTTCAATAGATAAATACGGAGCAATCGCAATTGGATTTGGCAAATTGGCAACCAAGTTCAAGTTTGCGATAACCGGCGAACCTACTAAAGGCGTAAAAGTTGTTTCAAAAGTCCCGGCGGCCCCTCCGAGTGTGTTGATTAACCTTTGAATAAAATTCTGCGCCAACGTTTGGGATAACGAAGTTTTCTCCGGTAGAGACACATTTGGCGGAAAAGAAACGTTTAATACGCAATTTATAGTAGTTTGGACTGCTTGCGCGACTGTAATGTTATAGGATTGCGGGAAAGGTCCTGTATACACAACACCGCTTAACGCCGGATGTAAAGGGTTATCTATCGCGTTAACATTCGCAAATTCTAATTTACTTACGACTACGTCTATCGCTTTTTGTAGCTCCGAAGCCGGAGCGTTCACTCCGGAAGGGAATAACACAACAAGATTATATCCGGCAGCCGGGACTGTAACAGGCGTTAAAAGACCGTTCGCGTCGTTATTTATATAAATTGCAGCCCCGCTATAATATTGTAAAAGATCTAAAATAACAGCAACGGACGTTTGATCACTCGCGCGGTTTGTTCTTAAGAAAATTAATCGGTCTAAATATTGCGTATCGGTTTCGATGTCCCTACCACCGACTAAAGGTTGCGGGTTAGTAGTTACTCCACTACTTAATCCAGTGAAGGTTTGAAGCCCTGGAAGATTCGACCCGACCCCCGCGTTTACTGACTCGATATAAAGAGTTTTAGTTTCACCTATTAAAACGGAAATCGCATCGTTAGGGTTTGTATAAGTTATTCCATTCGGTGCTGTAAAAATTGTCCCTATATTTATTGTAAGGTTGGATGTCCCTCCTACGTTATTAATCCGTATAAAACCGTTCGCTTTACTCGCGGCTAAACGCGGGAACCCTGGATTTTGCAAATCGATGTCTGATCCAACCGGGTTAAACTGTTTCACATAAGACGCGTATTCGTTTGTATCGGCGTCGACTAAAGCTTGCGCGAGCCACTCCTTGATCTGGTCTTCCACAGAACCCGCTGGAACCGTAATCCCCGCGGCGGTTGCAGCTTCTAAAACTAAAGTCCTCGCGTCGTCTAACGTTAAGAGAACGAATTTACCATTTGAATCAATCATTACTTAAAACCTGTACGTCAAAAACTTTAGTCACTGAATTGAAAACTACAGAACCTACTGTTACGTATTTAGCTGCGATACGAGTTAAATCGACGCACCTATCGTGCGAACTCTGCGAAATCGTCCAAACGAGTAAATTTCTTCCATAGTTTAAATTTAAATACCAACTCCCTTGTTGGCAACGCATTTCCGCTTTCGCAGATTGCGAATTAGGGCGAGTGGCCGTCTTTAAATTGCCGCTACCATTTACTACAAAGTCGCCGTTGTCATCTATTTCTATCATGGTATCATATTCCCCGTTCGAACTCCCGGGGCCGCTGAAATATGCCCATGGGTTAAAACGTTTATCCCAGCGACGGAAAGCCCCGTTACAATAGTCAAACTCCCCGCAATCGTGCCGCTTCCGCCTACGTCTACGTTTCCGACGGCTGTCACGTCTCCTAACGTTTGTATATTCCCAGCGGCCTGAATATCCCCGGTAGTTTGAACGTTTCCTTGGACTAAAATGTCTCCGACGAATCTATAGTTCCCAGTAAGAACAAAATAATTCCCGGCTTTAGAAACAATTCCTACTATTCTACAATTTGATTCGGACGCATTAAAAAAACGACTTATAGTTGAATTGTCCAAATTGTTACGGGAGGTCATGACGAGAACTTTGTCCCCCGGGTCTGGGGTTATCCCTTCGACAGATTTCGCCCTTACCATCGGGTGATCTGTTCCATCGGCTTCTACAATTAAAGGTTGGATCTGCCCTTCTCCACCTGCGAAAGAAATAACTGTAGCTAAAAAACAATCGCTCATAGTCCAAGACCTTTACTATAGACAGCCGATTCGAAGAAATTATCAAGTTTGAAATTACTAAGAAGCCAATTATTCGTAGCGGTTATCCTAATCGACGTTTTGATTCGAGAATCCATGTATTCGTATTGTAAAATATAAAAGTCATAAGGCCAGAACGGCTTGGTCCCTTTAAAAAATGGAACCCCGCTTTTCCTAAAGTTATCAAACAGATTTTTTGTTCCTGAATCGTCGTAAACTGTCACTGTATCAAATAAGTCAACGTCTTCGATCTCTGCTTCAAAAACTACAGTAGCGTAGTCTTTTACATTGAAACTTGAAATAATATTCGCGCCGGGTCTTCCACCTCTAAAACAAAATTTAGACGGAAAGAAATTATCTGGCGCATCTGACTTCGCAAGATTCTTAATATAGATTTTTTTATTTGTATAATCTAAATCAAAAAATAGCCCGTTATCTTTACAAATCGCGCTTAAAATGTTGTCCATAGTAGCGGGTGGGTAGTATCTTTCTACTACCGGAACGTCGGACAGTATAGCGAGATCGGCGGTCACTTTATAGCCTGACGAAGCAAACACCGCGGTTAATTGTGTAATAAGCGGTAAGGTTTTTTTCAAGTCTACTGCGAGTCTTAAACGCATGACCATCGAATCATAACCCCCGCCGCGAAGTGAAAGTGTATTGTTTATTCTCCGGCTGTCCGCGTTAAAATTACTTGAATAAATGATAAAAGACCGAACTATATCCGTATCTAAAACGCCAGGCCCACTTTTCAGAATAATCGCGCAATACGGAAACTCTATTTCCGGATCTAAAATTTTAGCTGTGGCGTTTTCTAAAGATAAAACAGATTCTTGACCTGTGACAGCTTGTAAATTTATTAAAGACGCAAGTTCCGACGAAGCGTTATCAATCGAAATTTCGCAAGCCGTTTTTAAAGCGTCTCCTAAAGAAACTCCCGAGTGCCTAAAATGTATTTGGTAACTTAGGGAAAAAACTTGTAAAGCCGCGCCGTTAACAAAAGACCGCGTTACTTCCGATCCTACTGTTAACGCTTTTCTTAATATTTGTTGAAAAGAATATTGATCGTCCGATCGTGTATAATCGACTACTGCGATCGGATTTACTGTTCCCGTGATTCCTTTTTTAAAAAATAGAATCATACTTCTATGTAGTCCACTTGGTAAAATTGAGCATCTTCTTCCAAAGGATTCCCTATAACAAAACACCCGCTTGTAAAATATCCGCCGGTTAAATCGGTGCCTGTAAGGACAGAAATAGTTCCAAGAGGCACAGCTACCCCCGAAGAGAGATCGTAAATTTGAGAAACTAAAAGCGGATCGTTTCCAGGAACCGCAAGTGTCCTGATTTGAAATCCCGCGCGTTGCCCTGTAATCGATTCGAACTGATTTATGGTATCCTCGGAGATAGTTTGAAATTGTAGAATTTTAGCGACTACCGCGTTGTCTAAATCTTTAAAATAAGCCATTAGAGTAACGCTCCGACACTGGACCCTACCGCTGGGCCGATTAAACTATTCGCCAAATTTTTAAGAATAGAAGTCACAGATCCGGAAGAAGTTTTTTGTAAAAGCTCCTTTAAAGTAATTGTGACAACACACCCTTGTTCCGATTCCCCTTTGCTAAAATCTAAACTTTCTATATACCAAGCGGATACAAGATCGGAAGATTGGGAGGAGAAAGAATTCAACGGCATAAAAAGATTTAACGCAAATATAGGTTGGAAACCGTCTTTCATCCCATTAAGAACTTGAATTTGTGTTGCGACGTAGCTCGTCGAAGTATTCGCCAAAGATGTTAATAAACTCCCCCCGCCTAAAAGAGTATTCGCTATTCGTGATATAGTTTGGATTGCTTGTGTAAGATTTCTAATCTGTTCACTTTTTACCGCTGGGGTAGCCCCGATAATAAAATCAAAAGTAAAAGAGCCGCCGTTCCGAGCGGCTTTCATAGATAAGTCTCCGTCGGTTATTTGCAAGCCTGGCATAGTAGAACTTGTCCGCGCTCTTTCAGTCGTAGAAACTCCAACTACGAAGCCGGGAACAGGGTTCACATAAGATGGTAAACCTACGATTACAGGAAGCCCTGTAAGACCTTGTGAGGCCGACCCTAAAGCAGCTTGTGGGTTAAAACTAAAAGCCATATTAAAAAGCCGGTTTACCGCCCCCAAAGATAACCGATTTTAAATCGAGGACCGCGGATTTCAATTCAGTAATAAGGTAGTCTTTCGCGGATTCGGCTTTCGCGAGCCCCTCTATTTTCTGGATAAGCGTTGTTATCCCCTTAGACAATTTAGTATCTAAAAGGTCCGTTAACTTTTGGACGTTCTCCGCCAGTCTTAAATTTTCAGCGGAAGAAAATTCTCTTTGAGAATTCCGAGTTGAGTCATCTAAACGGGTTAGCGTCCCTTTCAAATTGGTAAGTTCGTTTCCTTGTGTCGCTCTTTCAGACTCCGGAACTGATTCTAAAAGTTGCCCCATTAATTTTTGTTTAATGGTGGGCGGAAGATTAGAAAAACTGTCTGCTATTTTTTGCATGAAGAACCCGCGATCGGTTCCTAAAGCCGCAAAATTTCCTTGCGCAAGTTCTGTCGTTTCTCCGAGATCCGTTCTTTTACCACCGATCTTTTGCCCGAAAAGTTTTTCTAACTGGTCTCTGAATTCATTGGTAAGCTTGCCGTATTGCGCACCGAGCCCCGATACAATAGCTTTTTGAGTCGCCCTATTAATATCTTCACGACTGCTTTTTATGTAATCCTCGAAACCTTTCCCAGCGTATCGAATAGCCGTATTTTGTGTTTCTAAAGTATCCGCATGAATTTGTGCCGCTTGTTTTACTTTATCTCGGAAAGTGGTCGCCGCGTCTATTATATCATTCGCTATTTGCCCAACAAGCATCCCTACAGGTCCGCCTAAAGCCGCGGTTCCTTTTATAGCGGCTTGCGCAAGATCGACGCCTTTAATTCCGCCAATAGCTTGACCGGCTTCTCTTGTTGCGCCGCCGACTTCTTTAGACCTGTCGAATTCTTTTGTCTTAGGCGACTTATCAGTTTCTTTTTTAGAAGGCTCTCTTTGCTCAGACGGCTCTTGATTATCTTTTTGCCCAGTAAGTTTTTTAAAAGCAGATACGGCGGCGGAAGCTTTAAACGCAGCGGGCTTTTTAAAATCGTCTTTTGCTTTTTTTATTTTATTAAGCTGACGTAAAATTAATTCCGCGCCGCTTATACCGAGACCTAAAACTTCTTTCATCGTCTTTCTAAAAACCTACTGTAAATCTTTTTTAGATCCCTTAAAGAAATATTATTCGCTTCCGTATAAGAAATTAATTTAGAAGCAATTGCGTCAATAATGTCGATCCCTGGCGAAATTAATCTTCCTGTTTCTCCATTTACTAAACTAAAAACGTCTGAAAAAAAAACTTATCCGCGACGTTTAAAAGCGTTCTCATTTCATCCACTGCGAGACCGGATTCTTCTTTTAAATTATGGATTATTTTTTCACCTTTGGAAACGCACCCTTGGAGGACCATTTCGGAAAGTCCTTCTAATTTTCCTTTCTCTAACGCCGAACAAATACGAAACGCATTCGTCGGAGAAATTAAAGTGAAAGTGTTCTCTCCGTACTGGAAAGAGATCTTATCTTCTTCAAGTTCTAAGACTTCCACGTCCAAACAAACGGACATTTTTCTTTGAAGTCTTACAAGTTGTGGAATATTTGATCGATAAACTTCCGCGAAAAGCTTTTCTTCCTCTGTAGGTAAAAGCTTTTCTAAAGCTTCTCTTTCTTCTTTTGAAAGTTCTGCAATTTTACTTTCGTCGATTTTGAAAACTTTATTTAAAAAAGAAGCTTTCGAAACCTTAATAAGTTTATTAAAAACTTCCATGGTTTACACCGGTTGCCCTGTAGGACCAAGTAAAGAGTATTTCCCATAGTGAAAAGTAAAACGAACGACTGCGATGTCATTAGACAAAGCCCTCACTGGATGATTCATAATTTTACAATTCGCGTGGAATTGCGTCCTTACTTCCGCGGCGGTTTGGTCGTTTCTTTGGTAACGAAAAGCCAAATCAAAAGTTGGCTGAGGATTACTAAATGCCCACTTGATAAGCTGATCTGCTTCCGGGCCATCTAAAAGAGTAAGATCTCTTGTCCCTGCGACCGCGAAAATATCGATATACTGACCGGCGTTCCCGTCGTTAGACGCAAAATACCGGGTGCGCTCTTTATCCGGTTGAGGCTCAGACAAAAATTCTTCTTCATTAAAGAACACGGCAGATTTAAAAGTGATTGGATTAAACCCGCTGACTTTAGGAGTAAATGCCGCGATAACTGTCGCGAAATTCATGCTTGTAGACATATTATGATTTCCTTATCCTTTAATTTTATTGATAGAGAATGTTAATTGTTACGTAATGCGCCGCGCCAAATGGTTTGATCGTAGCGGTTATAACACCAGACGGCCAAATACCTGTTGCTTGCCAAGTCGGAGAAATTTGCGTAACTTCTTTAGCAGTAAGCGCGCCAATCGAAAAATCCGGAGACAAATCTTCTTTTGATAAGATGAGTCCAAGATCATAACAATCTTGTAAAGCTTGACGAGCTAAGCCAAGAAGCGTCTGAATTCCAGCGTCGTCGTTTGGAAGTGCTGTAAATCCCGCCGCGTTTACTGCGTTATGCACGTAAACATAAACGTAGTCGTCGATATAGTCTTCCGCCAAAATAGATTCTATTTGAGCAGTGCTCGGCGGGTTGACTTCGGAATTCATTTGAGTATCGTAAACAAATAAACTCCCAGCACGATCTTTACGTCCGTTGTATTGCGCCAAACTGTTATTCTCTATCGTGCTCCGAGAAGCCGCGGAATACGTGTCGGCGGATATTCCTAAGAAATCGTGGGCATCCGATAAAGACCCCCAAGAGCGACTAATTTGCGAGCCGTTCAAACAGAAAGCCGCCCAAGCGATCGCGATGTTATCATAAGCGTCAAAGGTAGGCGCAATTTCTGTTAAACTGTTACTTACGATCGTTTTAAATCCGGCATCTTCATTAATTGCCCCGCCAAGTAGTAACTCTGCCGGAAGTGTTAAAACCCCCGCAGACTCTTCTTTCGAAAAAGTATGAAGCACAAGTTTCTTATGTGAACGAATGCCCCAAGTTTTTAAAACCCCCAGATCCGCAAAATAGTTCGCTGGATCTGCGACGCCCCCCGCGCCGTTCCATCTATCGACAATCGTAAGAAGCGACCAATCTCTCGGTCTTAGATTCGCTTTATCTAAAAGAACAGTCGTCGGTCCAGTCGCGGAAGAAAGAATGTAGACGTAAGGGAAGGAATAAGTTTGACCAAACGCCAATCGTAGCGCATTTAACAAACCATACTTCGCGCTATTCGCTGCGTTGAACGCCGCTAAATCCGAAGCATTAATTTTATATAGGCCCGTCTCCGGGTCTGCGGTAAAACCCGCAACCAGTTCCCTTGTGACAAGGACAAGCGCGCGAGGAAGCGCGCCTATTTGCCCAGTCGTAGCTTGGGAAGATATTGTAATAAAATTTGCGTTAGCCACTTATTTTCTCCTAATAAATTATGAATTCGTAATACTTATCGCCGCATCTATATTCGACGCGCTTCCTACCGGAGCGATGGTCATTGGATAGCCAATCATCGCGGCCAATTTAACAATAATTACACCCGAAGGAACTACCGCCCCAGATACCAGCCCGAAATCTTGTTTTGTCCGTATGTCAAGAACATCCGCATACGTTGAACTATCCGGATCATTTGGGTCAATTCGGAGAACGTCGGATTGCGCGTCCGAAAAAGCTATTTGAGCCGCCTCGAAAGGTTTCCATAAATCCCCGTCGTTTGTAAATTCTGTCTGCGGGGACGTAAAAAAAGACAATTGGTATTCAAAACGAGTATATCGCCCTTTTTCAAAACTCGTCCAAGATTGCGGCTTAGGATCTATTAGAAAACTTTGAAAATACGGATACTTTTTAGCTTGGCTTTTCAAATCGTCTTTAGCCGTAGCCGGGTCGATACCATATTTATAAATAGGAACATCGAAACCGTTATCACGTAAAAATTTTCTTACGGATTTATTTATTCCGTAATAACGTTCTTGTAGAGTGAGCCCTGGCATTAGGTAACACTTCCTAAAGCTGGTAAATCCGCTACAAAAACGGAGCACCCTTCTTCTACTGCATAATCGACTACTTTCACATTTAAGCCATTCGCTAAAGTTATGTAATCCGGTATAACTGTAATTTCTTCCGCAAAAGAAATTGAATAACCTTTGTTTATAGTGATTCCACCTTCCAAAAGTCTATTTATTTCGGAACGGGTAAGAGGAACGACTCTTGCGAGTTTCGGAACGGAAGAATTTACTAAAGTAAAAGACCCGTCGTCCTGTAAAGTTTTCACAGAGCTAACGAGCGTTATCGTTTCGGTCTCATTGCGGATCACGGCATAAGAGAACAAATCTCTTGTAATTGCTCCCATTTATCCCCCGACCCAAGACGCTGCACGTCTACTTGCGATACGCTGACGATACCTTTCAGGATCGTTTGGAGCGAAAGACGTGTCCACTCCGGCACTTGAAATAGAAGAAATCTCCGGAAACTTGTTGTCAATAGCAAGTAAATGACAACAAGTATCCAAGATTTGAGCGTCGTAATCATCTTTACAATAGTTCCCCTCTCGAACTTCCCGAGACGCCGCCGTCAAATAGACGGTTAGGTCGGAGTCGGAAACAGATGGGTTTTGCAACCGCATCTTTATTTCCGCGAGGTATACTGTAGGATCAAACGCCAACGCTTTTTACCTTACGCGGCTACCGAGAATTCCAGAACTACCGCGCCCCCAAAGTGTAGAACCATTGGTCCACCAAAAGGGAACAGGCTTCGGAAGTCCATACGCGCGGGACTTACGTTTTCACTTATGATAGTAGGGATTGCAGTTTGTCCAGGCATAATCACAGGTTTCTTTTCCTGTGGCGCGCCCATAGCAACCGCTACCATGTAGTTATAGCCGTTAGTTCCGTTTCCGATATTCGCTCCGTAGTTCAAGAGAGAAGACGGTAAAACCGAAATCTTCTTAATGATCTTTCCACCTGTGGCGGTATCGACCATTTCTTGAAGCTGTTTATTGAAAGTCCCACCACTTGGATATTGCATAGCGAGTGCATACCAGCTTGACGGAACGAACAAACACCATTCACGCGGGGAGAAATCGACGTTCGCTTGTGCGATAACTGTAAATAGACGGACAATGTCTTTATACATTAACGCAGAATCCACAGCGGAACTTAAAGGAGCGGTGACACTTGTCGGCTTGTAGAAATAGTTTACAAGCTTTTGGATTAGCTTCGTAGGATTCGCAGTCCAATCCGCAGCGGTAGCCGGAAGAGGTGCTTCCGCGTTTGCAGACGCAAGCGCAAGCCAAATACTGGAAGAAAGGATTCCGTAAGAACCACCTACCCCTTGCGTATAGTTTGCATTAGAATCCAAACCACCAACGAACATAGTTTCAGCGATTTTCAAAACTTGTTTTTGCGCAGCCGCGAAGTAACGGTTTTGAAGAATGAAACCTGCAAGAGCCGGAGCTACCGATCTTTCGTATCCAAGTGCTTGGTCTCTCTGCGCGCCTGTGATAGAAAATTCTGCTTCCAGAGTTACGCAGTTTTTGAATTCATTAAACAGAGAAATTTGGGTTCTGTTAACGTCTTCACGCGAATGCCCCGCTGGGTTAATGTCCCCTTGTGCGATTTTCGCGGACCCGGTCACTTGTTCGACAGGAACCCGGAATCTGGAAATATCCATTCCGATACCTGTGCCGCCTTCTTCAATTGGAACGGCCATAGCGTCGCCGGACTCTAAGAAAGCCTCAACGAAAGTTTGTTCTTCGTAAAGCTGCCCTGCGAGCAAGTTCAAGTTTCCAAAGTGGTCAAAAACCGGGTTACCCGCTACGGAGTTGAAAGCGAACTCGGCAGCTTCATTTGCGGCCATTCCTCTTTCGTGTGCGGATCTTGCGATTTCTTTCACATTATAGATAAACTTTTCGCCGATCGCGATAAGATTATCCATTTGCTCGGAATGTCTTCCAAATTGCGCAGAAAAAGCGTTAAAAGCCTCTTTATGCTTCGGGTGAGCACCGTCAGCCAAAGCCATAGACGCTTTAATATACTTTTTATAAACTTCCGGAGCGTTTTTCGCTGTCAAAAATTCGGTTGGGTTACCGACTTTCCTTTGTTGCTCAGCGAAAGCGTTTACGGCGGTCAAATAGTTTTGAACAGTTACGACAGCCGGGTTTGCGTTAATTCTTCTCATTTCGTTTTAGTCTCCTAACTAAACTTCTTACGGGATGGTCGGACTACCCATTTGGTAGAACTTGCATCCGTCTTTTAGCTGTCCTGCTAATTGGACTCCTGGAACCGCTGAAAACACCGCGCCTTTAAGCGCGACCTCTGTGTTTACAGAAGTCAAACGTCCTTGATCGTCTACGTACGCAAGACCTATGCCTTCCGCAGGCGCGTTTCCTGTATCGTAATCAATCATGTAAACGTCGGTTACACTCCTAAGAACAGTAACGAGATCCCCCGCCACGTAATTGTTAGGAGTCGGAGCGATGGAAGAAACACCTCCACTTTGCAAAGCTTCCTCTAAAACTCCCCATCCGATGAGCGTATGGGAAGCGAGTTGTGTATTTCCCACAACTGCGAAAAGCTTGTTTGCGGCGTCAACTTGCAAAGAAACAATCCTGTTATTTGGAACAGACGTTACTCCGGCGGAAGGCCCGAATTTTAAAGGGATACCTTGGATACGAGTCGAATTGTATTGAAACGTTCCGGTTTTTGCGGCTGTGCTGCCGATAGCTTGGTTTGGTTTTGGCACTGTTATATACCTCTAATAAAAGTTTCTATAGAAGATTCTTCTTTAGAATTAGAAGCTTCGCCTTCTTTGGATTCGTTTTTCTTTAGCTCCGCGCGTTTCGCGTTTAAAGCCGTAACAAGTTCCGCAGTGTTGGAAGCCGTAACACCGGTAAGACTCGCCAATTCCTTAAGGGTTGGCGTCTTTTTGAAAGTCAGGCCAAGGCTTTCGGAGAAGTCTTTTACCATTTCCTCGGAAGGCAGAGCGTTAGAAGCGGATTCTTCCTCTTCTTTCTTCTTAGCTTCTTCCTCGTTTTTGGCGTCTTCTTCCGCTTTCTTCTTCGCCTCGTCTTCTTCGTTTTTGGCGTTCTCGCCGTCTTTTCCTTTTTTGATTTCTTCTAAGACTTCGTTTTTTATAGCGTTCTTCTTAGCTTCATCTTCTTTTTGCTCCGCCATGTATGCGTCCATGGCTTCTTTAAAGTCAGCCTTATCGATTGGCATTCTTTTAGTCTCCTCCGCTTTAGGCGGTTCGTTATTTTTTCCTTCTTCCTTCTCTTCCGTTTCCTCTTGGTCTCCAAGTGCATTCATAGCGAGGATGACATTTTTAGGATCACGAACATTAGGTAGAATTGCGATATGATTATTTATTGCTTTTCTTACAATCGCGTCATAGGGCTTTCCCTCCGGAGAAACACCGCTTTCACGGTCTACTTTTAAAAATGAAATAAAGGCGGAAGTTCCAAAATTTGGTTTATTCTGGTTCTCTTTAGCGTATTCTACATTCTCTTCACCAAGAAGAAAACCTTTCACTTTCACACGTTTTTCCGATTCGTCCCACCAAGCTTCCCTCGGCCATCCGTCAACGTCTCGGTTAAATTCTCCAGTGTTCTTCTCATGGGTCTGCACTTGCAAAGGGGAGCTAAGGACGGTCTCTAAAAATTCTTTGTCTTTCAACGCTTCGGGAGAATAATAAAGCTTTGTTTCTTCCGGATAAGCCGTTCCAAGTTCTCCGGGTCCGTAAACAAGAACGTCCGCCGCGATTACTGGAATCGTAATTTCAGCGGATCTTATCTTTTGGAAATCTCTCGCAGCGTTTACAGCTACCGCGTTTTTTGCAGAAACTTTTTCTTTTTTTACTTCGGTTTTAGGTGCTTTCTTTTTAGAAACCTTTGGTTTCTTTGGGGCAGGTAAAAGATTTTGCAATGATAATTTAGTCCCTATGTTTTCTAAGCTTCCTATAGTAAAAATGGAAAAAAGAATCAGCCCTATAAAAGTGGCTATAGAAAAACCAAGATTTACGTAAATATATAATTCCATCTATGCCTTTGCCACGTAATTCAGAATCGGTTTACCTTTAGCTTCTTTTTCCCAGCATCGACACCCCCAGTCTGTTCCAGGGTTCCCAGTGTGTCTATGACCGTATTTATCAATCGTAGTCGGAGGCGACGTATATGTGAAAATTTTACCTTGAAGCTTTTGGTGTGTTCTTCTTACTCGGCTATCTCCT
>Ga0310811_10007039_pt1 | contig 14387 bp, 8 predicted proteins | sample YCmetagenome_FD_207642 | JGI IMG/M metagenome (GOLD analysis project Ga0310811, IMG submission 207642) | Soil microbial communities from experimental microcosm in Duke University, North Carolina, United States - YC | ecosystem: Engineered > Artificial ecosystem > Soil microcosm > Unclassified ...
GGCGTTTCCTTCACAGCCTCCGCGACCGCGGATGGAACGGGATGCTCCCCGGTCGTGCCCGTGAGGCGACCCAGATTCTTGCCGATGAGGATCGTGCTCGCGACGAGCAAGGCAGACAACCAGAACGGTGCGCCGACGCCGAAGTGATCCGACGCGGCACCCGCGGCTAACGGATACAGCACGCGCGCCAATCCGCCGTACGTCTGTTGCACGCCCATGTACAGACCCCGCTCGTCGTCGCTCACGACGCGAGACAACGTGGCGGTGACGCACGGAAAGTTGAGCGCCGTGCCGAGAGGAATGAGCGCGAGTGCGAGGCCGATCGTCAGATACATCAGGTGCGGGATGGCCACCGGCGACGTGAACGGGATGGCCGCGAGTCCGAGCGCCAATATCGACGCGCCGAATCGCGACGTGCGCATCTCCCCCAGCGTGTCTACCGCCTTGCCTAACACGATGAGGCGGAAGAAGATGTTGAGCGCGCCGATGTACGAATAGAACGGACCGATCGACTCGGCTGTCACATTGAACGCGCGACCGAGGTACAACGTGAGCAGCGCGTTGACGCCGTAGAACGCGCCGATGCCGATCGAGTACATCCACACGAGGCGCGATGGCGGATCGCCGAGATGACGCCACGACGCGACGCGCAGCACGGCTTTGACCGTCGTGTTGCCGCCCGTTCGCCGCGCACGATCGGCGGCCGAAACGACGCGCGACTCCACGAGGTACTTGGCCGCGAAGATCACGTTCAGCGCGCACAGCACCGCTGCGACGAGCCCCGGCCCGTGGTCGCCGCCGTAATGCTTCGACCACGATCCGAGCGCCGGGCCTAACACCACACCGGCATTCGTCGCCGCCGACAGCCATCCCAACCCCTTGGCGCGATTGCGCGGTTCCACGCTGTCCGTCACGTACGCTTGGATCACCGCGGTCGTGCCGCCCCCGGCGCCTTGCACGGCCCTTGAGACCAGCAGCAGCCAGTAGGAATCTGCGTAGGCGAAAACCACGTACGCGATCGCGGAAGCGCCGAGCCCGATGAGCAGTGCGGGCTTCCTGCCGTATCGATCCGACACCCGACCCCAAAGCGGCGCACTGACCAACTGCATCGCCGAGAACGCGGAGACGAGCACCATGACCATGAAGTCGCTCGCGCCGAACTTTTCGGCGTAGAACGGCATCAATGGCAGGATCATCAACGCCCCCACCATGTCGATGAAGGCGGTCGTCATCAGGACGCCCAGCTTGCCGGGCTCACCCGCCTTGAACTTTTGGACGTGCGTGCTGATGCGGGAGGTCACGCGTGGAATCTAGCGGCCAGCGCGAGCGCCACTGTGTGGCCGCGCTTGCTCAGCCAGGCGAGTTGCGACTCGATCACTCGGCCCTGTCCAGCGCCGCCGGCGGAGTCGACGTGCCCACGACGCCGGCAGGCGCGATGATCGTGAGGACGTACGGGATCATTTGCACGAACTGCAACGGAATGCCTTGTGTTCCCTGGAGAAGTTGGGACCGGTGGAGGGGTGCGGCAAGCGCCATCGGCGCGCGCGTCTTGCATCCGCAACCGGCAATGGTCAGCTTCAAGATTCCAGCGCAGACGGCAGGAGGTCGGGCTCATGACCACACCCGGGATGTATGAGCCGGAGGAGGGGCGGTTCCAGGACGACCGCCGGCGCTCAATCGAGCCGCGTCGCGATGGCGATCGCGGACTCGAATCCCAAATCCCGCGGCGATCCAGAGATCGACGGACCTCCCGTGCGGTGACGCCCCAGGCCGGGGCACCGGTTGCCGAAGACGACCACCTTGGATTTCCGCTGTCGAATCGACAGCTCGAGGCCTGTCTCCGGGCGGCGCTGCTCGAGGATGGCGCCTATCACGACATCGCGACGGCCGCGAGCGTCTTGTCTGCGCGCCGCGCGCACGCGACGATTGTCGCGCGGCAATCCGGCGTCCTGGCCGGCATTCCGTTAGCAGTCGCCGCATTCCGGCTCTTCGATTCCAATGCCGCCCTGCGCGTGGACATCGACGACGGCGGCCGCGTCACCGATGGCGCGCCCGTCGTGCGCATCACCGCCCTGTCGCATGCGATCCTCTCGGCGGAGCGCGTCGCACTCAACTTCCTCCGTCACCTGTCCGGCATCGCGACCCTCACCGCATCCTATGTCGAGGCCGTGCGGGGGACATCGGCCCGCATCGTCGACACGTGGAAGACCACGCCCGGCCTGCGCGAGCTCGAGCACTATGCCGCGCGGGCGGGCGGTGCGTTAGGCATGAAGCGCGATGGCTTGGATGTCGTGCACATTCGCGACAGCCATCTCACCGCGATGAATCGCGACGTGGCGATGGTCGTACGACGGACGCGCGAGCTCGCGTCGGATCACACGCGCATCGAGATCGCGTGCCGTTCCCCCGCCGAAGTGCGCAGCGCCGTGACCGCCGGCGTGGATGCCGTGCTTCTCGATGGCATGACGCCGTCACACGTGCGCGAATGCGTGGAAGTTGCATCGTCGCGCGTGTACACGCAGGTGACTGGTGACGTGCGCCTCGACTCCGTGCGAAGCTTCGCTCAAGCCGGCGTCGATCGCATTGCGGTGGATGCGCTCACGCAACGCGCGCCAGCCCTCGATCTGGAGCTCGAGTTCGAGGCGGTGTGATGGGCGACGTGCTCGCCGCCAGGTCGCAGATGGCGGTGTCGCTCGGCTTTCACATCCTGTTCGCTGTCGTCGGCATCGCGATGCCGGTGCTCATGATCATCGCCGAGGCGCGCTGGAGACGCACCGGTGACGCGATGTATCTCGAGCTCGCGAAGCGTTGGGCCAAAGGCACGGCCATCCTCTTCGCCGTCGGCGCGGTATCGGGGACGGTGATCAGCTTCGAGCTCGGCTTGTTGTGGCCGGGCTTCATGCGATTCGCGGGCGCCATCATTGGCATGCCCTTTTCGCTCGAGGGCTTCGCGTTTTTCGCCGAGGCGATTTTCCTCGGTGTGTATCTCTACGGATGGCAGCGCATCTCGCCGCGCGCACACATCGTGGCCGGCGCCCTCGTTGCGGTGAGTGGAGCAGCATCCGCGCTGTTCGTCGTAATCGCGAATGCGTGGATGAACACGCCAACGGGATTTCGACTGCAGAACGGCGCGCCGGTGGACGTCGATCCGATCGCCGCCATGCTGACGCCCGCGGCATTTCACGAGATCCTGCACATGCTGCTGGCGGCGTATGCGGCCACCGGGTTTGCGGTGGCCGGCATCCACGGCTTCATGTTGCTGCGCGATCACCGCAACGCGTTCCACCGGCGGGCGCTTGTCGTGGCACTCATGGTCGGGGTACCGGCCGCGATCGTGCAGCCGATTTCGGGCGATATCAGCGCGCGATACGTCGCGCAACGGCAGCCGCCGAAGCTCGCTGCCATGGAAGGACAATTCCGCACCGAGTCCGGCGCGCCGCTGCGCCTCGGGGGCATTCCGGACGTCGTCGCCCAACGGACGCGTTGGGCGATCGAGATTCCTAACGGACTGTCGCTGCTCGCCTTCCACGACCCGCACGCGGTCGTCCGGGGCCTCGATGCCGTGCCGCGGCGGGACTGGCCGCCGGTTCCAGTGGTTCACGTCGCCTTCCAGATAATGGTGGGACTGGGGACATATCTCGCGCTGTTGGGCGTGTGGGTAGCCATCGAGGCCTCGCGGCGGCGCGACCTCGCGGCCAACCGTTGGCTCATGCGCGCCGTGGCCATCGCATCTCCGATGGGATTTCTGTGCATCGAAGCCGGTTGGACTGTCACCGAGGTCGGCCGACAGCCGTGGGTGATCTTCGGCGTCATGCGGACGGCTGATGCCGTGACGCCCATGCCGGGTCTCATCGTACCCTTTCTCGTGATCAGCGCGCTGTACTGCTTCCTCGGCGTCGTCGTGGCGTGGCTCCTCTACGACCTCGTGATGCGCAGCCCGATCATGCGTGAAGGCGACGGCACGATGGCGCCGGTCGCTGCCTAACGGAACCGCGCATGGCGACTGCGATTGCGTTCGTCGCGTTGGTCGCGCTCAACGCCTACGTGCTGCTCGGCGGCGCGGATTTCGGCGGCGGCGTATGGGACTTCTTCGCCACCGGTCCGCGACGCGCCGAGCAGCGCGCGTTGATCGCCGAAGCCATTGGGCCGATCTGGGAAGCCAACCACGTGTGGTTGATTCTGGTCGTCGTCCTGCTGTTCACGTGCTTCCCTCCGGTGTTTTCCGGCCTCGCGATCGCGCTTCACATCCCGCTCACGCTCATGTTGATCGGCATCGTGCTGCGCGGCTCGGCGTTCGCGTTCCGGAGTTACGGGAGCGCCGAAGACGGCCCGCAACGACGATGGGGCCGTGTGTTCGCCATCGCGAGCCTGCTCACGCCGGTGCTCCTCGGCGTGTGCATTGGCGCGATTGCATCCGGGCGCGTCGGTGTCATCCTCGAGCAAGTGTATCGCGGCGGCGGGGGCGAGTCGTTCGTGTCCTTGTACGTGTCGCCGTGGCTGTCTCCGTTCACCATTGCCGTTGGCGCGCTCGCGCTTTCCCTGTTCGCGTTTCTCGCCGCGACGTACCTAACGGTCGAAGCGGACGACGCGGAATTGCGCGAGGATTTTCGGCGCCGCGCGCTCGCCGCAGCGATCGCGGTGTTCGTGACTGCGTTTCTCGCGCTGTTGCTCGCGCGGTCGCACGCGCCTCGTGTCAGTGCCGGCCTCATCGCGTCTGCTTGGGCGCCATTGCTACATGTGTTGACGGCCGTCTCTGCGATTCTCGCTATCGCAGCGCTCTGGACCAGGAAGTGGCGCGTGGCGCGCGTGGCGGCTGCTGCGCAGGCGACGCTCATTTTGTGGGGATGGGCCGCGGCGCAGGCCCCGTACCTGATCCCGCCCACGCTCACCATCGGCAACACCGCTGCGCCGCGGCGAACCCTGGCTCTATTTCTCATAGCGCTTGCGCTCGGCGCTGTCGTGCTGTTTCCGTCGATCGCCTACCTCTTCCGCTTGTTCAAGTCCGCGCGCATGCACGAGCCCGGTGCGAATCGGACGAAATGACTTTCGTCTAACTGCTGCGTTTGCCATTAACGCAGGCTGACACGGGTCGTCCAACGATATGAACGGCCGGCTCGACGGCCGGTCTTTGTATTTTCGACGCGCGAATATCAGGTGCGCTTCCGAGCGCAAGGGACGGATGAGATGATCGAACAAACAAAGCGAAAGCTGATGACGGTCGCGCTAGCTGCCTCGCTCATCGGCGTTGCGGCGTGCGCGTCGAGTCCGCGGGGCGAGCGCGTGTATGTGAGCGAAGCGCCGCCTGTCGAGCGTGTCGAAGTCATCGGCACGGCGCCTGGGCCGAACTATGTGTGGGTGCCTGGCCGATATAATTGGGACACACGGAGATACGTTTGGATGCCTGGCCGATGGGTCGTGTCGGATCGGGGGTATCGCGCGTGGCGACCGGGCCATTGGGCCCATGACCGGAGAGGCTGGTATTGGGTGGAAGGGCACTGGCGCTAGGACGCGCACGTTCGGATTCAGGCCTAACGCAGAGCCCGTCTCCCGGGCGCACGAACAGAATGTCCGACACGGAACAGTCCCCATCGCCGACAGCAGAGGACGAGAAAGACGTGGCATCGCGTCCCGCGCCGCCGTCGCCGGAGCCGCCATCGTGCGACATCTGCGGTGCGATGGATCTCACGTGGCTACGGTGCAAATTGATCTGCAACCAGTGCCACACCATCCTGATGACGTGCGGCGATCTGTGAGGCGCGCTAATCGCTCGGCGGCTGCCCAACGGAATCGGCGGGTGGCGCATCCGCTGCGAGCTCCAGCTGCGCGCTCAACGTCTCGGGACGGGTCGTTGGCGCGTCGCACGCGTAATGGCGGCACACGAACGCCGTGGCCGCGCCGTTGATGGGCGTGCGGTCGCGCAGCAGCGCGATGCCGCCGTTGGCTCGTCCGGCGGCAAGGACCAGTCCCGGCACGTATTGCTGCGCGGCGACGCGCTGCAGCGCGACGAATCCGACGCTCGACGGATCGCCTAACAAGGCGACCTCGATCGGTCCGTACACGGCGACATCCGCGGCCGTCAGCAGGTGGCCGAACGCGAGGGGATAGCGCTCCACCGCATTACCGATGCTCGACAGAACATCGACGGCGCGTTGGCGCCACGATGGCACGTCGAGCAGATCGCCCAAACGGAGGAGCAGCTCTACTGCGAGCGATGTCCCGGACGGCGTCGCGTTGTCGGTGATCTCGCGCGGGCGGGTGATCAGCGCTTCGTGATCGTGCGCGGTGTCGTAGAAGGTCCCGGTGTGATCGTCCCAGAACCACCGGAGCATCGATTCGGCCATGCGTCGGGCCTGTGCCACCCATGATTCATCGAAGGTGAGCTCGTACATCGCGATCGCCGCCAGGGCGACCGCGGCTTGATCGTCGAGGAAGCCCGGCACGCGCCGCGCGCCGGGCGACGCGCTCCACACACGCGTCGCGCGCCCATCGTGCACAAGCTCGCGGAGGAGGAACGTGCCGGTGCGCACCGCGAGTGCGCGCGCCTCGTCGTGCTCGAGTACCCGGGCGGCCTCCGCAAGCGCGCGCAGCATGAGCCCATTCCACGACGCGAGAATCTTCTCGTCCCGCGCCGGCCTCGGGCGCCGCGCCCGCGCCGCGCCAAGCGCGGCGCGCGCGCGGCGCACGAGGCCGTGCAGCTCGTCGCGCGTGAGGCCGCCGCCGACGCGCGCCAGTGTGGCGTCGGGATCCCCCGCCACGTGGAGAATGTTGCGTCCCTCGAAATTCCCCGACCGCGTTACGCCCCAGTATGCCGCCGCTGCGCCGGCGTCTTCGCCTAACAATGACTCGAGCTCGCCGGCATCCCAGACGTAGGAGCGGCCTTCCTCGCCCTCGCTGTCGGCGTCCAACGACGCGTAGAACCCGCCCCCCGGCGCGGTCATCTCCGCGCCGACCCAGGCGATGAGGTCCTCCACCACATCCCGGATCTGCGGGTCCCGCGTCACCTGAAACAGGTGCACGCCTAACCGGCACATCAGGGCGTTGTCGTACAGCATCTTCTCGAAGTGCGGAACCAGCCACCGCGCGTCCACGCTGTACCGGTGAAACCCGCCGCCGATCTGATCGTGTATCCCGCCGCGGCTCATCGCGAGGAACGAGTCCCGCGCCACGATCATGCCGTTAGGCAAGAGCCCGCGCCGCCACGCCACCAGCGCGAACTCGAGCGCCATCGCGTGCGGAAACTTGGGCGCGCCCTCGAACCCGCCGTACCGCTCATCGAACCGCCGCGCCACGCCGCGCGCGGCGCTTGCCAACAACGCAATGGTCGGCGCGCCGCTCGTACCCTGGGCTGTCGCCATCCGCGTGTACATCGTCCGCACTTGGCCCGCCGCCGCCTCGACATCGCCGCGCCGCTCGCGAAACGCCGTCGCCACCGATGACAAAACTCGCCGAAACGACGGCATGCCCTGTCTGTCGTTGGGCGGGTAATACGTACCACCGTAAAACGGCACACCGTCAGGTGTCAGAAACACCGTCATCGGCCACCCGCCCTGCCCGGTCATCGCTTGCACGGCACTCATGTAAATCGCGTCCAGGTCCGGCCGCTCCTCGCGATCCACCTTGATGTTCACGAACAACTCGTTCATGAGCGCTGCCGTTTCCGGATCCTCGAACGACTCGTGCGCCATCACGTGACACCAGTGACACGCGGCGTATCCGATGCTCAAGAGGATCGGCCGGCCTTCACTCCGTGCGCGCCCGAGCGCCTCAGTCCCCCACGGATACCAGTCGACCGGATTCGCGGCGTGCTGCCGCAGATACGGACTCGTCTCGCGCGCCAGTCGGTTCATGCCAACAACCTGCACTCCTGAGCCATCAGGCCACTCACTGCCATTCGCGTCCGTGCGCCATATAATCCCACCATGTCTTCCAATGTAGTCGGCTCGAAGCGGCGCGATCCGGGCCGCCTCGTCGCGATCATTGTCACGCTCGTCGTCCTTGCTGCTTGGCCGCTTGCCCTCTCGCCGCTCATCGACCTCGAGACACTCGCGCCGGTGCCCGGCGCGCATCTCACCCTCGGACCCGGCTATCTCATCCTCGCGCCGATCTGCGACGTGATGGATGCCCTCACGCTGCTGAGCGTGAGCCAGACGATCGCACTGCTCGTCTCGCTCGCGGCACTCTTCATTGTCTGGCGCGAGCTGCATTGGCGCCGGTTCGGTACCACACTCCTTCGCGAGATGCGGTTCGCACTTCTCGCACTCGCCGGTCTGGTGCTTTTCTACCTCGTGGCCATCGTCGCGCCGAGGCCCATGGCGCGTTTGACGCTCGACGATGCGAATGCGCTGGCTGTCGACGTGCACAGCCACACGCGCTTCTCGCACGATGGCCGATCCTCATTCACTCCCGACGCGAACCGCGCGTGGCATCGCGATGCCGGCTTCGACGTCGCCTACATCACCGACCACAGTCGCTTCGCCGGCGCGCGTGAAGCAGCGCGGCGGAATCCCGCGCGCGCCGGCGACGGTCTCACGTCCCTGCCCGGAATCGAGTACGTCGCGAACCACGACCATCTCCTTACGCTCGGCGCGAGTGACAGTACTGCTGCGTTGCTTACTGGCGGTCCGCGGCGTGCACTCGCCGCACGGTCGGCGCTTTCCGCGCGAGACCCCGTGATCGTGCAAACGATTCCCGAGCATCTCGATCGACTCCCGGCGCCCGATTCCGCCGGTCTGCGCGGCGCGATTGCCATCGAGCTGTCGGATGGCTCGCCGCGCGGCATCGAACAGAGCCAGCGCGACCGCGCCCGCATCATCCACTTGGCTGACAGTCTCGATCTCGCCCTCGTCGCCGGCTCCGACAACCACGGCTGGGGTAGGACCGCCGTCGCCTGGAGCGTCATGCGCATTCCCGGCTGGCGCGCGCTGTCGGCCGATTCGTTAGGCGAAGCCATCGCTGGCCGCCTGCACGCGGCCCGGCGTCACGCGGTCGAGGTCGTCGCGCGCCGCTCGCCGGATGCGGGCCAGTACGGCGCGCTCGTCGTCGCCACGCTCCCGGCCGTCGGGTGGAACATTCTCCGCACCATGTCGCCGCTCGAGCGCCTGTCGTGGATCGCGTGGGCGTGGATCGCGACGGCCGTCCTGATGTCCGCCATCTCTCGACTCCGCGCTGTCGGGTGACGGATCGCACCACGCGCCGGCCGAGCGGCACATGGATGGCCATGCTCATTGTCACGGTAGCGGCCGTGGTCCGCGGCGTGTTCGCGGTCATCATTACACTCCCGCCCGACGAGACATACTACTGGGAGTGGTCGCGACATCTGGCGAGCGGCTACTTCGACCACCCGCCCGTCGTTGCGCTCGTGATACGGTTAGGCACCGCGCTTTTCGGCGTCACGCCGCTCGGCGTCCGAATCGGGAGTGTGTGCGCTGGGTGGGCGGCGTCGGTCATGCTGGTGCTGTTGGCACGACGACTCGCCGGCGGCCGCGCCGCGCTCGTCGCCGCGATTGCGCTCTGCTGCATGCCGCTCGCCGCCGCCGGACTCGTGCTCGCGACTCCGGACGCGCCGCTGCTGTTCGCGTTCGCCCTCACGCTCCTCGCGCTCGACCACGCGCTCGAGACGGAGCCCGGCAGTCGCGTCGCCACGCGGTGGTGGCTCGCCGCCGGCATTGCGTTAGGCATAGCATTCGTGTCCAAGTACAACGCCGTGCTGCTGCCGGTCGGCGCGTTGATCGCGTGCCTGACGTTCGCACCCCTGCGACGGCAATTGCGCACCGCCGGACCATACGTTGCCACCATCGCGGCCGCACTCATCTTCCTGCCAGTCATCATCTGGAACGCGCGACACCAGTGGGTGTCGTTCGGCTTTCAGCTCGGCCACGGCTTCACATCGGGACACGGCACACCGTTCTCGCGCGAGAGCTCGCTCATCGGCGGGCAGCTCGCGCTCGTGTCGCCGATCCTGTTCGTGCTGTTCGCGATCGTGGTCGTTAAGGGCGTACGCAGCGGTGAGCCGCGTCGCGTGCTACTGGCCGCGGTGTCGGCCACCGTGTTTCTCTTCTTTTGCATAGGCGCGTGGCGGCATCCCGCCGAGGCGAATTGGCAGGCTCCGGCGTACGTCCCCGCGATTGCGCTGCTCGCCGCCCACGCGGCGGCGACGCGCAACCGCGCCTGGTCGCGATGGATCATGGCTGGGTGCGCGTTAGGCGCGCTCATGAGCGTGGCCATCTACGTGCAGTCCATTGTTCCGGTGCTACCGATCACGGCGCGCGATGATCCAACCGCGCGCGGCACGGGCTGGGACTCGCTCGCCGTCCGCATGCAGATGTTGGCCGATCGCGAAACGGCGCGCACGGGCGTGCGCGTGTGGCTTGGTGGCGACCGGTACCAGGAGGCGTCGGAGATCGCCTTCCACCTGCCGTCGCACCCTGAAACGTTCTCGCTCAACCTCGAGGGCCGGCCTAACCAGTACGACCTGTGGCCCGGCTTCCCCGATCGCGCGCGCCGGGGCGACGACCTGTTGCTCGCGTTCGAGGTCCAGTCCAGAGACTCCGTCGGTTCAGTGGTCAGACGCCTTCGCCCCTTTTTCGACGACGCGCGCTTGGTGGATGTGGTTGACCTCCGCCGCGGTTCCGAGGTGCGCACGCGCCGGCGTCTATGGCTGCTCGAGCGATGGCACGGCTCGTGGCCGCCCAAAGATTTCACCCCCTGATCGCCGCCGCGGCCGCACTTGCCTCGAGCCGCCGCGCGCAGGAATGTTTGCTCATGACCGGCGACGCACCCTGTTGGCTCAACGAGTTCAACGACTTTTCCATGACTACTGCACTGGCCTCCGAGCTCTCTGACTATCTCGCCACGCACGACCGGCGCATCCACGACGAGCTGTTCGCGTTTCTTCGCATTCCCAGTGTGAGCGCGCGCTCCGAGCATCGCGGCGACATGACGCGCGCCGCCGAGTGGTTAGCGACGTCCATGCGGACAGCCGGACTGAAGGCTGAGATCCTGCCTACCGGAGGTCACCCAGCGGTACTCGGTGAATGGCGCGGCGCACCCGCCGGAGCCAAGACCGTGCTCATCTACGGCCACTACGATGTGCAGCCCGTCGAACCGCTCGACTTGTGGACCACGCCGCCGTTCGAGCCCGCCGTGCGCGACGGTCGCATCTACGCGCGCGGCTCAGTGGACGACAAAGGCCAACTCTTTCTGCACGTCAAAGCGCTCGAGGCGCACCTGGCCACGCGGGGCTCACTGCCGGTCAACGTGATCGTGCTCGCCGAGGGCGAAGAGGAAGTTGGAAGCGGCAACCTCGCACCCTTCATCGAGCGCCATCGCGATCGCTTGCGCTGCGACTACTGCGTCATCTCCGACTCATCGATGTTCGCGCCAGGTCTGCCCTCGATTCTGTCGTCGCTTCGCGGTCTCGCGTACTTCGAGATCGAGGTGCAGGGACCCGCGTCGGACCTGCATTCGGGTATCTACGGCGGCGCCGTCGTCAATCCTGCAACCGCACTCGCGCGCATCATCGCGACCTTCCACGATGAGCACTGGCGCGTTGCAATTCCCGGGTTCTACGACGACGTGCGCGACTGGGAGCCGCGCGTCCTGAAAGAGATGCGCGCCTTGCCGTTCGACGACGAGCGATTCCGCATGGAAGTCGGCGCGCCTGCACTCGATGGTGAAGCCGGTCGCACGACGCTCGAGCGCATCTGGACGCGCCCGACGTGCGAAGTGAACGGCCTTCTCAGCGGCTATACCGGAGAGGGAGCGAAGACGGTCTTACCCGGTAAGGCAATGGCGAAAGTGAGTTGTCGCCTGGTACCCGACCAAACCCCGGACGCCATCAAGCGCGTTCTCACGGCGCACGTCCAGCGCGTGGCGCCTCGCGGTGTCACGGTCACCGTGAACGCGCTGCACGGCGGCCTGCCATGGCGCGCCGAGATGAGCGGTCCGCTGGTCGACGCAGCGCGCCGCGCGCTCGCCGGCGCCTTTGGTCGAGAGCCGGTAATCACCGGAGAAGGCGGCTCGATTCCCGTCGTCGGGGATTTCGAACGCATCCTCGGCGCGCCGGTGCTGCTCATCGGCTTCGGGCTGCCGGGCGAGAACGCCCACGCGCCAAACGAATGGATGAGCGACGAAAACTTCGTGAAGGGGACGCGCGCGATCGCGATGCTCTGGGACGAACTCGCGAAGCCGGCTGCTTAAACATCGCACCGCGCGTGGGCCCGCGGTCCGCGGGCCCGTGCGGTCAGAGGCCTCCTAACAGGGCGTCGTTGTTAGGCGTCGCCGCGATACGCTTGATCAACCACTCCATACCGGACTGCGGCGGCATCTGCTGCAGGCCCCGACGCAGCGTGAACACGGCGTCCAATTGATCGGGCCGGAAAAGCTTGTCCTCGCGACGCGTGCCGCTGGTCGCGATATCGATGGCGGGGTAGATGCGCTTCTCGGCCAACGACCGGTCGAGTTTGATCTCGCAGTTGCCCGTGCCCTTGAACTCCTCGAAGATCACGTCGTCCATCCGCGACCCCGTCTCGACGAGCGCCGTCGCGATGATGGTGAGTGATCCGCCACCGTGCTGCTGCGCCACCGAACGGGCCGAGCCAAAGAATGCCTTTGGTTTCGCCATCGCCGTGGCGTCGAGTCCGCCGCTCAGCGTGCGTCCCGTGCCGCGCTCAACTGTGTTATGTGCGCGCGCAAGTCGCGTGAGCGAGTCGAGCACGATCACCACGTCCTTGCCGCTTTCGACGAGCCGTCGCGAACGCTCGAGCACTATGTCGGCCACATCCACGTGGCGCTCGGCCGGTTGATCGAAGCTCGACGCGACGACCTCACCACGTCCCCACGAAATCATCTCGCTCACTTCTTCCGGGCGCTCGTCCACCAACAACACGAGCAGGACTGCCTCCGGATGATTGATGGCGATGCCTTCCGTGATGGCTTGCAGAAGCATCGTTTTTCCTGCGCGCGCAGGCGCGACGATCAACGCGCGCTGCCCATAGCCGATGGGTGCGATGAGATCGATTGCGCGACGTGTAAGCTCCGGACCGCCCTTGGCTGCACGTCCCGTTTCCAACACCAACTTGCGATCCGGGTACGAGGCAATCAGCGAACTGAAATCGGGCCGACGTTGCGCGCTGGTCGGATCGTCGCCGTTCACGCGCTGCAGCTCGACTAACGTCGTGCGCCCGCGATGATCACGGCCGGTGGTGGCCTCGATCAGGTCGCCGCGACGGAGCGCGAACTGTCTAACCAGGAACGGAGCGACGAACGGATCGCCGGGCATCGGCAGGTAGCTGTCATCTGCCCGTCGGACAAAGCCGCCTTCGCGTGAGGAGTCGAACCACCCGGTGACTGTGCCATCAGCAACGATAGGCTGTGGCGGCCCGCCGTTGTGATGATCGGGCCGTGGGCCACCGCGTCCGCGACCTCGTCTGCCTCGCCGTCCGTTGTTTGGGAATCGTCCGTCACGCGGGCCTTGGTGAGGCTGACCGCCGCCGCCACCACCTTGATTCATCGCCGGCGCTGTCCCGCCCGTGGTACCGCCGCCGGTACCGGCTGGCGACGCGCCCGGCGGATTCGCCGGCGGCACGTTGGGCAGGGAGTCGGCGGCCGGATCGGAAGGAGGTCCGCCCGATCCACCGCTCGTGCCCTCTCCGTTAGCCACCGGGTAGGACCCTTCTGATTCACCGTTCATGGGGAGCCCAGCATCATCACGATACGGACTGGGTTCGGATTGCGTATCGCGTGGTCCAGCGCCGCGGTTCTGCGGGCGCGGACCGCGACCGCGCCGTGTGGGGCGTCGACGATCGTTCATGCACCAATGCGTGTTATGGAGTGATTTGGAATCGCGCTTGTGGCGCCCACCGATGTGGTGCCCACTACGCTTCTGCTACGTCTCTCGCGAGATGCACGTGTCCGGTATACGCCACCGGTCCGGTGCGATCTCGACGTTTGTATGGAGCTCGGTCTATTGGCGAGTCCGAACCGGGCATCACAGTCGGCGCGCTCGAGCGCCACACACGACTCGTGATTCTACCTTTCCCGCGATCTCCGCAACGCGTCCTTCGCTGCGTCCGGGGATCGCGCATGCAGCTGCGTCAAACGGCAAAGGCCGGATAGAACGCGTTGCCGCACGGACCCTGCCATGCGTTGTGGCCGCCAGGGCTCTGCCCTCGGCCACCTCGATTATCACCTAGTAACGGCTATCGCGCAACCTTTGCGCCGCTCTGCGGTCCGGCCCCAGACTACCGCCGGATCTCATCGTACCCACCTGACGAATCAACGAACCAAGCGCTCTTCTACAACTTCGTCGAGGGAGCGCACCGTTCCGATGATGCGTCGAACCAGCTCGATGATCCGCTCGACCGCGACGCGATGTTGTGCGTCTAGCG
>Ga0310811_10007040_pt1 | contig 14385 bp, 19 predicted proteins | sample YCmetagenome_FD_207642 | JGI IMG/M metagenome (GOLD analysis project Ga0310811, IMG submission 207642) | Soil microbial communities from experimental microcosm in Duke University, North Carolina, United States - YC | ecosystem: Engineered > Artificial ecosystem > Soil microcosm > Unclassified ...
GTTCTTGTGGAGGAGCAGTTGCAATTTACGTTAACCTACGTACTTGTCGAGCGATTCCTTCGTGCCCTGTGTATTCTTTTATCGTCGGCAACTTTATTTATTCAACTGAGTATTTGTTCGCCTTGAATCAAACATGTGTCATGTCCCTAAAAGGGACTCGGGGTTTTTGGCGCGTAGTCGCCGGTACCCATTATCTACTATGGGCGGTGAATCGCAAACAGTCCCCTTTGAGACTAGCTTACGCGCAATGGCTGCCGAGGTCTCGCGCTCTCTCACGCAGTTCTGGATCTCAGAACGATACTTTTGCTGATGGTCAACTATATACTGCATTGTCCTGCGTCAAAAGCCGTCGAGATACGCTGTGCTTATTTTCGTAAATGAGGAGAAAGACAGTGCAAATCTAGTGTACAAATGACTGCTTTTGTAGTAAAATGACATGGGTGTGCCAATAAAAAGCAACGACCGAAAGTTATCACTTGTACTATCATAAGCTTTCCATAACCAGACGAGCACGAGAGACAGTAAAAGTCTGCATTACAGAGGGAAATTGACATGCTATTAACTCCCACCACTGATTGGAAAGCAAAGATGTAACAAAAACCACACAAAGGCGAAAACGACGAGTGCATGCAAATGTATAAATAGACACAAAGCGGACCGGAACGAAACAAATATCCAGAAACCTTTCGAGAGCACGCCAGCGCACTGCAAATAATAAATGATTATTGCTTGGGTTTAACCCATTGCGTGTCCATAGTTGACGCTCTCGCTGAGGTGCTCATTGGCGGGATTGTACGTGAATCCCTTAAACTGCTCTTGTACGGTAGACGAAAGAGCAGAGTCCTCGACAACGGAATCTTGAGGGTCCTCGTTAGTGAAGTCCGGGTCGAAATTAGCCACGTCGAGTACGGATTCCTGAAAGTACAATTTGCTTGGTATAACGAAGAAGAACACGACCGTGGTTACTCACAACACTTGGCTTGAACGGTGGTTGAATCTTTTTGTGGAGGAGCCTAACGTGATTCATGAATGACCGCATAAATAATCAAAGAGAAGGATACGTGCCTATTCCAGTCAACATATTTGGCGAAGAAAGGATGACGCTTGATCTCTTCACCGCCATTTGCTCCCAGACGTCGGGCAGGATCACGTTGAAGGAGACCGATCATGACGCTCCTGGCCTCTGACGGCATATCCGAAGGAAATTGAAGTGGGTCACTGAGGATGCGTTGGTACATCACGTTGACATTCTCGTCATAGAAAGGAGGCAATCCCGTCTGAGTTTTATCAAGTTATGGTCAAAAGCAAATGCTTCAAAAGACGCACCATCATTTCGTAGAGCAGAACACCGAGCGTCCACCAGTCGACCGTCTTCGTGTACCCCTGACTCTCGAGTAGCTCTGGAGCAATGTACTCCGGTGTGCCACAGAACGCTATAGCGACCGGTTATGTCGTTCCATTGAAATCAAGGTCATTCTCACTGTTTGTTTTCTCTGTCTCTGACATGTTGAGTTTACAAAGACCTGATCAGACGATAATCAGCACATCAGTCCCTAGATTGTAGTGTACCTACCAAAATCGCAAAGAGCGATATGACCTGTGTAATCGAGCAGTATATTTTCAGGCTTCAGGTCGCTATGGAACCGTTAGCAAAATGGCACAGCTACCCGCATTAAGAACGCACCGGTAAACTACATTAAATCCGTGTAAATGCTCAAGTGCACATAGAAGCTCTGCGGCGTAGAATCGGCTGCGATCCTGATCAAATTTACCTTCCCTCTGCAAATGATAGAAGAGTTCGCCGCCATTTACTGGGCAGACATAAGTTGTCACCAACTTAGTAAAGGTAAAATACTCACCAAATGACATTACGAGGTATAATTTGTCAGGATTTTGGAAAGAGAACTTAAGTGGAACGATAAACGGATTGTTGACCAATGCCAGGACTGTCCGCTCAGCCAATATATGCGTAATTTCGCCGGGGCGTGATGCGATATGGGCTTTTCGAATCGTCTTGAGAGCATATATCCGCTGCGTATCCTTTTTGCGCACTTGCATTACTTTACCAAAGCTCCCTTTGCCAATCACTTTCAACAGATCGAATGCATCGATGGTCAAAGACTCGTTCCTTATGGGTCTATAGTCGATTTTGAGGTGAAACGAGCCAGTGCCAGCGGTGGCAATGTACCATTGATCTGAAGCATGCTAAATGCAAAGTGTAGTATTCAGGGGACAGTACGGGCTCAAATAAGTGAACCTACATGTCCGTCAAGTACAGGAGTAAGATCTACACGGGCCATGAGCAGGTCGTTACCCATATCTTCTTGGCTGTGTACCGCAGCGGCTGTTCGAAGATATGATGAGACTGATATTGTCGATGTACGGGACACGTCGCTAGTGACATAAACGATCAGAGATGCCTGAGTTATCGCGCATAAACCACATACAAGTCTGCCCGGTATGACCACACAGGGTTGGCTAAATCTCCGCCCATGGCGTCTACCAGGACTTGATTGTTGTCGAACTCAAGGACAACATATGGAAGCCACCACAATCGCCTTCTCTGCATGCTTTCGCGGTTGCTGGTTGACCTTCGTGTAGGTGGGTTGTCAAGCGCTTTTTGGATGACCTCTGGGACATGCACGCCAGGTGCTAAGGAGAGACCGCGTCCTGTATACGTATAACATCAGATAGTATTCAGAATAGTACTGTTCAAAGGTGGGACAGTCGCCTTACCAGAGAAGATACGAATCGTGAGCATACCAGATCGAAGATGAGCTTGCTGGTCGAGAGCACCAGAAGGCTTGGGAGTTGTGGGCCGCGACGGTATCGGTGTGACGGATCGTGAGACGACGCCATTTTCTTTGGCGTCCTTAGACTCTGTGTGGCAGTCAGGACATGAGATCTCATGGAAAACAGTGACCGGTGGATGGGAGATCAGCAAAGGGGTCCGGCGCGTATGGACTTACTTTTGGAAGTGCCTAGTTTCCAGGACATGTTGGATGTAAGGAAAAGTACCAAGGTTGAATAAAGAGAGAGCTATTTGGTCTGTGAGAAGGAATGAGAAGGCGTAGTACGGGCGGTGATGTCGGTTTGGCGACTCTAGTAGCCTATGAGTTATGTGGCTCAAGATAAGATGTCATACATAAGCAGAAGTTCAGAACAGTCTAGTTCTGATCAATATATCAATATTAATGGCATGTACCTCCTCTCTGTCTATCTTATTGGTTCACTGTATGTGGTCGCCGTTAGATATCTTCCGCCACAGCATTCACAATATTAATACTGTTCTTCTCATGATCTTTGCTTAGACTATCATCAAGTTAGCACTGGTTTGGGCGCCACTTCCTGCGGGTGCCCGACATTGATCATCATAACACTGCCCCACGCCATGAGGTAATGTGGGTGTACATGCTGTGAGGAGTGTCGTAATTGTAAAATCTTTAAACGCATTAGATCACCCCGTGTCTTTCAACTATAACGAGTTTTAGAGGCAAACAAGTTTAATCTTCGGACAACAAACATGTATACTCTACACGCGATGAGTCTTCTGAAAGTAAGACGGCTTCAGCCCAAAGCCTTCTTCGTCGTCCCTGATTTGCTCATTTGCTATATGAGACGATTCGAGAGTGTCTGATGTTGATGATGAGATCTGTCCATCAACAGATGGGTCATTACGTCTTGAGTCCTTGTGTCGCAAAACACCAGCCAATGCATGTGGCTGTCGTGAAACAAGGTTCCAGTGAGGAATAGCATCAAACTCAGCATGCGCATTCAGGACTGTTGCCGACTGGTCGTGAAGGTCCTTTCGACTCTGCTGTAGCCTGGTCGTCCAATGTCCCTTGAACTCCCGCTTGAGTATATCAAATCCATTAATGATGTCCGTCATATCAGTGCCGAGCTTCAATAGCTCGACTGCATCTGCGCACTCGGCCTGAAACATGCGCAATGCTTCAGCGTTAATGCCCCTAGTGACGTTCTAAGAAGATACAGATCAGAGGAGAAAAACCAACTCTTTCCACACGTACGTACTTTCGATCGAATGAATGGATCCACGACAGAAATAGGATAACTCTCTAGCATTGTCGTCGAATCTACATCCGGACCGAGAAATGCTGACCAACTATTGTGGGGTTCAGATCGAGGGCCTCGGGAGACATCTTCCGCAGCTTCTGTGAAATGTGAAATACGGGGGAAAATACCTCCCCGCTTGATATCTATGACATGGAGCGAAAATTGAAATTGAGCCCAGAACCTGAGTGATGAAGTCTCAGTCACAAGATGAAAGCTCCCCCGACCGTTCCTCACCTGAACCATTGTTCTATGAGGTTATCCAGGGAATCGACGCGTGGTGCTGCCCACATCGTGGGCTTGTGATATCGTGTGTCACAAGGTATCCGCTTGGATGGGTTTGGAGGCCGCATCCAAAATAGATGCTCATTGGATTCCATTGGCTGAAGGTCAGCTTGTAGTTTCGGAGCCAAGTCCCGTGTCTCTTAGACATTAAGATTCCAATGATCCAGTCGAAGTAATGCAGACCACACCTGGAGCCATCCAATCGTCATAAGCACCAATGCATAGGAATTGAAAGTTCGGCATGCTTCAGAGGCAGAGGGTTGATTGAGGGCCCTTGGACGAGCCCATTGTTTGATCGCAGAGATCAAACAACGAAGGCTGGGTACAATATCGCAATATGTCTTGATAAGGTCAGTGTTCATCAATCCAAGCCTCTCGTTCACATTTATGTCGATGTGAAGCCCGGATGCAGGATCGGTGAGCTTAACTAGAAATCAAGATAGAGGGTGAGGAGCCGAAACAACCCTTGCAATTTGTGGTGACAAACCAATGGGAACCCGGGCCCAGGGAATTGCTTCAACGTCTGTAAAGCCTGCATGTCGCATTGTCCAAGCAAGTTTTCTGTCACTTGATCAGCACCGTTGGCGTTGGCTCGTGAGTAAGGTTACCTAGTATGGTAGATGGCTTCTAAATATCAGCGTTATTGATACCTCAGTAGTACAAATGGAATGGAACATACAAGGTAGATGCTTCATGTCCATTTCCGGAGAAAATCCTCGAGACCAATTGGCATCCTGCCAGAAATTAACGAGAACACGAGTGGCTGGTTGATTATTAATGACTTACAAGCACAACAAGATCCAGGTCTCCATCTCCTGTACTTGGCATTGTCATATACACTGAGCTCCCATAGGGCTGCACGTCATATCTCGGTCCATATTTGCATTGGATGATATGTCTAATTTTGCGAATTAACCGGTCTCTTGTGTCAATTCTCTCGTCATTCCAACTTGAACTAATGTTGTGGTTAGTGTCATTCAGTGGGAACTCTGACGACAACCAGAGTTAATGTGGAAAAAGGGAACGGCGAGCTCGCTAGACACACCTATTCTAATTTTCTCGGCATGATTGGTCTATCACGAATAGTGGGAAGTCAGCCAATGAAGATGCAGTTTCGGAAGACAAATTACATTTTTGGGGTTATACTTGACCGTTTCATTATTGGGTAGCGCAGGTGCAGCAGTTGTGTGTACACCGCGTGAAAACTGGCCCGCACCACACGGTCGACTGTGTGTCAAAGGCTTGAGACTAGTCACGATGCCACCGCAGACAATCCATCTTCGCACTATCTTCGCGTGCTGGGGAATCCGATGCAAGCCAACACCAGGTGCAAATGCAGCATGATTCTGTGATCGTGGTAAGGAGGCGAATGCAGCAGAGACGATCAATAAACCCACATGAGTGCTGATAAATGGATTCTGGACAACCAAGCGGTATGACCTACAAGACTCGGGCTGGTGCTGAAGAATGTTGTGTAGAATCAGTTGTGTGATATTACACAAATAGTTCTTGCTTTGCACGATGCGCGAAGACATAGAACAAGTGCTAGCTGCAAATATTGAGCATGTGCGTGAAAGGTGGAGATGAAAAATGTAGGTACTCAATAAATATCAAAAAGTAGAATTTTGACTAAAAAATTCATAATGCATTAAGGGGGAATCGAACCCCCGGCGGGTCGATGGCAACGACCCAGGTTACCACTACCCCATTAATGCGGTGAAGCTTGTTGTGACATATCTCGTTATAATTTAATAACGTTCAACGACAGGAAATATACAGTCTCCCTTATCACTGAATAACAACACAACAATAACACATATTCGTATCGGATATATTGTAGTGTATACCTTATGTCGCTGCAAATTAGGCCCAACAATAATTGTTTTATTTTGTTGCGAGCTCGTTGCAGCGGCAGCACTGGATGAGATGTCGAAAACACAATAGAAATGCACAATTTCGTCACACTATGTCACGCGCGGCCATGGTCAATGCACGTGCACCATGGCATCCAAAGTCCGACGGCGCATGTCGCACCACCTATGCACTGTACATAGAATATATATGCTCGACACCATGATGCATCTTGGCTGCTTGTAGGAGGCTTAAAATTTCATCCCCGCGCCATGTATTGATTACATCCTTCATACATTTTTCACGATCCTCATGTGTGAGAGAAGGTTGTGAATGTGGTGAAGGGTGGGTGGTTGCAAAAAATTTGAGCTGCCTTTGGCATTGGTCGACGGTCCTTGTACTGTGACAATGTCCTCTGGTGTGTTCAAACTTCAAAGGAACAGATGCTGGTATGTGCCGGTTCTGCCAAATGCAAGAAAAGCAGAGACTCAACCCAGCCGAGTGTGTGATTTCCCAATCAAGCCCAACTGTCACGCTTTACTTATGAATCATGAATATCGTGCTGGAGTGGTGTCCTATTGATCAATTGACATAGAAACACCTAGAGTAGACTCAGAATGGTTTATTTTATATACATCAAAAGTTCATAAGTTAATAGGTCAGGTGAATCCTGATTTTAGTGTCCAAAAATCACTCATTTTGGGTTACTTGCACAATGTTTCATCTCGGGAGCTAGCACTTGTTCTCTAGGTATTCCGAGTGAAATATATGTAGAGTTGAACTCTGGAGTGCATTGTGCATTATCCATCGATTGTGCATTCCAGATCAGGTTATAGTACAAGAAATTTGTTCTTTGTTTACATTGACGTTCTTAAAATGAAGAAATGGTTTGGCTGTATCCTCCATTACTCCTAAACTGCGCTACGACCCGCCCATCATAATTCACTATCACATCTCTCTCCCTACCTGCAACATTCTGATCGACGGTAAAGATTGCTGTCGTTGGCCTGCCATCATTCCACGCAAAATCGAGAGTGATCCCCCCACGTATGCGGGCACCCTTCATTTCGCCAGTCGACCACGTGAGAGGAAGAGCAGGTAGAAGCGTAACCTGGAGCGGAACGTTGATGTTCGCAATGTCAGGGGCTTGTAGCAGTGCATTCTGTGGATTTGAACTCAAGGTTCAGTTGTAGATTCCCAGATAAGATAACTCCAACATCTTACCAAAACAGCGGCAGGATATCCCAAATTTGCATCGATCTGGAAGATTCCATCAGATGTGTACAAGGAAAAGAGGTTGGGCGCAATATTGCTCTTGATGGTGTGCTGCATTGGATTAGCATTAGTAGCATAATATAACCGCTGGTGCTTACCGTAAGTTCTTTGTAAAATTCAGTCTCGTTTGCAAGCTGCGCCCACGCCGCGGCCCTCCAAACTTTCTCCCATCCTGCATCCGCATCAGGGCCTCTTCCAATGCCTCTATGGAACAGACTGGTTTCCGCAGCATTCAAAATTTGTTCTTTGGTATAATGCATGAAGGTCCCATTGACAATAAGACCACCTTGTAACTCAGGGGAATAAGATGCTATCGCATAACCGGGGTATAACTAGTGAAGGCTGTTAGCTCGAGATGATGGTTGGAAAATAAGGGCCTACGCCAATCAGATGACTCAGATGCCTGTGAGTGTCATCTGGCATATCCATGTCGACTTTCCACTCTGGATATAGCATTAACATATCGTGGATACACAGAAGACAAGATAGCAACCTTGCAGTTGACCCCACTGTCCAATACGCAGTCCTTTGTCCATCTGTTGCCGTTTGGAAATAACCGCTGTACATCCCATGAGAAAAATGCAAGACGAACGGGGGATTGTTTCCCACCATCTAGAAATGCAGTGTCTGTATCACCAGCTGCCTCGAAACCGTTCTCGATTGCATTGAAGAGCTGCCAGATCAGCTGTTGAGCATGTGCGCAACCTGTCGCGATGGTCAACAATATTCAAAAGTTTTCAGAGTGTAGCTCACCGAGAGTAATAGGGACCTGCTCTGGTGAATTGCAAGGTGCGGTAACAAGGGTCGAATCGTTGAAGTGCAAGTCCTCGATGAGCTTCTCTAGATGAAAGCTGGCAACAGACTGTACGAAATTCAGCTAAAAGTGACTTCCAAAAGTCCTATAGTAGAGTACCTTGACTAGCGGCCATCCTTGGGTCTTCCACCATTGTACATCATTGGTGTGGTCAAAATGATCCCATGCATGTATCATCTATGATGGAATTAACCAAGCCCACTGCAGACACAGCAGAGAATACGTACCATCCAAGCATTGGATTCTGAGGACATAAACATGAGCATTTATTCAGTAAGAAAACTAAGAAGAGCCATTGTACCTGGATAATTGGCCCATTGAGCCGAGTTCCCGCCAAGCTTCATACCAGTATGGCCGAAGATCTGTTGGATAACTTTATGTATTTCAATTCTAGAAGAAGTTCTCCGAAAACGCACATTCATTTCACCGTGTGTCACAAATCCTTTGCTTATGTTGTACAGAACCTGAGCAGTGTACGCGCCGCGGGGTCCCCACGTATCCTGCGGAAAACAAGGGGTTAGCTTCAGCCAAGTCAGTTATATCAGCAAGCCGATTACTTCAATATAGTCAAAGAGTGACTGAGTCACATCCAGATTAGACATTTCAGCAGCCCAATAGTTCATTTGGATGTTGATATTAGAATCTAGTCGTGAAATGAGGATACCTTCTTTCATGGAGGCAAGGTGCTTACGATAATCTGTTATTAGTTGGTCAGAGTCGCGGTTAGTCTATGCATCAAATCACTCACCAGCGCCCCAGGGGTTTGAATACCCATCAGCCCATAAACCCTGTAAATTTGCAGGCAGAGTGCCTCTAGCGCTGCTGGCTAGGAGGTATCTTCCATAGTTGAACAGAACCCATTCCAAGTAAGCATCCCCAACAGAAGTCCGGTATCCAGCAAGAATTTGATCAGTAGGGATATTGAGATCCGGAGTCTGCCCCAAGGAAAGCGAAAAAGGGGTAACGAGGGAGGTATAGTCTTTAACATGTTCATTTAGCATCTCAGCGTAAGATGTACGATTAGCGGAGGAAAGTAACGTGACAAGATTGTTGTGTGGATCCGGTCCTTGGAAGGAGTAGTTGGCAGCTGCGTTTCCAGCAGCCATGTCGTAGTTCGTTCCTCCGACCCAGCTGATCCACACCTCAGATGCACCAAGGACGGTCAAAGTAGCATTAGGTGGGGATGCCCCAGATACCACAGAACACGAGACCAGCCCGCCAGGTGCCTGCGCTTGCGCGAGAATCTCATAAAGCATACCGGGGATGGAGACGTAGTTCCTGATGCTCAGCGTTCTGTCATCCAGACAGGTAACATTCGGAGTTGGGAGGCCATCGACCCCGGCAACAGTGTAGGCGTAAGTCACAGCTGGAAGGACGTGAAGAGTTGTGGTGTTCAGGTATTGTACACATGCTTGAAGAGGGTGGGAGCAAAAGGATTCCCTGAGCACAGTGGTCAGAAAGCACCTTGATACAGGTAAGGAAGGACAAACCGGAGAAAAGTAGTACTCCCATCAGACCAGGTAGTACGAGAAACCGCTTCATCCAGGTCCAACCACCTTGCATACTTCGAAACCGAGCCACTTGAATCCAATGTTGCAACCAAGTGTCCCGCGCTGGCGTATGAACCTGTGGAAAATGCGCGGGCAACCCATTGAAAACAGTGAGTGCAGATAGAAGGTGTTCGAGAATTCGCTCAAGAAAACTACGTGTCCACCTACCATATGTGTCACCAGGTGTCATAATCTCATCAATATCTTCATGGCAGAATGAGGGATGAGGAAAGCTGCGCGACTACGCCAAAAACTCGGAGACATACTGTCAATTGTCCCTGTGGTACTTGAAAAAATAGCTTCGCGAATATTCTGCATTTTCCCGGCTATTTTGGACTGTTCGGAAGGTAAGTGATTGCCCCCATTGTACGACTATGTGGATATTTAGTACGTTGTAATCTTGTATATCGGAATATTTTAAAGTACGACACGCACGGGATCCTGGAAGGGACCTCCCGACCATAGGGACTCGATGTTGATTTGTGTGACCTCTTGGATAGTACCACCAGGTAACATCGCTATGCACATTTGAATACCATTTGGTGATCACAATAATTATCAATAAGCATTGCTCACCACCCAAGTGCCCATTGCCGATGGGTAAGAATTCTTTAACCCATATCGTCCCAGGTGCAGTATACCAGAGACCATTACCAGAATTCGGAAAGCCAGGAGGCGCAGAAGGTATCAAGGAGACATACGTCACAATACCCAAAGCGCTCAGCAAGCGTTCTCGGGCTGAGTATGGGAGGATTACATGGAGAGTCGTAGAGGCCTGGAGAAGACAGGCCCAGAGGGAATTTCCAAGGACCTGAAATACTTCCATCTTTGCTGGTCACTTCTAAACTTGCGAAGTGAATGAATAACTAAGAGGTTTATTTCGCAAATCCTTTCCTACTGATAGGAAAGGTAGAGGACAACGTACTTGAGACCAAGGGTAAGCACACTAGAAGCGGTCGACTTTCTTAAAAGGCGCGACCAGGAAAATTATCTATTTGTGTGGCCCTATGGTGTTCGGAGATCCATAGTATGTGAAAGGTGCAAGTTGAGGGTCACATCAATGGGAGATGCTATTTTTAGTCACACCTTTAAGAGATAGATATCTGGATCACAGGCGACATTGACATCGCATTAATGGGGTAGTGGTAACCTGGGTCGTTGCCATCGACCCGCCGGGGGTTCGATTCCCCCTTAATGCAAAGCATCACTTATTTTTGTGCTACTTTCCTGTTCGTTTTGTATGACTGCAAGTTGGAGTCTAGGTACCACTTAAATCTCACCTCGGACATTTGTACTTTGTAATCACTGTAATGCCTAATCGTCACTCAATTCAGCGAATTAAATCATAAAAATTACATTGGCGTCTTGCCATAAACTCGGTGCACAGAATCATTGAACGGATTTCACTCAGATTTCCTTTACAACGAGTTAGAGGCAAATCAACGGAATAACACGCCAAGTCACGTGATGAAATCTGGTAAGTATTATTCCTGTAGTTCTTTGGCATTGCAAATAATCCTCAGATTTACAGCAGATACACAACAGGGCAATATAGTCTATTATGCAACTTTGACCCCACCCCATGCAACCTTCTGTCCAGTCGTTCTCGGTGCGCTCTCTGCTTTTGGTCCATCAGCACTCTTTTTCTGAATCTGAGTAGGGGCTGTACGTGGTGGTAATGGTGATGCTTTGATGCCGTCAAGCACACGCGCTGCATGCTCAGAATTACGGATGAACCACCCTGCATATCGGCGGCCAACTGTTGACTCAGCGATGTGGACCATGTTCTGGATGATTGTGTTAGTTCTTCAAAGGGAATTAGATGAATGAAATAACGAACCTGGTCTATCACGAAGTTCAAGTCACTTATGGACATCCACTCGCCATCAAGTAAACTCTCAGAAGGTCTTGATCCCTCATCGTTGTCCTTCTCGCCATTCGCAGCAGTACCACCAGTATTCACGCGTCCAACACATCGTCCAGCGTTTTTCATGACCATCATCCAACTCAGTACCTCCTCTTCGTCTACACCAGCACCCGATGTATCCAGGAAACCAGTAAGCTTCTGTGCATCGAGGCTCGTATAGAGCTTCAGGAGACTCTTAAGGCTGGAGATTGGTGTGAGCGACATGAAATGAGACGACGCAGCCCGGAGGTGTCGCTGAGTTGGATCACCAAGGACTACGCCAGGGTTCTGCGAGGATGGGGAGGTCGGCGTTGGTGGGATGAGCATCGAAGCGAGTGCGGCAGGATCGTCATATGGTGGGGAGTTGGCACAGATGAATTTGGGACAGGCATACAAGAACAGCTCTTCAAATGTCGACAGACCTTCCTCGCTAAATGAATTGAATATACATATATTAAGTGACCGCACATGAGCTGTAGCGTCAAACACATACCCTCGGCTCATACGCCCAATTTGGTCGCCATATCGTTCCCGCACAATATTCATTACGTTGTCATCAAGCCTGGTCGGCGCAAGCACGTGGCAAAGCGCCAGCAGAGCATACATCCGATCTGCCGTTTTGTTGATCTAACAAAGAATAGGCATAAACAGCGATAGACGTAAACACATGAGAGCCCTCACTTGATCATATTGGTAGCTGCGAGTGTGATATTGCCGCGCGCGCATCACCCAGTTAAGAACGCCAGTGAAAACACGAGCTGCATCAGGAATTCTTCGCAACATAAAGTAACATATACCAGCATGATAGGCAGTAGAGACATGTACAGCTGTAGGCGCCGTGAAGGGAGCTTTTTGACCGAGCCCGACGTTTTCCATGACCTTCAAGGCAAGCGTGAAATCGCCAAGCAGAACATGCACGCGCAGAAGACCGATTATAGAGAAATATCCAAGCATGCGATACAAAGGTTTCGTTCCGTATTCGCCAACTATTTCTCTGGCAGAAGAATCGGTCAATTCAAGCAGAGTTTTTAAGTGAAATGACATACTCTATTTCCTCATCACTTTTCCCCTCTGCACGTGCTTTGAGCCATTCATTCACGCGGCTCTTTTGGATAAGCGAATACAAGACATTGAGCACAGAATACGAACTCCAAGCTTGAGCGCCGCCTTCTGAGCCGAGCATAGTCAGCTCATCATCAGTTTTTGACGCAGGACGCGAGCGAAAAAGAGCGAATGATTGGAATTGATAGATGAACTCGTCAATAATGTCCCACAACCAATTTGCAGGGAGGGATAAAGGCACAGGACCGTCGGAGTCTACCAAATCATCAGAAGAGTGGTCGGAATGCAATTTAGGCACGTACTAAGGAGATAGTTGAAGAGCTCGCAGCTATTCTCGTATGAGTGGAACCGGTCGTCTACGTTGGGTTGAAGCCTTGAGTACACGTGTCGGTAGTACAGTTCGCGATACAGGATGAGGAAGATTTGATCATCATTGACTAATGGTGCAATGGTCTCCGCTTCTGGCCACTCCGTTTTTGCGTAGTATTTCTCGGTGAGACGAGTCCAGCCTGACTCGTAAGCGAGAGTTACCTCCTGGAGGTTATTGTCCAATACGGCTTGGTGAAAATGGACGATAAACTACAAGTTGCTGAGCATAAGATCATGAACCAAACGATAGAATACTCACGCGCTTGACGATGTCTGGGATTTGTTCAAATGCAGCTTGCTGTGCGATGTGCTGTTGCATTGCTTGCAAGGAGCCTTCGTCGAGCTGAAGATTTGGGTCATCGTACATTTCATTGGTTGACGAGGGTATTGGAATGGGGATGTCGACATCGACATCGTTAATGTCATCGTCAAGATCTGGCTCAGCAGCCCACAGTGCAACGCGTTGGTGAGCCATAGTTTTTTCTGCTTCAAGGACGTCTTTGACGGTGAGCAGGACAGAAACTTTTGGGTTTGCGGATTTTGCCGTAACAAAGTCGGCTTTCCTCATTAGGCGACGAATTACTACAGTAGAGTCTCTGTCACTTTCCACTGGTCAGCGCAGTCCATCCTATAAGTTTATACTTCCAAGATGCCTCCACGACCAATGAATGATGAGGAGGTCCTGAGTGAGATGAACAAGATGGTACGTCTGCGCATGGTCTCGCACATATATGATGCCGATGCCCTACCCCCTCCTCGGTCGAAATACAAACGGATCTAACATCATAGCTCGTGTACATAGGTTGCTTTCATCAAGCAGGAGGCTCTGGAGAAAGCGCGTGAGATCAAAGTGAAAGCGGATGAGGAGTTTGCTATCGAGAAGGTATGCAGTGTTACTCCACTTCGTAGTCCTTAATGCGCAATGCGTATCTATCTTGAAAGGCAAAACTTGTGAAGCAGGAACAACAGGCTATCGACGCACAGTTTGAGAAGAAGCGCAAGGGTGCTGAGGTTGCACAGAAGATGTATAGTACCCACTCGCCTCATATTGGGATATCATACTAATCGCCTACTATTATTCAGCGCACAGTCTAACCTGACTAACAAATCGCGATTGAAGCTTCTACAGCGTCGCGAGGAACAACTGCAGGAACTATTTTCTATCGCTCGGACATCAATTCTGACATTTGCCGAAGACGAAG
>Ga0310811_10007042_pt1 | contig 14380 bp, 13 predicted proteins | sample YCmetagenome_FD_207642 | JGI IMG/M metagenome (GOLD analysis project Ga0310811, IMG submission 207642) | Soil microbial communities from experimental microcosm in Duke University, North Carolina, United States - YC | ecosystem: Engineered > Artificial ecosystem > Soil microcosm > Unclassified ...
CGCGTCGCCCGCCAGCGATTCCGGGCAGACCACGCGGAAATCCGGGTGATTGCGCTGCCGGAACCAGTGACAGGCCACGCACGTGCCACAAGGCCGACCGTCGTCGAGCGGCTGTTCGCACAACAGGCCTTGTGCGAGCTCACGCGCAAACTCGACCTTGCCGATGCCCGGCTGGCCGTGCAGCAGCAGCGCATGGGGCCAATGCGCACGCAGCGTCTGCAGCCGCTGCCAGTCCTCGCGTTGCCAAGGGAAGCTCATAAGATGGTGCTCAAACGTTGGCGATCACTTGCGCCAGCCGCTGGCGAACTTCTTCGCGCGACTGGGTCGAATCGATCACCGCGAAGCGCCGGGGCGCTTGCGCGGCGCGGCGCAAGTATTCCGCGCGGGTGCGCGCGAAAAAACCGGCTGATTCGCTCTCGAAGCGGTCCGGTGCGCGCGCCGCCGCGCGCCGCGCCCCAGCGGTGTCCGGCGGCAGGTCGAAGAGCACCGTCAAATCGGGCTGCAAGCCATTTTGCACCCAGGTTTCGAGCGTCGCCAGCTTGTCGAGCGACAAGCCCCGGCCACCGCCTTGGTAGGCGAAGGTCGCGTCGGTGAAACGGTCCGACAAGACCCAGTCGCCGCGCGCCAGCGCCGGTTCGATGACCAGGGCGATGTGCTCGCGGCGCGCGGCGAACATCAGCAGCGCCTCGGTTTCGAGATGCATCGGCTGGTGCAAGAGAATCTCCCGCAGCGCTTCGCCCAGTGGCGTGCCGCCCGGCTCGCGCGTGAGCAGCACCATGGCCCCGGCCGCCGCCGCCCGCTCGGCGAGCCGGTCGCGAAACCAGGCCAGATGCGTGGTTTTGCCGGCGCCATCGATGCCTTCGAAGGTAATGAACTTGCCGCGCGTAACGCTCGGCGGCCCCGCCAAGGACGGTGATGAAGCGCTCATATCACTGGCCTCGAATATATTTGTCGACGGCCTTGTTGTGATCGCCGAGATTGTCCGAAAACGCGCTGGTGCCATCGCCGCGCGACACGAAATAGAGCGCGCGCGTGTCGGCCGGGTGCAGCGCCGCCTCGATCGACGCGACGCCCGGCAGCGCAATCGGCGTCGGCGGCAAGCCGGCGCGCATATACGTATTGTACGGAGTGTCGGTCTGCAAATCGCGTTTGTGCAGGTGGCCGACGTACGACTCGCCCATTCCGTAGATCACGGCCGGGTCCGTTTGCAGCGGCATGGCGATCTTCAGGCGGTTAACAAAGACCGCGGCGACCATCGGACGATCCTCGCGCTTGCCGGTTTCCTTCTCGACGATCGACGCCATTTTTAGCGCTTCATAGGGGGTCGCATACGGCAGCCCATCGGCGCGCTGCTTCCAGGCCTCTTCCAGGCGCTGCTGCATCAGCCGGTACGCGCGCCGGTAGACATTCAGGTCGCTGGCGCCCTTGTCGAACATGTAAGTGTCCGGGAAGAACATGCCTTCCGGCTCGCTGGGCGATGCGCCTGCCATCGGCCTTCGCGCCGCGCGCGTCCCGTTGCCGTTGAGCGCATCGACGCGCGTGCCGGCAGCCACGGCGCTGGCGCCCTTGCCGGTTGTCGGGCCGCTCGAAGACATGACGGAATCCGCTGCCGACTTGTCCGCAGCGTTTTCGGATTCGGTTACCCCAGTGGCGTTTGCCGGTACGCCGGTGGCGTTCGCGTCTAGGTCCGCCGCGCTCGCGGGGGCCCGGCCCACGCTCTTCTGGATCAGCGCGAACAGTTCCCGATCGCTCATCGACGCGGAATCATGGCGCAGCGCCGGACTTGCATCGAGTTCCGCGCGCATGCGTTTGAAAGTCCACCCTTCGACGATGGTCACCACGTATTCGTTGACGTCGCCGCGCGCGATTTTCTGCAACACCTCGTACGGCGTAATGCCGCTCGAAAACTCGTAGTTCCCGGACTTGAGCGCGCTCGACAGTCCCAGCACCCGCCACGAACAATGAGGTATTGACGGGCACGCCGCCTCGTTCGAGTTGAACGGCGACGCTACGCAGGCTGCTGTGCGGCTTGATCGTCACATCGAGCGTCGATGGCGAGAGCTCTAGCGCCGTGTGGGCCCACCGATAGGCGAACGCGGCGGCGGCGCCGAGCGTGACGAGCGCGACCAGCGTCGCGCTCAGCAAGACTTTCTTGAATACGGACATGCGAAACAAGGTTGACGACGACCCAATATAATAATCGCTTGCTCCCGCCAAAGTCAGAATTGACAAAGCCAGCCCGCCATGAACGACCCTCTTTCCGCTGCCTGCACTTCGTCGCCGACTTCGTCGTCGACCACCTCGTCGGAAGTGTCGCCGGCTGCGTCGTCCGGTTTGCCGCCCAGCGCGACGCCCGGGGCGGCTGCCCGCGTGCGTCCGTCGCCCGAGGATTTCGCGGCGTTGCGCGGCCCGCACGGCACGTACGCGCTGCTGGACCAGTTCGGCGTGATCGACGCGGTGGGCGACGACGCCGCGAGCTTCCTGCATACACAACTGACCAACGACGTGCAAAGCCTGGAGTCCGGCAGTGCGCGGCTGGCAGGTTTCTGCTCGCCGAAAGGCCGCCTACTGGCGAGCCTGCTCCTCTGGCGCGCATCGGACCGGGTGCGCTTGCTGCTGCCGGCCGATCTTCAGGCGCAGGTGCAAAAGCGGCTGTCGATGTTCGTGTTGCGCGCGAAGGCGAAGCTCAGCGACGCAACGGACGGACTCGCGGTGGTCGGGTTCGCCGGCCATGTGCGTGACGCCCTGTCGCAGTGTTTCGACGCGTTGCCGGACGGGGTTCACGTGAAAATCGACGGGCCGTCGGGCGCATTGATCCGCGTACCGGACGCCGATGGTGTGGCGCGCTGCCTGTGGGTCGGCCCCAAGGCGGAGGTCCATGAAAAACTCGCCGCGCTCGACGACAAGTACGGTATCCGCCGCGTGCCGCCAGCCGTCTGGGACTGGCTCGACATACGCGCCGGCGAGCCGCGCATCACGGCGGCGACGCACGAAGCGTTCGTGCCGCAGATGATCAACTTCGAAGTGGTCGGGGGCGTCAGCTTTCACAAGGGCTGCTACCCGGGGCAGGAAGTCGTGGCGCGCAGCCAATACCGCGGTACGATCAAGCGCCGTGCGAAGCTCGCGCACATCGACGGTCCGGGCGCCGACGCGATCGTTCCGGGGGCGGAGCTGTACCACTCGGACGACCCCGGCCAGCCATGCGGAATGATCGTCAATGTGGCGTTTGCGCCCGCTGGCGGGGTCGATTGCCTCGCCGAGCTGAAGTTGGCGGCACTGGAATCCGGCAGCGTGCATGCCGGTGCGGCGGACGGCCCGAAACTGAGCTTCCTGCCGTTGCCGTACGCGCTGTCGACCGAAGCATAAACGCTGGCGCTGCCGCGTTGTCCGCGTCCACGCGATGTGCCTGATCGTATTCGACTGGCGTCCTGATGCGCACAAGCCTGGCGATGCGCTGCTGACGCTCGTCGCGAACCGCGACGAGTTCTTTGTCCGCCATACGGCGTCGCTCGGCGCGTGGGTGGATGCGCCCCACATTGTCGCCGGGCGCGATCTGGCAGGCGGTGGAACGTGGCTCGGCGTCACCCGCGACGGCCGGTTTGCCGCCCTCACCAATTACCGCGCGCCTGGCCAAACCCCTGCTCATGCACCGTCGCGCGGCGTGCTGGTGTCCGGCTATCTGCTCGCTGGCGATGCGGCGAATGCGGACCGCGGCGGCGCGCTGCGTGAGCGCTTGACGCCCCTCGCGTATCTGGACCACATCATGGCGAGCGTGGCGGACTACAACGGCTTCAACCTGCTGCTAGGGGATTTCACGCGCCGCGAACTCGTCTGGTTCAGCAACCGCAGCGCCGCGCCGCCGATGTTGCTGAGCGCTGGCGTCTATGGCCTGTCGAACGCGCTGCTGGATACGCCGTGGCCGAAGGTCGAGCGCAAGAAAGCCGCGTTGGGTGCCGCGCTAGCGCGGCACCCAGCAAAACCGGCCGAGCCTCGCGCGCGATTGGAGCCATTGATCGAGCTGCTGCGCGACCCGGCGCTGGCGCCCGACGATGCGCTGCCGTCGACCGGCATCCCGTTCGAGCGGGAGCGCGCCCTGTCGGCCGCGTTCATCGAGACGCCCGACTACGGCACGCGCAGCACCACCGCGCTGACGGTCGAACTCGATGCAGCGGGCCTAAGCACCGTGTGGATCGCGGAGCGCAGCGACGACGATGGGCCACACCGTGTCGCGCGTCCCGGCGACACGTGGCGCGCCGCGTCGTTTCCAATCGCGGCGCCGCCACCGCCAAATGCCGCATAGTCTGGCGCAAGTTACGCTTGCTTGGTGCCCTCTTGTGGCGGCCACTGTTGTGCAGCGTGCAGCACGCGACGAGATGTAATCGACAATCGCCAGCAGGTCGGCACGAGCCGTTTCTGTCCATTCAAGCTCGGGCACGACGCTTCTTGTCAATCAAGGCTTGGGCTTCATCCATGACGCGCTGATGTGGCACTGATGGCCGCTTATCGGCCAACGCCTCCAGCACCTTGGCGCGGAACCATGCATCGTGAGCGTCTGGGTCAGCCGTTAGGCCGGCCGGCAAGCCGCCTTCTTGGGTGACACGCGTTAGCAGGATGCGGACGGCATCCGAAACGGTTAAGCCGAAGCTGGCGAGTTTTTCCGTAGCGTCGGCCTTGAGCTTGTCGTCCACGCGGACGTGCAGCATGGTAGTTTGAGTCATGAGGTTCCTCCGGCTGTCAGTATTATGCATCTCAATTGAGATACATAAAAGAGCCGATGGCCGAGCCGAGGCCTCGCAGTGTACAGAACCATTTCAGCCACCTTCATCTCGTTAGCGTACTTTGTCATCGTCAAACGCCCCCAGCTTCACCAATTGCTTGCCGAAATTACGCCCCTTCAACATGCCGAGGAACGCGTCCGGGGCATTCTCCAACCCCTCGGCGATGGTTTCGCGGTAGCGCACCTTGCGCTGCGCGACCAGCGAACCGAGTTCGTGGAGGGCCTGGGGCCATACGTCCATATGTTCCGTCACGATAAAGCCTTCGACCCGCAGCCGGGACACAAGGATCAACGCCGGTTGCTTCAGCGGTAAAGGATCGCCGTTGTAGCCGGCGATCATGCCGCACAGGGCGATGCGGCCGAACGGGTTCATGCGCGGCAGCATCGCGTCGAGGATCGGGCCGCCGACGTTCTCGAAGTAGCAGTCGATGCCGTCCGGCGCGGCCGCTTTAAGGTCGTCAACGAGATTGCCGGCCTTGTAGTCGACGCAGGCGTCGAAACCCAACTCGCCGACCACATAGCGGCATTTGTCCGCCCCGCCCGCGATGCCGATCACCCGGCAGCCTTGCGCCTTGGCGAGTTGGCCAAACACACTGCCGACCGCGCCGCTGGCCGCGCTCACCGCGACCGTCGCGCCGGCCCGTGGCTCGAGGATGCGGTTCAAGCCGTACCACGCGGTCACTCCGGGCATGCCGACCGCGCCAAGGTACGCGGACAGCGGCACCTGTGCGGTGTCGACCTTGCGAAGATCGCCGCCATCCGAGGTCCCGTATTCCTGCCACCCGGACATGCCGACCACCGCGTCGCCGACCTGAAACGCCGGATGGTTGGATTCGACCACTTCCCCAGCCGTGCCGCCGATCATCACCTCATTCAGCGGCTGCGGCGCGGCATATGACTTCTTGTCGTTCATCCGGCCGCGCATATAAGGATCTAGCGATAGAAAATGATTGCGCACGCGCACCTGACCCGGGCCGAGCGGCGGCAGCGGTACTTCGACCAGCTTGAAATTGTCGGCGCTCGCCTCGCCAGCCGGGCGGGACACGAGCAGGATCTGGCGATTGCGCGCGATAGGATAGGTCATCGTGTCACTCCTGTGCAGCACTGGGGGTCATGGTGTCATTCGTCTGGCGCACGGGGCGCCGCGTCGCTGGCTTCCGACGGGGCGGCGCCGCGCCGCTGGCGGACATCACGCCCCACCGCGAGCGCGCGGATGTATTTGAACGTGCCGAGCGCTTTGGCGACAAGCCGGCCATCCGAGTCTCGGACCTCGCCTTCGCAATAGGCCATCGTAGTCGAGCGGTGCAGCACGCGCGAGGTCGCGCCAAGCTCACCGCGACCCGGCTGCATGAAGTTGGTTTTCATCTCGACGGTAACGACGCCCGCGCCACCGCCTACACTGCGTGCGGCCACTGCCATGCCGACATCGAGCAGTGTCATGGTGACGCCGCCATGCGCGACATCCCAGGTGTTCAGGTGCAGGGGGTCGAGCGGCAGCAGCACTTCACTGGCGCCGTCCGCCGCGCCGACCAGGCGCATGCCGAGCAGCTTGACGAATGGGCTGTCGAGCCGCAAGCCCGCTGGCAGCGCTGCGTCCCCACTGTCTCGTTGATCCTGGTCTGCTCGCTGCTGGACGTGCGCTGTCATCGGCTCAGACTTCATAGTCGATGCGCTGGCGCGCTTCGCGCACCAGATGGCGGCAGGATTCGATCTCATTCCTCTTCGGCGCGTGGGCGTCACCGGCGCCCTCTCCGGCTTCCGGCTGCTGTTTCCACATGACTCTATGACGTAGCATGGCGTTCCTACTCGTTCTCAAGTACTCGTTCAACGTTGGGCGGTTGCCTATCGGCGGCGTTACGGGTTCGAGTTTACCGCCTCATGATCGCCCGCGGGCGCCAGCGCACGGGCTTCAGCCGGCACTAACATGCATTATTTATCGACAACCGCTGCCATCCATAGCCATCCAGCGCCATTTACCACCATCCACCGCCAAGCGCCCTCGTCGGTGACTAACGTTCAAGACTAAAGATCAAGACGCCGGAAATAGCCTGTCAATTCCAGATAACCGCGCCCGAGCGTTTTAGCCGCATTGGAAGCGCTCACCGCGCCTTCCCAGTACACCGCGCCAGTGCTCGCGCGACTGTCGACTTCCTGGTCGTCGATCAGTGGCGCCAACTCGACGCGCACGTTCCCTGCCTCGACCCGCATCGCCACCGGATAGCGTGCGCCCGTGCGCGGCGATTGCCAGAAGCGCAATGGCGTGAAGGTCACGCTTTCTGGAGACAGCGCCCGCGCGCGGCCATCGGCGCCGCGCAGCGTGCCGCCCGCCCAGAATTTGCGCCCCGCCCGGTCGCGGATCTGAAATGCCATGAGTGCACCGCCATCGTCCAAATTGATGCCAATCCAATCCCACCCGACGGCTTCGTCGGCCAGCAGCGCCGACGACCATTCGTGATCGAGCCAGGCGGCGCCGCGCACCCGCTTCGATCCGCCTGCCCGCCGCAGCGTGCCTTCGACGTGGAGCCATGGCACGCTGTAGTAATAACTCGCCTGGGCGGGCAGCGGGCCCTTGCTGCTGTAGCCGGCGACGCCGTTGAGCAGCGTGGGCTGCGTCGGCTTCATCGTCAGCTCGAAGGTGTAGCGCGGTGTCGGAATGCTCACTCGGTAATGGCCTTGTGCGTCGCGTTGCATGAGCCAATCGCCGATATGGACGTCGGTGTCGGCCATGCTGGCCTCCGCCAGACCGAATCCACTGCGCGCGGAGCGCTGCGCGTGCTGAATCCGTCCTTCGCGCGCCTCGCTTAACGCCACATTCGCAAACAGCAATTGCGCCGGCGCGAAGCGACTGGGGTTCGCGTCATCGAGTTCCGGCCGGGAACGAAAAAACGTCACTTGAAAACCGAATGTCGCTCCGTCGTCCGCTTGCAGCCAGCCGGTGACGTACCACCATTCCGTCCGATAGTCCGGATGCGCGCCACAGTCGCGCGGAAATGCGAGCGGCCGTCCTCGTTGTACCGGCGGATAGCTTGGCGCACCCGCCCACGTGCGCGGCGCGAGCACCGCCGCCGAAGCCCATAGCAGAAACGCGCGCTTGTTCATCGTTGTCACCAGTCGTCGCGCACCGCGCGAACCGCGTCCACGGACATCGCCGCCCGAGCGCTCACCAGCGCGGTGCAGGCCGCCGCGCTCACTACGGCCGCCACCAGAGCGCCCAGCAGCGCCCAGGGCATGTGCAGGCTCATGGTCCAGTGAAACGACTGGGGGTTGACGACGTGTACCAGCACCATTGCAATCACCGATCCGAGCGCCAGCCCGGACAGGACGCCCAGCAGGGCGACGAGTGCGCCTTCCAGCGCGAGCATCGCGCCGATCTGCCAGCGCATCACGCCCAGGTGCCGCAGCACGCCGAACTCGCGGGTGCGAGCGAGCGCCTGCGCGCCGAAGCTCGCGCCAATGCCGAACAGCCCGATGATGACCGCCACCGCTTCCAATAAGTAGGTCACGGCGAAGCTGCGGTCGAAGATGGTCAGGCTGACGGCGCGGATCTCTCCGGGCTCGGCGAACACGATATTGTGTCCGTTCGTGACCCGCGCGCGCAATTGGGCTTTCGCCGCCGCCACGCCGGTGCCGGAGGTCAACCACAAGGCGGCGTCGGTGGCGCGCGAGTCGCCGGTCAAACGGCGATAGTCGCTCTGGTTCACGACCAGCGCACCAAACTGCCGGGCGTAATCACGCCACACGCCAGCTACGACGAACTCCATCCGTCTGCCGGCAAGCGGCAGGGTCACATGCTGGCCCGGCTGCATCCGGTACAGGTCGACCACCGCCTCGCTGATCCATACGGGAGGCGGATCGCCGTTTCGCAAGGTGACGCTCGCCCCGGCCAGCGGCAAGCGGGCGCCCGGATTGCGCGCGTCGATCGGCCTGACGAGCAAGGCTACCGCAGGCAGCCGGGGATCGAGAGAAATCTGCTGCGAACGCAAGAATTCGACCCGGGCAATCCCGGGTGTCGCCGCGATAGCCGCCTGATCCTCGGCGGACAAATAGGCGCTGTCGCCGCTAGACGATGCCCGCAGATAGAGCGGCGCGGGCAGCAGGACCTGCAGCCAGTCGTCGACGGCGATGCGAAAGCTCGACACCATGATCGCCATCGCGGCCATCAGGCTGAAGCTCGTGACGATGCCGGCGAGCCCGATCGTGGCGCGTCCGGGTGCCCTGGCCAATTGCGCGAGCGCCAATTGAGGCACCGCGTGGCGCGACGACGGCAACGCATCGAACACGGCGCGTGCCAGGCTTGGCATCAGCAGGACGCCGCCCAGCAACAGCAACGCGATCGACGCATAGCCGAACACAGGCAGGCCTTGAACCGGCGGCAGTTGCGTGGCCGCCAGTCCAGCCCCGAGCGCGCAAAGCGCCAGCCAGGGCGGACGCAGCCGCTCGAGCGCAGTCTCCTCGTCGCCGGCCTTGAGCGCTCGCGCCGGATCGGCGCGAGCGGTTTCGATGGCCGGCGCGAGACTGCCGATCACCGATGCCAACAGCCCGAGCGCAAAGAACGCCAACGCGGCGGGCGCATCGAAGTGCACCTGTGGCCGAACGCCCTCGAAATAACCGCCGCCGAGATCGCCGCCCGCGTAACGCAACACCGCAGCGGCCAGCGCGAAGCCAAGCGCGATGCCCGCCAGCGCGCCGAGCGCCCCTTGGCTGGCGCCCTCCGCGACGACCAACCAGCGCAGGCCGCGGCGCGTGACGCCCAGCGCGCGCAGTAATGCGAACTGCGCGCGGCGCCGCAGCACGGCCAACGCTTGCGTCGTAAAGACGAGAAAGGCGCCAGTGAAAAGCGCGACCAGGGCCAGCACATTCAGGTTCGCGCGATAGGCCCGCGACAAGTGGGAGGTGCGCCGCGCGTTGTCTTGCGGCGTGAGCGCGGCGACGCCCGGGGGCAGCAGGGGCGCCAGGGATTGCAGGAAAGAATCGGCGTCGACGCCAGGCTTTAGCCTGATGTCGATGCGCTGCAGTGTGCCGAGCCGCTGCAGGCGCCACTGCGCCGCGCCAATATCCATCACGCCGACACGCACCCCCTCCCCCGATGCGGGCAGCGTACCGGCGACGCGCAATGCCACGGGCTTCAAGCCGACCTGGATGGTGAGGTAATCGCCCGGCTTGAGGTCGAGCCATGCCATCGCCGCAGGCGAAAGAAACACCGCGTCGGGGGCGAGCAGATCGAGACCGCCCGCCTGGGTGTTCCCGGTTTGTCCGATCAGATTCGGGGTGACGAGGCTTGCATGAAAGACATCGATGCCCAGCATCTTCAGCGCGTCCGCGCGGCCGGCCACCGGCGCGTCAGCCTCGACGACCGGACTCGCCGCCGCGATCTGCGGCAAGCGGGCGATGCGCGCATACAGCGACTCGTCAAAACCCGCGCGCGGACCGCGTATTTCCAGGTCCGCATGGCCCATCAAGGAACTGACTGTCGCGGACAATTCCGTCACTGCGGCACGGTTGATCAAATGCACCGCATAACCCATCGCCACGCCGACCGCGACCGCGACGATGCCAACGATGACGCGTAAAGGATGCGCCCGCGCTTCGCTCGCGAGCAGCGCGAGACCGAGCGAACGCGGGGCGCGGAGCGCGCGCATCGCCTCACACCGCCCGCATCGCGTGCGACGGCGGCGCATACGGCGTCAGGCCGTCCGGCGTCAACTGCAACACGCGATCGGCCGCGGCAGCTGCGACCGAGGAGTGCGTGACGAGCAGCGCGGCGGTGCCATGTTGGCGCGTGAGCGCACGCAGCAAGCCCAATACGCGCATGGCCGTCTCGCGGTCCAAGTTGCCGGTGGGCTCATCGGCCAGCAACAAGCGCGGCCGGTGCACCAACGCCCGCGCGATCGCCACGCGCTGTAATTCGCCGCCGGACAGTTCTCGCGGAGGCGTGTCGCCACGGCCATCGAGCCCGACCGCGGCCAGCGCGGCAGCGACGCGCGCCGTGGCTTCGGCGCGCGGCACTTGGTTCAGCAACAGCGGCAAGGCGACGTTTTGCGCGGCGCTCAAGTTCGGCAGCACGTGAAAGGCCTGGAACACGAAGCCCATATTCCGCCGCCGCAGCAGCGTCGCGGCGTCGTCGCCGAGCGTGGCGAGTTCCTGTCCGTCGAAGACGATGCGACCGCCATCAGGCCGGTCGAGACCGGCAACCAGATTGAGCAGCGTGGACTTCCCCACGCCGGATTCGCCCACGATGGCGACGCATTCGCCAGCGCGCAAGTCCAGGTGGACGTCGCGCAGCACGGTCCGCGGCGGACTGCCGGGAAAGCGCTTGGAGACGTCCGCGAGCGTCAGCAAGGTGTGGGCGCCGGCGTTCGCCACCATCGTGGATTCCTCGGTTCGAATCGACGTTACGCCGCAACCAACCGCAGCCGCGTGATTTCGGACGGCGCGCCAAGCCGCTTCGGCGGGCCCCAGTAACCGGTGCCGCGGCTGGTGTAGACCCACAGCCCGGCGAGCCGGTGCAGCCCGGCGGTGAACGGCTGCTGGAAGCGCACGAAGAAATTCCACGGCAGGAATTGCCCGCCGTGGGTATGACCCGACAGTTGCAGCGTGTAGCCGGCGCGGGCCGCGGCCGGCGCACTGCGCGGCTGGTGCGCCAACAGCAGCTTGACCGCCGCCTCGGCGGGCGCGCCCGCCAGTGCCGCATGCGGATCGCTGCGATGCGCGGCGTCGTAGGCGGCCGCGCTGTAGTCGGTTACGCCCGCCACGACCAGCCGCTCGCCGTTGTGATCGACCACCACATGCTCATTGAGCAACACACGCAGCCCGATCCGTTCGAATTCGGCGACCCATGCGTCGGCGCCCGAATAGTACTCATGGTTGCCCGTGACCACATACGCGCCGTGGCGCGCGGCCAGCTTGCCGAGCGGGCGCGTATGCGCTGCGAGCCGCGCGACGCTGCCGTCGACCAGATCGCCGGTCACGGCGATCAGGTCCGGCTGCAGCGCGTTGACCGCATCGACGATCGCTTCCACATAGCCGCGCTTGATTGTCGGCCCGACGTGGATATCGCTGATCTGCGCGATGGTGAAGCCGTGCAGCGACGCCGGAAGGTTGTCGATCGGCACATCGACGCCCACCACGCAGGCGCGCCGCCGCGCATTGTAAAAACCGACCAGGGTCACGAGCAGCGCAAGCGCCGGCACCGCGAGCGCCGACTGCGCGCGCCATGCCGCCAGCGGCCAGCCGTGGCCCCACAGCGCGTCGAGCGACTCGGCGATCAAGAGCAGCACGTCGCGCCCGAGCGTGAGCACCAGCAGCGACGAGAACAGGCCCATAGCGACGAGACCGATCCACGCGACGCGGTCGCCGAGCGGCTGCCGTTCGATGCGGCGCGCCAGCATGCCGAGCGGCACCACGCCGACCGACAGGATCAGGTACAACACGCCGGCCGCGCGCGCGCCGGCGCCGAGCGGCGCATCGCCGAGCAGGCGCACGCCAACATAGATATGAGACAAAATGCCGAGCGCGATGACGCGATGAAGAAAGCCGAAACGGCGCATGGAGGTATTCGCTGTAAGAGATGAATGAGCAACGTCATCGGCACAAGGCCGCGATCCGTCGAGTCTTGATCAAGCCAGAAGGCGCGCCGCTGCGCCGCGCGCAACGCCCGCATCGGTCATGCGCTGCCACGCGGCGGCCAGCGAGCCATGCAGGTCGATCGCGCGGCACGCGTCTTCGATCACGGTCACCTCGAAACCCGCGCTGCGCGCATCGAGCGCGGACCATGCGACGCAGTAGTCGGTCGCCAATCCGCACGCGTACACATGTGTCACGCCGATCTCTCGGAGGTAGCCGGCCAGGCCGGTGCGCGTGCGACGATCCGCTTCGACGAAGGCCGAATAGCTGTCGACTTGCGCATCGTGACCCTTGCGCACGACCATGCGCGCACGCGGCACGCACAGGCCGGGATGCAGCGCCGCGCCGCGGGTGTCTTGCACGCAATGGGTCGGCCACAGCACCTGTTCGCCATACGGTAGAGAGATCGTCTGGAACGGCGCGCGATTCGCGTGGTTCTCAGCGAACGAGACATGCTCCAACGGATGCCAGTCCTGCGTCAGTACAACGTGCGCGAAACGCGCGGCCAGCGTGTTGATTACGGGCACCACCTCGTCACCGCGCGGTACGGCAAGCGCGCCGCCCGGCATGAAATCATTTTGTACGTCGATGACCAACAACACTTCATTCGCGGGCTGCATCGTCCACCTCTCGCGTCAAACCCATTGCGGCGCGCCGCGCCCGCGCCCTGCTCCGCCATGGAGCCTTGTGCCGCTGCTGGACGATCTTCGCATAAATCGGTTCCGCCTGTTCAGGGTAACGATGCGCGCGGGAGTGTTTCGCGCGGCACACTCGCGTGTGACCGCCAATCTGAGCGCCAGCGGCGCCGGAGACGAAGAATTACAATATCGGCTCACTCTAGAGCGCTCGACATGTTTTCCCCAGGCGAAACCGAAATGCCGGAAGGCGCCAACGCTGCACAGGCGGCGCCCGCAACACTGTCACCCCCGCCGCTCCCAAGGTTCGCGACGAACATCGATCCGGCCCGCGGCGGCGGCTTCGCGCAACTCGGCGCATCGTTTTACACGCGGCTGCCCGCCGCGCCGCTTCCCGATCCATATGTGGTCGGCGTGGCGCAAGACGTCGCCGCATCGCTCGGGCTGAGCGCCGAGGCGCTGCGCGATCCGGCATTCGCCGACTATTTTGCCGGCAACCTGACGCGCTCGCTCGCCGGCGACCGCCTGCCGTTCGCCACCGTCTATTCGGGTCACCAGTTCGGCGTCTGGGCCGGCCAGCTCGGCGACGGCCGCGCGCTGATCCTCGGCGAAACCGACCATGACGGCCAGCGGCTCGAAGTACAGATCAAAGGCGGCGGACGCACCCCGTATTCACGCATGGGCGACGGCCGCGCGGTGCTGCGCTCGTCGATCCGCGAATTCCTGTGTTCGGAGGCCATCCATCATCTTGGCATCCCAACCACGCGAGCCCTGTGCGTGATCGGCTCGGACGCGCCCGTGCGGCGCGAAACGATCGAAACCGCCGCCGTGGTCACCCGCGTCGCGCCGTCGTTCGTGCGCTTCGGCCATTTCGAACACTTCAATTCGACCGGCCAGGTCGACGCGCTGCGCGCACTGGCCGATCATGTGATCGCACGCGCCTACCCGGACTGCCGGGATCAGCGCGACCCGTATCTGGCACTGTTGGCGCGCGTGTGCGACCGCACTGCGGATCTTCTTGCGCAGTGGCAAGCCGTTGGCTTTTGCCACGGCGTGATGAATACCGACAACATGTCGATCCTGGGTCTCACCATCGACTACGGCCCCTTCGGTTTTCTCGACGGTTTCAACGCGAATCACATCTGCAACCATTCGGATTCGCAAGGCCGCTATGCCTATCAGCAGCAGCCACAGGTCGCGTATTGGAATCTTTTTCGTCTTGCTGAGGCATTGCTGCCGTTGATCGGCGAGCAACGCGCACGGGAAGCCGGCGACACGGACGCCCAAGCGGCGATCGAGGCGGTGCAGCGTACGCTGGAAACCTTCAAGACGCGTTATGCGCCGG
>Ga0310811_10007043_pt1 | contig 14378 bp, 14 predicted proteins | sample YCmetagenome_FD_207642 | JGI IMG/M metagenome (GOLD analysis project Ga0310811, IMG submission 207642) | Soil microbial communities from experimental microcosm in Duke University, North Carolina, United States - YC | ecosystem: Engineered > Artificial ecosystem > Soil microcosm > Unclassified ...
TCCATTGCTGTAGCCTTTGTCAAAAACCCATTTACCCATGTCAACAAATACATATTCCAGCGGTACCTTGTTGGCCTCAAAGATTTTCAAAACAGCTTCCATTATTTCTGGTCCAATACCGTCGCCTTTGGCTACTGCTATTTTCATGCTATCAATTTAAAATTCAGGCCGTGAAAATAATGAAATAAAGAGAAGTGAAACAAATGGGTTAACTGTGAAATTGCAATCATCATTTTTCAAATTTTTGGAAATGTTCACATTTTCAAATTGTTTGCTACTTTTACACAAAACCTCCCTTATGACAAGCATGATCTCAGAAGGCGTACAGGTAAGTGTTGAAACATTTTACCAATCAGATTACAGCAATCCCATGCAGTCAGAGTTTATGTTCGCCTACAGGATCACGATAGAAAACCATAACTCCTTTCCTGTAAAACTGCATCGCCGCCACTGGAATATTTTCGATAGCAACGGCAGCTATCGCGAGGTGGAAGGCGAGGGAGTAGTGGGAGTTCAACCAGTTTTGCAACCTGGTGAGCGATACCAATACGTTAGTGGTTGTAATTTGCGAACTGAAATGGGAAAGATGCGCGGTACCTATCAAATGGAAAATCTTAACAACAAAAAGCTTCTTGAAATAAACATTCCTGAGTTTGAAATGATCGTCCCCTTTAAGGGAAATTAGCCCGAGGAAATGTTTACGATTATCTCGCTTTTTCGGGTTTTACGGAAAATCAATTAATTACTTCGGTTTATATTTCGCATCGGTAAGAATCTTTCTTGCGGGTGTATTCATAATTTCTCTGGGATTGAGCGAGGAATTTTCAATGACAAATTTCTTTACGATCTGCCATCCCACCCATTGACCGATATTTCCCGGCGAAGCTTGTGGCATTCCCTGCGTAGTCGGGGATTCACCAATGTAATTTTGTATTACATCCGGTTCAATGGTTTCCAGGTTTTCACTCGTAACAAAATAATTCCAGATCAAGCCTTCATTTTCTTTGCACCACTTCAGCTGCCTTTGTGTGTACCCGGTTTTTAACGAATCAGCGGTGGTCGGCATCAGTTTGTCAAGCAGCCACCATTGTTTTCCTTTTTCGATCATTTGTTCCACAAGGGGTTTGCCTGTGCCTTTGTCAGGAAAAAGATCATCTCCCACAGCCTTTATACAATTGGCCGGAATATATACCGGATCAAATCGGCGCGAAATATATGCCGGATACATTTGCTGCACTTCATTGGATTGGTAGCCCTGAAAATCTTTGCCTGCATACTGCTGCAGGCCGATGGCAATGCGATTTCTGGTCAGGGCTACGCCCGGCGCATCCAATGGGCCAATAAAAGTCACAAGCACCGGTATCCTGTAATCCGGAAAATAATATTTCACAAACTGGAAGTCATGCTTTAACTCATTTTCCAATGAAGTAGTATTGCTGAATTTTTTTTCGAGATCGATAGCAAACGAAGTATAACTGCGGAGAATATTTTTTGTCACTGACAAGGTGGTGGTATCACCGGGGTTGCCGCTAACTCCAAGGATATTCTGCATAAAATCGGGATAGAAATCATGAAACTCCGAATGGGTTTTTGTCAATCCTTGTACAATATTATTTGTGTCAATGGCAAAGAAGCTCTTTTCAAATCGTTCCAATTTTATATCTACCCTGATCGCTGAAACATCAGGATCATTGCCTTTATTACTACAACTCCAAAAACCAAGAACGGCCAATAAACCACAGGTGATTTTTTTCATATCGATTAAACGGTAGCTGCTTGTAAATGTTGTGGCGAAGATAAAAGAACCGATGGCAAAACCCTCTTCGATCTCTTTAAAAATGGCGGTGTAAATTTGTGTTATGAAGATCGCATTAGCGCAACAGAACTACCATATCGGGAATTTTGAAAAAAACCGGCAAAGGATCATTGATGGCATCACTTGGGCAAAGCAGCAGAACGCCGATCTTGTTGTTTTTTCTGAACTGTGTATTTGTGGCTATCCTCCGAGGGATTTCCTCGAATTTGACGATTTTATCAATAAATGTTATGAATCCATTGATCTCATCAGGCAATATGCTGATACAATTGGCGTATTAATTGGAAGTCCCGCCCGGAATTCTCAATTGGATGGCAAGGATCTTTTTAACGCTGTTTTCCTGTTGTATGAAAAAGAAATAAAAGCAGAAATACACAAAACACTTTTGCCTAACTACGATGTTTTTGACGAGTATCGGTATTTTGAGCCCGCTTATGATTGGCAGGTAATTGAGTTTAAAGGAAAGAAACTGGCAGTCACCATTTGCGAAGATATCTGGAACATGGGTGACAATCCACTATATCGTGTTACGCCCATGGAGCAGCTGATGCCATTTCATCCCGATGTAATGATTAACCTTTCAGCCTCACCCTATAACTATGCACAGGATATTGTTAGGAACAGCATTGTAAAAGCTCATGTATTAAAATACAAAATGCCAATGTTGTACTGCAATACTGTCGGATCGCAAACCGAAATTGTCTTTGACGGAGGCAGCCTTGTTTATAACATTAATGGATGCAGGGTGAAAGAGATGAAATATTTTGAGGAGGACTACCAGGTTTTTGAATTGGATGAACTCTTAAAACGCAATGAAGAATTCAGTGCAAGAACATTGGATGGAGGTAAAAGAGAGTCATATTATTATTCTGCTTTTGAGGTGGGCAACGACATGGACACCATTGAATACCTGTCAGGTGAAAAAAATATTGATGAGATTTATCACGCCATTATTCTTGGCATAAGGGATTATTTTGGGAAAATGGGATTCAATAAAGCAGTGATGGGTTCTTCAGGAGGGATCGATAGCGCAGTGACCCAGGCATTGGCAACAGAAGCTTTGGGTAGGGAAAATGTCAGGGCTCTACTGATGCCTTCTCAGTATTCAACATCACATTCCGTAACCGACGCGGAGCAGTTAAGTAAGAATCTTGGCAACCCTTACGATATCGTTCCAATTAAAAATATCTATGAATCTTTCCTTACCGAACTCAAGCCAATTTTTAGAAATGAGCCTTTTAATGTGGCAGAGGAAAATATTCAAAGCCGGACCAGGGGAAATTTATTGATGGCAGTGGCAAATAAGTTTGGATACATTCTTCTCAATACCTCAAATAAAAGTGAGCTTGCAACCGGTTATGGTACTTTATATGGCGATATGGCCGGCGGACTTAGTATACTCGGGGATGTTTATAAAATGCAGGTGTATGCCCTGGCCAGGTATATTAACAAAAAGAAAAAGGCCATCCCGGAAAATATTATTGCGAAAGCTCCTTCAGCAGAATTGAGACCCAATCAAAAAGATAGTGATAGTCTGCCAGAGTATGAAAAGCTCGACCGGATCCTGTATCAATACATTGAATTGAGGAAAGGCCCCAAAGAGATCATTGAATCCGGTTATGAAAAAGAATTGGTCGACAGAATTCTGAAATTGGTAAATACAAATGAATACAAGAGGAATCAATTTTGTCCTATTATCCGTGTGAGCTGTAAGGCTTTTGGAATAGGTAGAAGAGTTCCCATTGTAGGGAAATATCTGTCCTGATCTTAGTGCTTAAACTTTATGATTGCGTTTTGTGTTGTACCTGCAATATTGATGTCTTGTGAAAGTACAAGCTGGTTATCATCCAGGGTCACAATATTAAAATCGCTACTGCCTCCTGTAAAAAGAGTTGCCGTTACATGCAGAACCGTCTCATTGGTGGCAAAACTCCATGTAAAAGGGCTGGTTTGTGGATCACCTGAGTTACATTTCGTGGCTCCTTCATCCAGCGTGCCAGTGCCTCCGGCTGCGAACGTGATCGTGTTGTCTTTTTGACACCCTTGGATCAGGGAGGAGACATCGGTACCATTTACTGTAACGTTGTCGAATTTCCAGGAACCCTGCGCGAGCAGATCTGTTTTTGTTTTTGGTTTATTGTTGTTGGAATCCTTGCTACAGGCAGCAAAAAAGACGATCGCTGACACCAGCGCGATAATAAATTTACCGGATTTCATAAAGTTGAGTTTATTCCCAAAATTACTTAACGTTGAACTTGTGGGAAAAGTATTCAAACGTGACCCGATAAGGGCATTAACTTCGTAAAAATTACCTGCCTTGCCGTGATTCATGCAAGAATGGTGAACAGGTGCGAAGGCAAACGCAATTAAGCTTATCGGCAAACAATTTGCTAATGTGGAACCGCGTTTTGTAAGATTTTAGCTATCAATGCAGAATGCCGGACCCGGAAACATAAAAATAAATATCAATTATGCTGAAAACCGCCGAAGACATTCGACAATTGAATGACCGCATTTCTCATGCGGGGCAATTTGTAGATAGGTTAAGAGAAGAGATAGGCCACGTGATCGTAGGGCAAAGCCATATGCTTGATCGTTTGCTGATCGGCCTGCTTAGCAATGGCCATGTGTTGCTGGAGGGTGTGCCCGGCCTCGCAAAAACACTGACGATAAAATCACTGGCTCTGGCGATACACGCTAAATTTAGCCGTATACAGTTTACTCCGGACCTTTTGCCTGCTGACGTGATTGGTACTATGATCTACAATCAGCAGCGTAACGAATTTGTTGTCCGCAGGGGTCCCATTTTTGCCAATTTTATTTTAGCCGATGAGATAAACCGGGCTCCGGCCAAAGTACAAAGCGCGTTACTGGAGGCCATGCAGGAGCGGCAGGTGACGATTGGTGAGACCACATTTAAGCTGGATGAGCCATTTTTAGTACTGGCTACACAAAACCCGCTCGAACAGGAAGGTACTTATCCATTGCCTGAGGCCCAGGTGGACCGTTTTATTATGAAGGTCATCGTGGACTATCCCAAGATGCATGAAGAGCAAATGATCATCCGGCAAAATGTACATGGGCTTGCATTGCCCCCCGTAAAGCAAATGGTTTCTGTGTTGGAAATTGGAAATGCAAGAGAATTAGTGCGACAGATTTATATGGACGAAAAAATTGAACAATACATTCTCGATATAGTTTTTGCTACACGTCAACCCGAAAAATACAAACTTGAAAAATTAAAACCCTTGATCTCCTACGGCGCCTCACCCAGGGGGAGTATCAATTTGGCGTTGGCAGCAAAAGCACAGGCTTTTTTAAATAAACGTGGCTTTGTGATTCCTGAAGATGTCAGGAGTATTTGTAAAGATGTATTGCGGCACCGTATAGGTTTAACTTATGAGGCCGAAGCCGAAAGCATAAATGTAGAGAATGTGATTGAGGATGTCTTGAAACAAATCAATGTACCCTAGCAGCGCACTTAACTAAGTTCGAAATTTGAAAAGAGAAAAAAAAATACAATCCAAAGAGTCAAATTCCAACAAGGCAGTTGGGGATTTAATAAAAAAAGTAAGAGAGCTGGAAATAAAAAGTAAGAAGCTGACCAGCCACCTTTTTACCGGCGAATATCACAGTGCGTTTAAAGGAAAGGGAATGTCGTTTAAAGAAGTGAGAGAATATACACATGGTGATGATATTCGTTTTATTGACTGGAACGTGTCGGCAAGACTTGGCCATCCTTATAGTAAGGTTTTCGAAGAAGAAAGGGAGTTGACAGTTATGTTGCTTGTTGATATCAGCGCCAGTTCCATTTTCGGAACACACTATGGGACGAAAAAGGATATTATCACCGAAATAGCTGCCGTCCTGGGTTTTTCTGCTGTGAACAATGGTGATAAAATTGGGGTGATCTTTTACAGTGATGAAGTGGAGACCTATATTCCTCCAAAAAAAGGAAGAGACCATGCTTTGTATATTGTCCGCAAGCTTTTGACAGAACAATCAAATCACAAAGGAACGCAGGTAAGTAAGGCGCTGAAATTTTTCAGAAATTCAACGCGACAACAGAGTATCGCTTTCATTTTAAGTGACTTCCTGGATGCAAACTATGAAGATGCCTTAAAGGTAACCGCCAAAAAGCATGATGTGGTGGGCATTAAGGTCTATGATAAAATGGATATGGAATTACCCAAGATAGGCATGGTGTTGGTCCGGGATGCCGAGTCGGGTAATACAAAATGGGTGGATACGAATAGTGCGTTTGTGCGTGAACAATATCAACAGGAATTTTTTCGTGTGACTGAATATAGCACCAACGTTTTTAAAAAAGCCGGCTGTGACCTGTTGCACATTCGCACGGGCGATGATTACGTGAAAGTTTTACAGCGTTTTTTTGTCAGCAGGAACCGCTGATTAATAAGATCAAATCAGTTAATGTTGTTTCCTCAACCACATAAAGTTTTTTTCCTTTTTTTTCTTCTCTTTTCGGCCTTAGCTTCTGATGCTCAGAACAAAGTGACCATCAAGTCCGAGATTGATAAGAGTAAGATTGTGATCGGTGAACAAATTCATCTTACACTTGAGGCTGATTTTCCCTTGCAGGAACCAATGCGTTTTTTCACTATTGACTCTATTCCGCATTTTGAAATCCTGGAGAGAAAAAAAATTGATACCGTTGATGACAGGGGAGGGATCAAATTATCTCAAAGCCTGATCCTCACAAGTTTTGATTCCGGACATTGGACGATCCCATCGTTTCAATTGCCCGCGGATATACCCATGTATACGGACAGCATTGCTGTTGACGTTGGCTTTTCAACTTTTAATCCTAACCAGGATTATCATGATATAAAAGATGTGATCGATGTACAGGTCAAGGAAAAGAAGAAAGAAACCTGGTACTGGTATGCTGCAGCAAGTGCTTTATTGATTGCCGCTATTATTTATTTTTTAACAAGAAAAAAGACAAAACCCGTTGCCAGAATTCCCTTCGTTGATCCTTATAAGGAAGCGAAACAGGAATTGGAAAAACTTCGAAAGGAAAATTTGTCATCCAAAGTGTTTTATACAAGGCTTGTTGATATTCTCAGGCTTTATATTTCAAGAAGAAAAGGGATCGCTTCGCTGCAGAAAACAACTGATGACCTCGTGGTGCAAATACGACCTCTGAAATTGCCTACCGAAGAATTCAACCAGCTTGCGCAATCATTGCGTATGAGCGACTATGTGAAGTTTGCAAAATTTGAACCAACTGAAAACGATAAATCCAGTTCATTTAAAACAATAAAAGACTTCATTGATAATATTGAAAAAGTAGAAATTCAAAAAGACAAACAAAAACAATCTTAAACAGGGATGCTTTACGACTGGCTTCGACATATCGAGTTCGCTTACCCAAAATTGCTTAGTCTTTTTATAATTCTTCCCGTGTTGATATGGTGGTACGTCAAAAAGTACAATAGGAGGCAGGGCGCCTTGAAGATGTCGACGACTCATTCTTTTACGGTTTCGTCTTTCAAAAATATTTTCAGGCATTTGCCATTCGTTTTGCGGTTGCTTGCATTGAGCTGTATCATCCTGGCGCTGGCGAGGCCCCAGCAACATAGTGACGAACAATTACGGAGAGGTGAGGGTATTGACATAGTTCTCTGCATCGATGTTAGTGGAAGCATGCTGTCCCAGGATTTTGCACCCAATCGTCTAGAAGTGGCAAAAGAAGTCGCGGAGGAATTTATTCGAAGCAGGCCGATTGACAGGATTGGGTTGGTTATTTTTTCCGGCGAAAGTTATACGTTATGTCCCATTACAACCGACAAGAATACATTGATCACACAAGTGAGCGGCTTGCGAAGTGGCATGCTCCAGGATGGAACATTGATTGGGGAAGGACTGGCAACTTCTGTTGATCGTTTAACAAAAAGTGATGCAAAAAGCAAAGTGGTAATCCTGTTGACTGACGGAAAGGAAGAGGCCCCTGAAACAAGATTGATCGACCCGTTGACCGCCCTGGAAATTACAAAAGCGCAAGGTGTCAAAGTGTACACAATCGGGATGAGTGCGCAAAATGCAATTCCTGTCGAAGAAAATGTGAAAGGAAAAAAATCTCCTGCAACGACTAATTTCCTTGATGAGGAATTATTACGCCGTATCGCAAGTGAAACAGGTGGAGAATATTTCCGCGCCAGGGATAAGCTTAGTCTTCAAAGCATTTACGGGCAAATTGACAAAATGGAGAAATCGAAAATAGAGATTCAATCGCTGCGGCACTATCATGATGAATTTATTCCTTTATTGCTGGCTGCTCTTGGGTTGTTATTTATAGAATTGATCCTTCGCTTTACGATCCTCAGGAAGTTCCCATAATTCAGATTGTTCCTATCTTTCCTTTTAATCATCACAATATTCACATGACCCTAAACGGAGTTGTTTATAAGTCAACCGGTAGTTGGTATACGGTGAAAGATAACGCTGGCAAGTTTTGGAGTGCTCGTATAAAAGGTATTTTTAAAATTGATGAGATAACATCCACCAATCCTGTGTCCGTCGGAGATAAAGTGGAAGTAGAGGAAAATGAAGTCGAGCAGACTGCTCTTATTACAAAAATTTATGACCGTACAAATTATATCAACAGACAATCACCGAGGGCAAAACACCAGCAGCATATTGTCGCCGCCAATATCGACCTCTCTTTACTGTTAGCTACATTAAAAGAACCGAGGACCTCGCAGGGTTTTATTGATCGCTCACTTGTTGCTTCGGAAATGTATCATGTTCCTTCTATTATTGTTTTTAACAAGGCGGACCTCCATAAAAGGAAGGAAGATGAAAAATTCCAACAATTAAAAACCATGTATGAGCAGATCGGGTACAAAGTTTTTTTAATCAGTGTGAATGATAATATGGGAGTTGACGAGTTAAAAGAGGAATTAAAAAATAGGGTCACACTCATCAGTGGGCATAGTGGAGTTGGAAAATCATCATTATTGAATTTGATTTTTCCAGAACTAAAATTAAAGACACAGGATGTAAGCGGATGGAGTGGAAAGGGATTGCATACAACCACGTTTGCCGAAATGTTTGACCTTCCGTCCGGAGGCAGCATTATTGATACACCGGGCATGAGGGAATTTGGTTTGATAGGCGTATCGAAGCAAGAGCTGTCTCATTATTTCCCGGAAATGCGGGAGAGACTGGTGAATTGCCAGTTTAATAACTGCCTGCACATTAATGAGCCGGGTTGTGCCATAAAAGAGGCTGTTGTGAATGGAGAAATAAACGAAGATCGCTATGTGAGTTATGTCAATATTCTCGATTCCATAGAGGAGAAAAGCTATTAGGTGATGATGATAGATGGTATTTTTACTATCCTCCCTCCGGTATCATCTACATTATTTATTGTTCCATTTAAATTTCTTTATACCGATCATTGAAAAAAAGATCGCATAGCCTAATGTAATCAATAACGCTGTTGTCATTTCACTATTCCACGTTCCGGGTTGCATCCCTGCGGCAATGATCCTTTTTACGGTTCCATAAGGTGACCATAAAACGATTTCTTTGACTTGATCACCCAACACACCTAATTCCCCAAACATGCCGACCATGATGAACAAAAAATAAGTGAGCCGGCTCGTGGAATTTACTGTTTCAGGATTTTGAATAAGTCCAACGATCAACTGGCCAAGACCAAGATAGACAGCACCACCGACAACCGCCGTCAAAAAGCTAAGAATGTATCCAGACGGTGAAAGTTTGATATGGTCAATATTATTTCCGGCAATAAATATAACAGTGGTGAGCAGGACGATCATGATAAGTTGGATCAAAAGCCTGCTTACCATGATACACCATGTTGGCACGGGTGCGACTCGTAATCTTTGGAATACACCTTTATCACGATCGCGCGCAATACTATTGGAATACCCCATTAGTCCAATTGCTACCAGCCCAATGGTGATGCAGGTAGAAAGTGCGAATGGGCCACCGAATTTTTCTACAATACCCTTCCATGAGATGAGAATGATAATGGGAACCAGCAACAGTAAGATGAATGAACGCCTGTTGCGCCATTGGGTAACAAGATCTGCACGAAGCAGGGAACTTAAAGCAGTGGATGTTTTCGGAATTGTTTCCATGATATGATTTCAAAGATTCAGAATATTTTTAAGAACGTATCGCTTTACCAGTAAGGCCGATGAACACATCTTCCAGGGTAACCTTGCCCCTTCTCGATGCTGCAATCACTTCGGGATTTGTTTTGTTTCTATCTATGAGCAATTGAGGAGTATCGATAGCGATCAATCTCCCGTGATCGATAATGGCGATGCGGTCACAAACCGCTTCAGCCTCTTCCATCGAATGCGTCGTAAGAAGTACCGAATGCCCTTTTTCGCGCATACTTTCCATTCGTTCCCACAATTGCCTTCGACTTTGCGGATCCAGACCAGAAGTAGGCTCATCGAGTAACACGAGCTTCGGCTCATGTACCACGGCAATGGCCAATGAAAGTCGTTGTTGCTGTCCTCCCGATAACTGGCCGAATTTTTTTCCGGCAGCTTCTTGCAGTTTAATATTTTTTAAGATATAAGAAGACTTCTCCCTGGTCATCGGCACACCATATATGCCGGCATATAGTTGCAAGATCTCACTTACAGTCAGTTCAGATTGAAAACTTGTTGCCTGCAGTTGAACCCCTATTGCGGCCTTTGCATACAATGGTTCTTTATCTATATCATTTCCTGCGACCACTATGGAACCTGACTGTGGTTTCAGCAGTCCTTCAATTGCGCTTAGCGTACTGGTTTTGCCGGCGCCATTGGGACCTAACAGTCCAAATATCTCACCTGGCAAAACCCCGAAGGAAACATTGCGAACCGCCTGAAAATTTCCGTAATAGATGTTTAATCCCTGTACCTGCAAAATATGATTGTCAGTATTCATTATTGCTAATTGATCTTTTCAAAGATGAAAATAAATTTATCTGGCTACAATAAAAAATAGGTATGGTGGTACAAGGGGTCGGTTAATGAACATTGAAATAAGGTGAATGGCCAGTTATCGGTTCCATATTCAATAAATAGTTAATCTCTGTCGTCAGAGCAGCACTTGTTCTGCAGGTATCGATAAGAGCGACGCGTAAGTTCACGGTTTATTGAGTGGAAATTCCTTTTAAATGCTTTTATTTCGGGCAAAACAGGTTTAACAATATGGTGAGTCAATTTTTTTTAACTTGGATTTCTTTTTGTAACACCCGGTGAGATGAACCGCCTTTCATTCTTTAGGAAAAATATTGATAGTCTAATTGCAGCCGTTGCGGGGTTTTTTATAATTTTTTTGTTTACCCGGCACAGCGGTATTGGTGTCTGTCCAGACGGAGTTGTTTATACCACTGCGGCAGAAAATTTAAGAGCAACTGGAAAGTATATTGACTTTACTCATGAGCCTGTTATCGATTTTCCAGCCTTTTATTCCATATTTCTGAGCGGTGCAATGTGGCTCAGCGGGTTGAAGCCGTTGATTTTCGCCCCCTTTCTAAATGCTTTTTTGTTTGCGGCTATTATTTATTTGACCGGTGCTATCATGGAGCATTTCGAATACAAGTCAAAATGGTACAAAGTGGCGATATTGAGTTGCGTGGTGTTAAGTCCCGGTTTGCTCGAAGATTATTCGATGATGTGGTCGGAAACTCTTTTCATTTTGTTTCTCATGTTGTTCATGATGGCGATGTATCGGTACTTGCAAATTGGGTCTAAAAAGGCATTGATAGCAGCAGCAATTATCACTTCTGTTGCCTGCATCACGAGGTATGCGGGGATCACGATCATTGCTGCCGGAGGCATCATTATTTTGCTCAACAATAAATTGTCAATAAAAAGAAGGCTGGTGGATGGGCTAATATTTGGAGCTGTCAGCCCTTTATTATTGATCATTAATTTCTGGCGGAATTACATGGTCAGCGGTACGCTTACGGGCCATCGGGAACAATCCATCACCCCGCTGATCACAAATGTGCAGGATGCCGGAATTGTATTTTCAAATTGGCTACCCTTTGTGCATGGGAATAACACCTCTGCAACTATTGTTGTCATTGTCATCGTCGGAGGCCTTGCCATTCTTTGTATCACACAGTTTTTAAAAGATCGCCGTATATTCCGTTACGAGAGTATCGCAGCAGCTTACGCTTTATTCTATCTTTTATTCATGATCGTTACCGCTACTATCTCGAGATTCGAAGGATTAAATAGTCGTTTTATGACCCCGGCATTTATTCCTTTGCTGTGGAGCGGCAGTTATTGGCTGGTTCCCCTGTCAAAGCAAAGCAAAACATTGGTAAGAAAATTCGCGTTGGCAGCGTTGGGGGTTTTAATATTGAGTAGTTTTCAATATAACCAGCTTGCGGCCGATGCTGAGACCTGGGATGGTGTAAAAGACGCGGGTATTCCCGGCTACACTGAAGATCAATGGACAAAATCCGAAACCGTTCAATTCATCAAAAAAAATGCTCTTCCTTTTAAAAAGAATTACACAATTTACTCCGATGCTTACGATGCGATTTATTGGTTTACGGGCAGGCCAGGAAAATTTTTACCTGCAAGGGAATATGAACCTGAAGTGAAAGAATTTCTAAACGATCCTCATTGTTATATGGTTTGGTTCAATGATGGCGTGAACTTCGACCTGGTAGATCTAAGTTTTATCACCCGGGTAAAAAAAATGAAACTCGTAAAGCAATTCAGTGATGGCGCTATCTATCAATATGGGGAGTAAGAGCTGAGTCGGGATTAAGAATTTGGGTATTTCTGATATTCGCTATTTACATTTATAAACTAAATCACTGCCATGAGATTTTTTTTCATTGTTATGCTACTCACTATTGCTGCTTCGTGTAAACAAAGGGTTATGACACAGGCCGAGCTGGAGAATAAACTCATCAAGACCATGGAGGATTATTTGAAAGAAACTGGCAAGTCGGACGCGGTCTACAAGGTGAAAGATGTTATATTTTATGCTGACAAGGAACGGAAGCTATATAATTGTGAGTTCCATGTAAATGTAAAAGCTGCCACTGTGAAATTGGACACAACGGGTATTATGTGGGCCGATATTCCCAGTGACTTCAGCAAGGTCATCAGAAAGCAATAATTGGTGTTTATTAAAATAACTGTTCTTGCGGAGGATGAAGTCCCATTAACCTTATATAAATAGTTGTTTGTGCCCTATGATGTGTTTGATGTTCAAAGGCCTTTAATAGCCATACATATCTTGTTTCTTCCCAGTTGTAATGTTTTACCTTCTCGTTAAAAGTGGAAGTGTTTATTTTTTTGATACCATCAATAAACAGATCATAGCTTGCCGTCACGTAATACATCACTGGATCCTTTGATTGTGCCGTTTTACTGTTCTCCAGCATCGGGTTAGTGATTATGTTCGGCTCTCCCGCAACGAATGCGATAATATTTACATTGCTTTGAGCGAGGTGCAGCATTTGTTGTGCAAAATTGCGAATGCTGTCTGTTGCCCTATACGAATACTTATCCGGGGGAACGGTATTCAGGTAATCGACTGTACACGCTTTGGCTCTTTCCCAATCCTTTAAAAGTTGTAACGTCACTTAGTCATCCTTTAAAGTTTGGGCCTGAAGATTTAAGAACGGCAACACCCAGCCTATCGCTGCAGCTGCAATAATTTTTCTCATAACAATTAATTCATGCTGGAAAAATCATCAAAAGCTTTCGCTGAGCCAGGATTATTGAACTTATAGGTTAGGATCCAGGTACCAGGGGATATTAGATATTGAATATTAGATATTAAGATATTTAATGCGAAACGTTAATAGTACAATATTCAATTTCCAATAACCAAATATCCAATTTCTTATTCCAGGACCTTTTCAATGATCTTATTGGTATGTTTATTTTTTAAGATCAGTTTCCGGGCGCCATAGTGCGTTACTTCTTCTTTCACCAGGTAATTGTCTTTATCATATTCTGTCAAATGACTGTCTTTTGTTACACCGGTTCTGCCCCGCCATATATCCAGTTTTACCGGTTCCCATTGTTTACTTTTTGCGGAACGATACGCTGCATCCAAAATGCAATTCACGACATAACCATCATAAAAATTTTCTTTCGGTTCCCTTTTTTGTTCCATCGCAGTAAACATGTCCATGAACATGTGGTTATAACCCAATTCATTTAATTCGTCGCCAATGGGAAATAACCAACCGCTATTGCTCTCTGCCTTTTCCGCCACGTAATTAGCTGCTTTGCCAGTAGTGAACATTTCAAAGCCGGTGCGCAAAAAACTATTGATCCAAATGGTGCCTTCTGTTCCCATCACTTCATCACGAAGATCAAGACCGCCACGGAAGGTCCAGCTTACTTCAAATTGAGCAATGGAACCGTTCTCATATTTTATCAGCGCGATTGCATGGTCCTCAGCATCGATGGGTTTCACTTGTGTATCGGCCCAGCACATCACTTCAACTGGTTTGATATCCTTTCCAATATAGCTGCGTGTGATCTCAACGCAGTGACAACCGAGATCAAGAATGCAGCCGCCG
>Ga0310811_10007044_pt1 | contig 14376 bp, 8 predicted proteins | sample YCmetagenome_FD_207642 | JGI IMG/M metagenome (GOLD analysis project Ga0310811, IMG submission 207642) | Soil microbial communities from experimental microcosm in Duke University, North Carolina, United States - YC | ecosystem: Engineered > Artificial ecosystem > Soil microcosm > Unclassified ...
GCACTTTCGAGTCCGGCGTGCGGAAGTCGAACGCGGTGGTCAGGTCGCCGCACACTGCGCGGCGCCACGGCGTGATGTTCGGTTCATGAACCCCAAAGCGCGTTTCGATGAAGCGGATCACCGACGTGTGATCGAACACCTGCGAGCACACGAAGCCGCCCTTGCTCCACGGCGACACGATCGTCATCGGCACGCGCGGGCCGAGGCCGTACGGCAGGCCGTCGGCGGTATAGCTGCCGCCACGCGCGGGATTGACCACGTTGTGAATTTCGCCGTCGGTGCTGACCGTCGACTTGCCTTGCGCGGGCGTGGTAGCCGGTTGCGGCGGCACCAGGTGATCGAAGAAGCCGTCGTTCTCGTCGTACATGATGAACAGCACAGTCTTGCTCCACACCTCGGGATTCGACGTCAACGCATCGAGAATCTGCGACGTGTATTCGGCGCCGTATGCGGGCGTATATTGCGGGTGCTCGGAGTAGGCGGCCGGCGGGCACAGCCACGAAACTTGCGGCAGTTTGTTCGCGAGCACATCGGCCTTCAGGTCGTCGATGGTGCGCACGGTTTGCGCGCGCTCATACAACGGCGAGCCCGGTTGCGCGTTGATGAAGTTCGTGAAGTTCTGCAGGATGTTGGTGCCGTAGTTGCCGTTCAACGGATCGACGCCGGTCAGGCCCTGCTGATAGACCTGCCACGAAATGCCCGCGGCTTGCAGGCGCTCCGGGTACGTGGTCCACGAGAGCAACTGGTAATTCGGCGGACTGTCGCCGTCGACGAAATCGTTGTTGTCGAGAAGCGGTCCTCCGAGCGTGCCGGTCGGGTCGACCGTGCCGCTCATCAGATACGACCGGTTCGGGTGCGTGGGTCCCGGCAGTGAGCAGAAGTATGCGTCGCAGACGGTGAACGCATCGGCCAGCGCGTAGTGAAACGGAATGTCGCTGCGCAGGTGATAGCCCATCGTCATGTCGGTCTTGTTGGCCGGCCACTGATCGTAGCGGCCGCCGTCGATCGCGGCATGGGTCTTGTACCAAGAGTGATCCAGATCGCCAACGCATTGCGCGCTGGTGGTCGACGTGTCCAGATGGAACGGCAGCACCGGCTTGGTCGCATCCGCTTTCGACGGCTGATACCAAACCGGCTTGCCATTCGGCAGCGGAATCGGGAAGCGGTCGTTGTAGCCGCGCACGCCGCGCATGTGGCCGAAGTAGTGGTCGAACGAGCGGTTCTCCTGCATGAACACGACGATGTGCTCGACATCGCGGATCGTGCCCGTGCGCGAGAACGCGGGCACGGCCAACGCATTGCGAATCGATTCGGGCAGCGCGGTCAGCGCGGCGGCAGCGCCGGCGGAAGAAGCCACGGTCTGCAGGAAGCGGCGACGGCTAGTTGATGTCATCGAATATCACCTCTGCGGATGGAAAGAATAGCGCGCGTTGGAGCGCGGGGAAAGCAGGTCAGTTGTTGCTGGCGCTGTCGCCGGGGGCGTAGTGCATGACGGGTGTGACTTGCTGGGTGTCGGCAGCGAGACTGGCTTGCATGTTCTGCGTGATCGGGTCGGACGCGGCGGCGGGGTTCACCGCGAGTGCAGCGGATGCGTCGGGGAGCGCAGCCGCTAACGATGTCGCCTGATGCCGCTGCGCGCCGCTATCGGCAACGGGCGGCGATGAAGTCGAGGCGTTCACGCTTGAGTCGTCAGCGCCGCAAGCGCTCAACGCTACGGTGGCGACTGCGATCGACGCGATGCTCGCGAGGCGTTTGCTTCTTCTCATGTCTGCATCCGGTTTCGTGAAAGCGGGTGCAGTCTCCAATCCTTTCAAGAAGTAATTGTGAAACGTTTGCGAGCCGCATATCTTTTCGGCAATTCGCTGGTTCTTCGAAAGGAAATGGAAAGTAATAGGAAGGACAATCGTCACCGTTACGCCATTTGACTGACGCTTCAGGTACGCCCAATGAATGATTGACGGCTTTGCATAACCGGTTGATCCATGACACGCATCGAACGACCCTTCGACATCACGCGTCTTGAAGAGGAATGGCTGGAGGCGGACGGCTTTGGCGGTTTCGCGTCGGGCACCGTGGGCACGTTGCGCACGCGCCGCTATCACGCGTTGCTGCTGAGCGCGACGCGCGCGCCGGGTGGGCGCATGGTGCTCGTCAATGGTGTCGAGGCGTGGCTCGAAGCGGGAGGGCGGCGCTATCCGTTGACCATGCAGCGGTATGTGCCCGATGTCATCTATCCGGATCTGGGCGCGAGTCTCGTCGCTTTCGACACCGTGCCGTGGCCCACGTGGCGCATTCAACTCGATGCGCAGATGGCGCTGACCGCCGAAGTCCTCGTCAGCAAGGCGACGTGTGAAACGGTGTTGCGTTGGCGGCTGGAGGGCACGGCGACGTCCGCTGATATGAGCGCGCTCGTCCTGAAGGTCAGGCCTTTGCTGTCGGGCCGCGATTACCACGCGCTGCATCATGAGAACACCGCGTTCAACTTCAGCGCACGGATCAGCGACGATCACGCATGCGCGAGCTGGCAACCATATGGCGATGTGCCGGTGATCCATGCCGCGACGAACGGCGCGTACACGCACGCGCCCGATTGGTATCGCAACTTCAGCTACGCGCGCGAAGAGGAGCGCGGCCTCGACTTCAGCGAAGATCTGGCGACGCCCGGCGTGTTCAGCTTCGCTCTCGCCGACGGTGAAGCGGTGATGGTGCTCAGTGCATCCAATGCAGGTAGCGCGGGAACGTCCGCCCTTGCAACGCAATGTGAAAACGCGCAAGCCGTCGCCACTCACGCAACCGAACTCGCACGTATCGAGCAGCAACGCCGCAGCGCGCTGGGCTCACGCCTGCAGCGCTCCGCCGATGCCTACGTGGTCTCGCGCAACAACGGCCGCACGATCCTCGCGGGCTTCCCGTGGTTCACCGACTGGGGCCGCGATACCTTCATCGCGATGCGCGGGCTGCTGATCGCGTCGAACCGTCTCGACGAAGCCGAGGCGATCCTGCTCGAATGGTCGGGCTTGCTGTCCGAAGGCATGCTGCCGAACCGCTTTCCCGACTACGGCGACACGCCGGAGTACAACTCGGTCGATGCGTCGTTGTGGTTCATCGTCGCCGTGTACGACTACCTGGCCACGCGTCACGCCGGCGCCGCGACCCGCACACGCTTGCAACAGGCCGCCGAAACGATTCTGACCAGCTATACGAAAGGCACGCGCTTCAACATCCAGGCCTGCGCCGACGACGGCCTGCTGCGCGCCGGCGTCCCCGGCGTGCAACTCACGTGGATGGACGCGAAACTCGGCGACTGGGTGGTCACGCCGCGCATCGGCAAACCGGTCGAAGTGCAGGCGCTCTGGATCAACGCGTTGCGCATTGCAGCAACCTGGAACCCGCAGTGGCAGCCACCCGCCGAGCGAGCGTTGCAAGCGTTTCATGAACGCTTCGTCGACCCGTCCACCCAAACGCTGGCCGACAACGTCGACGTCGATCACGTGAAAGGCGCGGTGGACCGCTCGATCCGGCCGAACCAGATTTTCGCGGTGGGCGGCCTGCCGTTCCCGTTGCTCGAAGGCGCGGCGGCGTGCGCGGTGCTCGAACAGGTCGAGACGCAATTGCTCACGCCCCTCGGCCTGCGAACGCTCGCGCCGTCCGACCCGGCGTATCGCGGCCGCTATAGCGGGCCGCTGCTCGCGCGCGATGGCGCCTATCATCAAGGAACCGTCTGGCCGTGGCTGCTGGGCCCGTTCGTCGAAGCATGGCTGCGGGTTCGCGGCGCCACGGCGGATGCCCGCGCGCAAGCCAGATCGCGCTTTCTCGACCCGCTCTACGCGCATCTGGACCACGCCGGCCTCGACCATCTGTCCGAAATCGCCGACGGCGACGCGCCGTATACGCCCGCCGGCACGCCGTTTCAGGCGTGGTCGCTGGGCGAATTGCTGCGCATCGAAAGCCTGCTTGCCGGGTCGGGGCCCACCGCCGCGTAAACCGCGCTACGATGTGTGTCCCATCGCCAAGCCTGAAGCAAGGACGAAGTCATGCCACCGCTGCGCGCTGCCAATCTGCTCGACACCATTGAAGGCTCACGCCTGCATTCGGCCGCTTGCGACCGTTGGCAGCGCTGGGGGCCGTATCTGAGCGAGCGCCAATGGGGCACGGTGCGCGAGGATTACAGCGCAAACGGCACCGCCTGGGACTCCTTTCCGCACGACCATGCGCGCAGCCGCGCGTATCGCTGGGGCGAAGACGGTATCGCCGGTTTCGGCGACGACAAGCTGAGCTGGTGCGTGTCGCTCGCACTGTGGAATCGCAAGGACCCGATCCTCAAGGAGCGCCTCTTCGGCCTCACCAACGCCGAGGGCAATCACGGCGAGGACGTGAAGGAGCTGTACTTCTACCTCGACGGCACGCCGACGCATTCATACATGCGGATGCTCTACAAGTACCCGCACGCCGCCTTTCCGTACGAAGATCTGGTGCAGGAAAACGCTCGACGCGGCGGCGACATGCCCGAGTACGAGATTCTCGATACCGGCGTGTTCGACGATCTGTGCTATTTCGACGTGCAGGTCGAATACGCGAAGCACGCGCCCGACGACATCGTGATGCGCGTGACGATCGAAAATCGCGCGGACGAGGCTGCGTCGCTCGATGTGCTGCCGCAAATCTGGGCGCGCAACTCGTGGTCGTGGAAGGAGAACAAGGACAAGCCGTCGCTGGTCGCCGGCACGGACCACAACGGTGACACGCACTTGATTGGGCGTCAGCATGGTCATGAGCCGATCGTCGTGACCGCGTGGTCGAAAGACGCGCCGCAACTCGCGTGGCTCTTCTGCGAAAACGACACCAATGTGAAGCGCCTGTTCAACATGGACGGCGCCGGTCCGTTCAAGGACGGCTTCAACGACTATCTCGTCCAAGGCGACCAGCAGGCAATACGCCGCGATGCCGGTACCAAGGCCGCCGCGCATGCTGCGCTCGAATTCGCTCCGCACGGCCGCGCCGTGGTGTATTTGCGCTGGCGTCCGGAGTCGGCCCCGGACGATGCGCAGTTCGATGCCGATGCAGTGTTCGCGCAGCGCATCGCCGAGGCCGACGAGTTCTATGGCGCGCTGCAACACGAGATCGCCGACCCCGACGCGCGCCTCGTGCAGCGTCAGGCGCTCGCCGGCATGCTGTGGTCCAAGCAGTACTACCAGTATGACGTGCAACGCTGGTTCGACGGCGATCCGCTGCAACCCAAACCGCCGGCGAGCCGCAAACACGGCCGCAATGCGGACTGGCGTCACCTGTGCAATGCAGACATCGTATCGATGCCGGACAAATGGGAGTACCCGTGGTACGCGTCATGGGACCTCGCGTTCCATGCGGCCGCGTTCGCGCTGATCGACCCGGCGTTTGCGAAGCGTCAATTGCTGCTGCTGGTGAAGGACCGCTATCAGCATCCGAACGGCCAACTGCCTGCGTACGAATGGGCGCTCAGCGACGCCAACCCCCCCGTGCATGCATGGGCTGCGTGGCGCGTGTACGAGATCGACCGCGCGCTCACCGGCAAGGCGGATCGCGATTTTCTCGAACTCGTTTTCCATAAGCTGTTGCTGAATTTTTCGTGGTGGGTGAACCGCAAGGACGCCGACGGCCACAATATTTTCCAGGGCGGCTTTCTCGGACTGGACAACGTCGGTATCTTCGACCGCTCATCACCGCTGCCGACCGGCGGCCACATCGATCAGGCCGACGGCACCGCGTGGATGGCCGCGTATGCGCTCGACCTGATGCGGATCGCGCTCGAACTCGCGTATGCGAACCATGTGTTCGTGGACATCGGCGTGAAGTTCTTCGAGCACTTCCTGTATATCGCCGAGGCCGTGAGCTGCGACGACGGCTGCGAGACGGGCCTGTGGGACAGCGACGACGAGTTCTTCTACGACAAGCTGCGCCTGCCTGACGGCAGCAGCATGCCGATGCGGGTGCGCTCCATCGTCGGGCTGATTCCGCTGTTCGCGGTGCACGTGCTGGAAGAGCGTCTGCATGGCGGCTTGCCGTGTCTGCGCGAGCGGCTCGTGTGGTTCCTCGAACATCGTCCGGATCTCGCGAAGCTGGTCTCGCGCTGGAACGAGCCCGGCAAGCGCAACGCGCTCTTACTCTCGCTGCTGCGCGGTCACCGGATGAAAGCATTGCTGCGGCGTGCGCTCGACGAAAGCGAATTTCTTTCCGATCACGGCGTGCGGGCGTTGTCGCGCTTTCATCGCGATCACCCGTTCGTGTTCAATCACAACGGCAAGAGTTTCTGCGTCAAGTATCTGCCGGCGGAATCCGACACGCGCGTGTTCGGCGGTAATTCGAACTGGCGCGGTCCGGTGTGGATGCCGGTCAACTATCTGCTGATCGAATCGCTGTACGAATTTCACCGCTATTACGGCGATGAGTTTCGCGTTGAATATCCGACGGGCTCGGGACAGAAGTTCTCGCTTAGCGAAATCGCCGATGAACTGGCGCGCCGCGCGACCACGTTGTTTCTCAAGAACAAGGATGGCGAGCGGCCCGTGATGCGCGCGTATCCGCTGTTGCAGGCCGACCCGCGCTCGAGCGACCTCGTGCTGTTCCATGAGTACTTTCACGGCGACAACGGGCGCGGCGTCGGCGCTTCGCATCAGACCGGCTGGAGCGGGCTCGTTGCGTTGCTGCTGCAACCGAGGGTGATGGCGGCATCGGGCAACGTGCCGTTGGCGGGCGAGCCCGAACGCGCGCCGATTCCTGTTGCGGCGTCGGCGCCGGCTACCGCGCCGGCCCGTATGCCCGAACCAGCATCCGAACTGGCGTCCGCGCTCGCAGCTACCACAGCAAAGTAGCAAGCACGGCCGACGCGCATGCCGCGCGGGCCGCGTGATCGTTTTTGAACTGTGTCGGTTCAAGCGTGGTCTTTCATGTATCGCCACGTCCGTTCCATTGGCTTCCTCAAGTGAATCCCATGTCGACTACACCGAACGCCCCAGCTTCCGATCATTCCGCCGCCGCTCAGGCACCGAGCTGCAAGGTCAGCGCGAGTCCGCATGACGCGCCGCCGTCGCCGGCCGGCAAACGGCCCGCGCCACCTTGCACGCTGGTGATCTTCGGCGCCGGCGGCGACCTCACCAGGCGGCTCTTGATGCCCGCGCTGTACAACCTCTCGGTGGACGGCCTGCTCGATGGCGCGATGAAAATCATCGGCGTCAATCACGGCGAGCGCGAGACGAGCGAGTGGCGCGAAGACCTGCACAAGTCACTACAGCAATTCGCCGCCGACAAAGCCAGCACCTTCCACGCCGGCAAGCTTGACGACCACGCGTGGGACTGGGTCGCGCAACGCCTCGAATACATGGCCGGCGAGTTCGAAACCGACGACACCTTCACGAAGCTCAAGCAGGTCTTCGAACAGTCGCCGGGCGGCAACGTGATCTTCTATCTCGCAGTCGGCTCGCGCTTTTTCAAACCGATCGTCGAGCATCTCGGCAAGGCGGGCTTGCTGAAGGAAGGCGACGGGGATAGTGGCGGCTTTCGCCGTATCGTGATCGAGAAGCCATTCGGCACCGACCTCGCGTCGGCGCGCGATCTGAACGCGCACATTCTGTCGTACGCGAAAGAATCGCAGGTCTATCGCATCGATCACTTTCTCGGCAAGGATACCGTGCAGAGCATTCTCGCGGTGCGCTTCGCGAATGCGCTGTTCGAGCCGATATGGCGGCGCGAATATATCGACAGCGTGCAGATCACCGCGGCGGAAACGATCGGCGTGGAAGGGCGCGGCAAGTTCTACGAGCAGACGGGTGCGTTTCGCGACATGGTGCCGAACCACCTGTTCCAGTTGCTCGGCATGGTCGCGATGGAGCCGCCCAACTCGTTCGACGCCGAAGCGGTGCGCGACAAGAAGGCGGAAATCTCCGACGCGATCCAGCCGCTGACTCCGGACGACGTCGTATTCGGCCAATACGAAAAGGGCCCGGCGGGCGTCGGCTATCAGGAAGAACCGAACGTCGCGCCCGGCAGCACGACGGAGACGTACGCGGCCGCACGCGTGTTCGTCGAAAACTGGCGCTGGGCCGGCGTGCCGTTCTATCTGCGCACCGGCAAGCGGCTGGCGGCGCGTCGCACGGAAATTTCGGTGCAATTGAAACCGGTGCCGTTCCGCCTGTTCCGCGATACGCCGGTCGATGCGCTCACGCCCAACGTGCTGACCTTGCGCATCGATCCCGCGCATGGCACGAGCTTCGACTTCAATGTGAAAACACCGGGCCCGGTGATGCAGGTCGGCGGGGTGCAGTCTTCGTTCGACTATGCCGACTTCTTCGCGGAACGCGCCAATGTCGGCTATGAGACGCTGCTATACGACTGCATGCTCGGCGACGCGACGCTGTTCCAGCGGGCCGACAGCATCGAAACCAGCTGGTGCGCGGTGGACGACGTGCTGCATCCGAAAAGCGGCGGCGCAATGCCCGTGCACGGTTATGCGGCCGGCAGCGAAGGCCCCGCACAGGCCGACGCGCTGCTCGCGCGCGACGGCCATGCATGGCGGCCATTGCAACAGCATGTAGTCGAGAAGAAGTAACGCCAACACGCGCTCATCAACGTCAACATGATCGGGGGACACCGTGGCAACAACCAAGACGAAAGTAACGGGCAGCACTGAGCGGATTCTTGCAATCGACGTCGGCGGCACCGGCCTGAAGGCCGCGATCATCGACTCGGAAGGCCAGATGAAAACCGAGCGCGTGCGGGTGGCGACGCCGCATCCGTGCACGCCGGACCAGTTGGTCGATGCGTTGGCGAAGCTGGTCGCGCCGCTCGTCGAACAGGCGCCGCCCACGCTGATGTCGATCGGATTTCCGGGCGTGGTGCGCAACAACCGCATTCTCACCGCGCCGCACTTCGGCCTGGAAGGCTGGCATGACATTGCGCTCGCCGACTCGTTGGCGCAGCGTCTGGGTGGCTTGCCGGTGCGCATGATCAACGATGCTGAGATGCAGGGCTTCGCTGCGATCGAAGGACATGGCCTCGAATTCGTGCTGACGCTCGGCACGGGCGCGGGCACCGCGATGTTCCGCGACGGAGAGTTGATGCCGCATCTCGAACTCGCTCATCACCCGGTCAGCAAGAAAGGCGTCGCATACGACGAATACATCGGCGAGGCAGCACGCGAGAAGGCGGGGAATAAACGCTGGAACCGGCGCGTTCATCAGGTGATCGGCATTCTGGAGTCGCTCGTGAACTACGACAAGCTGTGGATCGGCGGCGGCAACGCGGCGCGTCTGAAGTTCGAGTTGCCTGCGAACGTGGCGACCGTATCGAACGATGCCGGTATCGAAGGCGGCGCGCGCTTGTGGCATCCGCTGTCAGTGCGCGAAACTCGGCAATTGCCCGAAGCGAATCAACGCACGGGGCGATTCAAATAGCGCCCGATTTGCGGGCCAATATCAGGGAGTGTTCAACGTGACTCGATGCGGCTTTGGTATTGCAAGGCACCTGTTGTCGGCGGGCGTGTGTGCGGCGCTCGCTTTGGCAACCGCGCATGGGTACGCGGTGGAAGCGTTCGCGGTAGCGTCGCCGGGTTTGGCCGATGGCGGCACATTGGATTCGAGCCACGCGGCCAGCACTAATAATTGCGGCGGCGGCAACGTGTCGCCGGCGCTGCAATGGCGTAACGCGCCCGCCGGCACGAAGAGTTTCGCGGTCACGATTTTCGATCCCGACGGCGCCAAGGGATTGGGCATCGTGCACTGGGTGCAGTATGGCATCGCGCCGTCGACCGCGGCGCTCGCTGCGGGCGGCGCCGCGCCGCCCGGCAGCGTCGCCGGCACGAATCGGACCGGCGGTCCCGGTTATTACGGGCCGTGTCCACCGGTTGGGGACGTGCCGCATCACTACGTCGCGCAGGTCTATGCGCTCGATCTGCCACCCGATGCGCTGCCCGCCGGCTTGACCCGCGATGCGCTGCACGCGGCCATCAAGGACCATGTGCTTGCCGCGACGAGCACGGTGCTGCGATATGGTCGATGAGGTGTCCGGCTTATCTCGCCGCGTCGCCCCAACGGTATTGCACGCTGGCTTCGTCGAGCTGGGTCTTGATCTGTGCATCGAGCACCAGTTCGGAAGCCGCGAGCGTATCGCTCAACTGCTCCGCGCGGCTCGCGCCGATAATCGCTGACGTGACGAGCGGATTGGCCAGCACCCAAGCGAGAGAAACCCGGGTCAACGACTCGCCCGTCGGCGCCACGATCGCTTTCAATTGCTCGATCGTCTCGAACTCACGCTGGTGCCAGTATCGCTCCTGGTACATCGAGCCGGCTTTGCCGACGCTCTCGGTGAAACGCCCGGTTGTCGGCGCGGCGTTCAACTGGTGCTTGCCCGTCAGCAAGCCGCCCGCCAGCGGGTTATACGGCATCACGGCTAATTGTTCCTCTGCGGCCAACGGCAGCAACTCCCGCTCGATCTGGCGGAACAGCAGGTTATAGCGAGGCTGCACCGACACGAAGCGCGCGACGCGCAACACATCGGCGCGTCCCAACGCGCGCGCGAGCCGATACGCGAGAAAGTTTGATACGCCGACATAACGCGCTTTCCCCGAGCGCACGATCGCATCCAGTGCCTCGAGCGTTTCGTCGAGCGGCGTGTTCGCATCGTCGGAGTGGAGCTGATAGAGGTCCACGTAATCAGTGCCGAGGCGGCGCAGCGACGCGTCGATGGCATCCAGAAGATGTTTGCGCGACGCGCCCTGATCCCACGGTGCGGGCCCCATCTTGCCCACCGCCTTGGTCGCGAGAATGAAGCGCTCGCGTTTGCCCTTCAACCAGCGCCCGACGATTTCCTCCGTACGTCCGGCAATACTTTCGTCGCCGCCCAGCGGATACACGTTGGCCGTGTCGATGAAATTCACGCCAGCGTCCGCCGCTGTGTCGAGAATGCGATGCGAGACATCTTCTTCGGTTTGCAGGCCGAAGGTCATCGTGCCGAGACACAGGCGCGAAACGGTCAGGCCGGTGCGGCCGAATTTGCGGTATTGCATGGTCAACTCCGAAGGTGAACGGATCAGTGGCGGTATGCAGTGTTGCAAAAAGGATAAACGGAGTCGCGATTCGATGTCGTCTGCAAGCCTCGCGTTAGGTTATTGAAATGAAAGGTAATAGTAGGGGTCAATTGGACTGTTAGCCTGCCGTTATTCGCTGTCTGCGTACTTATCATTACAGTGACGTAATAAAACTCAGTCATCTGTTGAATGAAAATTACGATATCCATACGTTAGTAAAAATCCGAAACAATTTTCTTACGCGATGTAACACAGGGCGCGATTGATGCGCCTTGATCCATATGGAATGATAGCGATTCTCATTTAACAACTAGCCAGCCACCCCGTCCTTTCTGCGCCAGTCAGACGACCGGAAGCCAGCCAATTGCAGATTTGTCATTGATCGCATCTCAGACATGCGAATTTGACAAGTGCACACCTGACGGGATTTCCATGTTCAACCACACGCCGCTTGCGACTGCGTTAGCGCTAGCTTTTGCCATTCCATTTGCGACACCGGCTGTCGCGCAGACCGCTCCTCAATCCGCGTCGCAACCTGCGGCCGACAGTGAATCGACAAACGGTTCGGCAAACGGAGCGGCAAACGCAGCGGCAAGCACCCTGGCCGAGAGCGGCACGCTGCCGACCATCGGCGTCCAGGCGCAGGCTGAACAACAGGACTTCCAGGCTGAACGTGCGACTGTCGGCGCGAAAACGCCTACCGCGTTGCGCGATATTCCACAAACTGTCACCGTCATCAACAAGGCCGTGCTGGCCTCACAAGGGGCCACCTCGTTCCAGGACGCGCTGCGCAATGCGCCGGGCGTGACGATCGGCGCGGCCGAAGGCGGCCAGATCGGCAACAACATTAACCTGCGCGGCTTCACTGCGCAGAACGACATCTACCTGGACGGCTTCCGCGATCGCAACCAGTACTACCGCGACACCTTCGACCTCGACGAGCTCGAAGTGCTGTACGGTCCGTCGTCGATGCTGTTCGGCCGCGGCTCGACGGGCGGCGTGATCAATCAGGTCAGCAAGAAAGCGAGCCTGAAGGACTTTGGAGAAGTCTCGGCGATGATCGGCACCGACGACCGCTACCGCACCAGCGTTGACGTGAATCACAAGCTGACCGATACCTCGGCGATCCGCCTGAACGCATTCGGTCAAAGCCTGGGTTCGACGCGTGACGTGATGAAGAACAAGGACTTCGGTGTCGCGCCGGAAGTTCGCTTCGGGATCGGCACGCCGACCGAAGTGACGCTGTCCGCGCTGATCCAGCACAATCACGACATGCCCGACTACGGCATCCAGGCGTTGAACGGCCGTCCCGCGCCAGTGCCGAAAAACACCTTCTACGGCTTGACCGACGACCGCACGATCCAGGACGTGCAGATTTTCACCGCCGGGATCAAGCACAAGATCTCCGATGCGCTCACACTGACCAACCAGACGCAGCTCTCGCACTCGATGACCGATGCGCGCGAAACCGCGCCGCAAGCGGTGCTGACCGGACCGCTGTCGTCGAGCACCGCATTGACCAACGGCAATTTCACGACGCTGTCGCCGTCGCAACTGTTCATCAAGTTGCAGAGCCACGACCGTGTGATCGAGAACCACTCGATCTACAACGACACGATGCTCGAATACAAGTTCGACACCGGCCCGATCAAGCATGACCTGATTGCCGGCTTCGAGCTCGGTCACGACAGCTATTCGAACCAGGCGTACACGCGCAACAATTTGCCGATCGTGCCGATGTTGAATCCGCCGATCATGAGCACGCCGTCCAATGTGACCACCACGGTCGGCAACTACGCCGACTCCGGTGCGAACGAACTTTCGGCCTATATCAACGACACCGTGTCGCTCAACCAGCACTGGAAGGTGATCGGCGGCCTGCGGTGGGATCGCTTTCAGGCGCAGATCCACAACACGATCACCGCGCCGCTTTACGCGAGCCAGACCAACTTCTTCACCAGTGTGCGCGCGGGCGTGATCTACCAGCCCACCGACTGGCAGTCGTACTACGTGTCGTATGGCACGTCGTTCAACCCGTCGCTCGAAAACCTGACGGTGACGAACCTGACGCAAAACCTCGCGCCGGAATCGACCAAGTCGTATGAAGTCGGCGGCAAATGGGATCTGCTTGGCGGCAATCTCTCGGTGACCTCGGCGTTCTTCCGCCAGGAAATGGACAACGCCCGCACGCAAGTCTCGCCGACCGAATTCGAACTCGCCGGCGACATCCGCGTGGACGGTTTCCAGGCGGGCGTGGCCGGACACATTACCGACAAGTGGCAGGTGTTCGGCGGCTACACGTACATGGACGCGGTCATCCTGAAGGCGCTCGACGGCACGCAAGGGCACACGCCGGCCAACACGCCGCGCAACACGCTGACGCTGTGGACCACTTACGCGATCACTCCGCATTGGGAGATTGGCGGCGGCCCGATCTATATGTCGCCGCGCTACGCGTCGAATACGAACTACGTGCGGGTGCCGGGCTACACGCGCTGGGACGCGACCGCCGCCTATCACGCGAAGAAATTCGACGTGCGCCTGAACCTGCTGAACCTCACCAACAAGGAATACTTCGACGCGCTGATTCCGTCGGACGGCGGTCGTTCAGTGCCGGGGGTCGGACGCACGCTGCTGGCGACTTTCGACTATCGCTTTTGATACACGCAGGGCGGATACGGTAGCCTTGTTGGTTTTGACAACGGCAAGCTGACGCAAAGGAAACACTATGTTGCTGCAGATTCCGAAGGTACTGGACGCCGGGCAGTTGCGCTTCGTGCGCGAGCGGCTCGAACAGGCCGGCGACGCGTGGGTCGATGGTCGCGCGACCGCTGGTTATCAGGGCGCGCCGGTCAAACGCAACCAGCAGATCGCCGAGCACTCGCCGGTTGCGCGCGAGCTTGGCGATGTGATTCTCGCGTCGATCGAGCGCAACCCGCTGTTCATCAGCGCGGTGTTGCCGAATCAGGTGTATCCGCCGCTTTTCAATCGCTACGAAGGCGGCATGCAGTTCGGCAGCCACGTCGATGGCGCGGTGCGCGTGCTGCCCAACGGTGTGAAGCTGCGCACTGACGTGTCGATCACGTTGTTCATTTCCGAACCCGACGAATACGACGGCGGCGAACTTGTGATCGAGGACACCTACGGCGTGCAGCAGGTGAAGCTGCCGGCGGGCGACATGATCGTCTATCCCGCCACCAGTCTGCATCAGGTCACGCCGGTCACACGCGGCGCGCGCATCGCCAGTTTCTTCTGGGTGCAAAGCCTCGTGCGCAGCGACACGCAGCGCGCGCTGCTGTTCGACATGGACACCGCGATCC
>Ga0310811_10007045_pt1 | contig 14376 bp, 13 predicted proteins | sample YCmetagenome_FD_207642 | JGI IMG/M metagenome (GOLD analysis project Ga0310811, IMG submission 207642) | Soil microbial communities from experimental microcosm in Duke University, North Carolina, United States - YC | ecosystem: Engineered > Artificial ecosystem > Soil microcosm > Unclassified ...
AAATCTGACAAAATATGTACGATTATCACCCCAGTCGGGAGCATGCCACCTGGTAGGGTTTTTACCTTCAGTATGTTCTCTTGAATTTGCTCGTTCGCTGCCACTGATGAAATCAGCTTCCTGACAGCGTCAAAGATATTTTGGGTGGCCTGTCTCGAATATCGAAAACTGGTATGGCATCTCTTCATACCCACTGCTGCAGGGAGCTGTTCCATTCCTGCTGGGAGATATTACTGGACAAGGACTTTCTTTTTGCATATCGCCACGGTATAGTTCTGAAATGTGCCGACGGAGTGATGCGGAGGGTCTTTCCCCATATCTTCACATATTCTGCCGATTATCCTGAGAAGTACACTTATTCCATGATCTTTTTAAAAATATTAAATCACTCATCAATTTACAGGGCTTTGATTGCGACCATCAAGGACATGGGCTTGTGCCCCTGCCCTTGCTGTCTCACACCCAAAAGCTTTTTTAGCTTTCTTGGTCTTGCGAGGGACATGAATAGTTGCATTAACAACCTTCGAGTGTATGTCATGGCAAAGGTTGTCAAGGCCCATGATTATATCTATGGGGGGGAATACTGTAGATGGTGTAAAAGTAGAGAATACCCTCAGAGAGGGCTCGTGGGTTCCTGTTCTGGTGGGTCAAACTACTTTCTTACCGTTTTATGATGGGTTCACATGATAGAACTACGTGAGAGGCTATGCACAAAGTATCGCAATGTATAAGCAACACTTATTAGAAGTCAAACATAAGCTGGAAGTTAATCACGAGTGAAACGGATCAGTAAACATAGCCAGAAGTAAGCATAACCGATATACCAGAAGGGAAGATATACTAAATGGAGGAAATAAGCAGTGTTTAACGTTATACGAACAGGATATGAATGAAGAAGCTTATCACAACGGATCCGGTACGGATCTGTGGATCGGATCTGATCAGATCTGACATCCAGAACTTCGGATGAGAAGCGCGAATGTATGGGATATGACATTGCCTTAGAATGAGTGCAAGCCATGCAAGCCAGGCCACCTTTATACAAGTGCAATATAATCACTCAGAAATGTTAAAGACAATTCACCATTTGAAGACCAGCAAATTCTTGACAGGTGAAACCAGGAACATGATATATCTGTATTATTTCATGAGCTCTCTTAGCTGTACACCAATGATGTATGAATAAACTGACACCTTGAGAAGGCAGCACAATTGGTGATCACAGAAGTGGAGGATGTAGTTGAGATCGACAAACTCCCTGATGTTATTCAACAACTGTCTCTGGTACCACAGACCCCAATCAAAACACTGTCCCCTCCACTGGCTCTTTTCACTGGGTCATATGTGTAAGAGTCATATGAACAGCACGGACAATCATGCAACCATCAACAATGGACAGACACCTATAAAGGCACTACATGCAAAAGTCACCTGTCATACTATACCAGAGCAACAGCTCAAAACCCCTATTAGGGAGCTACAGCAAGAAGATGGGACATGTACAAAGAATGATGAAAACAGAACAGACACGTCATGTGACTGTCAATGACAGTCATACACCTATAAAGGTGCTAGACACTTATGTCACTTCTCACATAATGCCAGAGCGACAGCTCTATGCTCCCATAATGAGCTATGACTATCCTAGAAGATTATGACAAAGGAAGTAGAACAGGAAGAGAATACATGTGGTGGAGCTTGAAATTGAACCACATTTTACACCATCATGTGATATTCCCACATAAGTTCATGACCGAGACAGAATACAAGATACTTGGCTCAGTATAGCTGTTTCAATTCAGAATTCACTAATTATACTATGGGAATGTGCTACAGTATCAAAGTGTATGAAGGGCTGGCGTGTGCATTCAATCACTACCCATGATGATGAGTTGGAACAATGTGACCACACCACAACACTGTCAGCATTATCCAACAAACACTTCATATGTCAGAAACAAAGGTGAGTTGCCCGACTTTGTGCTTCACACCATCAATGTTGCTCTATCTCATGTTGCTTTGTGTTTGAAGTGTGCTTTTATTGCATTATTGATCTTTTGTATTGGGATAAGAATTATTCATGCTATGGTACTGGTATGTTGCTGCCCTTGCACTAACTTCAAAATCTAATGGCATGTGTAGTGCATCCAGTGCACAAAGTCAAACCAACTGCTGCACTTCTGGAGCACTCTGAGAAGACAGCTCTCTCCTCTCAAACAAGAGCCATTAATGCCTTTCATGCTGCAGAGGCATTGAAGCGCACCACCAATGACACCCATCCTCTGGCCGCTGAACCACCACAAGCACCCATCCTGTCTACTCATGCACCAAACATTGACACCACCATGCCTGAAACCATCAGAAAAAGGGTGCATGTTGAAGAAATCAATGAAGATGAGATATCTGGTGATGATGAGTGTGAAGATGCATGTACAAATCAAAAGTGTAAGTCTATCTGCTAAATAATGTACCTTCCTAACCTAGCAGTATCAGGCAAATGAGTCTGTTGCAAGAAAGTCACTCAAGCTCAAGAAGATATTGATGAAGATGGTATTCTTGCAGACATTGATGTCTAGCCCATCATCGATGAATCTACCTCTCCCACATGTGAGGATAGAACTTGTGACATCGACCAATTTTTTGGTCAACTGTTTGAGTGCACTCATGCCAATGGCAAGGTCAAAAAACAACGAAAGTGCAAAGTTTGTCTGTATGTTGTCATATCATTTGCATATTTCTTTACATCACTAACACTACATATTTGCCACTACTAGGGCTCAATGTACCATTGTGAATGAGATGTCAACCCTCTCCAGTCATGCAGAAGCCAAATTCACAGGAAAAGGCTCTTGAGCACCCTAAGTTCAAAGAAATGATAGATGTTGCCTCATGTGCCACACAGGGAGTTAAGAGTCTAGGCTGAAAGGCCACACATGCTGAAATCATATGTGTTCTCAAGAACCATTTGACCAAACTCAAGAAAAAACTGAATGTATGTACCATGCTTCACAGTATCTGCTTGTATCTGACATAATTTTAGAGCCAATCCATCAGTGGTTCAATTAATATCACATGTGATGCATGGCAGGCCAATAACTCAGATGGTTATTTTGCTGTCACTTGCCAACATGTTACTTGGCTTCACGTGGCTCAATAATGCCCATAATGGCAAGCACCTAGGTGGTGCATTATTTGGGGTGCTTGATCATGTCGGTGTTACACACAAAGTTAGTAAAATCCCCCCTTCTCAATGATAGTGCTTATATCTCAACATAGGTTGGCCACGTCACATGTGACAATTCAGCAAACAATAATACCATGTTATAGGAATTCTCAAAGTTGTATGAGGCGAGATACCACAAAGACTTCCTGTGGCATCAATGCAAGATAAAGTGAGTCTTTTAGATTTGATTGATGGAACTGCTAACAAGCCTGACAGTTGTTTAGCACATGTTATTAATCTTGGCACACAACAACTCATCAGCACATATAGCAAGGCACCCCACTACAACCCCCATAACCTGCATGCTCATGAGCTGGATCTAGCTCAGAGGGTCAATCATGATGAGATTGGTCTGGTCTGCTGCATCTGTGTCAAAGAATGTTCCTCAGTGAAATAGAAAGAGCTGTATAGAAGTGTTCAGATGAAAGCAGGTGTCTCTTCACCAACACAACTACTAATTGATATGAAGGTCCACTGGTCTTCGACTTACATTATGCTTAATTGTGCTGATTGCAACAAGCAGGTATGATACACCACCACACCTTTTCTTTCTTACTCTGACTTTCCATTACAGCATGTTGATATGTTCATGTATGAAATGGGATGCCAAGAGCAAAATTTGTCGAAGCATGCCAAAATCAACTTTCTGCAATTGACATCTGCCGAGTGGACACAGGTTGGCCAGTTTATGGACCTTCTTTTATATGCCGATGTGGCACAGCAAGCTTTCTCATCTGATTGAGGATCAACTCTCCATCTCATAATTCCTGCACTGGAGACACTTCACAAATCCTGACTATGTTATTGCCATGTGTTCATCATTTTCTATTCTCATTATCCTGACTCAAACAAACTCTACCATACTAGTACTTGATCCCACATCCAAACTCATATATTTTAAAAAGCACTGGCCAACAAATTTGCTCCATGATGTGCTTGCTTGTGCTGAGACTGTCTTTGAACAATGCTACAATGAGCTCAATTAGGGTTGGCAGCCTCAAGAGACATATTCAAGAAGTTCAGAGCGACTCCAAAGATGACTCTGAGGCAGAACCAGGAGCCACATCCATCAGGGATCCATCAAAACCATGGAGGGCTGAGTTCACAAGCTATATTGAAACATCGAGGCTGCTCCCTTGGCAGATATAACCACTATTCAGTAGTGAGGTGTAAGTCATTTTCATTTGCTACTCACTCAATGCTGACTGTTGTTTTGGTTAAGATTAATGCCCTAAGGTATCCAGTGTGGGCTTCACTGGCAAGGAACTACTTGTCCATCATGGCAGCATCTGTATCAAGCAAGCAAGCTTTCTCACAAGGAGCGGCACAATCAGCTGAAAGGAGACATCGTTAAGGCTTTACAATGTGTAAAGTGTTCTCTTTGTAATGAACTTATATTCTGGGAGCCTAGTTCCTCATCCTTTACAGCAGAAGTAAGTGAAGATTCTGAACATGAGACTGATGGGTTAGAAGCCAAGCCAGCAGATGATGAGCCTGGATGGGATACACTGATTTTGGAGGAGGAAAATTCAGAGTCTGATATTGATTCAGTAGATGATGATGAAGTACTGTAGGACTTGAGCGCTACTTACTATATTGCATTTTGAATCATTTTGTTTTTGAAAGTTGCCATTGAGCCCAAGCTGAGCCATGGCTTTGGCCCATGGCTTAGCCTGAGGTTTTGCAAGGCCTAAGCTCCCCAAAGCCAAGCCCAAGACAGGGCTTTCAGGCCAAGCCAGGCCTGCACATCACTACTGGCAAGTTTTATTTGCAGAAGAGACTAAAGTAGAAATCATTAGACAGATTTAGATATAGTAAATAAACTCAAACCTGATATCCAGTTGTCCACAGAAGTCTGTAACAGATGATTTGACTCCCTAAAGTAAGGATGCATTGATATTCATGATGCATGAGCAGAGACATAAAGCCACGGCTTGAGCTGCCAGCTCCAGCTTTCCAACAGTGCAAGCCAGGCTCTAGGCCATGGTCAGGCCATTGTAGAGACTCAATTCTCTACAGGCTGGTATTGGCCTATTTTACAGCTCATGATGACTGGGCTTCACAGCACAACATCACCATCATGTGTAGAGCGATTCCACATATCATGCACAGCTTCCCTGCAATGACGCACCAGACTCACAACACTTTCCTGCACTTGCACAATGCATTCCTGCACTTGCGTATCTTTGCATTTCATCATGCATCATTGTGTTCTCGCGCATCTTTGCATTTCATCGCGCATCATTGTGTTCTATCGTGCATCTTCGCGTTTCATCGTGCATCATTGTGTTTCATCATGCATCATCACGTCCTATCGTGCATCTTCATGTTCTCACGCATCTTCGCATTCCATCATGATTTAGTGCACATCATCGCAGGAGCATCCATCCATTGTCCAGCCAGTTTCTTGGTGTGTCACATTCCATTTATTACTATATCTGACTACGTTTGGTATTGTACGACTATTATTTCGTTATGGACCCTTACATTACATCACTTACATACTTAGAGCGCTCCCGATTTGCTTCCGAACCCTGGGAAGGCGCTTATATGCGACTTAGGGTTGCCATGTCTGTTTTTACAACTTAGCTTCTGGCAGTCACCATCTATCACCAGTTAGTTCCATGCAGTGCATATATCCGTCGTTGTAGTCCCTAGCATCCGTCTATAGCTAGTGGCAATCACATTATCCATCTATTATCCATCCAGCATCCATCCTCCTCACCTTGGTTCACATCCCAGCATCATTTATACGCCCTCTCTACACTTGCACACTTTTCGTGCTACTTTCCCACGCTTCGTGCGACCATCGTGTTTCTTTGCACTTCCTTCGCATTTCACTGCATCTCTTCGTGTTTCTTTGCGTTTTCTCGTGCTTTCATTGCATTTGATCAGAGTTGATCAGCATTTACTTGTGGACCTTTGCTTTCCTTGCGTCCCCTTTAGGGTCGAACGCTCTTGCTTCTGCGAGTATAGCAGCTAGGTAGAGCTGAGACTCACTTATACTGGTTTAGCATTATTATAGCTAGTGCCTAGCCAGGTTGTGATACCTACACCATGACTTAGGCCTGGCTCAGCTTAGCCTAATCTGGCCCAGCTTTGGCTAGCCCATGGCTTGAAGCTGGGCCATGCACATCACTAGTCAGCAATCAGGGTAGGATGTTAGTGACATGCAACAATGATTCTCTGTTTAAATTGCTTAGGATGAGCCATCAGTAATACTTGTGTTGAAAGACTTACTATTATGAGTTAGTGGGAGTCTGATCTTTTCCTCCACTAATTCCCAAACCATCAGGTTGCCACATCCCAACTCATCCCACTGTACCATTATGCTTGGCAAAGCACTATTCATTGATCCAATATTCCATGTAAAACACCAGCACTTGAAGGCATGCATTTCCAACAAGACATATGATGGACACTGGGTTACAACTGTATGGCACAAGCACAAGACAGAGGTGCATCAATGCATCAAGAGTCTCTAAGTCTGTGATTGGCTTCTTGAGAACCGATTTATTGACAAATTCAAAATGAATAAGGTTTTTACAGACATTGGAAGTTCGGATAGATGTTGTGAGGTCGATAGCCATGCCAAAAATTAATGATTTGGGTGCAAGAGCATCAAGTGCACCCCACAGCAATGATGCATTGTTTATAAATGTATCTGTACCAATGAATAGGGCCAGGCATATAAGACCCTTGCACAGTGAGAGAATGTTGATCAAAGTAGATGTGTGGAGTGCACCACCAAGATACAGGGATCTGATAGATTGTTGGGCAAAGTCAACGTGCATAGGACAAAGGTGAAGACATTCCAGAAAGTCCTTGGATTTGTCTTTGCCACAAAGAACAATCTTTTGATACATTAATTTTTCCATCCTTCCTCCACTATGAGACAAGTTTTTCTTGCATTGAATCACATGCTTACCATGGATGCGTCTGACAGGACACCTTCACATTGGTTGCATTGCCACATTTGGAGCGAGTAGCCAGAGACATATTTTCTGCTCAATTTCAACTGGAAGAGGAGTGAACATAACTAGTGATCAAGTGCGCCACTCTATAATCAGTTACGTTATGAAGAAAGGTCGTATTTCTTGGGAGATAATATGCAAGTTAAGTAGCTCGTACCTCCTTTGCTGTCTTAGTCGCATGATCATAAATAGTCAACAATAATGCCTTGACATACACCAAACAACATGACCGTTAACAATCACATACAATGTTGCATGAATAAAAATAAAATATTAACCTGTCAATCACATCATATACAGTACAACAGAGTTTTTCAATGTATTCATGGTGGTGTGAATTGAAAACCAAGGCATTGCCAACATCATAAGTTTGCACAGCAAACCCCTTATAATCAAAGAAATGTAAACAACCTGAGAAACACAGGACTTATTGCTTAATATGCATATTACCTTAACATTGTTCAATATGTCCAACTTTCACCTTCCTTAAGGTTAGATTCTGATAGTGACCATTGGCCAGATGTTAGAAAGTGATCAATGTGTTGATGGTGTAGGTCTGCACATATTGATGCTCAATAAGAATGTGTGATTGAACCTTCAGGTCTCATCAACACTAGGTTGAGTGCGTATATGAGATGTAAGGTGGGCAACTCTACCATTTGCTAAAGTCAGCTCACTCTCTGCTAATTACCTGAGGATGGTTCATAAACATTTGACCCTAATTAATATTAAATATTTGAAATAGCATGATCATGCATTACAGATCCACCATGATGTTGATACAAGCATGAAGTGTCTTGAGTTGTGCCCTGATGCCATCAAACAGCAAATGGGGGAGGTGTTTGTTACTGGGTAAGTTGGCCAAAATATGGTATCCAACAATTTTATCCATGACAACCATGTACCAACCTCCAGGAAGCATTTTGAATCCTTGCAATTTTGGGGCAACACCAATCAGAGCACAATGAAATGTGCATCCCTGGAATAATGTTGGATAAATTTGATACAGATCATAGCATCAGAACATCCATCAGCAAGAGTCCCAAAAATATATGTCTTTTGGACTGTCCCCCATCTTCCTCAAGCTGCTCAGTGTAGTTGAACAATGTCTTGCTGTTGTCATTGAAAGATGTGAAGCTCATGGGGTATGGGAACAGTATGGGGTGTGATAGCATGTTGACAAGTTTGCATTCAGGAAGGAGTGCCTTGTAATGCCTCTCAAGCAACCTCACAGATTTCCTAAAGGCAGTCATGTGAAATGTGGCAGCAATCTGATTGTCGGTGTCTGTGGAGTGATAATTGAATACAAAAGGGCTTGAAAGGATCTGAATAGCAGGGCACAAAGTCTAAATAGCACCTGCAAAGACCATGTATGGTCCTAGAAAAAAATGAGCTCTCATGTCATGTTCTATGATTAAGGAGATATCAGCACTGACCAAAAATTACAAGGAGGAAACACAATAAAGTGCCATTTTAATCAGATCATCTCCTTCTATAACTCACTTAACTCGCAGAGGAGGATTGCTCAATCCTGCAAGCCAGACATCAGCATGATTCAATGAGAATTTTCATTAACTCACTATTGTTGTCAGAATAAATTTGGACAACAAGCTGGAGACACTGTGCAACTGGTATATCTTTGAAATAATCAGATAGTGACCTGGATGTGGACACATTGAGCAAGTGACGCACATCAAGGGTATCAAGATTCTCCTGAAGTTGGTCCTCGGATTCAGATATCCTATACAAGCAAATATGACTTTTGTCTACATCTTTAAGTCGTGGTTCTTTTGCCTTTATCTGAGCTTTAAGGGCACTCATAAGCTTCATACTGGGAATGTGGTGGAGTTTGATATCAAACGTAGAAAGGATCAGTTGCCAGTGAGCTTGACAATGCATAAGCTTCTGGGCAGTGCAGAAATAGAGCAAATTCTTATGATCGGTAAAGACAATAATTGGATGAGGGTTTCCTCCAAGATAATGACACCACTCAGTGAGTGCATGGATTACAGTAAGTAGCTCGCAATCAAAAATCTGATAGTTATGCTCGGTGTAAGAGTCCTAGAATAGAACTAAGTATGAGTCAGTGTGAGTAACTAGTTCTATGATAAAGGTAACATACCTCAGCGATTGGGTAGAACAACGCTGAGGCAAACAAGACAAGAGTACATAGACTATGTATCGTGCATTAGGTAACGATCAGTGGCTTGTGATGTGGACATGCAGAACTGTATAGTACCAAGACATATCAATAAGGTGACGATGGTGCAATATATAGCAAAAAGAGAAGCAAGAGATAAGATACACTAACACACCCCCTCACCGAGACACCAATTGTAATCCGGTGATGTGCTTCAAGAACAGAGGGCGTGGAAGGGCTTTGGTGAGAATATCCGCCATGTTTCTATGGGAGGGAAGCCACTCAGGCAAGAAGGTACCGCGCTCGATGTGTCCCCAGATGAAATGATAATGCACATCAATGTGCTTCGAATGAATATGGTTTTTAGCTTCCTTTGAGAGCGCGATGGCACCAGTGTTATTGATGTGAATGATGACAGGCAAGGAGAGGGGAATATGTAGCTCGTTGAACATTGAGCGTAGCCAGAGGCCCTCTTGAATGGCATGGGTGATGGCCATGTACTCGGCCTCTGTTGAGGACAAGGCATGCATCACCTGTTTCTTTGAAGCGTGAGTGATGATTCCTCCAGCATAGAACCAAGCGTATCCTGAAATGGACAGCTGATCCTGAGGAGTGCTTGCCCAGTCTGCATTGCAGTATGCATGTAGAGCATCCTCTGTATGGTCCCCACCATAACTCATGTGCAGATTCAGTGTCCTGGCAAGATATCGAAGAAGGTGTTTAGCAGCCGCATAGTGAGCTGGTGATGGATTTGAATTGTGCTGAGCAAGGGCATTGACGGCAAAGGAAATGTCAGGACGGGTGCATATTGCCAAATAAAGGAGCTCGCCAACAAGCTTGCAGAATTGGCTAGGGAGGTTCAAGATCGTGTCATGAGTGTCGGTGGGACGTCCAAAGGGGTGATTGGCGTCAAGGGGGAGGGTGACTGGGTTGCATTCGAGCATATCATACTCGTCAAGGAGGTGTGTGATGTATTGACCTTGATGGAGCCAGAGGCAATGTGCGACATGGTCACGCTCAAACTGAATTCCTAGGAACTTGTCGACGGCCCCAAGATCTGTGATCCCAAAGCATTTGTCAATCTTGGCCTTCACCCAGTTCAAAAATGGACGAGAGTTGGAGGTGCTGAGGCCATCATCGACATGAAACCCAATGAAGCAGATGATGCGAGCAGCAGTTGCATTGTCTATGCGATCATAAGTAAACACAGCGTGATCAACTGCGCACCACGAAAAACCTAATTCCTCCATGACAGTGCAAACCTGCTCATACCATTCCATTGCAGATTGTTTGAGACCATAGATGGTCCAGAGCATTAGCCAGACGATCAGCTTCCAGTCCCCTTCTTCAAAACCCTTCGGCTGGCGCATATATAGCTCTTCTTTCAGTACTCCCCACAGAAACACCCTCCATGCGTCGAAACTATCAAGCTCCCAATTGTTCTTGCATGCGAGAGCTGCTATGAGTCTTACAGATGAAGTCTTGAGCACAGGTGTGAATGTGGCGCCATAATCCACCCCCGGAATCTGCGAGAAACCCTGGGCCATCAGACGAGCCTTGAAGATTGGACTGCCTTTGTTGTCATCTTTGAACTCCAAAACCCATCTATTGCCAATGGCCTTACGTCCTGCAGGTAGGGTGGCGAGTTTGTATACTGACATTTCTTTCATAATTTCTAGTTCCTTTTTCATAGCGGCAAGCCATTGGTCACGATCAGGACAAAGCATTGCTTCTTCGTATGTTGCAGGGGGGAGTCGCATGTCGTAGTTGGCACTGGATGAATTACACTTCTTGTCACTACGAATAGTGATGTTTGCTTGCTCCTCGATAACGACATTGGCAAGGACCTCAGGTATGTCGACATTTGGCTCGATTTCCGACAATTCTTCAGGAGTCTCAGCCTCTGGGATTACTGGTGTGGGCACCCCCTCAATAGTGCGCTGTGCATAAGCATCACGACGAGCCTGAGCAGCAGCCATGCTGTCAGCAAATGCCTGGCCAGCCTCCATGAGCACACAAGGGCAAGTGGAACGATGAGGCATGGGTGCAGGTGCAGGAGGAGTGGCAGAAGTGGGAGCAAGGGAAGTGGGAGTGACAAGCTGGCATGCTGGGACATTGGTGTGCCCATCATGGCCGTCGTCTTCAGAATCAGAGGAGTCGACATGAGTGGCAGATGGTAGGTTCTCATCAAAGATCACATCCCATGCAACAAAAAATGCACCAGTGGCATGGTCACGTAGGCGATAGCCTTTTGTACCCTCTGGGTACCCTACAAAAATGGCTTGCCATGAATGAGGCCCCAGCTTGACCTGCAATTCGGCCGGAATGCGTGCAAAGCAACACACACCAAAGATGTGCAGATGGGAAAGGTCAGGTTTCCTCCCATTGACCATCTCGTAGGGCGTCATACCAGGGGGAAGCACACTTGACTCACTGCGATTCCAGAGGTAGCATGCAGTGAGGGCTGCATCACCCCAAAGACTCGGAGCGAGGCTAGCTCCTTCAAGCATAGCGAGCATGCGTCCCTCAATCGTACGAATGGCCCTTTCAGCCTTCCCATTCTGTTGGTGCGCATATGGCGCAGATAGCTGCCAAATGATGCCTGCCTGCTGAAGGGCCTGCGTGAAGGCCGCATTGACAAATTCCCCGCCATTATCCGAATGAAAAACCTTAACAGCATGTCCAGAGTGGTTCTCCCAGCATGCCTTGATAATCCCCCATGCTTCTAGAGCCTGGTCCTTGGTAGCAAGCAGCTGTAAGTTGAGGAGATTTGTGTGGTCGTCAAGGAATAGCACAAAGTAAGTCTTGCCATGAGGAGTGACAGTGGGGAATGGTTCACAGAGGTCAGAATGGACAAGGTCCAGCATGTGAGTGGCTCATGGTTCAGTGGAGGACGCATATGGTTTGCGTGTGTGCTTGGCCATGATACAGGCCTTGCAACGTTGAAGAGTACCTGTAGATGTCATGGTCACCCCCATGGCAAAGAGAGGTAAGCGTCTCACAGCCTCTCCACCTACGTGTCCCATGCGAGCATGCCAGAGGTCCCAAGACAGTGGGACCCGCGCAAATGCAGAGATTTCACTCAATGGTGGCTGTGGGGACAGGATAATGTCTGTAGGGTGAATGAATCATAAGTCCACGAAGACCAGATTTCCAGTCATTGGGATGTCGCCAAGCCGAGTGCCGCGGTGTACCAGTTCACAACGAGGTGGAGAAGGAGTGAAGTTACAGGCCCACCCCCTTTTGACCATGTGCCCGACTGAGAGGAGGTTGATGAGTGCACCAGGCGCATGAAGACAATTGCTCAAGCGCAGATGGTGAGTCTTTCCATCAATGGTCAAATCTGCGACACATTCACCACGTCCCATGGTAGGTAGTTTTCCATGGTTGGCTGTTTTCACAGTAACTCATGAGTCGTTGGAGTAAGACCAGAAGAAGTCACAGTTCATGATAAGGGTAGATGTGGTACCTGAGTCAAGGATGGTGGAAAGAGTCTGGCCAGCAATGCAGGAAATGTCTTCATTGCTGGGGAGGAACTTGTCATCTGATAGCTCCTCGATAATGGCACAGGCAAGTTCCTTGCGATCACTATTTCCTGCAGGCGTCGTAGATGAACTGGTGGTCGAGGGAGAGGCATCAGCTGCAGCAGCAACTTCCTTCTGCCTTTTGTTGCGAGCCCACGGGGTCTTGCCTTCCATACCACCCCCAGGCTGCATGCAGTGCTCCCGGTCATGCGTTAGTGATCTGGGGAGGCCCACGCACACTGGGTTCTCATAAGGAATACCTTTTGGGTTGTTCTTGTGGATCCTGACACTGGTTTTTGCATTCACCTTTGTCTCCAAAAATGCTGCTGGCGCAACTGCATTGGCATATTCGGAGCCGGGATAAGCTAGCTTCTGTTCCCCTCACTGATGATTCGCCTCTTCAGAGAGAAGGGAGACTACTTGAGTGAAGGTCATCTTGGTGGAGGGGGTGGTGCTACTCGTCTGGCTTGCCTGGTGACTAGCAGAGTATTGACCCATGGTGAGTCATTTGAAAACAAGCCATTCAGTTGTCTTCGGAAGGCCATGTAGAAGGACAAAGACTAATTCGTGCTCAGTGAAGTCCACACCCATTTCCACAAAGTGACGACATCCGTTCTCGAAATGCCTATGTATCTGGATGCATCATGCACATCCTTGAGTTGTTCAGCGAGGAGTTGCTCTCAGAGCTCAAACTGAGCATTGAGGTCAAGGCATCCAAAATGTTGAGCGAGTGTGTCCCACTGTTCATGAGCAGATAAGTTTTCGTCAAGGAGGGATTGGATGACAGGTGACAACTGACGGCAAATAATGCCTTTGGCTTGCGCATCTTCCTTAATCCATTCCTTAATTTCCTGCTTCTCAGCTGATGTGGGTGCCGTTGGAATCGCAGCAACAGGAATGGTTGATTTGAAATCGGAGAGGTTGTTAGGGTCTGTACCATTGCTACAATGATTACAGAGTCCGTCTCCTTGCAGTGCAAGTGTCACTGAACGTTGCCAACTGGCAAAGTCTTCTGACCCAGTTAGCTCGATAATGTGATCATATTTTCCCATTGTGTGAATCGCATTGATGAACAATTGAAATAAATATGATGTGATTGGTTATCGTTCGTCCTTTAGATGAACGTGAGCGTTAATGCGATGATTCGGATTCTATCCCTGCAAAATTGACAGATCCGGTGTAAGGAATCATAATTCTGTGGGCGTGAAAAGGCCATATTTACATGAGCTGTCAATTGATCATTCGCACTATGGAGTAACATGACACTTCCCTGTATAGCGCGCCAAAGGCGCACGCTTTCCCGCGCCTGCGCCTTCTCGCGCCTACGCCTTCTCGCGCCTGCGCTTAGCGCGCGTTCCCGCGCTCTATCGCCTATCATCCAGGAGGACCGATCCATGTCCGAACACCCCTCTAGTACGTCATACTACATGCTGCACGAGTGTAACAAGGACTGCAGCGCTATTACATGTCATTACATACTATCGCGCATGTTCTCCCTATCCCTTCCGCGTCCGA